>Ga0210085_1000563_pt1 | contig 15349 bp, 10 predicted proteins | sample China_Galinas_PW_5_FD_184866 | JGI IMG/M metagenome (GOLD analysis project Ga0210085, IMG submission 184866) | Wetland microbial communities from San Francisco Bay, California, USA, that impact long-term carbon sequestration - China_Galinas_PWC_D1... | ecosystem: Environmental > Aquatic > Marine... | reverse complement strand
CGCCAGGGGGGCGAGGTCCAGGTCCGCCTGTCCCGCGCGGAGGACCGCGGCGACGAGCCGCGGGCGGTGATCGAGGTCGCCGACACCGGGATCGGCATCCCCGAGGCCGACCAGGGCCGGATTTTCGAGCGCTTCTACCGGGTGGACAAGGGGCGCACCCGGGCCAGCGGCACCACCGAAGGGGGCACCGGCCTGGGGCTCGCCATCGTCAAGCACATCGTCCAGAGCCACGGCGGCCGGATCGAGGTCGACAGCGAGCTCGAGGTCGGAACGGTCTTCAGGGTCCTGCTGCCGCTCAGCCGGCCGAGCGTTCCGGACGGAACAGACGGCTGACCAGGGTCTGGAGCGGGAAGCGGCCGAGCCCGCCTTGCGCCGCTTCGTGCTCGGTCAGGCGGGTCGCGCCGTCGGCTTGAGCTTCGGGTCCCCAGATCAGCACCGGCACCGGATCGGCCGAGTGCTGGCCCGACTCAGACAGGGTGGCGTGGTCGGAGGCCACCGCCACCTGGAGCGGCCGCTCCCCCCACGACGCCAGCATCTCGCCGAGCCGCCGGTCGACCGCCTCCAGGTACTCCACCTTGCGGTCTGCGCGGCAGTCGTGGGCGGCGATGTCGGCCCCCTTGAGGTGGAGCACCACCAGGTGGTGGTTGCGGAGCGCGTCCGCCGCCTCCCGGAACTTCAAGTCCAGGTCGGTGTCCAGGTTGGCGGTCATGCCGGGCGCGGTGCGGGTCTCGGCGCCCAGCCAGGACGCCAGCCCGAGGACCGTGCGGTCGCCCGAGATGCAGCAGATCTGGAGCGGCACTCCGCCCGCCTCCAGGCGCAGCAGCCGGTGGATGCGCCCGGCGCCGCGGCTCAGCACCGTGTTGGCGGGGGACAGCCCCTGCTCGCGCCGACGGAGGTTGACCGGATGGCGCGCCAGCACCTGCCGCGCCCGGTCCTCGAACGCCGCCAGCAGCCGGGCCGTGCGCACCGCCGCCGTCTCGGCCGGGTCGATCGCCCGCGGCGGCAGCGGCGGCCCCGGGGGCGCACCATCGCCCGGATCGCTCCCGGCGATCGCCGGTGACAGGCCCTCCCCCTGGAGGACGATCGCCAGCCGGTGCTCGGTCCCCATGCGTACGCGAACGGTGAAGTCGGCCCACTCCGCTTCGCCCCTGGCTCCATTGGCGCCGGCTGAGAGCGGCAGGCGGTCGAGGGCGGCGGCCAGCTCCTCGGTCCCCTCGCGGATGCGCCCGGCGCGGCGGTCGACGATCCTCCCCTGGTCGTCGAGGGTGGCGAAGTTGGCGCGCAGGGCCACGTCGCCAGGCGCCAGCTCGATGCCGGCGCCCAGCGCCTCCACCGGCCCGCGCCGCATCGCCCGCGGCGACTGGCCGAAGAGCGCCAGGCTGCCGGCGGCCGTATCCGGGACGATCCCGGGCTCCATCGGATCTCCCAACCCCAGGGTGCCCTCACGCGCCAGACGGTCGAAGGTCGGCAGCGACGCCGCGGCCAGCGGCGTGCGCCCGGAGAGCGCCCGCACCGGCCGGTCCGGCAGCCCGTCGACGAACAGCAGCAGCGTCGGCGTCAGCTCGCGGCCCGGCTCCGCCGGCGCCGCCTCGAGCTCCGGCGCCTCCTCCTCGAGCAGCGTCGTCACCAGCCGCAGGGCCCGGTCGAGGGTCGTGTCCCGATCGGTGGTCTCGAGCAGCTCGACGCCATGGACCTGGGCCTGCTCGATCATGTGATCCTGGAGCCGGCGGATCGGCTCGAAGTGCTCGAGGTAGCGGTCCGCCCCCCGCCCCTCGCGCCGGCCGCGGGCCAGGAAACGGGCCCGGTGGGCCTCCTCGTCCAGGGTCGTCAGCAGGATCGGGATCTGGTAGGCCGTCCCCGCCAGGTCGGCGAACGGGATCCATGGCGGCACCAGGTGGACGCCCTCCACCATCACGCTCATGTTCTCCATCACCGCCCGCTCGACCACCGCCCGCACGCCGACGCAGACCCGCGTCGCCTGCTCCTCGAACTCCTCGACCAGCCGGTCCTCGAAGTCGCCGGTCACCGGGTGGCGGCCGTCCTCGCGCCGGCGCCACGGCCGCTCCCGCCGCGGCAGCTCATAGCTCGAGTGGTGGAGCGCCGGCAGGATCGCCGGCGCGAACACCATGCGCATCACCTGGCGGATGGTGTCGGTGGCGTTGATCCGATAGATGCGGAGCAGCGGCGCCAGGTCCAGCGCCAGGGTCGACTTGCCGGTCCCGGTGGCGCCCCCCAGGTAGATCACCAGCGGCCGCGGCAGCCGGCGGATGCTCCGGACCAGCCGATAACGGGCCGCGGTCTCCGGGTCCTCCAGCCGTTCGAGCAGCTCGCCCGCCCGGCGTGCGATCTCGTCGCTCTCGACCACGCCGATGCCCTCGCGTCGCAGGTCCCCCTGGAGCCGGGTGACCAGGCGGTAAGCGCGGTCCATGTCGACGCCGGCGGCGTGGATGCTCCGGGCCAGGAGGCCGCGGGAGAACGGCTGGGGCTCACCGTGGTAGATGACTGCGATGTCGCGCCGGCGGTGCTCGCGGGGCTCGAGCCGGGCCAGCCGGTCCTGGGGGAGCATCTCCTCGAGCTGCTCCTCGATCAGGTCCTCCAGCTCGTCGGTGGCGATCTCCTCGCGCTGGGCGATCCGGTCGCGCAACGCCCGCGCCGCGGCGTAGGCCTCGTCGAAGGAGAGCCCGCGCAGGATCAGGTCGTGGGTGACCATCCCCCGCAGGAAGGGGTGGCGGCGGCCCGACGACGTCCGGACCCAGATGGTGGGGCTCTTGCCTTTGCGGGTCACGGCGGCTCTCGCGGCTCTCGCGGCTCGGCGGGCCCGGTGGGCACCTAGACCTCTTCGTCGCCGTGGCGAATGCGGTCGTAGGGCTGGGCGACCGACGAGGCGATGTTGGACAGGTGCGAGCCGATCCGCCGCAGGATGCGGGCGGCGTTGGCGTAGACCACCGCCATGTCGGCGGACAGATCGCTGTCCGCGACGTCGGAGGTGAACTGCTGCAGCACCTCCTTGAGCTCGCTCGAGCGGCTCATCACCCGCCGGGCTTCGTCCGGATCGTCCTCGCGGAACGCGCGCTCGGTGACCTCGAACAGCGGTCTGAGCTCCCGGGCGCCCGCGCGCAGGCGCTCGGCGAAGGGGCCGCCGCGCTCGCTCTTGGCCAGCGGCACCAGCTCGCCGATGCCGCGGGCGAAGTCGCCGATCCGCTCGGCGTCCTGGACCATGCTGACCAGCACCAGGCTGGCGACCAGGTCCTGCTGGGGGTTGAAGGAGAGGTGCTCGAGCACGCTCCGCCGGACCATCCGCTCGGCCTCGTCCACCGGGTCGTCGAGCTCGTCCAGGTCGGCCTGGAGCGGCTTGTTGTCGAGCAGGGCCTCCAGGGCCAGGTCGAGCATGTGCGCCGACTGGCGCAGCATCTCGGAGATGTCGTCGAACGCGGACTCGATCAGTGGAGACCGCTGCGCGCCGCTGAAGATGCCTTTGAACATGGTCAAGACCCTTGGGTAGCTGAGCTCGTGACAAGTCGGGCGAGGCCGGGCGAGTCACCGGCGACGCCGCTGTGGTCGATCGTCGTCTGCATGGGTGTGCCTTCACTCGGTGTCAACCGGGCCGGTGCCGGGATCTCTTCCCTGCGGGCGACGGGACCGGAGGGGGGCGGCTCAGGCTCGGGGACCGGCGCCGGCTGCTCGATCGCCGGCGGCGGGGCGTCGACCGGGGCCACCGGCGCGGGCCCGGCGTCGAAGCCGCCGGCGAGGAAGAGGAGCAGGATCGGCAGGCCGAAGAAGACCAGGATGATGTAGGCGATCGCCGCCGGGCGGTTGCGCGACCCCAGAGCGCCGAGGCCGCGGGCGAGCGCCAGGGGGACCGCACGCAGCGGCGGCAGCGGGTAGATGATCAACGCCCCCATGGCGTTGAACAGCAGGTGGGAGAGCGCCACGCTCACCGCCGCCGGGCTGCCGGTGGCGAGCGCCGCCAGCAGCGCCGTCATGGTCGTTCCCAGGTTGGCGCCAATGGTGAACGGGAAGAGCTGCTCGAGGGTCACCACCCCGGCGCCCACCAGCGGCACCATCACCGAGGTGGTGATCGAGCTCGATTGGACCATCACCGTGATCACCACGCCGGCGCCGATCGCCGCCAGGGCGGAGCGGAACAGCGTCCGGTCGAGGATCCGCTCGGCCCGGGACGAGACCAGGTCCTTGAGCAGGTCGACCAGGAACTTGAGCGCCAGGAAGAGGAAGGCGACGCCCGCGATCAGGGTCAGAGTGCCGCTCGAGCCGAGCTGGCCGCTCAGCCACTTGGCCACCGGCCGGACCACCGCCTTGAGCGGGTCGAACAGCTCGATCCCACCGGTCCCCTCCAGCACCCGCTCGAGGAACTCGGCCGAGTTGCGCAGCACGTGGAAGGTGAGCTCCAGCGGGAACAGGATCGCCACGGTCAGCAGGTTGAAGAAGTCGTGCAGCGTAGCGCCGGCGAAGGCCCGCCGGAACTCCTCGCGCCGGGTCACGTGGCCGAGCGACACCAGCGTGTTGGTCACCGAGGTGCCGATGTTGGCGCCCATGATGATCGGGATGGCACCGTCGATGGTCAGGGCGCCGGCGGCGACCAGGCCGACCGTCATCGAGGTCGTGGTCGAGGAGCTCTGCACCAGGCTGGTGGCGAGGATTCCCACCAGCAGGCCGACGAACGGGTTCGCCGTGCGAGCGATCATCGCCTCGGCGAAACCTTTGCCGAACAGCTTGAACGACAGCCCCATCATGTCGAGGCCGACGAAGAACGCGAACAGCAGCAGGACGAGCAGCAGGACCCGGCCGAGGGTGCGGCGCCGGGAGCTGGCGGTCGGCGTTGCGGGGGTTCCGGATGAGCTCACGCGGGCATCCTCTGGCCGGTTGGTCGGTCGGATCTGTCGCGATGGCTGAGAGCCGCCGGCGTGCGATGCCGTAGCACGGGCCGCCGGGCAGTCGGGCGTACGGTAGCAGGGTCCGGCGAAGCTTGTCACATCGCGGTCACTCCGGCGTGACGGGGCCTCCGCGGAGCCGCGCCAAGCTCGGTCCGGAGACGGGACCGGCCCCGCCGCGGCGGCCCGCGCTCGTCTCTGGAAGACCGCCGACCCGGGTGGTATCGTGAGCGTTTGCCAGGAGAGCACCATGGAACGACATTTCGACCAAGAGCTCGACCGCGTCCGCCAGAAGCTGCTCGAGATGGGCGGCCGGGTCGAGGAGATGATCAGCAAGGCGAGCGACGCCCTCACCGAGCGACAGTCGGAGCTGTCCCACCAGGTGGTGAAGGAGGATTCGATCGTCGACCGGATGGAGCTCGAGATCGACGAGGCCTGCTACACCATCATGGTGCGGTTCCAGCCGGCCGCCCGCGACCTGCGGTTCCTGATCGCCGTGATGAAGATCGTCACCGACCTCGAGCGCATGGGGGACTCGACCGTCAACATCTGCCAGTCGGTCGACAAGCTCAACGAGGAGCCGCCGCTCAAGCCCTACATCGACCTGCCGCGGATGGCCAAGCTCGTGGCCAGCATGACGCGTGACAGCCTGGACGCGTTCGTCAAGAAGGACGCGGCCCAGGCGACCCGGGTGACCGAGGAGGACGACGAGGTCGACGCCCTCTACCGCCAGCTCTTCCGCGAGCTGCTGACGTTCATGCTCGAGGACCCGAAGACCACGACCCGGGCGCTCCACCTGCTGCTCATCGCCCGGAACCTCGAGCGGATCGCCGACCACGCCACCAACATCGCCGAAGACGTCATCTACTACGTCGAGGGTCGCGACGTTCGCCACCCGGCCCACCAGGGCGGCGCCCGGCCAGGCGGCTGAGCCCGCCGCAGGGGGCCAGAAGACCAGAGCGGCGCCTGTCACACCGACGTCACACGTCGCTCACCTCCCTGTCACCTCGACCACCGAGACTGGCCGCGATGCCGTGCCCCGCCCGCCGGGGTGAACGATCCCCTCGCACCGCGCCCCTCCATCCCGCATGGCGACTCCACCGCCCCAGCCCGAGTCCCTGCAGCCCGAGCCGGGCGATCCCTCCCGGTCCGGCCACGACGGCGGCGGGTCGGGTGGAGGCATCGAGCGCTCGAAGCTCCATCGCCAGCGGACGTCGCGCCGCCGGCTGATCGCCGACCGGGCCGCCGGCTGGGCCGTCACCGCCGGCGGCATGGCGATCATCGCCAGCATCCTGGGCATCCTGCTGTTCATCCTGGTCGAGGTCTGGCCGCTCACCCGGGACGCCCGGGTGGCGGTGGTCGACCGCTTCAACCAGCCGGCTGCGGGCGCCGCGGCCGGCTCGACCTCCGAAGAGTCCGCCGCGGCGACCGTCGCGCCCCCCCACGACACCCTCGACGCCGCTGTGGTCGACGAGCACCGGACCCACCTGGCGGGACTCGGCGCCGACGGCGTGGCGCGGGTCGTCCGCCTCGCCGACGACGCGGTGGTCGAGACCGTCGACCTGGTCGGCCTGGCCGGGCGACGTGCCGACGGGGCCGGGACGGAGGAAACGGACGGCGGCGGGCGCCCGGAGGTGGTCGGCGTCGCGGCCAGGCCCGACCCGAGCCATCCGCTGCTCTCCGCCGCGCTCGCCGATGGCAGGGTGCTGGTGGCACCGGTCGCCTTCCCGGTCCGCTTCGAAGGCCAGCAACGGCGGGTCGGCGTCGAGATCGGCGAGCCTGTGGTCTTCGACCTCGCGCCGACGGGGACCGGCGCCGGGAGCGCCGACGCCTCCTCCGCCCTGCCGCTCCGGGCCTGGGCCGCCACCCTCGACGGCGACGGCAACGGCGCCGCCGCGGGCCAGCTCGCCGACGGCCGACTGGTGCTGGTCCGGCGCTCGGTCCGCAAGAGCTTTCTGAGCGACACGGTCCAGGAGACCTTCGAACGCGCGAGCGTGCCGGTCTCCTACCCCTTGAGCTCGCTGGTCGTCGACCGCCGGATCACCCACCTCTACGCCGGCACTCCCGGCGGCGAGCTGCTCTGGTGGCAGGTCGGGCACGACGGACCGGAGAGCCTCCAGGTGGTCTCGGCCGGCCGGGCGGCGGTCACCGCGCTCGGCCTGCTGATCGGCGACCGGTCGCTGGTGGTCGGCCAGGCCGACGGAGCGCTGGCGATCTGGTTCCCGGTCGAGAGCGAGCGCGGCGAGGCCGGCGAGCGCCTGACCCGCATCCGCACCTTCCCCTCCCAGAAGGCCGCCGTCGCGCACATCGAGCCATCGCCGCGCAACAAGGGCTTCCTGGCGCTCTGCGGCGACCACCTGGGCCTCTACTACTCCACGTCCGACCGGGTGCTCTGGCAGGGCGAGGCGCCGGTGGAGCACCCGCGGGGGCTCGCCTTCGCCCCGAAGGCGAACGGCGCCTACGTCCTGGGCGAGAGCTCGATCGCCGGCGTGTCGATCGACGCCCCCCACCCGGAAATCACCTGGAAGACCCTGTTCGGCAAGGTCTGGTACGAGGGCTACGACCACCCCGAGTGGGTCTGGCAGTCATCGAGCGGCACCGACGACTTCGAGCCCAAGCTGTCGCTCACGCCGCTGCTGGTGGGCACGCTCAAGGGGACCTTCTACTCCCTGCTGGTGGCGATCCCGCTGGCCATCTTCGGCGCCATGTATCTCTCCCACTTCATGCACCCGGCCTACAAGCGCTACGTCAAGCCGGTGATCGAGATCATGGCGTCGTTGCCGAGCGTGGTGCTCGGCTTCCTCGCCGGCCTGTGGCTCGCGCCCCGGCTCGAGCAGTGGCTGCCGGCGGTCTTCCTCATGCTCGTCGTCCTGCCACTCACCGTGCTCGCCACCGGCGGCCTGTGGAGCCTGCTGCCCCGCCGGGTTCGCAACCGGGTCCCCACCGGCTCGGAGATGTTCGTCTTCGCCGTGACTCTCGGGCTCGGGATCTGGCTCTGCCTGGCGCTCGAGGGACCGATCGAGCACTGGGTCTTCGCGGGCGACTTCCAGACCTGGCTGCGCGAGACCACCGGGCTGCCGTTCGACCAGAGAAACGCCATCGTCGTCGGGATCGCGATGGGCTTCGCGGTCATCCCGATCATCTTCGCCATCTCGGAGGACGCCTTCGCCAACGTGCCGCCGAACCTGGTGGCCGGGTCCCTGGCGCTCGGCGCCAACCGCTGGCAGACGGCCACCCGCGTGGTCCTGCCGACCGCCAGCCCGGGGATCTTCTCCGCCGTCATGGTCGGCTTCGGCCGCGCGATCGGCGAGACCATGATCGTGCTGATGGCGACCGGCAACACGCCGATCATGGACTGGAACCCGTTCAACGGCTTCCGCACGTTGTCGGCCAACATCGCGGTCGAGATCCCGGAGGCGCCCCAGGGCGGCACCCTCTACCGGACCCTGTTCCTGGCCGCGCTGCTGCTGTTCGTCCTCACCTTCGTCGTCAACACCGTTTCCGAGCTGGTCCGCCACCGGCTGCGCCAGCGCTTCTCGAAGCTGTGATGAGCGACTCACCCAGCACGCCGGCACCGCTCCGGCAGGACCGGCTCTCCGGTGCCGCCGCGACCGCGGAAGCGCGCGGCCGCGGCCCCACCGAGCCCCGCCCGCCCCGGTCGCTCCTGACCGGCGGCCTGCGTCGGAGCGAGGTCTTCGGTCGCTCCATGACCTTCCTCTGCGGCGGCGCCCTGGCGCTCAACCTGCTGCTGGTCGCAGGCATCATGGGGCTCCTGGCGGTCCACGGCTTCGGCTACTTCTGGCAGAAGCCCCTGGTTCTGGTCGAGCTCCGGGACGGCTCGCGCCAGCTGGGCGAGGTCTGGGAGACGGAGCCGATGCCGGCGGCGGACGCGGAGCCGGGCGCGGCGGCTCCGGTCTCTCCGGGCGAGCGCTTCCGGATCAAGGTCGGCAACCGGGACGTGGAGGGCAAGGACTTCCTCTGGGTCGACGGCCCGCAGATCGCCGCGCGCAGCCGGCCGGCCGACGCGGTGCTGCTCGAGCGGCTCGAGTGGGGCAACTTCTACGGCTTCGCCCGCGAGCTGCGCAAGGACGGCCGGGCCCTGGTCTCCGGCTCCGGTCCCGCCTGGCGGGCGCTCCAGCCCCTGCTCGAGCAGAAGCGCGAGGAGCGCGAAGCGGTCGAGGACCTGGAGAACGGCGAGATCGCAGACATCAGCTACACCCTCGACCAGCTCCGGTTGAAGAAGCGGGCGGTCCGACTCGATGCGGGCCTCGATCCAGGCGGTTCCGACGGAGACGAGCGGTTGGGTTCCGAAGCGCGGCGGCGGCTCGACGCGATCGACCGCCGGGCCGCGGCCCTCGACGAGCGCTACCAGGCCCTGGCGGGGGAGCTGCGCACCCGCCGCCAGGCGCTCCTCGCCGAGACCCTGGTGCTCGAGACCGCCGGCGGCCGCACCCGCGAGGTGCCGGTGGGCGAGATCGTCCGGGCGATCCGCCCCAACGCTCTCGGCGTCGTCGGCAAGGCCGGGCTCTACCTCTCTCGCGCCTGGGAATTCGTCTCCGCCGATCCGCGGGAGTCGAACACGGAGGGCGGCATCTTCCCGGCCATCTTCGGCACCGTGATGATGGTCTTCCTGATGAGCTTCGCGGTCGCGCCGCTCGGCGTGCTCGCCGCCCTCTACCTCAGGGAGTACGCCAGGCAGGGGCCGATGGTCAGGGCGGTGCGGATCGCGGTCAACAACCTGGCCGGTGTGCCGTCGATCGTCTTCGGCGTCTTCGGCCTGGGCTTTTTCGTCTACATCGTCGGCGGCACCATCGACCGCCTGTTCTACCCCGAGGCCCTGCCGACGCCGACCTATGGCACCGGCGGCATCCTGTGGGCGGCGCTGACCCTGGCGCTGCTGACCGTGCCGGTGGTGATCGTCGCCGCCGAAGAGGGCCTGGCGTCGGTGCCGCGGATCGTCCGCGAAGGGTCGCTGGCCCTCGGCGCGACCAAGTTCGAGACCCTCTGGCGGGTGGTGGTCCCGGCCGCCGCGCCGGGCATCCTCACCGGCATGATCCTGGCCATGGCAAGGGCGGCCGGCGAGGTGGCGCCGCTGATGATCGTCGGCATGGTCAAGCTGGCGCCGTCGCTGCCGATCGACGGCCACTTTCCGTTCGTCCACCCGGAGCGCAAGTTCATGCACCTGGGCTTCCACATCTACGACGTCGGCTTCCAGAGCCCGAACGTCGAAGCGACCAAGCCGCTGGTCTTCGCCACCGCGCTCCTGCTGATCGCCATCGTGACGCTGATGAACCTGGTGGCCATCGGCCTGCGCAACCATCTGCGGCGAAAGTACGCCGGCGCGCGGGTTTGAGAAGGAGATCGAGCATGACCTCGACCGAGACCGCCCCGTCCGGCGCTCCAGCCGCGAATCGCGATCCGGCGCTCCAGCCGCGGATCGAGGACCCGATCCTCGAGATCCGCGACCTGTCGCTGTGGTACGGCGAGAAGCGGGCGCTCCACGACATCTCGATCGAGATCCCGAAAAAGCAGATCACCGCGTTCATCGGCCCGTCGGGCTGTGGCAAGTCGACCCTGCTGCGCTGCATCAACCGGCTCAACGACCTGATCGACAACGTGCGGATCGAGGGCGACATCGAGTTCGAAGACGAATCGATCTACGACCCTCGGATCGATATCAACCTGCTCCGGAAGCGGATCGGCATGGTGTTCCAGAAGTCGAACCCGTTCCCCAAGTCGATCTACGAGAACGTCGCCTACGGCTGCCGCATCCAGGGGATCTCGAAGAAGAGCGTGCTCGACGACATCGTCGAGAAGAGCCTGCACGGCGCCGCCCTCTGGGACGAGGTCAAGGACCGCCTGGGCGACTCCGCCCTCGATCTCTCAGGCGGCCAGCAGCAGCGCCTGTGCATCGCCCGGGCGATCGCCGTCGAGCCGGAGGTCATCCTGCTGGACGAGCCCTGTTCCGCGCTCGACCCGATCGCCACCGCGCGCATCGAGGAGCTGATGCAGGGCCTCAAGGAGGAGTACACCCAGGTGATCGTCACCCACAACATGCAGCAGGCCTCCCGGGTGTCCGACTACACCGCCTTCCTCTACCTGGGCGAGCTGATCGAGTACGGCGACACCGACAAGCTTTTCATCAACCCGATCAAGAAGCAGACCGAGGATTACATTACGGGGCGTTTTGGATAGTTGTGGGGATCGCTGCCTCGGGGTCGGCGTTCCTCGCTGCTGGTGTGACACCTGCGGCTGACCCTTCTTCCTCACGATCGTCTGCTCGGCGCGGTTGCGGGGCTGCCTCCGCTTGAGAGGCATCGGCCGGATCCCCCCTACAACCCCCCGACCCCCTTCTCACCGATCGTCCAGAACGACCGGCTGTCGCCGGCCTTTGGGGGGAGAAGGGGACGCCCCCGCCCGGCCTGCTCCGGAGCTCTCCCCACGTCCACGGTCTCTCCGCTTCTGAGGTCTCTCCCCTTCGGAGGCCTTAATGCTTCACCGCTCCCTCCCTGTTACCGGGACCCACTTCCTGTCGAGCGCGCCGGCGTAGCGGGCCTTGGGGCGGATCAGGCGGTCGGTGGCGAGCTGCTCGAGGCAGTGGGCGCTCCAGCCACCGAGGCGGCCGATGGCGAAGGCCGGTGTGAAGAGGTCCTTGGGCAGACCGATGCCGTGGAGCAGCAGAGCGGTGTTGAACTCCACGTTGGTCTCGAGCCGGCGGTCCGGCTTGCGCTCGCGGAGCAGGCTGAGGGCGGTAGTCTCGACCGCCCGGGCGAGCTCCCAGAGCCGCGCCTCCTCCGGGCCCGCGCCCTCGCCGGTGAAGAAGCGCTCCGCCGCCCCGGCGAGGACGTCGGCGCGGGGGTCGCGCACCCGGTAGACCCGGTGGCCGAAGCCCATCAGCCGCTCACCGCGGTCGAGCTTCGCCCGCAGCACCGCCTCGGCCCGCTCCGGCGAGCCGACCTCGAGGATCGTCTCCAAGACCGGCCCCGGCGCGCCGCCGTGGAGCGGTCCCTTGAGCGCGCCGATCGCCGCGGTGACCGCCGACACCAGGTCGGAGCGGGTCGAGATCACCACCCGGGCGGCGAAGGTCGAGGCGTTGAGGCCGTGGTCGGCGACGGTCGCGAGATAGGTGTCGAGCGCCCGGGCCCGCTCCGCCGAGGGCGCCGAGCCGTCGAGCTGGTGGAGGAACGCCTCCGCCGGCCGCAGGTCGTCCCGCGGCGGCACCGGGTCCCGGCCGGAGCGCAGCCGCTCGAACGCCGCGACGATCGACGGCATCGCCCCGGCCACCCGGACCGCGTCTCGGCGCGCACCCTCGAGCCGGGCGCCGAGGTCGGACGCTCCGGTCGACGACGGCAGCGCGGCGACCGCGGCGCGCACGGCGTCCATCGGGTCGGCGCTCCGGCGGGCCAGGGCGCCGAGGAGATCGAGGACCTCCTCCGGCAGCGCGCGGGCGGCGGCGAGCTCGGAGCGCAGGACGTCCAGCTCCGCCGCGGTCGGCAGCCGGTCCTCCCAGAGCAGGAAGAAGACCTCTTCGACCGTCGCGCGCGGCGCCAGCTCCTCGACCGGAAACCCGGCGAGGAGCAGCTCGCCGCGCGCGCCGTCCACCCGGGAGAGGCAGGTGGTGGCCGCGATCACGCCTTCGAGACCGGAGGCGTCGGGCAGGCGGTCGCCTCCATGCTCGTCCCGGCTCTCGTCCAAGCGCGCGTCGACGCGCCGGTCCTGGGCTCCCTCGCCTGCTCGGTCCACGGCCGGGTCGAGCGCTTCGTCGTACGTCGTCGGTGCCATCGGTCGGTCTCCTCTCCGTGCTGGTTCGGTGATCGAGGCCCACCACGGGGCCCTGAATCGAGGATGGACCCGGCTCGACACATTGTCAATCTTGATTCTAAAATCAAGCCATGACCGATCCCCCGTCCGGCGCCCGCTCTGTCGACGCCCCCTCTCCCGACGCCAGATATCTCGATGCGAAGGAGGCCGCCCGCCGCCTCGGCATCTCCCGAGCCAGCCTCTACTCCTACGTCAGCCGGGGGCAGATCCGCTCCGAGCCGCTGCCCGGCGGCGCCCTGCGGAGCCGGCGCTACGTGGCGGAGGACGTCGAACGGCTGCTCGAGCGCAAGCGCCTCCGCCGCGATCCGGACCGGGCCGGAGAGCGCTCCCTCGCCTGGGGGACGCCGGTGGTCGAATCCGCGATCTGCCTGATCGACCGGGGGCGCCTCTTCTACCGCGGCCGGGACGCGATCGCCCTCGCCGAGACCGCCAGCTTCGAGGAGGTCGCCGCGCTGCTCTGGACGGGAGATCCGGAGACGGCCGGGCGGCTGTTCTCGGAGGGAGCCGTGGCCCCCTCGTCCCCTCTCTTCGACGACCTCGGGCTCCACAGGCTCCAGGATCGGCCGGAGGGCAGGGGCCGGATCGGCGCCCTCGACCGCTGCCAGGCGGCCCTGGCCCTCGCCGGCGCCGCCGACCCCGCGGCCTGGGACCTGCGGCCGGCCGCCATGGCGGCGACCGGGGCGCGGGTGCTCCGCCTGGTGGCGAGCCAGCTCGCGGAGGGACCGGCTGACGACGTCCGTTCGGCCGGGACCGAGCCGATCGCCACCCGCCTGGCGCGCGCCTGGGGCGCCGGTGACGTCCCAGGCGCCGCCCGCGCGCTCTCGTCGACGCTCATCCTGTGCGCCGACCACGAGCTCAACGTCTCGGCGTTCACGGCCCGCTGCGTCGCCTCCGCCGAGGCGACCCTCTATGACGCCGTGGCCGCCGGGGTGGCCGCGCTCAAGGGCCGGCGCCATGGCGGGGTGGCCGAGCGGGTCGCGGCGCTGCTGCGCGAGACCGGCACGCCGGCAGCCGCCCCCGGCACGCTGGCCGCGCGCCTGCGCCGGGGCGAGGAGATCCCCGGCTTCGGCCACCCGCTCTACCCGGAGGGCGACCCGCGGGCCGCCGCCCTGCTGCGGCTGGCCCGGGAGATGGAGGAGGAGATGGCGACCACCGGCCCGCGCGCCGAACGCGCACGCCGGGCGGTGGAACTGGTCGACGCGGTGGTCGCGGGCGCCGCGGAGCTCCTGGGGGAACGGCCGACGCTCGACCTGGGGCTGGTCGCCGTAGCGCGAGCCCTCGATCTCCCGGACGGGGCGCCGCTGGCTCTCTTCGCCGCCGGCCGGACCGCCGGCTGGATCGCCCACGCCATCGAGGAGACGGAGCGCGGCCGGCTCATCCGGCCGCGGGCGCGCTACGTCGGGCCGCCGCCCGAAGAGACTCGGTGAAGCTCGAGACGATCCCGACCGACTCGAGCCCTACTCGTCGTCCCAGATGCGGGTCTCGAAGCGGCCGGTGGAGTCGGTCGCGCCGCGGAACATGCCGGTGGAGTTGAACGACCAGACGATGTCGCCCTTCGTACCGACGCCGATGACCCCACCGTCGCCCGGGTCTAGGCGCTCGCGCATGACGTGGTCGGCCGCCTGCTGACAGCTCATCCCCTTGTACTCGACCAGGGCGGCGATGGTGCGGGTGACGGTGTTCCTGATGAACTGTTCGCCGATGCCGGTCCCCGACAGGGCGCAGCTGCCGTTGTCGGCGTAGGTGCCGGCCCCGACCACCGGCACGTCGCCGATCCGACCGAAGCGCTTGTTGGTCAGGCCGCCGGTCGAGGTGGCCGCGGCCAGGTTGCCGTGGGTGTCTAAGGCCGCCGCGCCGACGGTGCCGAAGCTCTCCGCCCAGGAGCCGGTCTCCTTCTCACGCTCGATCGCCCGGTCGAGCTGCTCGCGCCGGCGCTCGGTGTCGAAGTAGGAGTTGGGCACCCGCTCGAGGTCGAGCTTGTCCGCCAGGGCCTCCGCCCCCTCCCCCGCCATGAACACGTGGGGCGTGCGCTCCATGACCGCGCGGGCCAGCAGGATCGGGTGCTTGACCGTCTTGATGCCGGTGACCGAGCCGCAGGAGCGGTCTTCGCCGTTCATGATCGCCGCGTCGAGCTCGTGGGTGCCCTCGTGGGTGTAGACCGCCCCCTTGCCGGCGTTGAACAGTGGATTGTCCTCGAGGGTGAGGATCACCGCCTGGACGGCGTCGAGGGCGGTGCCGCCACCTTCGAGCACCTTCTTGCCCGCGGTGAGCGCCGCCTCGAGCCCGGCGGTGTACTGCGCGCGCTGCTCGGTCGGCATGTCCTTCGAGATCACCCCGGCGCCGCCGTGGATGGCGAGCGCCCAGCGGGGGGTCTCCGCTTGATCGGCAGCCGCCTTGGCGTGGGAGGTCTCTGCCGAGACAGAGAGGGAGACGAGGGCGACGAGGAGGACGAGGATCGGGGCGAGGATGTGGTTCCGCATGGCGGCAAAACGCTACCACGCGACCGGTCGGACGACCCGCCCGGGAACCGGCCCGAAGAGTGGATCGTCCCGCACCCTGCCGGCCGCCGCCCAGCGCCCTCTATCTGCGTCCGAGCCGCACGCCCACCGTCGCCCAGCGCCCCGGCATCTCGGCCTCGC
>Ga0210085_1000562_pt1 | contig 15360 bp, 11 predicted proteins | sample China_Galinas_PW_5_FD_184866 | JGI IMG/M metagenome (GOLD analysis project Ga0210085, IMG submission 184866) | Wetland microbial communities from San Francisco Bay, California, USA, that impact long-term carbon sequestration - China_Galinas_PWC_D1... | ecosystem: Environmental > Aquatic > Marine... | reverse complement strand
GTCTTTCGCATCGGTGCCCCGGTGCGGCTCAACCTGCGCCACCGGCTGGTGGTGGCAGGCGTGGTGCCCGAGGCTGCCGGGGTGGTCTCGGTCTACATCGCCGGTCGAGACCTGGGCGCGCTCCGTGCGCGCGCGGGCCAGTTCTTCCAGTGGCGCTTCCTGACCGGTGGCGGCTGGTGGCGTGCGCACCCCTACTCCCTGTCGGCGCAGCCCGACGGCCGCTATCTGCGCATCACCATCAAGGGGCGGGGTCTCGATTCGAACCTGGCCCAGGCCCTGCACCCGGGGGTGCGCGTCCTGGCCGAGGGTCCCTACGGCACCTTCACGGCCGATCGCCTCAGCGGCGGCCCCGCCCTGTTCCTCGCGGGCGGCATCGGCATCACGCCCCTGCGCGCGATGCTCGATGAGCTGCCGCCGGACCACGGGGACGTCGTGCTTATCTACCGCGCCTCGTCCTGGCGCGACGTCGCCTTCCGGGCCGAGCTGGACGAGCTGGCCGCGAGGCGTCGCGTCCGCCTCCTCTACCTCATCGGCCGGCGTTCCGATCCCGCTCTACAGGGTGAGCCACTGTCTCCAGGTGCCATCGCCCGTCTGGTGCCGGACATCGCTCGCCGCGATGTCTTCGTCAGCGGATCCGAAGGCTTCATCAGCTACGTGCGCAGCAGCCTGAGGCGACTCGGCCTACGCGGAGATCGCGTGCATGCGGAACGCTTCGCCTTCTAGCCCGCGACCACCGGACCGGGTGCCGCGACGCGGGCTGGCGGCGCTGGTGCTGACGGCCGCGGGCCTGACGCTCGTGTTCAGCTTCAAGACGCCGTCCGAGCTGTTCTCCGACACACCGGCGATCCCGCCCGAGCCCGGTAAGGACACCGCCTCGATCCCGCTGGGGTCCAGCAGCGAGACAGCCGAGGTGGGCGCCACGCCCGCGCTTCCCGATGGCGATGCGGCGGCCACCCGCGGGACACCAGGGGCGTCGGCCAACGAGCCACGAGGCGCTGCCCCGCCGACACAAGAGCCACCGGCCGCGAGGGCACCAGCGAGGGCGCCGCAGGCCACGAGGCCCCCCACGCGAGAGCCTGCACGCACGCCGGGTGCCCCGTCGGTGTTGACCGGCCAGGTGGTGCGCACGCCCTATGGTCCGGTCCAGGTCGAGATCACCCTCGACGGCGCTGCCATCAGCGACATCCAGGCGCTGCGGCTGCCCACCGACCGCCCCTACTCCCGCCGCATCAGCGAGGTCGTGGAGCCCATGCTCCGCCAGGAGGTGCTGCAGGCGCAGAGCTCGAGGATCCAGCTCATCTCCGGTGCCACCTACACCAGCACCGGCTACGCCATGTCGCTGCAGTCGGCGCTCGACCAGGCTCCCGCCGCGATCAAGGCCCCAGCCTGACCAGGGCCAGCTGCTCCTGCGGTCGCCCCGTGACCGACTGCGGATCAGTCGGGTAACGAACGAGGCTCGGGTCCGGCGCCGGGCCCATCCTCGTCTCCGGTCGCACCCTCGTCACCGGCGGCAGCCCGGGCGGGCTCGCGCAATCCAAGCCCGCTGATGGCCGCGCCCAGGCCGAGCAGCAGCGTGGTCGCGAGCATGGCCAGCTGGAAGGCTTGGGTGGAGGCCTTGGTCGCGGCCCGCACTTCCTGGCTGGAAGCTGACGGCGGTGGGCGGTTGAGCGGCTGATAGGCGCTGTCGATGCTCTCGCCCGCCAGGGCCGGGGCCTCGCTCGAGAGCGTGTCGTAGAACGTGGCCGAGATGACCAGGAAGAGGACGGCCAGCACGAGTGGCTGGCCCACGCGCGAGATGGCGTTGTTGATGGCTGAGCCGAGGCCGGCGTTGGCGGTAGGGATGGATCCCATGAGCGCGGTCGTGAGAGGTGCCACCACCAGCATCAGGCCGAGGCCGAACAACAGGTTCGGCAGGAGCACGTCCACGAGCGCCGATCCCGGTGGCAGCCATGACGCCGGGTCGCCCGGTCGCGCGTCCCAGGCGGCGCTGTCCCAGGGGATACGCGCCAGCCACAGCTGGCTCGCGGCCATGAGCAGGGGCCCGGCCACGAGGAACGGTCGGACCCCGACCCTTGCCGCGAGAGAGCCCACCGCGGTCGAGCCCAGCGCCAGGGCGATGCCGCCGGGCAGCGCCACCAGGGCCGCGCCGAAGGCGGTGTAGCCGAGGGAACCCTGGACGAAGAGCGAGACCAGGAACTGGCTCACGTAGAGTGCGCCGTAGACCACGAACGTCGCGAGGTTGATGACCGTGAACGTGCGTCGCCGGAACAGCGACAGTGGGACCAGGGGATCCTCCCGCTTGAGCATCAGCACGGGGAAGGCGATGCTCGCGACGATGCCCAGTCCGAGCGCGATCCAGGCCGTCGGTTCGGACCAGTTCGACTCGGTGCCACGGATGAGCCCGAACAACACGCCCGCGACGGCGACGGCGATGACCACCGAACCGAGCCAGTCGATGTGCGCGGGGGCATCTGGGTCGCGACTCTCCGGCACGTATCGCCAGGTGGCGAACAGCGCCAGGGCCGCGACTGGGACATTGATGAGGAAGGCCGCGCGCCAGGAGAGGGTGTCGACGAGGACGCCACCGATGAGCGGGCCGAAGATGAGCAGGCCGGACGTGGCCGCGGTCCAGATGCCGAAGGCGCGTCCGCGTTGAGGCCCCTCGAAGGCCGCCGTGATGATCGAGAGCGACCCCGGCACCAGCAGCGCCCCGGCGGCGCCCTGGGCCAGGCGGGTCACGACGAGGAACTCCAGGCTCGGTGCCACGCCGCAGAGCACGGACGTCAGGCCGAAGCCGCTGAGACCGATAAGGAAGATCCGTCGGCGACCGTACTTGTCGGCGAGCGCGCCACCGAGGATGAGCAATGCGGCCAGCACCGCCAGGAAGCCGCTGGTGATGTAGGCCTGCGCCTCCAGGGTGCCGAGCACCGTCGACGGCAGCTCCTCGCCGATCCGGCGGATGGCCACGTTGACCACGGTCCCATCCAGGAAGACCATGCCGGAGGCCGCGATGGTCGCCAGCAGGATCCAGTTGGGATGCCCCGAGTGGGGACGGCCCGCGGCGTCGTTTGGTCGCGCTTCAGCCATGGAGGTGCTCAGGCTGACAGGCGCTGGCTGGAGGCTGGATCACAACGATCGAACAGACCCCGTCACATGGTCGGGTCGCCGAGGGCCGCCATCAGGCGGAGCGCCATGGTCTCCATGACCTGTGCCCGCACGGCCGGCATCTCGTTGAGGAGCGCCTGGAACTCACGTCGTGCCAGCACGAGCACCTCGGCGTCGGTCACCAGCGTCACCGTGGCGGATCGCGGCCGTCCTGAGAGCAGGGCCATCTCACCGACGACCGCGCCAGGGCCGACCTCGGTGATGACCTTGCCGGCTTGCGTCACCGAAGCCCGGCCGGTGACGAGGATCATGGCCTCCGCGCCAGTCTGCCCTTCCTGCATGAGCACGCGGCCGGCGCGGTAGTCAAGGACATCTGTGAGCTGACCGACCCGTTGGAGATCGCCCCTGCCCAAGGCGCTGAACAGGGGTACGCCGGAGAGCAACTCCAGCTTCTGGTCCTTGGCTATGGCGCGGCACCTCGGTGGGGATTGGGGAGGCCTCAGCATACTGACCGACCGGGATGCCGACCAGCGCCCGGAGCCGTGGATATCCTCGAGGACCTGGCGCATGATCAGCGTCGCGCCTGTCCAGCCAAGGATCGTGGGAGAGCCAGCCATGACCACGCCATCAGCGAGCCTGTCGTACCGGAGTCCGACCGAGGGGATCTCCGCGCCCGAGGATTATCCGAATGCCCCGATCAGCATCGTGTGCGACGCGACCACGCCCGGTGCCGATCTGTTCGGCGTGATGGTGGCCATCGGCGGAGATATCCCGCTGCACTACCACTCGATGATGGAGTTCCAGTTCGTCCTGAGCGGCACGGGTCTCGCCCTCGACGCCGACGGCGGCGAGGTCCCGATCGCTCCCGGTGGAACGGTCCTCAGCCCGGCCGGCCCTGCTGGTGCCCATGGCTTCCGCAATACCGGTCCCCTGCCCCTCACGCTCCTCTGCATCTACCCATCGCCTGGTGGGGCGACACCCGACCGCAGCCCATTCGACCCGGGCGCGAGGCCGGGTCCCGGCCCACGCTCGGTCTACGTGGGACCGGCCGCGCTGCAGACGGCGCCGGGGGGATCGCCGGGCGGTGACGCCGGGCGGGGGCGGATCATCGACTCCCGCGTGGCAGGAGCGGAGCTGGTGGGAGAGCTCATCTCGCTGCCGGGCAAGATGGCGCTGCACCATCACGATGCCTTCGAGCTCGTCTACGCCCTCTCGGGCGTGGGTGTCGCGCTGGATGCGAAGGGTCGCGAGTATCCGCTGGCTCCGGGCGGAGTGCTCGCTTGTCCCAAGGGTCCGGCTGGCGCGCACCTGCTGCACAACACGGGCTCCATGCCCCTGCAGATCCTCAGCGTGTTCCCATCAGCCGATGGTGCACCCGTTGGCTCGACGACCATGGCCGGCTGAGCCTCAACCGCGGCAGAGGATCTCTGCGACGGCCGAATCGGTCACCTGCGTGGTGGCCCAACGCCCCGCCAGGATCGGCAACGCCGCTTCTACACCTCCCGGTACGGCCAGAAACGAACGGGTCCAGCTGGCGTCCTCGACGATGACCGGTAGCTGACGACCGCCAGCTGACCTCCGCCGCTCGCGCCAGGCCGTCTGGGGAGTCGCACACGCCCTCGAGGTCGCCATCGCCGTTCAGGCTGGCACGTCGTGCATGCTTGGGGCCATGAGCATGCCGGATGGGGAGCAGCGGGTCGTCGAGCCGAACCATGGCGGGGGTGAGGGCGCTGGGCACGTGCCGGCAGCGGGTCTGCGGCGGGCCGCCCTCGCCCTGACCGTCCTGCATCCGGTCCCATCGCTGCTCGATGCGCTCCTGGTCGCGGCGCTCGCCCTGGTGGCTGGGGCCACGCTGTCCGTGGCCGGCGTACTGGCCTTTGCCATGTTGGGCTTCCAGTTCTCGATCGGGAGTCTCAACGACCTCGTCGACGCTGACGCGGATCGCCGCGCCGGTCGGACCAAGCCCATCCCCGGCGGCGTCGTCTCGAGGCAGGCGGCCGGGGCCGTCGCCGTCGCCGGTGGGGCCGTGGGCCTCCTGGTCTCCGCTTGGTTCGGGCCGGAGGTGCTGCTGCTGGCGGCCTTGGGTTATGGGTGCGGGATCGCCTATGACGTTTCCCTGCGCCGCCGAGGCTTGGGCTGGCTGTGCTTCTCCATCGCCCTGCCCACGCTCTTCGCCTGGGTCTGGCTGGCGGTACCCGGCGGCCTCCCGCAGGGCTGGCCGTTGCTCATGCTTCTCGCCGCGTTGGCCGGCCCGGCGATCCACCTCGCCAACAGCCTCGCCGACCTCGACCTCGATCGGACGGCGGGAGCCCCAAGCCTGGCCCATCGGCTCGGGGTCGATCGTGCCCGCCGGGTGCTGCTGCTGCTCATGGTCCTCATCTACGCCTGTGCCTGGGTGCTCCTGTGGCTGGCCGGTCCCACAGCACCAGCTCTGGCACTGGGCCTCGTGGCCAGCGTGCTGGGCGGCCTGGGCGTGGCAGCCAGCTGGGCCCGATCGCGCCCGTTGCGCCAGGCCGGTTGGGTGGCGCAGGCGAGCAGCCTGGCGTTGTTCGCACTCGCCTGGGCCCTGGCCGTGGCCTGAAAGAGGGCCCTGGCCGGGCGGTCGGCGCCCTTCTGGGGTGCTCCTCGTCCGATCGGTGGTCAGCCCAGGCGGGAGAGCACACCCCACGCCACGAAGAGGCAGCCCGCGAGTCCCAGCGTCCGACGAAACGGGTCGACACCTCGGACAAGCTCGTCGATGGCCCACCAGCCCAGGAACACGAGCGAGGACCAGTCAAGCAATCGCTCGACATCCGATCCGTCCTCCGCCAGTTGCCGGGCGACCACGGTGACCACCCACAGGATGATGGGCAAGTTGGGTCGCTGCCCCACCACCACCTTGCCGGTGCGGGGGTCCCGGAAATACCAGTCGAGGATCGCGCGCAGGGCGCCGCGCACGCCGCCGGTGCCGTTCACGGGGCCGGACGAGGTGCTCGAAGAGGAAGCGCGCGCTTGACGCGGTGGATGACTTTCACGTAGCATATACAAACATTATACCAACCTAGAACAGCGAGGGGGACGCGCGTCCATGAACGCAGACACCAAGGCCCCGGTCACGGAGCTTGGATCAACGGCCGTGGTCATCTCCGACGAACGACGCCAAAGTCTCTTCCGTTGGAATGCACGGCTCTCCGGCTTGCATGCGGTGCAGGGGCTCATCATCCTGGCCATCTCACTGGCTGCGGCGGAGCTCGTGACCTCGCCCGTGGTCACGAGCTACCTGACCTTCGATAGTGCGACCGAAACCCTGGTCCAGGCACAGCGAACCCTGTTCGACCTGCCTATCGGTCCCGCTGTCGCGCTCTTCTTCTTCCTCAGCGCAGGCGCCCATGCGCTGCTCGCCTGGCCCGCCCGTGGCTGGTATGAGCGCAAGCTGGGTGAGCACATCGCACCTGCGCGCTGGATCGAGTACGCCCTCAGCTCGAGCGTCATGATCGTCGTCATCGCGGCCCTCTCGGGCATCCAGGAGATCGGCACGCTGGTGGCGATCTTCGGTGCGAATGCAGCCATGAACCTCTTCGGCTGGTCGATGGAGTCCGCCAACCAGGGCCGCGAGAAGGTGCAGTGGAACCACTACATCTTCGGCGTCATCGCGGGGCTCGTGCCCTGGATCGTCATCGGCATCGCGCTGTGGTCAGCCTCGACCGAGCCCGGTGCCGCGAGCGTGCCGACGTTCGTCTACATCATCTTCGTCTCGCTCTTCGTGAGCTTCAACGTCTTCGCCATCACCATGATCCTGCAGTACCGCAAGGTGGGGCGCTGGCGCGAATACCTCGCGGGAGAGAAGACCTACATGCTGTTGAGCCTCTTTGCCAAGACCCTGCTGGCATGGCAGGTCTTCTTCGGGACCTTGCGGCCATCATGACCAGTCGTCCGCGCCTGGCCGCTGCGTTCTTGGCGCTGCTCCTGCTCCCGGCTCAAGCGGCCGCCCACTCGCCTTCGGTCGTGGACAGGGCCGCGTCATCTCCCGATGATGCCGTCGTCCTGGAAGACCCGGGGCTGTCGCGCGCCATCGGTGCCGTGCTGGTCGAGCCCGGCGAGGTCGACTGGTATCGGATGGAACTCCAGGCTGGTGACCCGCTCGTCGTGGGCATGACGGCACCGGACATCGACGGAGCCGTGGCGGCCACGTTCGTCGTGCTCGGCCCGGGACTGCCCGACGCCGGCGCCAGCGGCACCGTCGTCACGGAGCTCGCCGACCGTGCTGGGGTCGGGGGCGGGGTAGCGTTCCGACCGCTCGCCGAACCGCGACGCGAGGTCCACGCAGGGCTGGGGTTCCTCAACTACGGGACGCTCCAGCTGGAGGCGCCGGAGGGTGGCACCTACTGGATCGCCGTGTCCGCGGTGGACCCGACCGAGACCGGCAAGTACGTGCTGGCGCCAGGGTTCCGCGAGGAGTTCGGCGTGGACGCGATCGGGGGCATGATCGATCTCATCAGCTTCTTCGACGAGCCCGCGCCGCACGGGACGCCGGGCGCTGAGCAGTAGACTCGGGGACGCCAGACGGCTCCACCTGCAACGTTGGCGCAAGGTCTGACCGGGCCCGTGAGATCCGAAACAGCCGGTGCCAGGGTCTAGGCTGACACTGACGCCACCCCAACGCCCACCCGAGGTGACCGATGAGCTCCACGACCCCGATCGAACGCGCGCCGACACAGGATGAGGATGTCGACCACGGCTGAATCGACGACGCGTCCCGGGCGGACCCGGCAGGGGACCTTGAAGCGCAGGCCGGCTCGGGTCATCCCATCGTCTACCTATCGCCTGCAACTGCGGCCCGCCTTCGGTTTCGCTGATGCCGCAGCCGTGAGCGACTACCTCGCGCGGCTGGGCGTGAGCCACGCCTACCTGTCGCCCTACCTGCAGGCGGCGCCGGGCAGCGAGCACGGGTACGACGTGGTCGACCCCCGGCGGGTCAACGAGGACCTCGGCGGCGCACGGGCGCATCGGCGCATGTCGCGCCGCCTGGCCGAGGCCGGCCTGGGCCAGGTCCTCGATATCGTGCCCAACCACATGGCCATCTCGGGCCCTGAGAACCCATGGTGGTGGGATGTGCTTGAGAACGGCCCGTCGAGCCGCTATGCCCGCTACTTCGACGTGGACTGGGATCCGCCCGAGGCACGCGACCGCAACAACGTCCTGCTCCCCATCCTGGGCGACCACTACGGGCGGGTCATCGAGCGAGGCGAGCTGCAGCTGGAGCGCCACGGCGGCACGATCAGCCTGCGCTACTACGATCACGTGCTGCCGCTGTCGCCGCGCTCGCTCTATCGGGTGCTGGGCCCGGCCGCACGCTCAGCCCGCTCCAATGAGCTGGCCTATCTCTCCGAGGCCTTCCGCTCCCTGCCCCGCTCCACCGTGACCGACCGCGAGAGCATCCTCCAGCGCCATCGGGACAAGGCGGTGCTGCAGGCCTGGCTGGGTCGGCTGCTCGACGAGCAGCCGCGCGTGCGCGACACGGTCGATGCGCAGCTGGGAGCCACCGCGGCCGACCCCGACCAGATGGACGGTTTGCTCTCCATCCAGAACTACCGTGTGGCCTACTGGCGCTCAGCCGGCGCCGAGCTGGGCTACCGCCGGTTCTTCGACGTGACCACGCTCATCGGCCTGCGGGTGGAGGACCCCACGGTGTTCGAGGATTCCCACGCACGGGTCCAGCGCTGGGTCGAGCGCGGCCTGCTCGATGGGATCAGGGTCGACCACCCCGACGGGCTGCTCGACCCCACGACCTACACCCAGCGCCTGCGACGGTCGCTCCGGCGTGGCTGGATCGTGGTCGAGAAGATCCTCATGCCCGGCGAGTCGTTGCGCGAGGACTGGCCCGTCGATGGGACCACCGGCTACGACTTCCTGCGCGACACGGTCGGCCTCTTCATCGATCCCGAGGCGGAGGCGCCGATGACCGAGCTGCATCGCCGCCTGACGGGCGAGGAACGCGACTTCGAGACGGTGACCTTCGAGACACGCGCGCTCATCGCGAACGAGACGCTCGCGTCGGAGGTCAATCGCCTCGCGGCCACGTTCGTGGACATCTGTGAGAACCAGCGCCGCTTCCGCGACTTCACCCGGCGCGAGCTGCGGGACGCCGTGCGGGCCGTGGCGACCTCCATGCCCGTCTACCGCACGTACGTGCGACCACGGGATGGCGTCATCAGCGACCTCGACCGGATGGTCATCGAGACGGCGGTGGCCAGGGCACGAGAGCAACGTTCGGACATCGATCCGGAGCTGCTGGGGTTCCTCGGCGACATCCTCCTGCTGCGGGTCACCGGCGAGGCAGAGACCGAGCTGTGTGGGCGCTTCCAGCAGTTCACCGGGGCAGTCATGGCCAAGGGCATCGAGGACACCGCCTTCTATCGCTACGTGCGATTGGTCGCGCTCAACGACGTCGGCTGTGAGCCCGGCCACTTCGGCACGAGCGTGGAGGCATACCATGCGGCCAATGCAGCGCGGGCGGCCGACTGGCCGGCGGCGATGCTGTCCACGTCCACCCACGACACCAAGCGCAGCGAAGACGTGCGTGTCCGGATCGCCGCACTGTCGGAGGCCCCCGACCGCTGGAGGAAGCTCGCCGAGCGCTGGATGCGGCGGTTCCGCCGCTCATGGCGCGAGACGCCGTTCGACCCCGTGATGGGCTACCTCGCCGCGCAGACGCTGGTCGGTGCCTGGCCCATCGATGCGGACCGCCTCTCGGCGTACCTTCTCAAAGCTTCGCGCGAGGCCAAGCAGCGCACGTCCTGGACCGCGCCCGACGAGGCCTACGAGGCATCGCTGGACCGTTTCGTGCGCAACCTCCTCGCTGATGACAGGTTCATCGCCGAGCTGGAGCGGTCGATCGCGCCGTTCGTCCGGGCAGGGCGAATCAACTCGCTCTCGCAGCTGCTGCTGAAGCTCACCTCGCCGGGAGTGCCGGACATCTACCAGGGCACGGAGCTGTGGGACCTCTCACTGGTCGACCCGGACAATCGCCGGGCGGTGGACTTCGAGCTGCGCGACCGACTGCTGACGGGCCTGGAAGAAGCGCTCGAGGCCGACCCGCGCCGGGGCCCCGGGGCCGCGGCGATCATGGCGGAGGTCGATGCCGGGTTGCCCAAGCTGTGGCTCATGCGGCAGGGCCTGGCGCTCCGCGCGCGCCGCGGCGAGGCCTTCGCGCCCGGTGCCTCGTACCAGCCCCTGGAGGTGTCCGGGCCGGCGGCCGACCACGTGGTGGCCTTCGCTCGCGACGGGAGCGTCGTCACGGTCGTGCCGCGGCTGCCCCTGCGGCTGGCCCGGGGACGCATCGGCGCCCGGCTGGTGGCTCCAGCCTCACGCTGGGGCAATACCCGGCTAGAGCTGCCGGCTGGTCGATGGCGGAACGGCCTGACCGGCGATCTCCACCGCGTGTCTCCCACATCGCGTGGCCTGCGCGTGGCGCAGGCATTGAGCCGCTTCCCGGTCGCGCTGCTCGAGCGGGACGAGGCGTGAGCACTCGCGTGTGGGCCCCGGCCGCCGAGCGGATGGAGCTGGTGATGGCCGGACGGACCCTGCCCATGACGCGCGAGGCCGATGGCTGGTGGCACGGCGTGGAGGTGCCCTTCGACACCGACTACGCCTTCTCCATCGACGGCGGGCCAGCGCGTCCCGATCCGCGCGCCCCACGCCTGCCCCACGGTGTGCACGGACCGGCCCAGCGGGTGGACCACGAGCGGTACGCCTGGCACGACGCCGGGTTCCGGCCCACGCCCCTGGCCGACAGCGTGGTGTACGAGCTGCACATCGGGACCTTCAGCGAGGCGGGCACCTTCGACGGCGCCATCGAGCACCTGGGCGCGCTCGTCGAGCTGGGCATCAGCCACGTCGAGCTGATGCCGGTGCACGCCTTCCCGGGCGTGCGCGGCTGGGGCTATGACGTGGCCGGGTTCTATGCGGTCCATGAGCCCTATGGCGGGCCGGACGGCCTCAAGCGCTTCGTTGATGCCTGCCACGGCCGGGGCCTGTCCGTGCTCCTCGACGTCGTCTACAACCACCTCGGCCCGGAGGGCTGCTACCTGCCGGCGTTCGGGCCGTATGTGACCGAGCGCTTCAAGACGCCCTGGGGCGGGGCCGTCAACCTGGGTGACGCCGGTGCCGACGAGGTCCGCCGCTTCATCATCGACAACGCGCTCGGCTGGCTGCGCGACTACCACGTCGATGGCTTGCGCCTGGATGCCGTGCACGCCTTCGTCGACCTCACGGCGATGCACCTGCTCGAAGAGCTGTCGCTGAGCGTGAAGGACCTCGCGGATGAGCTGGGGCGGCCGCTCGTGCTCATCGCGGAGAGCGACCTCAACGATCCGCGCATCGTGCGTGCTCGCGAGCTGGGCGGCTACGGCCTGGACGCCCAGTGGAGCGACGACTTCCATCACGCCCTGCACACCACGCTGACCCGCGAACATGGGGGCTACTACGAGGACTTCACCGGCCTGCCCGACCTCGCCCGCGCCATCGAGCGGGGCTGGGTCTTCGAGGGCCGCTACTCGGCTCATCGCGGACGACGCCACGGCCGCAGCACCGATGGCCTGGCCCTGACGCGCTTCCTGGGCTATGCCCAGAACCACGACCAGGTGGGCAACCGGGCCCGCGGTGAGCGGCTGTCGGAGCTGGTCGACTCGCGTGCGCTGCGCGTGGCCGCGACCCTGGTCCTGTGTGGGCCTTTCGTGCCCATCCTGTTCCAGGGCGAGGAGTGGGGCGCCTCGACGCCCTTCCGCTTCTTCGCCGATTTCACCGACGATGACCTGGCCGAGGCGGTGCGCACGGGGCGCCGCCGCGAGTTCGCGGCCTTCGGCTGGGCCCCGGACGACATCCCGGACCCGATGGCGGAGGCGACCTTCGAGGCCTCCAGGCTCGATCGCGGGGAGGCCGCCCACGAGCCCCATGCCTCCCTGCTCGATTGGCATCGGCGGCTGATCGCGCTGCGGGCGGCCACCGGGAACCCGTCTTCCTCCCGGCGCCCCATCGTGCGTGCCGAGTTCGAGGCAGGGTGGCTGGTGGCGGACCTGGGGACCCGCGTCCTGGCCGTCAACGTCTCGCAAGCGACGCGCTCCCTGCCGCTCCCGCGTGAGCTGGCGCTCGCGCTGGCCTCGGAGCCGGAGGTGGCTCTCGACGGTGCGCGGCTGGAGCTGCCGCCCGTGTCCGCGGCCGTCCTCATCGAGCGTGGCCGGGCCTGAGCGGGACGGGCGACGGCCGTTCTCGGTAGCATGCACGGACCCGCGAAGGTCCACGGATGGAGGTGATCCCGATCGGAACTGACATCGGAACCGGCAGCCGCGAGTTGAAGACATGGCCACTGCCGCTCGAGGGGCGCCGGCGTGTCGTCATCGACCGGGTGCTGCCCGCCGTGGACGGTGGCCGCTACCCCGTCAAGCGCGTCGTGGGTGACACGCTCGCCGTGCAGGCGGATGTCTTTCCCGACGGCCACGACCGGATCTCGGTCCGGCTGCGTCACCGGCCGCCTGGCGCGGTGGCCTGGTCGGAGCTGCCGATGGGCGCGCCGGACAACGATCGCTGGAGCGCTGAGCTGCCGCTGACGCTCGTCGGGCGCCACGAATACACCGTGGCCGCCTGGATCGACCACTTCGGCACCTGGCGCCACGGTCTGGAGCGACGGGCGGAAGCGGAGAGTGTGACCGCGGTGGACCTGGCCATCGGCGCGGGCCTCGTACGCGAGGCCGCGGAGCGGGCGGCCGAGGGCGACCGGGAACGGATCATGGCCTGGGCCGAGGCCATCGACGGCGAGCCCACGGAGGCGCGTATCACGGCCGGCATGGCCGACGAGCTGGCAGCACTCATGGAGGCCCACCCGGACCGCCGCTTCGAGACGGTCTGGGATCCGCCGCTGGCGGTGACCGTCGATCCGGTGCACGCACGCTTCGGCGCGTGGTACGAGCTGTTCCCGCGCTCGGCCTCGCCAGAGCCCGGTCGCCACGGCACCTTCCGCGACGTCATCGAACGCCTGCCCTACGTGGCCGGCATGGGCTTCGACGTGCTCTACCTGCCGCCGGTCCACCCCATCGGCCAAGCCTTCCGCAAGGGGCCCAACAACACCCTCCTGGCCAACGCGGAGGACCCCGGTGTGCCCTGGGCCATCGGCGGACCGGAAGGCGGCCACACCGCGATCCATCCGGAGCTGGGCACGCTGGCCGATTTCGACGCGCTGGTGGCGGCAGCGGCGGGCCACGACATCCGGATCGCGCTCGACCTGGCCTTCCAGGCCTCGGGCGATCACCCCTACCTGAGCGAGCACACGGAGTGGTTCAAGGCTCGCCCCGACGGGACCATCCAGTACGCCGAGAACCCGCCCAAGAAATACCAGGACGTGTATCCGCTCGACTTCGAGTCCGACGCGTGGGCCGAGCTCTGGCTCGAGCTGCGCCGGGTCACCCGCTTCTGGATGGACCACGGCGTGCGGATCTTCCGGGTGGACAACCCGCACACCAAGCCGTTCGGTTTCTGGGAGTGGCTCATCAGCGACATCAAGTCCACCGACCCCGACGTCATCTTCCTGGCCGAGGCCTTCACCCGTCCCAAGGTCATGTACCGCCTGGCCAAGGTCGGGTTCAGCCAGTCGTACACCTACTTCACCTGGCGCACCGGCAAGGAGGAGCTGACCGAGTACCTGGAGGAGATCACGCGCCCGCCGGTGAGCGACTTCTTCCGCCCCAACTTCTTCACCAACACACCGGACATCCTGCACGCCTCACTGCAGGAGGGCGGTCGACCCGCATTCGAGGCGCGCGTCGTGCTGGCGGGCACGATGACGCCGAGCTATGGCATCTACGGACCGCCGTTCGAGCTGCTGCAGGGCACCCCTCGGGAGCCGGACAGCGAGGAGTACCTCGACTCGGAGAAGTACCAGGTGCGCTACTGGGACCTCGAGGCGAGTGAATCGATCGCGCCGCTCATCACGGACCTCAACCGCATCCGACGTGAGCATCCGGCGCTCCAGTCGCACGAGCGCTTGTGGTTCCTGCCCACGACCGACGACCAGGTCATCGCCTACAGCAAGCACACCGCGGACCGCTCCGACGTGATCCTCACGATCGTGAACCTGGACCCGGGCGGAGCGCGTCGCGGCCAGGTCTCGGTACCCGTCGGCGAGTATGGCCTCGATCCCGCCGACTATGAGGTCCACGACCTGCTGCGCGACCAGCACGATCGGGCCTCCGGGGAGGAGATCGGCTTCGAGCTCGAGCCAGGTGTGGAGATGGCCCGGATCCTGCAGCTGACACCGGCCGGAGGAGTCTGAGATGGCCGAGCCCAGGAAGTCGCGGCGGCGGCCGGACAGGACGGAGCCCCTGAGCACGGGCTTCCTGTCCGATCCGGCCTGGTACAAGGACGCGGTCATCTACCAGGTCCCGGTGAAGGCGTTCCAGGACGCATCCGGTGACGGCATCGGTGACTTCCGGGGCCTGACCGCGCGGCTCGACTACCTCGCGGACCTGGGCGTGACCGCGCTGTGGGTCATGCCCTTCTATCCGTCTCCCCTGCGGGACGACGGCTACGACATCGCCGACTACACGCGCGTACACCGGGATTACGGCACGCTCGCCGACGTTCGCCGCTTCATCCGCGAGGCACACAAGCGGGACCTGCGGGTCATCACCGAGCTGGTGATCAACCACACCTCCGACCAGCACCCCTGGTTCCAGCGCGCGCGCAAGGCGCCGCCAGGATCGCCCGAGCGCGACTGGTACGTGTGGAGCGATTCCACCGAGCGCTACGAGGATGTGCGCATCATCTTCAAGGACTTCGAGTCGTCCAACTGGACCTGGGACGAGACGGCCGGCGCCTACTACTGGCACCGCTTCTACAGCCACCAGCCCGACCTCAACTTCGACTCGCCTCAGATGCAGGAGGCGCTCCTGCGCATCACCGACTTCTGGATGGAAGCGGGGGTCGATGGCCTGCGGCTCGACGCCATCCCCTACCTCTACGAGCGCGAGGGCACGAGCGGCGAGAACCTGCCCGAGACGCACGCGTTCCTGAAGCAGCTGCGCAGCCATATCGACGAGCACTTCGCCGACCGCATGCTGCTGGCCGAGGCCAACCAGTGGCCCGAGGACTCGGTGGCTTACTTCGGCGAGGGCAGCGGCGACGAATGCCACATGGCCTTCCACTTCCCGCTCATGCCGCGCATGTTCATGGCCCTGCGCATGGAGGACCGCTTCCCCATCATCGACATCCTCGAGCAGACCCCGG
>Ga0210085_1000561_pt1 | contig 15377 bp, 10 predicted proteins | sample China_Galinas_PW_5_FD_184866 | JGI IMG/M metagenome (GOLD analysis project Ga0210085, IMG submission 184866) | Wetland microbial communities from San Francisco Bay, California, USA, that impact long-term carbon sequestration - China_Galinas_PWC_D1... | ecosystem: Environmental > Aquatic > Marine... | reverse complement strand
CGGGCGGCGACGGCGAAGGCTCCACCAGAAACCCGGCATTCTCGAAGGTGGCGCGAGCCCCCGGCCCCCCGGCGAAGGCGAGGAAGGCACGGGCGAGCTCGCGGTGCGTGGACGAGGTGAGGACCGCGGCGGGGTAGCGGACCGGGCTGTGGGTGTCTTCCTGAAACGTGAACGCCGTCGATACCCTCGGCTCCGCCAAGGCGTCCGTGCCATAGACGATTCCCGCACCGGCCTCACCTCTGGCGACCCACTCCAGGGCGCCGCGGACCGAGCCACCCCGCACGACGTGGCTGGCGACCGCCTGCCAGACGCCCGTGGCCTCCAGTGCTTCCCGTGCGTACCGGCCCGCCGGCACGTTCTCCCCCGCCAGGGCCAATCTGCCGATACCGGGCAGGTCTTCCGGTCCGGCCGGGGCCGGCGCGCCGGCGGGCACCACGACCACCAGGCTGTTCCCGAGGAACCTCCGCTCGGTTCCGGGAACGACGCCTCCCCGGTCCCTGAGCCAGCTCATCCATTCCTCGTCGGCGGAGAAGAACACGTCCGCGGGGGCTCCCTGTACCGCTTGGGGGGCGAGTCTCGAGGTCGCATCAAAGGAGAAGCGCACCTTCGCTCCCCCCTGCCGGGTCCACGCTTCACCGACCCGTGGGAGAACGTCCGTGAGGCTGGCGGCGGCCAGCACGAGGATCTCGTCGCCGCTGCCCTGAGCCCGAACTCCGCTCCGGGCACCGAAGACGAAGAGCACGCTCAGGACAAGGGCTCGAAGGACCGCGCCGCCGTCGTGAGGCACGCGGAAAACCGAAGGGATGCTCACGGCCGGCAGGTTACCGGAAGTACGCGCACGAAGGCAAGCGGCTCCCGGCCGCCTCCTGGCGATTCGAGCGCCGCCATGGCGGCCTCCGGCGTTCGAACCCGCCGACACCCACCTTGCCTCGACCCGGCTTGGTGCGCCTGTTTCATTGCATGAGCAATCCATCTGACCGTGCGCGGGTGGCCGAAGCCTTCGTCGAGGTCCGCAGCTACGAGCTCGATTCCTTCGGCCACGCCAACCACGCCGTATTCCTGAACTACCTGGAATACGCCCGCTTCGAGGCGCTTCGGCAAGGGGGCTTCCCCTACGAGGATCTGGTGGCCCGTGGCTGGGGGGTGTACGTCGTGCGCATCGAGGTAGACTACTTGATGGAGGCGCGCCTGGGCGAGCGTCTCCTCGTTCGCACGCGGCCCGCGGGCTCGAGGCGCAGCAGTATGGTCCTCGCCCAGGAAATCCGCCGTGCGGACGAGCCCACCGCAGTCCTCGCCCGCGCGCGGGTCACCGCCGTCTGGGTCGGCCCGGACCGTCGCCCGATCAGGGTGCCGAGGGAGGTCCGGATCGCCCTCGGAATGGAAGACCCCGAAGGCCCCGGCGACCCTTGACGACTGGTCGGACGCCCTCGAACGTGCGGGTTCCCGATCCACTCCCCGTCCGCCAGGAGCAAGAGCCATGAGTCCGAGCCGCCGCCTACCGGGCGCCGTCCAAGCCCTGGTCGCCCTTTCCGTGGTGTCCTGCTCCTCCGCGAAGGCCCCCGCCACAGCGGCCTCGGCCGGAGGGTCTCCGTCGCCCCTGGCGTCACGCTGTTCGCCCGACAACGACGGGTTGGTTCTCCCTGACGGCTTCTGTGCCATCGTCGTCGTAGACAGCCTCCCGGGCGCCCGCCACCTGGAAGTCGCCGACAACGGCGACGTCTTCGTGGCTCTCCGCAACCTCTCGCAGGGTCGAGGGGAGCCGGTGGTGCAGGGCGGTATCGCGGTGCTCCGTGACACCAACGGTGACGGTCATGCCGACAAGATGGAGAAGTGGGGCGTGAACGGCGGCAATGACGTGGTGCTCGCCGACGGCTACGTTTACAGCTCGCCGAACGACGCGGTGCTCCGCTACCCCGTCACCGCGGGCTCCATGACGCCCTCCGGCCCTCCGGACACCATCGTTTCCGGACTCCCGGCAGTGGGCAACCATACGGCCAAGAGCATCGCGTTGGGCCCGGATGGCGCCATCTTCGTCAACATCGGGTCGCCGTCGAACGCCTGCCAGAAAGAGACGAGGACTCCGGGCTCGTCGGGGCAGGACCCCTGCCCTCAGCTCGATACACGCGCCGGGATCTGGCGCTTCGACACCGCTCGCCTGCGCCAGAGCGAGGCCGACGGCACACGCTGGGCCACAGGAATGCGCAACACCGTCGCCCTTCGGATGAATCCGGCCACCAACGTGCTCTACGGCGTCGTGCACGGGCGCGACAGCCTACACGATCTCTGGCCCGAGCTCTTCACCGTCGAGCAGAGCACCGAGAAGCCGGCCGAGATCTTCGTTCGCATCAGCCAGAATGACGACTACGGCTGGCCGTACTGCTACTACGACCAGGACACCCAACAGAACCTCTTGAACCCCGAGTACGGCGGAGACGGTCACGAGGTCGGGCGGTGCGCGGACAAGAGCATGCCGCTTCTGGGCTTTCCCGGCCATTGGGCCCCGGACGACCTGGAGTTCTACACCGGCACCCAGTATCCCGGTCACTATGAGGGGGGCGCGTTCATCGCCTTCCACGGTTCATGGAACCGCGCGCCCAACCCCCAGGACGGCTACCGGGTCGTCTTCCTGCCCCGCGAAGAGGACGGCTTTGCCGGCTCGTGGGAAGTGTTCGCCGACGGCTTCCGTACGGATGGCACCCCTCGACCGTCGGCGCGGCCGGTGGGGCTTTCCGTCGGTCCAGACGGGTCCCTCTACGTCTCGGAGGACGCCCACGGTCGGATCTGGAGGATCGTCTACCGCGGCATGTAGCCGCACGGGATCGCGGACCAGGCACCCGGAGCTACGGGGCACACGAGATGGGAAATCAAGGACGAGCCGCGCGCTCGGCGCCATGAAGACCGACGTCGTCCTCGGCAACGACGTGGTGGATCTCGAGGATCGCCGGAGCGGCGGGAAGGCGACCGATGTCGGCTTCGTCACCCGGGTGCTGTCGGACGGAGAGCGGGCGGGCCTCGCCCGATCGGATGATCCCGACCTGGAGTTGTGGAGCCTGTGGGCCGCCAAGGAGGCGGCCTTCAAGGTCGTCTCGAAGCTACGGGGCAAGCCGCCCGTATTCGAGCACGCGGCGTTCGTGGCCTCGTGGAGCCAGGCGAGGCCTCGCAGGAGCGTGGAGAGCGAAGTGCGTTCCGGCATGGTGCGGAATGGGGACATCCGGGTGTTCGTGTCGGTCCTCCACCGCCACGGCGTGCTGCACGCCGTCGGCCACACGGATCGGACAGCCGCCGCGAATGTCGACGTGGGCCTCGGGCGGCTCGATGAGGCCGGAGCGCCCTGGGCCGCGGGCCTCGATCAACTGCTGCGCCGCTTTACCGCCCGGGAGGCCGAGGCGATCCACTCCGTGGCCTCAGCGGCCGTGCGGCTCGGGGCTCGGCGAGCACTGGCGGCCCGCACCGGCGTGGACGAGCGACGCCTCGAGATCGTCTGCCGGCCGGGTGCCACGGGTCGCCGGCCTCCATACGTGCTGCTGGATGGGCGAGAGGCCCCGGCCGACGTCTCCTTGTCGCACGCGGGAGCGTGGATCGGGTGGGCGCTCTGGAGCCACCCGGACCTCGGGCCCGACGGCCGCTCGCCGGGAGATCGATAGTCGATTCGTGCTTCCCTCAGCCTCCGTTGGGACGGAAGTTGAACTGAAGCGATCCCCCGAAGCGTTGGTAGTACGCGTTTCCGGTGTTCGTTTCCGCGCGGGTCCAGCCGAGACGAACCGCGGCGTCGAGGTTCGGTGACACGGGTCGCGTGAGCTGAACGTACGCCGCCGAAGCGTTGTCGGCCTCTTCCCCTGGAACCAGAAGCGCGAAGCCCGTCGTGCGCACGTAGCTCTTGGCCAGGAGCACCGCATATGCATTCAGCGTGAACTCCCCGGGCAGCGGCGTCTGGAACAGCAAGTGGCCGCTCACCGCGTCGTACTCCGGGCGGTCGGAGTTGGAGCGGTTCACGACCCCCTCGAGCCCCACTTGTGCGAAGATATCGCTGGCGTAGGTCCACTCGAGTCCGACGCGAGCCGTGTGGTCGCGCCGGAACGGGTCCGAGGCGTCGAACGTTCCCTGCTTGCCGTACTCCGTGCGGCGGGCGCTCACGTAGAAGCGCATGGTCGACGTGCCGCCCCAGCGAGCGCCCATCTCGATTCCCGCCGATTTCCTGTCGAGCAGGTCGAGCTGTGGAATGAACTCCGTCGCCTTGTAGTCGGCCGACTCGACGTCCAGCGTGCCATCGAAGCTCACGCCCTCGAAGGAGCGCGTGTCGAGATGCAGAGAGCCTCGGGGATTGTCGTAGCCGGGTTGCAAAAAGAGCGGCATGGGCGGACGGTCTTTCACGGTCCGGGCGCGATAAGCACCCCGCAGCGTCAGGTAGCCCCACGTGCCGACGCTCTGCTGCCAGCTCAGGGCGGTGTTCCCGGCGAGTTCCCTGGGCGAATAGTCTAGACTGCGGAATCCGAAGGCCGCGGCCTGGCGCACGCCACCGTCGAAGCTCCATTCGAGGCTGCGGTGTCCGGTCTCGCTACGGTAAAGGGAAAGCGTTCCCCTCGCGCCCAACTCGCCGGCGACGGCGAACGCCTGCCGCGTCGTATCCACCACACTCACGGTGACCGCGGAGAAGTTGCCGGAATACCCGTCCATCGAGCTCCCGAGGGTGAACACCAGATCCTGCCACCTGACCTGGGCGCCCCCCCCGGAGGGCTGGAGGCTCAAGGCCAACAGCCCGGCCGCCGTTAGCCACCACGTGCGCCGCCTCATGCGACAGACCCCAGCTTCCGCCGGAACTCCTTGGCGCGGATGAGCGCCTGGTCCCGATACGCCTCCAGCTGCTGTCGATATTCCTCGAGCCCCTGGATCCGCTCCTGCAGCGTCAGCGGGCGGGGCCCGGCCCCCGTGCTGTCCGCCGCGGAGGCCCGGGAATTCGACGGTGCGTTGGTAACCACCGGAAGCCTGGTATCGTCGAAGCGCTCCAGGCCTGCCATGAGATCGTTCATCTGGAGCTGCCGCCGTTGACGAGCGGTGAGCTCCTTGATCTGTCGGTCGACGTCCAGGATCGCGGTGTCGGCCTGGGCCGCCAGCTGCTCGAGGAGCTGTGCCTTGCCCAGGATCTCCACGGGACCATCGCGTGGATCAGCCTGCACGTCGGAGAGCACGACGGGCTCGAAGTGCAGCGCGTCACCCGCCTCGGTCTCAAGAGCCATCAACTCCCGGTTCAGGTCCTGATAGAGGGCATTGAGGTCGTTTCGCTGCTGCGCGCTCGCGGCGGCGTCCATCTGCGCGACCAACTCCGCCTGCCTGACGCCGATGATCTCGATGAGAGCTCTACGCGCCGCGTCGAGGGCCGCCTTGGTCTTCTCCAGTCGCTGGTCCCCCGCCTGAAGCGGGCCGGCGCGGTCCTGCGCCAGCCGGAGCCCCCGGTCCTGTCCGGCATCGTCTCCAGCGGCACGTGCCCGCTGCAGCTCCTGAAGGGCTGCGGAGAACTGGCGTTCCACGACCCGGTAGGCGCTCTGTGCCGCGAGGAAGTCGGCTTTCGCGGAGTTGTACTCGTCGCGCCTGTCCTGGAGCAGCCGTTGAGTGGTCTGAGCGCCCGCAGGGGTCACGCCCGGCGCGACCAACAGGACGCCAGTGAAGAGCACGACGGCCAGAACCCGGAGCGGCCCCATCGCTCCACCACGTCTGTGACTCACGCCTCGATCCCGTACTTCTCGAGCTTGTAGTAGAGGGCGCTCGGTTTCAGGCCCAGGAGTCGCGCCGCCTCGGCCTTCACGCCTCCCGCTTTCTCCAGAGCCTGTCTCAGGAGGCGTTCCTCCATGCCCTCCACCGCCCGATTCAGATCCACGCCTTCGGGCGGAAGACCCTGAGCACCCCCGTCATCCAGCCTCGCGGTCCAGTCCGGCCAGAACCCCTCTTGGCCCAGCGGTGGGATGTCGTCCGCCGACAACTGCTCCCCGTCCGCGAGCACCAGCGCACGCTCGATGATGTTCTCCAACTCTCGGACGTTCCCGGGCCAGGCATACTCCGCGAGACGGCGCAGCGCGCCCGGGCTGGCCGCCCGAACGGGTGAGCCCGTCCGGTCGCACAGCTTCTCGATGAAGTGATGCACCAGCAGCGGAATGTCTTGCTTGCGGTCTCTCAGGGGCGGTAGCGTCACGGGAACCACGTGTAGCCGGTAGAACAAGTCCTCCCGGAACGTTCCCGCAGTTCGCAGGCTATCCGGCCGAGCGTTGGTCGCGGCGATGATTCGAACGTCCACGGGGATCGTGTCCTCGCCGCCCACCCGCTCCAACTCCCGCTCCTGTAGCACGCGCAGCAACCGCACTTGCGTCGTGTGCGGCACCGTCGCGATCTCGTCCAGAAAGAGCGTGCCCCCGTCGGCGAGCTCGAACCGGCCCCGCCGCTTCCTCTCCGCGCCGGTGAACGCCCCCTTCTCGTGTCCGAACAATTCCGAGTCCAGCAGGCTCTCGGAAAGAGCGCCGCAATTTACACGGATGAACGGACCATCCTTCCTGTGAGATCCAGCGTGTATGGCTCGCGCCACGAGCTCCTTCCCGGTGCCGGACTCGCCGTAGATCATGACCGTGGATTCACTGCGGGCCACGCGATCAATCCAGCTGAACACCTCCTGCATCGGCGGCGACGCACCGACGATCTCACTGTACCGTGCCGGGGTCTCCGCGCGCAGGAAGGTGTTCTCTACACGTAGGGCGACGTTCTCCCGCTTCAAGGCCGCACGCTCCGCGCGATCGGCGAGGAGCCGATCGACCTTCACCCCGAACTCCTCCGATGAGAACGGCTTCGTGATGAAATCGGAGGCTCCCAGCTTCATGGCCTCCACGACCCTTTCGATGGTCCCGTGAGCGGTGATGACCATCACCAGGGTGTCGGGCGTGGTCCGCTTCACCTGCCTCAGCACTTCGATGCCGTCGAGAGGCGCCATCTTGAGGTCGGTGATGACCAGGTCGGCCGTGGACTCGTCGAGGAGGTCGAGGCCCCGCTTGCCGCTTTCCGCCGACCGGGTACGATGGCCGCGCCTACGGAGAAGGAGCTCGAGCCCCTCCCGCATGGCATCGTGGTCATCGATGATCAGGATATCAGCCATGAGTGGCGACGCCGGACCGGTCAGACAAGGGTGCTGGGGGGTGGAGGATCCTCCAGACTAGCGAAATATAGACGGAACTCCGACCCGGTCCCACCATTCGTTTCTGCGGTACGGGTCAACTCGACCCGGCCTCCGTTGGCCTTCACGACCTTCTGGACGATGGCCAACCCCAGCCCCGCCCCCTGCTCCTTGTCCGTCACGAAGGGATCGAAGATCCGCTCCCTGAGATCGACGGGTACTCCCGGTCCATCGTCCGACACGGAGATTACGACCTCACCGTTCTCCATCCACCCCGCAAGGCGGACGTTCCGGGCCACCTGCGTCGCATTCCGCAGGAGATTCAGCGCCGCCCGCTTCGCGTGGCTCGACTCCACCTTGGCGTAGAGGGGTTCGACCGGAAGCACGACATGCAATGCCCCGCCGCGCTTTTCCAGCTCCGCCCTGGCCAGCTCGGCGGCCTCTCGCAGGGGCTCCCGAAGGTCGGCAGCCTCCCGGGTCGGCGAGACCGGCCTGGCGAAGGTGAGGAAGTCGTCGATGATCCCGTTGAGGCCGGCCACCTCGGATCGCACCCTGTCGATGAGCCGTGCCTGTTCCGCGGGGTCCTTGGCCTCCGCCGCGGCCGACGCGAAGAGCTCCAGGCCCCCCAGCGGGTTCCGTATCTCGTGGGCCACCTGGGCCAGCATGATCCTGAGCTGCTCGTCCCGCTCCAAGATCCCCTTCCGCATGCGCTCCATGGCGCGTGCGAGGCGTCCCAACTCCTCTCCCCGCTCCAGGGCCACGGCTTCCTCCATGCGACCGCGCTGGATGCGTAGCGCCACCCGGCTGAGCCGCTCCACCGGCTCAACGATGCGCGCCGCCAGAAGCGCCGCCAGAAGCGCCGCCAGAAGCGCCGCCAGGGCGGATCCCAGAAGCAGGTGATCTCTCAAGCGGTCCAGTGGCGCCAGGTAGTCGGCGTGCATGAGCCCCGCGAGAAGGAACGGGGACTGCTCGAGCTGGACGAAGCCCCATTTGTACCACCGGCCGTCACTGCCGACGAAGGCGCGTGTGGCGGCACTGCCCCACGTCCGCGCGTAGTCCATCTCCGGCTGGTAGGCATCGAGCTTGTGGACCACCATGCCGACGGGGACCGAATCGGCAGGAAACGAGCTCACGAGGGCCACGTTGCCCGGACCCACGATGTACGCTTCCGAGACGTAGCTCCTGAGCCCTGCCAGCCGATTCTGGTACCCCGGCCAGAAGCTGTTGCCCCCACTCCGCTCCGCCCCTGGCGTGAACGTACCGACCACGTTGGCCTGGATGCCCGTCACCGCGGCGGCCCCCAGCACCCACTTGAGGCGCTGATCCAACTCTTCTTCCATGGCGCCACTCGCCTCTCGCCAGCTCAGATACCCGGCAGTTGCCGACACCCCCACGACCAGGAAGACCGAGAAGAGGACGAAAAGGCGCCGAATCGACACCGGTTACCCACCCTGGGCGCCGCAACGCACCGTGTCGGGGTGGATTTCGGCGAACCGGATGGGAAGGGGCGTGCGGGGAGAGACCACGATGTGGAACGGCGTATGGGAGCGGGCCACCGGCGAGCAGAAGTCACCCGGGATGCGCTCCCAGATGTGCACCAGGGTGCCCTGATCCACCTGCAAGATGCGCCTGACCTCCACGCTGTCTCCAGCTTCGGTGCGCTTTCCCACCGCTGCCACGATGACCATCTCCTTGGTAAAGTCGACGGTCGGCGGCTTGCTCTTCCCCCCGGAGTGGTCCTGCCAGAAGGCCGCCCAATCCTGTTGGTCCGTGATGGACAGGGGCGCGGTGAGCGGGGCAGGGGTATCCTCACCGCGATCCAGGGTGGCGAATGGCACGCTCCCGGAATACGACGACACGAAGTCTTCGCCCACCGTGTAGTTGCGTGCCAGTTGCGCGGCCAGCGCGACTCGGGACGCGGCAGGATCCGGCCCCGCTCCCTCCGTCGCGATGTTCCCGAGCGACCCGGCGGCGCAGCGGGTCCAGCTCTTGTCCGCGTCTCGGGGGTCGTCGTGGATGGTGAAGGTGACCCGGGACAGGACCGGTCCACACGTCGGGATGGTGTCCTGGGGCAACTCAGGGATGTCGAGCTGAAGCCCCTGCTGGTCGTTCACCTGCGTGACGAGCGACGCGTAGTAGCTGGCGAACTGATCAGGGCTTCCAGGATTCCGAACGAAGTCCCCATCCCCCACGACGTCGTGATAGAGGATGGTCTCCTGAAGGGTCCACGCGCCGCTCGAGCCCCACCTGATCGTCTGGTCGAGCTGGCCGTCTGCGAGTGCGTTGCCGCGGAGGGGGACCTGCAGGTGAACCTCGATCTCACCGAGCTGTCCGAACCTCAGCGCCTCGGGAGGGAGGCCCGTATCGCCGGAGCACGCCGCAAGGGGCAGCAGAGCGAGGAGCACTGCGCAGGCGCGGATCGCACGCGCCCCCCTGGTCGCCGACCTTCGGAGAGTCGGCGGCCCTTGCGGGTGGGCCCAGCCCGGGGCACCATGCCGGTCATGAATCATCGTCAGAGACTCAAAGAGCTCCTGGTCGAGCGTTCCGTTCGCGTCGGTGAGTTTACACTCGCCAGCGGAGCACGTTCGTCCTACTACGTGGACGCCCGTTGCACCAGCATGTGCGCGGAGGGTCAGGTGCTTGTGGTTCACGTGGCCTACGCCCTGATTCGAGCAACTGGCCTCGAACCTACCCACATCGATGGTCTCACCATGGGTGCCGATCCGGTGGCATTCGCCATCGCCCATCGGAGTTGGCTCGATGGCCATCCGCTGGACGCCTTCTCTGTCCGTAAGAAAGCGAAGGAGCACGGTACAGGCCAGCGTATCGAGGGCGGCCTCCCCGAGGATGCCGCGTGCCTGGTCATCGAGGACTCCATGACCACGGGCTCGAGCGCCCTCAAGGCAGTGGCTGCGATCCGTGAGCACGGGGCTCATGTGGTTGGCGTTCTCACGCTGGTTGATCGGGAGGAGGGCGGCCGGACGCTTCTGGAGGAGGAGGAGCTGCCACTGCTTTCGGCATTCACGGGTCGGGAGCTTCTTGAAGCCGCCCGCCTGATTCAGGCCTCCCAGTAACCTTCGGAGTCGTCGCGCGTCCCCCGTCTCAGACGTGGTTGGTTGCTGTCCGCCGAGAAGACATCGGGGGCGGCAGACGCCCCGCAGGCGCCCATCACCCCATCCAGGGTCATGTCCTGTGGGCGATCAGTCGAGCAGCCGCAGTGGCATCACGAGAGAGAGATAGTCGATGGGCTCGCCGTTCCCGACTTCCGGCTCGATGGTCGCGGCCCGCTCGGGAGCCTTGAACGTGATCCGAACATCGTCGGTCGTCATGTACCGCAGCACCTCGAGCAGGTAGTTGGCGTTGAAGCCGATCTCCATCTCCTCCCCATCGTAGCCCACCTCCAACTCGTCATGTCCTTCGCCGAGATCCGGTGTGAGGACATTCAGATGGACCCGGTTGGCCTCGAACTTGAGGCGGATGCGGTGTGTCTGGTCGGAGGCCACTACCGCCATGCGCCTGACTGCCGATTCCAGCGCCTTCTTCGGAACCGTAGCGACCTTGTCGTTATCCCTCGGGATGACCTGCTCGTAGTTCGGGTACGTGCCCTCGATGAGACGCGAGTAGACCTCTACGGACTCTCCGCCGAAGCCCAGGTGATTCCCGTCGCGAGCCACCATCAGCTCGTCGTCTCCCTTGAAGAGCCGCTGCACATGCTGTAGTGCCGCCGGAGGCACGATGAAGTCGGCTGATGGCGAGCCGCTAGCCGGCGACGTAACCCCCATACGCGCAAGACGATGGCCGTTGGTGGCCACCATTCGCATACTCCCGTCCCTGAGCTCCCAGAGGACGCCGTTGAGGATCGGACGGCTCTCCTCGGTGGAGACGGCGAAAGAGGTATGGTGGATGAGTTGATGCAGATTCTTGGCGCTCACTCGCCAGCCCTCACCGAACTGGATCTGCGGAAGCGACGGGAACTCATCAGCCGGAAGCCCGTTGAACTTGAAGTTGCTGTGACCACACTTCAGCTCGATCTGGTCACCGCGGGTCGACACCTCGACCGGTTGGTCCGGCAACTCTCTGGTGATCTCCTGTAGCTTCTTGCCCGGCGCCGTCAGGCTTCCCGGGGTCTTCACTTCTGCCGGCGCCTTCACCCGAACCGACACGTCGAGGTCCGTTCCGCTCATCCAGACGCCGTCTTCCCGTGCTTCGAAGAGGATGTTGGAGAGCACCGGCAGGGTAGTCTTCGAAGGGATGCTGGCTGACACAGCGGCAAGACCGTTGTGCAAGTTCTGCCTGGTGATGGTGAATTTCATGGACCTACAGACTCCTGAGCGATGCGACTCCGGGGACGCTGATTCGATGGTTTTCAACGGCGTGGTAGAAGCTATCTCTCTTCAAGAGATAAAAACATAGTCGTAGTAGAGGGTGTGGATGTGTGGAATGGCCTCGGGTCATGGAAGTAGATCTGGCCTGGGCATTGGCTTCCGGGCCGCTGTGGCGAGGTGTGGATCGAACGTGGAGAATCCCGACATCTCCAGACTCGGACCCGCGGGAGTCCCGGAGAGTGTTGAAAACCCGACGGTTGTCCGCAGCATCTTCACATCGCCATGCATGGCCCGGTGCCCCCGGCACCAGGCCATGTGGCTAAGCACGGCTCGAGGCCGTACGTACTTCCTCCCGGGCCTCGTCGACCTTCTTCCGGAAGTCCGGGTCTCGAGCCATTTCCTCCTCCACCTTGCGGATAGAGTGGATCACGGTCGAGTGATCACGGCCACCGAAGATCTGGCCGATCCGCACCAGTGACGTACCCAGTGTTTCCTTGATCAGGTACATGGCCACCTGTCGCGGCACGGTGAGATCCTTGGTTCGCCGCTTCGAGGCGAGGGCCTCGGCCTTGACGCGCCAGCGACGGGCAACCGTCTCCTGGATGCGCTCGGGTGACAGCACCGGTCCCTCGTCCCGGCTCCGGCGCAGGACGCCGCTGAGGGCTGCCCGAGCGAGTTGGGTGGTGATCTCCTGATGCGTCAGGGAGGAGAACGCCAACAGCTTGATGATGGCTCCTTCCAGTTCCCGAACGGAGGCCGTGCAGGCATGGGCGATGTACTCGATGACGTCGTCGTCGAGCACCAGGCCGTCGTCCGCGGCCTTCTTGCGGAGAATGGCCATGCGGGTCTCGAAATCCGGCGCCTTGATGTCGACGACGAGCCCCCACTCGAATCGTGACACCAGGCGCTCCTCCACGCCCGAGAGGTTCTTCGGCGGTCGGTCCGATGTCAGAACGATTTGGCGCTGAGCATCGTAGAGGGCGTTGAACGTGTGAAAGAACTCCTCCTGCGTACCCTCTTTGCCTTCCAGGAAGTGGATATCATCAACGAGAAGAAGGTCCATCTCGCGGTATCGGCGCCTGAAGGCCGCCATGGTGCCCTGCTGGATCGAGCCCACCATCTCGTTCGTGAACTGCTCCGAGGACACGTATGCGACCCTCGCACCGGGGTGGTCTGCCACGATGCGATGGCCGATCGCATGCATGAGGTGGGTCTTGCCGAGCCCCACCCCGCCGTACAGGAAGAGCGGGTTGTACATCTTGGCGGGCCGTTCCGCCACCGCGCGGGAGGCGGCCACCGCCAGCTCATTGTTGGTCCCGACGACGAACCGCTCGAAGGTGTAGCGCTCGTTCAGGTGTGGGCGGCTCCCCGGGGAGACGGGGGTGCGAGGCGGCAGCTCGGGCCGGGGGTGCGCGACCGGGGTCAGCTCCAGGGCGGGCACCGGGATGGGCGACGGGTCTGCAGAGCACGTGATCGTCACCGCGAGGCGCCTGTTCAGAATGCGCTGTGCGGTACTCTCGAGAAGCGGTGCGTACTTGTCCTCGATCCAATCGCGATGGAACGGACTTGGAGCTTCGATGATGAGCTCGTCCGCGGAAAGCCCGACGGCCCTGGGGCCGGACAGCCAGGTGCGGTAGCCCTGCTCGGGTACGTTCGCGCGTACCGCCTCCTGGATGCGGGCCCAGAGCTCAGCAGGTGTCAGCTCCATGGCGCCACGGGAGAGGCGTCTGCCGTCGGTGGAGTGGCGGCGGAACAGGCGAAGAGGCTAGGGTTACGGACGGACATCCTCGGGAGCACAACAGGGTTGAGCGACCGGCCGAGAGCGCCACTCCCTCTCGGGGGGGCGCCGAAGGTAGAAAGGCGAATTCCGAAAGTCAAACCGGCCGCGCGTGAGGCGCGAAATCGCGCGACGAAGACCCGAAGACACCCCGAGGCGTTGACCTTGTCTCCAAAAGCCGACTATCTTTCCAAGCTCGTTTTCAGACGAAGAATACCCATGAATCGGGCTGCCACGGATGAAGCCGACCTACAGGCCCCACAATCGCAAGCGGGTCAACAAACACGGGTTTCGCGCCAGGATGAAGACCCGCGGTGGTCGCGCCGCCCTCTCCCGTCGTCGGAGGAGGGGCCGCGCCCAGCTAGCGGTGTCGGTGGGCGGGAAATAGGCGCCTCCGGGCAGGAGCCCGGAGAGAGGCTTCCCAAGGCCACACGCATCCGGCGCAGCCGCGAGATTCGTGAGATTCTGGAGCGGGGGAAGCGCAAGAGGACGAGCAGTCTGGATGTCTTCTTCGCGCCTTCCCCCGCCTCCTTTTCCCGGCTTGGCGTCATCGTGGCCAAGCACGGCAGGAGAATCGTGGATCGAAACCTGCTCAAGCGGAGGCTTCGCGAGATCGGCCGGCGGCGCCTTTTACCCGAGCTCAGGTCGAGGGGGGTCGTGGCGGACGTGCTGATCCGGGCGCGTGGCAGGGCATATGATACCCGATTGGAGGACCTGGAGGGTGAGGTCCTCGGGGCGGTGGAGGCGATGTGGTCGTAAAGCTCTTGACCGGCTTGATCCGGTTCTATCAGATGGCCATCTCACCCTGGCTGCCGGCGGCATGCAGGTATCAGCCGACATGCTCGGCCTATGCCAGGGAGGCTATCGAGACACACGGGGCCTTTTACGGCTCCTGGTTGGGCCTGCGTCGTCTGCTTCGTTGCCACCCGTGGGGTGGACATGGATACGACCCGGTGCCACGGCGGGTGGAAGGACGTGCGGTGGGGGTTGCCGGCCCTCGTGACGAGACGCGTGAAATGACTCCGACGCACGGTCCCTCGGGCCGCGCCCTGCCGAGCGATCGATGAAGACGGAAGTCAGGTTTCTCCTCGCTATCGCCCTGATGCTGGTGGTCCTCGTCGGGACCAACCTCCTCTTTCCGCCGCAAAAGCCGCCGCCGGGGGTCCTCCCCGACAGCGCGGGGGTGGCCACGCTGTTGGACTCGGCCGCGGTACCGGCGACGGACTCGATACGGGCGGGACCCACACGAAACCAGCCTGCGGCGGTGCTGGGCGACTCGGTGGACAATGCGGTGGCAACGGCGCCCGTGGAGGAGAAAACGGTCGTTGTTGAGAGTCCCCTGTACCGGTTGACCTTCTCCAACATCGGAGCGCGCCTGCTGTCAGCCGACATGCTCCAGTTCGAGAGGCTGAACCATGATACCAGGGACGGGGTGGTGGACCTCGTTCCGGAAGGTGCGGAGGGTTATCTGGGGCACAGGCTCCTCGTGGGTCGGGACACCGTGGACTTGACGAAGGTGCCCTTCGAGGTTGAGCCGGCCGACGGACTACGCCTCTCGGAGGGAAGCGCGCCCCAGACCCTCACATTCCGCTATGCGCTGGCCAACGGAAAGCTCGGCGTCGAGCTGAGCTACGAATTCAGCTCGGACCAGTACGCCGTCCACGTGCACGGGCACGTGACGGGGGTGGATCGCCCCGTGATGATCACCGACCTCGGCGAGGGACTCGCGTTCGCGGAGGCGGACTCTGCGGGGGAGGCCCGGACGATGGCGTACGTGGCCAATCACATTCAAAACGGCATCCACGCCATTCCCCTCAAGCGGGCGAAGCCGGGGGTGGAAGTGGGTCCATACCTCTGGGCGGCCTTCAAGAGCAAGTTCTTCGTGATGGCTCTGTTGGCCGGACAGGGGGAAGCCGAGCCCCAGGAGTCGGACTACCTGGGTGGGCTTCTGGTGTCCCCGGGGACGCTCCCGGATCGGGCCGACGTGGCGGTAAGCCAAACGGTACATCCCGACGGGACGTTTGGGTATCGACTCTTCATCGGCCCACAGGAGTACGCGCGGCTCTCCTCCCTGGGTGAGGACATGGAGGAGGTGAACCCGTACGGGTGGCGTTTCATTCAACCG
>Ga0210085_1000560_pt1 | contig 15384 bp, 10 predicted proteins | sample China_Galinas_PW_5_FD_184866 | JGI IMG/M metagenome (GOLD analysis project Ga0210085, IMG submission 184866) | Wetland microbial communities from San Francisco Bay, California, USA, that impact long-term carbon sequestration - China_Galinas_PWC_D1... | ecosystem: Environmental > Aquatic > Marine... | reverse complement strand
AACAGCAAAAATTGAAACAAGGTTTGAAACAACCCGAGCCGTCATTGGTATAAGGGGGACCGCCGGTATCCTGAGTATCGGTGCTGACGGCAAGACCTATATCCATTTTACCGAAGGTGGTGCCAAATACATTCTTGGCAATTTTATTCGCGGTATCGCCAAGGATGTCAGAGCCGATTTTGCGGATCAGAATCCTGTTCAGAGAGCGACCTTTGTGGCAAAAGCAGCTGAAGATCAGGCAAAAAGAACAAAACAAAAGGTCGATGCAGGCGAGATGCCACAGGTCCAGTTAGACTTGGCAAAAGCAATGGCCAAAGAAGCGTCTGCCCTAGAAATGTTGACCTATGCTGAATCCATGTTGAGCGGTCCTGATGAAACCGTCCGCAAATGGGCGAAACAACAGGCTGCAAATGCCAAAGAAACCATCAAAACAGCGAAAGAAGAACAGAAAAAAGCCATCAAGGATGGAGCCGACCCCGAGTTTAAGGGATTCACACAGGATAATCCTGGCTTTGATGTGCCGTCGGATCAAAGGAGCCGGGGTTCTACATCACAATATTGAAATTAAATTTCGATGAATTCAGAAAAAGTTATTCTTTCTTTTATGAATTCATTAAATTTAGGGAGTATGACATGTCACCTCCAAACAAATTGATACCTATTTCTTTTTTAATTTTATTTTTCCTTTCCTTCTTTATCCTCGAACCTGCCTTCTGTGACGAAAAACCCATAGCTCATCTGACCGGTTTTTCCGGAACTGTTTTGATTCAAAGCCACGGAGATTGGGCAATTAAACCATTGAAAAACCTTCCCCTTTATTCGATGGATAAAGTGGTGACACGAGTCGGTACTGCTTTAATTACATTTTATAATGGAGCTGTAGTCGAAATTAAAAATAATTCCAACCTGCTGATTTTAGAAGAAACAAAGGAGGAAGGATTAATTAAAAAAATTAAGGTTGTTCAGCGACGTATCCTCCTATTCATTGGTAATATGTTTTTTAAAAGCGGAAAAGGTCACGTACAGACACAATTTGAAACCGAAAAAACGGTCATCGGCATCAGAGGAACCGCCGGTATCCTGAGTATCGGACCGGACGGTCAAATCTACATTCAGTTTTCGGAAGGTTCTTCAAAATTTACCTTAGGAGACGTCATCCAAGGAAAAGTCGCTAAAAGGGTTCCAACCGAATTGGTTGACCAAAACCCGATCCAGAAAGCCGCCTATATGGCCTTTGCGGCAGCTGAAAAGTGTCGTGAAGACAGGGGAAAAGCAGCCATGGGTAAGATATCATCCTATCAAATGGAATGGTCCTGTGCTTACGCCCGGAAACTGGCCGCCAAGGAATCCATTACATGGGCTGAAGCCGTAAAAAATAACAACCCCAATGAGGAAACAGTTAAGTGGGCGGAACAGATCTTAGAGGAAAAAAATACCGATTATGAAGCTGCCGAAAAAGACGAAAAAACTTACCTTGAAAAAGGTGCCACACCGGAACCAATAGAATATCATCCGCCGGTAACAGAGGAAAAAGCAGAAGGGTATACCGAACCGGAAACTAAAGCCCTTATACCGGCGAAAACCAATGATGAAAACTCAGATCCGTTAATAAACGATTCTGAAAGTCCAAGCCCAACGGGTGGAGGTTAATTCGACCTCAATTGAGCAAAAAGCGCTCGATTGAAGTTATTGGTTATCTGTTATTCGTTATCCGACACATCGAATCGAGTTTTGAGTCGATTTGAGTTAAACATTGTCAAACAAGAAAATTTAAGAATAATGAACTCATTTCTTTAACAATTCAACAGATTGACGGTTTGAAAGCCATGAATCAAACAAGAAAAAACTTCATTTATCGAATAGCATTTCTTGTATTTATCTTGTTGCCGGCTTCGACATTTGCAGGCCCAAAATTTACGATACAACCCAAAATTTCAGCATCATGGGAGGTGGACAGCAACTTTTACCGCTCGCAAGATAGAGAAAGGGAGGTGTACATTTATACCATTCATCCGGGGCTTAAGGTGGATTTCAAAACTGAAAAAAGTTCTATAATGTTAGATTACACTTTAGAGCCCTATTATTATGAAGATAGAGATTCCATACCTTCCGGAGAAAAATCCTCGGATGAGGACAATTATACCGGACATACATTTATCGGAGAAGTCCGGCACCAGGCGTTTGATCGGCTCTTGTTGGGCTTGAATGAATCCTTTTACAAAACCCGTGATCCAGCCCAGTCAGATGCGTTCAACAACTCCATAGATAGAGCACTGTATAATATCAACAGACTCACTCCGCTCGCTGTTTATGAGTTTGGAGACAAACTCAAGGCTCGATTTCGCTATCGCAATACAAAAATTGACTATTTAACGGAAGACCGGGAAGACTCAAATGAAGATCGGGGCCTATTCAATCTCGTCTATAACTTCACAAGGAGAACCTCCCTGGATCTTGACTTTCAGCACTGGAAAAAAGAATACACGTTGAACACCTCGGATTACACATCAAATAGAGCAAATCTGATTTTCAGGAGACAATTCAGAGTTTTTAACATTGAAGCGGGTGGGGGCTACCAAAATAGAAATTTTGACGATCCAACCCTCGAAGATATCGGCACATTCACATATAAATTTGGTTTAAGCGGCGCGGGTCTGATTTTCAATCGAAAGTCCTATGTTAAAATTAGTTCACAACAAGATTTCAACGACCAGTCGTTTGGAGATAATTATTATAAAGCGACCCGGTTCATTCTGGATGCCGGCCATGAATTCTCAAGCCGATTTTCAGGGAATGTGATAGCGACTTATCTCATTGCTGATTACGAAAGAACATTTGGTAGTACTCCGGAAGGGAGTATCGAAAATCGGAAAGATTACACCTATGAATTTTCCGGGAGCATTGAGTATAAATTTGCCCGGTGGCTGGGCTTAATATTCACCGGCGGCGTTGAAAAACGGGATTCGAACCTTGAAGGTTTCGACTATGACAATGTTTATTTTATCTCTAGACTTGAATTTGCATACGATTTAGGGAGTAAATAATATAAACCGAAATCTATATTATCATACTGTTTTAAATTCCAATTTATTTCTATTTTAATTATGATAAGAAAGGAACCATCTCAAAAAATAAAGGCCGTTTTTTTAGTCATCTTGCTTATCCCACTATATTTTTTTGAATGCCATACGCCGATTATGGCCCAAGGTCCAGCCTATCACATTGGGCCGCGCGACATCTTAACCCTCACAATATATGCAGGCGGAGAAAAACAACAGGTAACGCCTCTGACCGTATCTTCTCAGGGGATGGTTAATATCCCCTTTATAGGTTCCATCAAAGCGGAAGGTCTGACCGTCTCACAATTGGAAGATTTGATTACAAAGCCCCTCGCTGCGGATTATTTTGTCAATCCCGAAGTCAATATTGTCATCAGTGAATATCACAGCCTTCAGTACTATATCTCAGGTGCGGTAGGCAACCCGGGGTTGTATGAAATGAAATCCGAGGCCACATTAATGGAACTTATCGCCAAGTCCGGCGGTGTATCAGCTCAACATGGCAATATCGCCTATATATTGCACCCGTCAACAAACGGCACGGTATCAAAAAAAGGAAATCATAGTGACTTCTCGGATAAAGATCCCATTAAAATCAATCTTAGCAAACTGTTGGATAAAGGAGATATGAGCCGGAACATCCTGCTCCAGTCCGGAGATGTGGTTTATATTCCACTTCAGTCGTCTCAGAATTTGGCTGAATCAAAAATCTATGTGGAAGGAGAAGTTAAAAACCCGGGAGTTTATACCTATCAGGAGGGGTTGACGGCTCTAAACGCCTGCATCATGGCCGGAGGATTCAGTAAATTCGCCGCCCCGAACAGAACCCGGATTATTCGTCAAAAAGGGGACAAGCAGATCATCATTAAAATCGATCTCAATGATGTAAAAAAAGGCAAAATCGCGGACGCTGAAATTAAACCCGGAGATCGGATCCATATTCCCGAAACATGGTTATAACTTCAATTGAGCAAAAAATGCTCAATTGAAGTTATCTGTTATTTGTTATTCGAAAAAAGCCACTGATAACCATTAACGGATAACGGATAACTAAAAATTTTTAACCTTTAACTTTTAACTGATAATTATTACATGCAAACTACACAAAGTTACATGCAACAGGAACCATCCAAACACCTTTCAGAATACTACTTTATTCTTCTAAAACACAAGTGGGTCGTCATAGCCGCATGCCTTATCGCCATCAGCTTCGCCGGATACCACAATTTCACATCAATACCGATGTACAAGACGACGGCAGCCATTGTCATCGAAGCGGATCAGAAGACATCCCCGATTACCGGTCAGATAATGAACTATGAAAGTTATTATCTGGGATCCCTGTCTTTTAATACCCATTTTAAATTGATTACGTCACGACCGGTGTTGGAACGGGTGGTGGAAGAACTCAAACTGGACCAGATCGGCCAAGAGAGCTTTCATAAAAAGAAACTTGAAAAAACTTTGCTGTCAAGCATTAAATCGAACCTCTATCTTCTGCTTGGGAAAAAAGAAAAATCTTCGACCGTTCCCTACACCATGTCTCAGCGTATTTCTGAGCTCAAAAGCAAAATCGATATAGAACATCTTGAAGACACCCGTATTTTGAAAATCAATGTGACCGATACCGATCCGGTCAATGCAAGAAATATCGCCAATGCGCTTGCAAAAGCATATATCGATTTCAATATAGAAAATCATCTTAAATCTTCTCAAAATACATTGAGTTGGATGACTGACCAATTATATGAAATAAAGAAAAAATTAGAAGATTCCGAAAAAGATTTTCTCGCTTACAAGCAAAAAGAAAAGATTTTTTCTCTCACTGGAAGACTCGACATGATTTCTCACAAGATGGCAGATTTCAATGAATCCTACTTAAAGGCAAGAAACAAGAGGCTTGAAATCGACTCAAAACTAAAAGAGCTGAAACCGTCTTCCGGATCAGAACCAAACATTCTTTATGCACGCTCTGTTATTCTTAACCCTGTTATCGACAGTCTTTATTCACAACTTCTTGATATGGAAGTGGAAATTTCACGGCTTAGCAAGGTATATAAACCCAAACATCCAAAACTGATCCAGGCAAAAACAAAACTGGAGAATACCAAGAAAAAACTTCATGAAGAAGTTTTAAAAGAAGTGGAAAACCTCAAGTTTGAAAGATCGATCCTCTTTGCTAAAGAAAAAATTTTGGAAAAGACGATAGCTGATTTTGAAAACGAGGCATTGGAGACCAACCAACAGGAGATGACATACAAGATCCTCCAGAGAAACGTGGAAACCAACCAGAAACTTTACGACATCCTTCTATCCAAGGTAAAAGAATCGGACATTATCGGCAACATCTATGCTTCCAATCTTCGTATTATAGAAAAAGCCGTCACCCCAACGGGGCCTGTTCCACAAAACAAAATACTCATTATTATTATGGGATTTGTTTTTGGTTTGGCTGGAGGTATTGGGCTGGTCTTTTTCATAGAATACCTCGACCGCACTCTCCGCACCGAAGAAGATGTACACAGATACCTTGATCTGCCGGTTCTTGCCGTCATTCCCGATGCCGGAAACAAAAAGGTCGGTTCTAAACAGCTAAAGAGGTCCGGCAAACGCAATTCTGACAATTCATCTGAATTGTTTCTGAACAATCTTCCTGCAAATTCACGTTTTGCCGAGTCCTACCGCACATTAAGAACCAATATCGATCTGGCCTTCATGGATAAAGAATTCCGAACCCTTTTGGTAACCAGTGCCGGAGCTCTGGAAGGAAAAACACTCACCGTTGCAAATCTGTCCCATACCATTACCAGAAGAGGTAAAACCGTTTTGATGATCGACGGCGACTTGAGAAATCCATTGCTAAGCCGTTTTGTTGCGACAAATGAGTCTCCCGGTCTCACAGGTTTGTTTTCTGAATCATTCAATGAGGTTATACAGAGCGGCCCCATCAATGAAAAATTTAGTTTGAGCGACCTTTTCAGACTTTTATCCTTTCAAAAAAAGACCGGACGTATGCATCTGTCAGATGGAAAAGAAGAATTGGATCTTTTCTTTTTGCAGGGTGAGTTGCTGGATCTCAACTGGTTAAAAAGACCGGATGAAAAAAAACTTGCCGCTGTTTTAACGGAAAGCGGAAAACTCTCCAAGGAACAAGCTCAAAAGGCCATAGATAAACAAAAAGGTACCGGGCAGAAGCTTGGATTTGTTCTGATCAATATGGGTCTGATAAAGAAAAAAGAACTGGTAGGCCCTCTGACGATCCACATGATGGAAGGACTTAGGGCCGCGCTTCACCTTAAATCCGGTCATTTCTCTTTTAAAGAACTTTCACCATCCGATTATGACAGATCGTCTTTTGACCCCATTGATATCCATGCGTTGTATAATCAGGTTATCCTTGGTGAAGAAAAGCTTCCATTCATAGAACAAAAAGTGAAATCAGCCATTCTGGAAACCGAAGCAGACAACCTTTTTCTGCTGCCCTGCGGCGATATCCCACCGGCACCGTCTGAGTTGTTGGCTTCGGATAGAATGTCGTTTCTAATTTCTTTCCTAAAAAAGAAATTTGACATATTGATCATTGATTCTCCCCCGGTTATGCCCACAAGTGATGCGCTGATTCTGGCCGCTCATATGGATGGCGTACTGGTGGTTAACAGGTCAGGAATGATGAATCGAAAAATGATAATAAAGACCGTCGAGCAATTGCGAAGCGCACATGCAAAAATAATGGGTATCGTTCTAAACCGGGTGAATATAAAGAAAGAGGGGTACTATAAATATTATCATAAGTACTACTCGAAATATTATGGCGATTAAGCTCTAATTTTTTTGGGCTTTCAGCCATGAGCCATAAAGCATGAACCATCAATTATCAGCTATGAGACATGACCCCTGCGTTATTCGCCAAGCATCTCCAGCTTTGCGATATGCACTTTGCGCTATTGTTCTTTTTTCATCCATAGCCTCCATTTACGCCCTCTATCCTCGTTTCATTTCCCAGGTCTACTATTTGAAAGCCAGTCAATATCAAAAAGATGGATATTTAGGTCTTGCAATCAGATACTTTAAAAAGGCGATTTCTTATCAACCACAAGATACAATAATCCTGAGTAAGCTGGCGGATACCTTCTTTAATTTGGGAATGAAAGAAAAACCGGCAAATGAGGCTTTCGTTGATATACTCAAAGCCAAAAATGCATATCTGCAAGCAACTCAACACAACCCTATGGATGCAGAAACCGCTTACGGACTTACAAGGGTGGAAAGTCAGTTGGAGCAGCTATTCGACATTCTTCATCCAAACAAAAAAAACAATCCATATCATCCCCTTCCCTATTTTGATCGTGCTCTTCACTTGAGACCTAACAGCATTACCTACCGTTATGCTTTAGCCCGTTATCTTTTCCAGCATGATGATAAAGAGGCATTGTATCAGCAGGTTTATGACCTGGTCCGCATATATCCGCCTGCCTATAAATATCTAAAAAAGGAACCGATGTGGTCGTCCAAGGTCAAAGAAATCGTAAAGTCAGCGCTGATGGATGCCATTAAACAAGACATGTTCGCCGAAACTTCCCACAAGATGTTGTCTGCTTTACTGATCGAAGACAAAGACTGGCCCAATGCAATTGTGCATTACAAAAAAGCACTCGGGTTCAAGAATAACAGAATTTTAGAAAGAGATTACATAAATATCGGCATTCTCTATCTAAAAAACAACCAGCCAAAAGATGCTGAAACAAGTTTCATCGAGGGAATGTATAGAAGTCCTTCCATTGATAGCACTTTTTCAAACATCAGCCGCATTTACAAGGATGCCAACCGGTTTGATGAATATACTTCTTTCTACCAAGATGCCAACGAGCGTTTTATCTTCTCGCCAAAGATGCATATCATTTCAGCGCGTTATTTGATCGATCTGAAACAATACCGCAGGGCCCAGCGAATTCTTACAGATCTTAACCGGGAATCACCTACAGCCGAGGCCTATTACTGGCTGGCCCGTATTGCTGAAACAAAAAAAGACTTTGATGAAATGGAGCTGAACATTCAGAAAGCAACCGTTATTGAGCCATCTAATACCCGTTATCGTAAAATTTTTTATGGCCTGCTTAAACGGCTTGGAAAATATGAAACAGCTGAAAGAGAAATCGGTTTGATGATCCGAAATTCAGAAAATCCTTCTCCGCAGTTTTTTGATGAACGGGCAAAACTTCGGAGAAACCTCAAAAATTATACCGGCGCTGTCGAGGACTGGAAATCGTCCATTCGTCTTGCCCCAAAAAACGCCGTTTTCCATGCGAATATCGCAGAGGCCTATATGAAACTGGGGAATTTATCCCAGGCCCTGGATTATTATCAAAAAGCTGTACAGCTCGACCCAGGCAACCAGGGCTATGCCGGAAAGTATAAAAAGCTGAAAGGCGATAGTTCCTAATTTCAATTGAGCAAAAAAGCTCAATTGAAGTTATTAGTTATCTGTTATTCGTTATTCGAAAAAAGACAACTGACAACTATTTCATGATAACTGTTAACGCTATGCGTTTTGCGTTAAGTCCCTGATAACCATTAACCGATAACTGATAACATTTAATCGCGATTATTGTCATAGTTAATATATCAGGACACAGATTTTCGCAGATTTGCACAGAAAATATTATTATTTATAGAAATATCTATAACTTATACAATATTTGGCCGTGTAACTAAAGAGGCGGAGCTGCGTGTAGTGCGCAGCACTAACAGTTATCAGTTAATTGTTAATAGTTATCAGTTGAGGTTTTACAAAAAAAATTGAGTAATAAGAAAATTAATACATTTGAAGATCTTAAGTGCTGGCAGGCTTGCAGAGAACTTCGATTGTATGTTACCAAAAAAGTTGTGGCAACATTACCGCAGGAAGAAAAATATAGCCTGAGAGAACAAATCTTAAAAGCAGCTCGATCGACAACAGCGAACTTGGCAGAAGGTTATGGGCGGTTTCATTACAAGGATAATGCGAAGTTCTGCAGTAATTCTCGTGGCTCATGCTGGGAAGTACTTGATCATTTAATTTCAGCCAAAGACGAAAACTTCATTTCTGCTGATACATTCTCTGAAGGACGCAATCTCGTTAATACTGCAGTAAAATTAATTAACGGCTACATGAATTACCTAAAACGGGCAGGTGAAAAACAAGCTGTACATGAAGATGTTTCACCTTACGGTATTTTTGATCAAGGCCATAATGAATCTGATAACCAATAACGGATAACAAATGCTCTTAACCCTCACCCGCTACTCCCTCTACTCTCTGCTCATCTTCACGCCCCTTGCCATCGGTTCGGTTCAAGGCTGGGCCATAAGCATTATCCACATGGTCACGTTGCTCGCCCTGACCGCATTTTTGCTTGAAAAGAGTATTGACTGGAGCTGGGAATGGATAAAAACGCCATTGGACATACCGATCCTCTGCCTTCTTGTCTTATGTATTCTGTCTTCTGTCTTTTCCGTAAACAAATATACCAGCATCTGGTCGTCCATTTTACTGTTAAATTATATCCTCATTTTCTATCTGACAATTCATACGTTTGGCAACCAAGACCATCTCAAGCATTTGATATGTCTTATTATCTATATCGCTGCATGTTTATCGATATTTGGACTGGTCAAAAAATTCAACAGCAATGCCTTCCCATGGTTAAACTATTTTTATGTCAAACCAAACCCTAATATTGTTTCGTCCACTTATGTCAACCCCAACCATTTTGCCGGATATCTTACCATGTCCATACTTCTGGCCATAGGGTTCTTATTGACCGGTGCAAAAAAAGTTAAAATTGTTTTATTAATCTTTTTTATTCTGATTTTGTTAATAGCCTTGATTCTTTCCCTGTCGAGGGGCGGATGGCTCAGTCTCTTTTTCGGATCGGTTTTCATGCTTTTAGTGCTATTCAAAGATCAATACGTTAATCGAAAAACAATCGTTTTCATTGCCCTCACTGGCTTCATCTTGCTGGCCTTTATTATTCTGACAAACAGACCGGTTGTTAAAGAAATCCTATCCATAAAAAATACAGCTGAAAATATTAATTTCGATGAACGTGTCCATGTATGGCAAAAAATCCTCGATATGATTTATGACCATCCGGCGCTCGGAACCGGACCGGGAACCTTTGCCCTTATATTTACCCACTACCAACCTCCGGGGATTGCTGCCCGTTATTTTATGGCTCACAATGACTATCTTCACTTCATATCAGAAGTTGGAGTCCCTTTAATCATTGTCATGATATGGATGATCATCGCTCTTTTTGTAAAGGGCTTCAAAAAACTTAACAATGCCGGTCGAATGGTCAGGGGTGTTACCATTGGTGCAATGTCCGGAATCATTTCACTGCTCTTTTTCAGCATATTCGATTTTAACCTCCATATCCCGGCCAACGCCATACTCTTTACAGTACTCGTGGCAATAGTGATCTCCCCACTACCAGAGGGCAGAAGACAGAGGTCAGACGACAGAAGACAGACATCAGAGGTCAGGAGTCAGAAGTCAGATGACCCCGGTGAAATTCGCTTTGCTCCTCATTGACATGAATTTTACCCCAGTACGATCTTCTGGCCTGTCCCGGCATTTTAACGGGGACCTACGGGGCTGGCAGGGTAAACAGATAACCGATAACCTTTAACTTTTAACCTTTCATCTTTAACCTTTAACTGTTTGTTCATCCAGAAAAACAAATGAAAAAAGCCTTAGTCTGTGGTGCAGGCGGCTTCATTGGAAGTCATCTCGTGAAGCGGCTGAAAAGAGAAGATTTTTGGGTCAGAGGTGTCGACCTCAAATATCCTGAGTTCGCTGAAACCCAAGCCAATGATTTTGTCATAGGAGATCTAAGAGATCCGCAATTATGCAAATCTGTTGTAGATCAGCGGTTTGATGAAGTGTATCAGTTAGCGGCTGATATGGGTGGGGCAGGATATGTTTTCACCGGAGAGAATGATGCTGACATCATGCATAATTCAGCCCTGATAAATTTAAATATTCTTGAAGCATGTTCTAAGAAAAATGTAAAAAGAGTCTTTTACTCTTCTTCTGCCTGCATCTATCCCGAGTATAATCAGATGGACCCGGACAATCCAAATTGTTCCGAAGACAGTGTCTATCCAGCCCAACCAGACAGTGATTATGGCTGGGAAAAACTTTTCAGTGAGCGGATGTATCTTGCATTTCATAAAAATCACGGTGTGGAAGTCAGAATTGCCCGTTACCATAATATATTCGGCCCTGAAGGCTCATGGTGTGATGGAAAGGAGAAGGTACCCGCGGCTCTTTGCAGAAAAGTTGCAAAAGCTCGGGATGGCGGTGAGATAGAAATCTGGGGGGACGGTAATCAAACCAGATCTTTCTTGTATATCGATGAGTGTATAGAAGGTTCAATTAAACTTTTACGCTCAGACTTCACAGGACCGGTCAACATCGGGTCAGAAGAAATGGTTACAATTAATCAGCTGGCAGACATGATCACAAGTATTGCCGGAAAAAAGTTAACTAAAAAACATATTACCGGCCCCCAGGGGGTCAGGGGTAGAAATTCAGACAATCGATTGATTTATGAAAAGCTTGGCTGGAAACCGTCTCGGCCGCTTGAAGAGGGACTCAGAAAAACCTATTCCTGGATTGCAAAACAGGTCGGTAAAGAATAACTCGTAACTCGCAACCGTACCGCCCATGAACCTTAAATCCCTATTCATCATATGTTGCCTTCTCATACTTCTACCTCTTCAGAGTACAGCATCTAAAAAAGTTCATATTTTAGGAAAAGACCGCATCTTTGCCTTTCTTTATTTACCAAAAGGGGTTGATCCCAATGCCTTACAATCTGCCAATTTTATCCACAGCAAGGCCAATGAATGGAAATACTGGCATGAAAAAGACGTTATTGCATGTCGAGGGAAGGCATGGTTCGATCTACTCCGCAATCCGGTCCACAAAGCCGTTGAGATTCTAACTTCAATGGATTACGGAGGTAATCCCGAACCAATAGTGTGTATCGACGAGTTTGGTTTCGACTTTGGTGGACAGACCGATCAGAAAACAGCAGCAATTCTCCGTAAGACAAAAGAGAAAATGCCCCAACTTCGACTGGCGGTCTGGCAAATGCGCGGACCCATCGCACCTGTGTTGGCAGACGCTTATAGTGATGTTGCCGAATTTATCATCCCCGAGGCCTATGTCGGTGATAAGACGGATTACTGGAATATCATTACCCAGGTGCGTGCAGCTCAGCTCCAGGGCTTAATACATAAAACAATTGTTGGACTGGGTCTTGGCATTGGGGGAAATCCAGGAGAAAAATGGGCTTCAACCAAGAAAGAACTTGAGCAACAGATACGATTTCTTCGCCTCATCGCACCGGAAATGCCTGGTGTCGCCTTCTTTGCAGCCGGCGTCAATCAAGGAGAACCTGGGTTGCTGGCATATGCTGACGAACTCTGTAATAGATTCGACAAGATTCCAATAGACGGCTCAGGCCTTCCTAAAGATGTGATCGAACTGTATGAGACATTTACAAAACCACGAACTAAACCCTTCATAGTAACCTCCGGTCATTGGGTCGAGCCCGACAGAAGCTGGGAAAACCCAAGTAAACTGGTCAAACCAAAAACCATGCGCGTCCTCCTGATGAACCTTGGCGATAAAGATGCCGTAAACATTAATGTTCGTCTACGCAATCCAAAAGACAAAGGCGGCAACATCTTTGCAAAAGGTACCCCCAACGTTCCCGGCAAGAGTGTTGCCATTGCTGTGCTGCCGGTCACTGCCAAATGGCAGGTGTGGAAAACGTGGGACATTGAGGTTGAGGAAAAAGGGTGCGAGGTGCTGATTTATCCAAAAAAATAACCCTGAATCCGCAACGCGTAACTCGAAACCCGCAACCCGTAACCCTTTATCTTTCACTTTTAACTTTTTGCATATTTTCACTGGTAACTGAAGGAAGTTTACAGATTTATGACTGAAATTGTTATTGAAAAGCCATTATCTCACCTTGTCGTAAAAAGTGGTTTTTGGGTATTTGGTTCAAGAGTCATTGAGCGTTCATTCTATATTACCAGATTAATCATCCTGGCACGGATTCTTGACCCTCATGATTTTGGCCTTTTGGGAATTGCAATGGTTACAATGTTAACATTGGAAAACTTTTCTCAAACTGGCTTTCAGGCAGCCTTGATTCAAAAAAAGGAAAATATAGAAGAATACTTGAACTCAGCGTGGACAGTGGGAATAATAAGGGGATCGATACTCCTTATAATTTTATACTTCGTAGCACCTTATGTGGCAATATTTTTCAAAATTCCACAGGCGGAACCTATAATTCGGGTTATCGGTTTTTCGATTCTTCTTCAAGCGTTTACCAATATTGGAATTATTTATTTTCAAAAAGAACTTGAGTTCAACAAACAGTTTATCTATCAAATTTCAGGAACTTTGATAGACTTTGTTGTTGCAGTCTCTGCCGCATTACTTTTGAGGAGTGTTTGGGCCCTAGTTTTCGGATTGCTGGCGGGAAATGCAACCAGACTTGTTGTAAGCTATTTTATACATCCCTATAGACCTCGTTTAAGTTCGGATTTTGGAAAGGCAAAAGAACTCTTTGGATTTGGAAAATGGCTTTTAGGATCAAGTATATTAGTATTTCTGATAACGCAAGGAGATGATTTTTTTGTAGGTAAATTACTGGGAGCAACCATGCTCGGATTTTATCAGATGGCATATAAGATTTCAAATACTCCTACTACTGAAATTACACATGCGATTTCTCAGATAACATTCCCTACCTATTCAAAACTACAAGAAAACATTTCTAAATTAAGAGAAGTTTACCTTAAGACCTTGCAATTAACTACACTCTTATCATTCCCTTTAGCGGGTTTAATTTTTATTTTAGCGCCAGATTTCACTAAGATATTTCTTGGGGAAAAGTGGATGCCAATGGTGCCGGTCATGCAAGTATTGGTTTTATTCGGAATAATCAGATCAATAGCAGCCACTGTGGGCCCGTTATTTCAAGGCTTGGGGAAACCGCAATTTAATACTAAGCTACAATTTGCACAATTAATTTTATTGTCTATTTTGATATATCCTTTTTATGTACGATGGGGACTTTTAGGAGTATCTTTTGCAGTTGTTTTGGCAGCATTGATAGCAAATTTGGGTAGCGTTTATTTGATAGTTAAAATCACCAGGTGTGAAATTCATAATTTCATTAGAGTGCTGACTATACCCTTAATAAGTGTGGCCATTATGGTCTTGTCTATATCAATTTTGAAATCACATTATCATTATGTAAGCAGAATTTTGCTATTTTTCTTATATGCTGTGATTGGTATTTGGATCTATTCGTTCATAACTTATCTTTTCTTTGGTTATTTTTCTATCGGGACGCAGATTACTTTAAAAGAGATACTGACTTCAATTCGATATATGTTAAATCATAGACATCAAAAATTATCATGAAATAGATCTCCTTGAATGTATACTCCGTATTAGAATCTAATAGCATTCTTTTTTGATAATTAACTTGGATAATCAAGGAATGGTTAATCACGACTATCTCTTGGACAAAATGCAGGCATTATCTATAATTGGAAGTTAATACAAATCATAACTTACGAATAGTTATAATCACAAATAGTTTTAATCACTATATGGAGACATTTATAAGGCGCCATATTTTTGCCTTGCGAACCGATGTAGTCGCAGAAAATATGGATTTAAATGTTCTCGATGAAAAAGGTTGGAAACCTTATATCGTTTCCTTATATCAAAGAAAATCAAGCAAAGAGAGCATTGCAAAACATATTATTCGTCGTTTAAAAGAAGTATTCTTTGGCATCCCTGCTCCGCAGTGGCCAAGTGGAATGCCAGAAGTTTGGCAGCGATATATTCAGGAAAGAAGGCCCGACGTAGCACTGGCTGAATTTGGCCCGAATGGTATGAAAGCCATTGAATCATGTCAAAGATACAATATACCGCTCGTTGTTCATTTCCATGGTTATGACGCGTCCGCATTATTGCGCATCAAGAGCTACAAAAGATGTTTGCCGAATCTGTTTAAAAACTCAGCGGCGGTTGTGGTTGTCAGCCAACTTATGCGAAAAACAATGAAAGACTTGGGGTGTCCTTCTTCAAAACTGCATGTGATACCTTGCGGTGTGCCTGTGAAAGAATTTTCGCTAACAGAAGCTGTTAAAAGACAGCCGTGCCACTTTTTGGCTGTTGGTCGTCTCATCCCGGTGAAAAGTCCTATTTTTACCCTCCGCGCATTTGAGCAGTGTGTTAATC
>Ga0210085_1000559_pt1 | contig 15409 bp, 14 predicted proteins | sample China_Galinas_PW_5_FD_184866 | JGI IMG/M metagenome (GOLD analysis project Ga0210085, IMG submission 184866) | Wetland microbial communities from San Francisco Bay, California, USA, that impact long-term carbon sequestration - China_Galinas_PWC_D1... | ecosystem: Environmental > Aquatic > Marine... | reverse complement strand
GGAGGGATCGAGGGAGAGGGGGGTGATCCAGTGGATCATCTAGGTTGATCGCCGTTCAACGAGCCGTTCCACCGCGAAGGAGTCTAAGGCGAGCCGAGTCAGCCTACGTGCGGGTACCCGGAGGGATCGAGGGAGAGGGGGGTGATCCAGTGGATCATCTAGGTTGATCGCCGCAACCACGCCGGGAAGCGAACCGCAAGGAAGGAAGGTCGGCGGAGTGTCTCCCAGCAATTGCGGGATGGCGCCTGGGTCGGGTCCTTCGCGCGTCTTCAGTGGCTTCGTATTGCAAAAATTCACCGCCGGGCCGGGGCCCTCTCGCGTCTTCACCCGTTTCGTGGTGCGAAAGAGAGACCCCGGCCCGGCGGTGCAGGAGGACCCGCTCGGTCCCCTCTAGGAGGAGACAAGAGGAGCTAGCTCTGCGGCACGAACCCTTCGCGGTCGAACAGGCCGGGGAGCTCGTCGCTGCCGGGGCTGGCGCCGTCAAGCCGGTAGTAGCGCACCGCTTCGGTCGAGAGCTGTTCGATCCAGACCTCGACTCGCGAGGTCGAGAAGCGGACCAGGGTCGGCCACAGGCGGCCGTTGGGCTTGGGGCCGACGATGCGCAGGAAGAGCTCGGAGCGGCCCTGCAAGGCGCCGGAGATGCAGACGGTCTCGGGGATGCAGGCCGACTCCTTGTGCACCGGCGCCGGCGCGCCGCCCTGGGGCGTGATCCGCACCTTGAACTGGAAATCCGGGTACTGGGCGTCGGTCAGCCAGGGGCCGGCGGGCGGCTCCGGCGTGGCCGCGGCGGGGCAGCTCGCCACGAAGACCTCGAAGCCGCCGTCCGGGTTGCCGCCGGCGATGTTCGCCGTCGAGTCGAGGGCGACCAGGCGACCGTCCGGAGTCATCGCCTTCGGCAGGTCGGTGGTTCCGGCAGAGGCGAGCAGAGCCGTGGTCGTGCCGCTCGCGCGGTCGAACAGGAACGCGTCGTGGGGCTGGCCCGCGCCCGGCGAGGCGCTGAAGGCGAGCCGCGTCCCGGTGGCGTCGAGCGCAGCCGGCTGGCGGGCCGTCATGCCGCTCATCGGCACCTGCTGGAACGAGGAGCCGGAGTTGGTGGTGAGGTAGATCTGGACGAATCCCTGGGGGTTGTTGCCGGTCAGGTTCTCGAACGAGGGGAACGCCAGAGTGGAGCCGTCGCCACTCAGCACCGGGGTCGGATCGGTGTGGACCGTGAGCCGCGTGAGGGGACCGTCTTGAAGGTCGGCGGCGAACAGTCCGCCCCAGGCCCCTCCGGCGGGGTCGTCGCCGAGCAGATCGACACCGGAGCGGAAGGCGACGTGCCGGCCCAGTGCGTCGACCCGGGGGGCTTCGTTGCGCGGGCACTGGCCGAACGGCGAGCACGCTTCGTCGACCGTCTTGGTGTATTGCTCGAGGTCGCCGGTGGTCAGGTCGAGGATGAAGATCTCGGCGTTGCCGTCCGGGTTGTCGCCGGTCGGGTCGAAGGTGGCGAGCAGGACGGCGATCGAGCCCTCCGTCGCCACGTCGGCGTCCAGGATCGGGCCCCGGAGGATCTCGGTCGGGGTGCCGGTCGCGCGGTCGATCGCCATCAGGACACTCTCGCCGTCCGGCAGCGGGGGGCCGACGAAGCTCTCGTTGGCGAGGAAGTAGATGGTCGATCCGTCCGCCGAGACCACGGGGTGCAGAACGACTCCGTTGGCAATGGTGGTGAGCTGGGTCAGGGTGTCGGTCGTGCGATCCAGCAGGAAGAGCTGGCGGGTGTGGCCGGGGTTGCCGCCGGTGAGGTCGGCCTCCGAGGTCAACGCCAGCCAGCGGCCGTCGGCGCTGAAGCTGCCGGCGTAGCTGTCGTACGCCGGATCCGAGGTGACCTGGGTCACCGTGCAGGTCGCGGCGGCGCGAGCGGCGGTCGCCGGCGCCGCCTGGGCACCGCCGGGGGATGGCGTGGCAAGCGGTCCGAGGAGCAGGACCAGGAGTAGGGGGAGTGCGCGGGTGGGCGAGACAGCTCGGGTCGCAGGCATGGTGTGCCTCCAGGCAGGTGGTGTGGTTCGTTGGGCTAGACGATGCTACAACGGCATATACGGATCTGTCCAGCATTCCGTCATTCGATGCCTGGAGACCTGCGTCGGAAACGCCGACTCGCCTGGTTCCAAGGCCGGCGCCGTGGACCGCTCGGAGACGACCGGCGGTTCCGGTCTATGGTGATGGAACATCGATGCGGGGCGGTTCCTGCCCGCCCCGCGACCGGGTCAGTTGCGCGCCAGGGAGGCGAGCAGCGCCAGGCGCTGGCCGTCGTTCCAGTCGTGGAACCGGACGGCACCCATGCAGTAGCCGTCGTCCTTGCGCACGACCGTCGACGGCACACGGACGAAGGCGGTCCCGTCGTTCAGACGGAAGGTCAGGTAGAGCTCGGAGCCCACCGGGACCTTGTCGGGGAGCATCAGGGAGAGGCCTGACCCGCTGATGTCGATGGCCGAGCCGGCCCACTCGGGATGCCCCGGGTAGCGAGCTGTCTCGACGGCGACGAAGATCTCGGGGACGGGGCGGCGGGGGAAGGTGCGACGGTCGTCGTCGGCCGCCGGTCCTGCAGAGGGTGAGTGAGTGGGGTGCCTGGCGTGGCTCGAAACGAGATCCGACATGGTGCCTCCTCGATCGTTCGTGTTCGCTCACCCGCGGGAGGCGCGAGTGGCGAACCGCTCCAACCGGTGTGTCGGATCGGGAAAGGGAAGGCGACAGGAGTGAAGATGCCATGATCCCCGGATCCCCGGTGGGGTGCCGCGGGGGGCTCACGCCTTGAGTCTAGCACCTTCGTGGCGGCCGATGACTGGCGCTGCCCGGAGCGGGAGGGCTCAGCCCTTCGGCGCCACGGAGCGGAGGAAGATCTCGACGATCCGCGGGTCGAAGATGCGGCCCGCGTTCTCCTCCAGGTAGGCGACGATCCGCTCCCGCGGCCAGGCCTTGCGGTAGGGGCGGTCCGAGCTCAGCGCTTCCCACTGGTCGACCACGCTGAAGATCCGCGCCGCCAGCGGGATGTTCTCGCCGGCGAGGCCTTCCGGATAGCCGGTGCCGTCCCAGCGCTCGTGGTGGTGATAGGGGATCGCCATCACCGAGTGGAGGAAGGGAATGCGCGAGAGCATCTCGCGGGCGTAGACCGGGTGGAGCTCCATCAGGGCCCGTTCCTCCGGCGACAGCGGACCCGGCTTGAGCAGCACGGAGTCCGGAATCGCCAGCTTGCCGACGTCGTGGAGCAGCGAGCCCCAGCGGATCGAGGTCAGCTCCTCGCCGTCGACGCCGAGCACGCGGGCGAGCCCCACGCTCAGCTCGGTGACTCGGCGGCTGTGCCCCTCGGTCTCCCGGTCCCGGTACTCGAGCGCCCGCGCCCAGGCTTCCAAGGTGTCTTCGTACGCGCGGCGTACCTTGGCCTTCGACCGGTAGATGCGCCGGATGTTGCGATCGGTGTTGTCCATGCTGACCCAGACAACCATCGCGGCCGCGGCGGTCAGGATGGAGACCACCAGGAAGCCCTCGATCGTCTCTGTGAACGGGGGGTGCACCGGGGCGGTGATCGAAAGACCGGTGATGATGGCCAGCGAGCCGATCGCCGCCCCGGTGAGCAGAGGCAGAGAGCGTTTGCCATTGAGCATGCCACCGAGAATGACGATGATCGGGTAGGCGACCACCGCCGGGTCCCGAAGCCCGTCGCCCGTGGCCAGACTGAAGGTGGCGCCGGCCAGAACCAGCGCGATCAGGAGCCGGGCGGCGAGCTCTCTCCTGCCGCGGGACGCGAGCTCGAGCAGGAGCGGACACAGGCCCGCTACGGTCGCCAGAGTGAAGAGCGCCACCCAGTCGAGAAAGACCAGGTTGACCAGGCCGAGGCCGGCACTCGTCACCATGCTGATCCAGAGCGCCAGCGTGAGCGTGCGCTCTTGCTGCATGCGCGTATAGCCGTCGACCTGGTCGCCGGACGGGAAGTCCGTGAGGCCCGGACCGGTTGCGTCGGCCGTCACGTCACGGGCGGTTTGGTTTCCGGGGAGTCGGAGCTCATGGCTCAAGGCTTCGTAGAGGGTCATCGTTCGATCGAAGCCTCCAGGTCGGATTCACGAGCGGTGCCGGTGCGGGCCAGGATCGCGCCGGGCATGGCGGCGAGGCCGACCACCCGCTCCACCGCGCCGGCGGCCACGGCGCTGGCCGGCATGCCGAAGACGATGCTCGAGGCCTCGTCCTGGGCGAGGGTCGCGCCGCCCGCCCGGCGCATGGCGAGGAGGCCCTCGGCTCCGTCATGACCCATGCCGGTGAGGATCACCCCCAGGGCCTCCCGTCCCGCCGCCCGGGCGACCGAGTGGAACAGCACGTCGGCGCTCGGCCGGTGGCGCCCGACCGGCGGGCCGTCGGAGAGGTGGACGCGGAGGCTCTCGCCCAGGCGCACGACCTCCAGGTGCCGTCCGCCGGGGGCGACCAGCGCGCGGCCGGCCGCGATCGGCTCGCCGTCCTCCGCCTCGGCGACCTCGATGCGGCAGGCGGCGTCCAGGCGCCGAGCGAAGGTGCCGGTGAAGACCCTCGGCATGTGCTGGACGATGGCCAGGCCGGGGACGTCGGCCGGCAGCGCGGAGAGGATTGTCCGCAGCGTCTCCGGACCGCCGGTCGAGGCGGCGAGGGCGATGATCCGGCGGAAGTGTGACCGGATGCGCACGGCGGCGGTGCTCGCCCGCGGGCCGGCCGGCAGGCTCTCGGCGAATCGTGCCGCGGAGGGCGGCTCGCGGTTGGACCCGAGCCGGATCGGGACGCGCGCTCGCGCCGCCGCCCGCACCACGTCCACGAGCTGCGCCGCGGCGCGGTCCAGGAACTCCCGAATCCCCAGGGGTGGCTTGGCCAGCACGTCGATCGCCCCCTCTTCGAGGGCCTGCAGCGCGGTCTCGGTGCCGCGCTCGGCGTGGCTCGACAGGATCACCACCGGCACCGGGTGCTCGGCCATCAGACGACGCAGGAAGGTCAATCCGTCCATGCGCGGCATTTCGAGATCGAGCAGGATGACGTCCGGATGGGCGCGCTCCATCTTCGCCAGGGCGATCAGCGGGTCGGCCGCGGTGTCGACGGTGAGGCCCGCGTCCCCCAGGATCTGGGCGAGCGCCTGGCGGATCACCGCGGAGTCGTCCACCACCAGCACACGCAGCGCGTCGGAGCGGGTCATCGGCCGGTGCCTCCGATCGGCGAGCGGGTGTAGACCGTCGGCACGACCCGGCGGACGTGGCCGAGGAGCTCGCCGGGGCTCTCCGAGTGGCCGAGCAGCAGGTAGCCGCCGGGGGCGAGCCGGTCGAGCAGGGCGCGCTGCGTCCGGGCCCGGCTGGTGGGGTGGAAGTAGATCAGCACGTTGCGGCAGAGAATCAGGTCGAAGCGGCCGTCTTTGGACAGCTCGGCCGGCAGCTCGCGGTGCAGGTTCAGGCGCCCGAAGCGGACCACCGAGCGCAGCTCGGGTCCGGCCTTCATCCAGCCGTCGCGGGAGCGCACACCCCGGAGCATGAACCGCTCCCGGTAGCGCTCCGGGATCTGCTCGGCGCGGGCGATCGGCCAGAGCGCGTCGCGGGCGGCGGCGAGGGCGCGGCGGGAGAGATCCGTGGCGAGCACGTCGACCGACCAGCCGGGCAGGTGCTCGAGCGCGCACATGGCGACCGAGTAGGGCTCTTCTCCGGTCGAGCAGCCGGCGCTCCAAGCCCTGAGGCGGCGCGGGCGGTGCCCGGCGCGAGCCTCCTCTTCCCAGGCCGGGAACACCTGGTCGGCGAGGAGCTCGAACTGGGCCGGCTCGCGGAAGAACCGGGTCTCGTTGGTGGTCACCCGGTCGAGCATCTCGGCCAGCTCGGACGGGTCCTGGCGCACCCGGCGGTAGTAGGCGCCGAAGCTGCGCACCCCCAGCTCGCGCAAGCGGCGGCCCAGCCGCGCCACCAGCAGCTCGCGCTTGACCGGCGCCAGGTAGATCCCGGCTTCGCGCAGAATCAGTTGACGGAGGAGGGTGAGCTCCTCGTCCGTGATGCCGATCCGGTCGGAGGGATCGGCCGACCTCGGGACGGACGGCGAGCGGGCGTCCTCGGCCCGCGCGGCGTGGGGCTGCATCGGATCAGTCACTCGAGGGGTCCGTCGGCTGCGAAGCGGCGGCGTCTGCCGGGGCCTCGACTGGAGGTTGGGTGGTGGAGTCCGTCGCCGTCCCGGCTCGGGAAGTCGCCTCGGTCGGCTTGCCGGCGGTCCCAGGTTCGCGCCTCGGCTCGGAGCTGGTCTTGGCGTCCGGCTCGGTCCGGGGCTTCGGCTTGGTCCGGGGCTTCGGCTTCGACTTCGACTTCGACTTCGGCTTCGGCTTCGGCTTGGGCTCCGACGCGGGCTTCGGCTTGGATTTCGACTTCGGCTTCGACGTGGGCTTCGGCTTGGATTTTGACTTCGGCTTCGACGTGGGCTTCGGCTTGGATTTTGACTTCGGCTTCGACTTGCTCTTGGCTCCGGTCTTCGCCGGAGCCTCGGGCTCTTCGCCGGACTCGGGCTTCGCCGTGGAGACCGGGACGAAGACCGAGCTCTCGTCGTCGTCCGCCGCCTCGGTGCCGGCCACGGCCGCCGCCAGCTCGTCCTCGGTGAGCACCTTCTGGATGTCGAGGATCGCGATCGGCATCTCGTCGACCATGCCGATCCCTTCGAGCAGATCGGCCCGCACGGGGCTACCGAAGGACGGCGGCTCCTGGATCTCGTCCTCGGTCAGCTCGAGCACCCGTCCGACCCGGTCGATCATCACGCCGACGGGTGTCGGCTCGGAGTCGAGGTCGATCTCGAAGATCACGATGCAGGTGAGCTTCTCGACCCGGGTCGGGTCCTGCTGGAACTTGGCCGCCAGGTCGATCACGGGTACGACCGTTCCACGGAGGTTCATCACCCCGCGCACCCAGGCCGGGGTGGTCGGCACCGGCGTCAGCCGCTGGTACTCGACCACCTCCCGGATGCGCAGGATCTCGACGCCGTACTCCTCCCCGGCGAGATAGAAGGAGAGGAACTGTTGGCGGTTTTCGGAGTGGGGCGCGCTCTCCGGCATGGTCAGCTCCTCAGAAGCGCTTGAAGTCCTGGTCCTCGCCACCGTCCACCGCGGGCTTCCTGGGCGGCCGCGAGCGACCGGCGGAATCGCCGTGCAGGAGCGCCACCGGCGCCTCGCCGCGACCGTCGGTGGAGGTCTCGTCGTCGAGCCCGCCGCCGTGGCCGCGCCGGCCGTGGCCGTTGCCGTCCACGGAGGACGGCAGGCGGAAGAAGGCCATCAGCTCCTGGAGCGACGAGGCCTGACCCGCCATCTGCTGGGCGGTGACCGACAGCTCCTCGGCGGCGGAGGCGTTCTGCTGGGTGACCTGGTCCACCTGGCCCATGGCCCGGTTGATCTGGGAGACGCCCGCGGACTGCTCGTCCGAGGCGGCCGCCACCTCCTGGACCAGCTCGACCGTCTTGCGGATCGACGGCACCAGCTCGGACAGGGAGCTCCCCGAGCGCTCGGCGATCTGGACGGTCGAGGTGGCGAAGCCGCTGATCTCCTTGGCCGCCTCCTGGCTGCGCTCGGCGAGCTTGCGGACCTCCGTCGCAACGACGGCGAAGCCGCGGCCGTGCTCGCCGGCCCGGGCCGCCTCGATCGCGGCGTTCAGGGCCAGCAGGTTGGTCTGGTAGGCGATCTCCTCGATGATGGTGATCTTCTCGGCGATCGCCCGCATCGCTTCGATCGACTCCTTGACCGCCCCGGCGGTCTTGTCGGCGTTCTCCGCCCCCTGGACCGCCATCTGCTCCATCTGGCGGCTGTTGGAGGCGTTCTGGGTGATCGAGGCGGTCATCTGCTCCAGGCTCGCCGTGGTCTCCTCGACCGAGGCGCCCTGCTCGCTGGTCCCCCGGGCCACGACCTGGGCCGACGACGACACCTGGGAGGAGGCTGACGACAGGGTCTCGACCCCGGCGCGCGCCTCGCCGATCATCTCGGCGAGCTTGTCCAGCATGGCGCGCAGGGCGCGTCCGAGGCTGTCGTTCTCGGAGCGGGGCTCGACCCGGCGGGTCAGGTCGCCGCCGGCGATCGCCTCGGCCACCTCGGTGGTGTCGACGAAGTAGCGGATCATGGCGTTGAACGCGTGACCGAGCCGGTCGCGCTCGGAGCGGGGCTCGACCCTTCGGGAGAGATCCCCGGTCGAGATCGACTCCGCCGTCCCCGCCATCTCCCGGAAGTACTCGACCATCCGTCGCATCGCCTGGAGGAGCTGCCCGAGCTCGTCCTCTCCCGGGTTGTCGATCTCGGCCGACAGGTCGCCGGTCGAGAGCTGTTGAGCCGTCTCGACCGCCCGGCGGACTCGGCCGGTCAGCGAGCGGATGAAGACGATCGAGAGACCGATCAGGAACGCGAAGCAGGCCATGCCGATGGCGCTGATCGCGCGGATCGAGCTGGTGTTGTTCTTCTCGACCGCCGCGAACGCTGCCGCCATGTCGGCGCGGCGGCGCGCGGTGGAGGCTTCGAGCAGGTCGTGGGTGGTGTTGTACTGGGCGAGCATCGACTCGAGCGCCGAGGAGAGGTCGACGCCGGTCTCCTCCGAGATCATCCGCATCGACGTCTGCCGGGCGAGGCGGTAGTAGCCCTCGAAGGCGGCGCCGAGGCGGTCCATCTCCTCGGCGCCGAGAGTCGAGTTGCTCCGCCCCTCCTCGACCTTGGCCAGGAACTGGTCGCGCAGGTCGTCGACCTCGCGCAACATCTCCACGTCCTGGGCGGCGACCGCGTCCTGGAGGCCGCGCTGGATCGCGGCCAGCGTCTCCCCCAGGTCGCGGGTGAGCTGCGAGGCCGGGAAGTACCCGTTCTCGATCAGCCGGGTGAGCTCGCCGTTGGTCGAGACCGCACGCCAGGTGGCCAGGAAGATAAGCACCAGCGCCACCGCCGCGATCAGCGGCATCAGGGAGATCTTGTGGGAGAACTTGAGCTTGCGATTCATCGGTCAGGTCTCCTCGAGAAGGGCGCACGGCAGAGCCCGTTGCTTCCGGGCCCTGCCGTGCACACTCCTAGAAGCTGAACTGGGCCCCGAAAACGACGAGACGGGTCTGGTCGTCGAGCCGGCCCGTGGTGACGGCTCCCGCGAGGGCCTGGGCAGACTCGGGGAGGGCGAAGCGGTTGCCTTCGACCCGGTGGACGTCGAGCCGGACCACGAACGAAGGGCTGAGCCAGTAGTTGAGGCCGGCGGCGTAGTCCCGGTGCTCGAGGAACTGGGGGAAGACCGCCGGCAAGAGGCGGAGATCTCGTCCGGGGAGATCGGCGTCCCAGTCGTCCGCGCGGACGGCGAGCTCCCAGTGCGGACCCACCTTGCGGGCCACCTCCAGGTACTTGCCGTGCTCCTCGTTCTGGTGCTTGGTGGTCAGGGAGCCCCACTCGCCCCGGATGGTCCAGCGATCGTCGAGATACTCGCCGTGGACCAGGTAGGTCGAGCGGGAGGCCGGAGCGAAGACCGAAGTTTCGATCGTCTCGTCGCCCCAGTAGGCGGACACGCCGACGTCGAGGCCATCGATCGGCGTGGACAGGATGACCCGTCCGCCGATCGTGTCCTCGACCCGGAAGCCGAGGTCGACCCTCGGCTGCAGCGCATCCGCCGGGCGGTTCGAGAGCTTGCCCGGCACCTCGAAGTCGCCCTCGATCTCGCCGCCGTAGAGGTCGTACTGCACGGACCAGCCGGCGCCCAGGTCGTGGTTGCCGGTGATCCCGATCCCGTTGTAGGCCTTGGCGGTGAAGCGGTTCAGGCCGTAGATGCTCTGAGGCAGGATGTAGAACGGGCGCACCGTGCCGACGTCGAAGACCTCGCCGTAGAGGCCGAACGGGTGCTTGACGCGCCCGACGCGGACCTTGAACGCGTCGCTGACGAACCACTCGGCGAAGGCGTAGTCGAGCTGCACGTCCTGGCCATCGCCGAGGCCGGTCGATCCGCCCTGGAAGAACACCTGGGCGACGAGCGACAGGCGCGAATCGGGATGGGCGGCGACGCTGAGGGCGAAGTCGGCGTTGTCGTACTTCCCGTCCGGCGAGCCGACGTTGTAGAGCAGGTGGTCGGTCTTGCCGTAGGCCCAGCCGCCGAAGCCGTGGAGGTCCAGGGAGTTGGACGTCGTGGCGGCGAAGCCGTGGGCGGGGAACAGGGTGAGGAGTGCGAGGGTGGCGGCCGCCACGCCGAGCAGGCGGGCGGCGCCGGACAGCAGGTGTCGGGGCATGGAGAGTTCCCTCTGGGTCATGAAGCTGCTTGATGAACGGGTGTCAGCGGGCGAGGTCGACGGTCTTGACCCCGTCGCCGACGGAGGTGCCCGAGGCGACGTAGCCGATGGCGCCCCGGTTCGAGCGCACGAACTCCAGCACCTGGGCGTCCGAGGAAAGCTCCGGCGGCGGTGTGGCGCGGCCGGAGAAGATCATTCGCTGCCAGTAGCTCTTGACCGCCGGCACGTCCTTGCCGAGGATCTCCTCGCTGAACGTCGCCCGCACGGAGGAGTCGTCGGCCAGGTCGACCGGCTGGACCTCGCCGCCGGTGTCCCAGCGGGTCGTCTTCTTGAGGAACAGCTTCTCCACCTGATCCGGCGAGAGGCTCTGGACCGGGTTCGAGGCGTGGACCACCAGCTTGAAGGAGGCGGCCCGGGCGGGAGCCGGCGCGAGGACGGTGACGCCGAGGGCGACGAGGAGCGGGACCGCGAGAAAGCGCAGGGTGGTTCGGATCATCGCCTTCCTCCTCAGAAGCTGAACTGGGCGCCCAGGACGATGAGCTGCGTCTGGTCGTCCAGGCTGTCGGTGGTGAGGGCCTCGAGCACCTGCTCGGGCGTGTCGACGAAGGCGAAGCGGTTGCCGTCCACCTGGTGGACGTCGAGGCGGACGACGAACGACGGGTTGAACCAGTAGTTGACGCCGAAAGCGGTCTCCTGGTGCTTCATGAGCTGAGGGACGATCCCGGGCAGGTTGGCCAGGTTGGTGTTCGGGAAGGTCAGGTCCCAGTCGTCGTAGCGGCCCGCGAGCTGCCAGTGGTCGGTCAGCATGTAGGCGAGCTCGAGATAGCCGCCCTCCTCCTCGAAGTCCACGTCGTGCTCCAGCCGGCCCCACTCGGCCCGCGCCGTCCAGCGGTCGGTCAGGTACTCGACGTGGCCGAGGTAGGTCGTGCGCGTCGCGTCCCCGACGATGTCCAGGCCGACCGATTCGTCCCCGCGGTAGGCGGAGGCGCCGACGCTCAGGCCGTCGATCGGGGTCGAGAAGATGATCCGGCCGCCGAGGGTGTCCTTGACGGTGAAGCCGAGGGCCACGTCCGGCTCCAGGAACAGGTCCTCGACCGTGGTCAGCAGACCGGGGACCTGGAAATCGCCCTCGATCTCGCCGCCGTAGAGGTCGTACTGGAGGCCCCAGCCGGCGCCGAGGGTGTAGTTGCCGGTCAGCCCGACGCCGTTGTACGCCTTGGCGGTGAAGCCGTTGGGGCCGTAGATGCTTTGGGGCAGCAGATAGAACGGCCGCAGCGTGCCGACGTCGAAGATCTCGCCGTAGAGGCCGAACGGGTGCTTGACCCGGCCCATGCGGATCTTGAGCGCGTCGCTGACGAACCACTCGGCAAAGGCGTAGTCGAGCTCCACGTCCTGGTTGGTGTTGGCGTCGGAGTCGTCGGACTCGAAGTACACCTGGGCGACGATCGACAGCCGCTCGGCCGGCCGAGCGGAGACGTTCAGGGCGAACTCGGCGTTGTCGTACTTGCCGTCCGAGGAGCCGACGGCGTACTTCAGGCCGTCGGTGTCGCCGTAGGCCCAGCCGCCGAAACCGTGGATCTCGAGCTCGTCGAGGAAGCTCAAGGCGGCGCCGGCGCGGGGCACGAGGAGAAGCACCGCGAGCGCCGCCGTGACGACGGCGGCGGCGCGGGCCGATCCGGAGTGCGGTTTTCGTTCGCTCCACGTCGAGCGGTTCGTACGGATCATGGTGAAACCTCCTTGGGGACCTGCTTGGATCGATCGGAGAACTGAGGGGCGCGGCGCCGCACGGGTGCCGCGGGGAGCGGTTCCGGCGCCGCCGCGTGGAGTGCGAGCAGCTCGGCGACGTCGAGGATGAGCGCGACGCGGCCGTTGCCCAGGATCGCCGAGCCGGCGATGCCCGGGAGGCCACGGAAGAGCTTGGGGACCGGCTTGATCACGGTTTGCTGCTCGCCGTCGAGGGCGTCGACCACCAGCCCGAGCTCGCGCCCGGCGTGACGCACGACGACGACGCTCTCGCGCTGCTCCGGCGTGCCGCCGATACCGAGCACGCGGCGCAGTCGGACGCAGCCCAGGTTGTGGCCGCGCAGCGACGCCACGCCGCTGCCGTCGCGCTCGCCGCTGCGGTCGAGGGCGAGCCCGTCCGGCACGCCGATGGTCTCGACCACGGCGTCGAGCGGCAGGATGTAGGTCTCGCCGGCGACCTCGACCATGAAGCCGTCGATGACGGCGAGGGTCAGCGGCATGCGAAGGGTGAAGGTGGTGCCCTGCCCCGGCCGGCTGGCCACGCGGACGTTGCCCCGGAGGGCCTCGATGTTGCGCCGCACCACGTCCATGCCGACGCCCCGGCCAGACAGGTCGGTGACCTTCTCGACGGTCGTGAACCCGGGCTCGAAGATCAGGCTGTCCAGCCGCGCGACGGACGCAGCCTCGCCGTCTCCGATCAGGTCGAGGGCCCGGGCGCGGCGCAGGATCCGCTCGCGGTCGAGCCCGCGGCCGTCGTCGGCCACCTGAATGACGATCGAGCCGGACTCGGCGATCGTCCGGACGGTGACCCGGCCCACCGGGTCCTTGCCGGCCGCCAGGCGCTCCGCCGGCGTCTCGATGCCGTGGCCGACGGCGTTCCTGATCATGTGGGTGAGCGGATCGCGCAGGTGCTCGACGACCGACATGTCGAGCTCTACGTCCTCGCCCTCGAGGACGAGCCGGGCGCGCTTGCCCAGGGCGGCGGCGGTGTCGCGGACGGTCCGGCGCAGATGCATCAGGCTCGGCCGGACCGGGATCGTGCGCAGCTGCATGACCAGCTCCTGGAGCTCGAGGTGGAGGTAGTCGGCCTCGCGCAGCGCCTGGAGCACCACCTCCTTGGAGACCGCCGGGTCTTCGAGGAGCTGAATCACCCGTCCGCGACCGATGCCGATCTCGCCGGCTACGTCGATCAGCCGATCGAGCCGATCGACGGCCACCCTGAGCGTCCGGTCCCGCAGGTCGACCTCGCGTGGGGCGGCGGTGGGCGGCGGCCGGTCCGGGGCTGGGGCCGGCGCGTCGGAGACGCCGCCCGCGCCCGGGGCTCCGGTCGCGCGGGCGCCTCCGCCTTGGAGCGTCTCGCCGGTCCCGGCCAGCCTCTCGAGCAGGCGCTCGTCGTCGGCGCTCAGCCGGTTGTCGCCGGCCACGGCGCCGGCGAGGGCGCGGCGCAAGCCGTCGAGGCCGCGGAGCAGCAGACCGGTCACCGCGGAATCGACCGAGCCGCCGTCGGAGCGCAGCGGGTCGAGGACGTCCTCGAGGGCGTGGCCCAGCGCGACGACGCCGGAGAAGCCAAAGATCCCCGCGTTCCCCTTGAGCGTGTGGACGACGCGGAAGATCTCCGCCAGCGCACCGGGAGTCTCTGGAGCTTCGTCGAGCGCCAGCAGCCGGTCCTCCATGCGGGCCAGGCTCTCCTCGGTCTCGGCGAGGAAGGTCTCGAGCAGGGCGTCGCGGTCGACCGGGCTCATGGCGTCCCCAGGCGCTTCATCCAGACCGAGCCTTCCGCGGTGTCGAAGACGATCTTGCGGCCACGCCCGCCGCCCACGTCCTCCGCCACGATCGGCACCCCGGCCTGCTCCAGCGCCTCGCGGGCGGCGGTGACGTTGCGCTCGCCCAGGGTCAACGCGCTCCCGACGGCGGCGCCCTGGACGGAGGAGCCGCCGAAGAGCTTGGCCTCGAGGTCGCCGCGCCGGCTGCCGAGCTCGCGCAGGCCGTCGAGCACCAGGCGGATGGCGACGTTGCCGAAGCGGGGCGAGGAGACGCCGTTGCCGACGTGGTGGGGCAGGATGAAGTGGGTCATCCCGCCGAAGCGCCGCACTGGATCCCACAGGCAGGCGGCCACGCACGAGCCGAGCACCGTGGTCACGGAGTAGGTCTCGCGCAGGGTCACGAACTCCCCGGGATACAGGTAGATTCGGCGCTCCGCCGGGTTCTCGATCATGACGTCGGGTCCGCCGTCGCCCCGTGGCGCGCGTAGAGGGTCGAGCAGTAGAGGGCGGTGCCCGCCTGGGCGGCGAGGAGGTCGAGGATCTCGTGGTCGACGTCGACCAGGCCGGACGACTTCTGGGGCAACAGCCGGAAGATGGCGACCGCGCCGAAAACGTGGCTGTCGACGCGCAGGGGGATGCAGGCGCTCAGGTGCTCCTCGGCGTCGGTCCGCTCCGCCGCGTCGGGCTCGGAGCGGCCGGCGACCCAGGGCTCGCCGGTGGTCACCACCCGGCCGACCAGACCCTCTTTGCCGGACAGGCTGCGGCAGTGATCCTCGGCGATACCGAACGAGTCGGCGACCCGGAACAGGCCGTCGTCGCCCAGCTCGAGGATCGCCAGCTCCTCGCTGCCGACCAGGTTGATGACGATCTCCTTGATCGTCTGGAGCACCGTCGCCCGGTCGAGGGTGCCGTGGAGGCCGTAGCTGGCGACGTAGAGGTTGACCAGGTTCGAATTGCGCCGCTCGAGCTGGAGGTACTCGTCGGCGTAGCCGCGGCTCTCGGTCTCCACCTCGTGGAGGCGGGCCTGGAGCTCGGCGTGGTCCTGGCGGCAGCGGGTCAGCCGCTCGCGCAGACCGACCACCTCCTCGCGCAGCTCCAGGTGCTCCTTCTCCAGGGTCACCTTTTCGGACTCGACGGCGGCGAGCTTGCGCCGGAGCTGGTCGTTGCCGTCGAGGAGCTTCTGGATGTAGCGCTGGGTGTCGTCGAAGACACTCTGGGCGTAGCCGCGGCGGGGCGTGGAATCTCGATCCATGGCTCGCCCCTCAGCCGAGGAAGTTCCTGACCTTGGTCAGGAGCTCCGTGGCGTCGATCGGCTTGGTGACGTAGTCGTTGCAGCCGGCGGCGAAACCGGTCTCCATGTGCGCCTCTTCGCCGCGGGTGGTCACCATGATGATCGGGATCGCCGCGGTGGTCTCCTGTGCGCGCAGCGCCCGGCAGGCCTCGAACCCGTCCATCTCGGGCATCACCACGTCGAGGAGGATGAGGTCGGGGGTCTCGACGGAGGCCTTGTCGACCGCCTCACGGCCGTTGTTCGCCGTGATCAGGTCGAACGGTCCACCCTCCAGGAGCATCTTCTCCATGAAGAGAGTGGTGGCCGAGTCGTCCACCAGCAGAATTTTCTTGCTCGTATTCACCGGTTGCCTCCGGATCGTGAATCCTGGTGGGAGGCGTCATTGCCC
>Ga0210085_1000558_pt1 | contig 15426 bp, 9 predicted proteins | sample China_Galinas_PW_5_FD_184866 | JGI IMG/M metagenome (GOLD analysis project Ga0210085, IMG submission 184866) | Wetland microbial communities from San Francisco Bay, California, USA, that impact long-term carbon sequestration - China_Galinas_PWC_D1... | ecosystem: Environmental > Aquatic > Marine... | reverse complement strand
ACGTGGAGAACTTGACCAGGGTCGGCCAGAGGCGCCCGTTCGGCTTCGGTCCGACGACCCGGACGAAGACCTCCGAGCGACCCGCCAGGGCACCGGAGACACACAGCGTCTCCGGGATGCAGACGGGTTCGGCCGAGCCGAGAAGGGGCGCGCCTCCTTGGGGAGTGATGCGCACCTTGACCCGAAAGCCCGGCAGGTCCGGCGAGGTGAGCCACGGACCGGGCGGCGGTGGCGGGCCCTCGCCGCCGCCCGCGCCGCCGTCGAGATCGAGCGCCCACAGCTCCCGTCCGACCACGCCGTCGGTGGCGGCGAACAGGAGGTTCGTTCCGACGAGGGTGGTTCCGCTCGGGCTCGACGAGCCGGGGCCCGCGACCAGGTCGGTCACGGGCGAGGTGCCGTCGTCGGTGCCGTCCGTCTCCCACAGCTCCCGGCCGCGCTCCGGGGTCGAGGCGGTGAAGACCAGGCGGTCGCCGACGGCGACCAGGTCCGCGACCTCCGCGCTCCCCCGCCCCGGCCACAGGTCGATCACCCGGTGCGTGCCCTCGGGTGTTCCGTCGCTCACCCACAGCTCTTGGCCGAGCACACCGTCGCTCGGCACGAACGCCAGCCGGTCGCCGAACGCCTCCGACTCCCGGAGGATCGCCGGCGCGCCCTCCCTCGGGACCGGACCCGCGATCCGGGTGCCGGCCGCGGTGCCGTCGCTCACCCACAGCTCGCGGCTGCCGAGGGAGCTGCTGGCGGTGAAGAACAGCCTGGCGCCGACCGCGGTCAGATCCCGCGGGTCGAACAGCGGCGCCGGCAGCACCCCGGTTCCCTCGGTGGTGCCGTCGGTCGTCCACAGCTCGAAGCCGCCACCGCCTCCACGGGTGCCGAAGAAGACCCGCCCGGCGGCGGCGGTGAGCTGCTGGGGCAGGAAGGTGTCCTCCCCCTCGCCGGAGGTGATCAGGCGGGTACCCGCCGTGGTCCCGTCCGTGATCCAGAGGCTCGCGGGGATGCCTCGCCCGGCGCTCCGGGCGGAGACGACGACCCGGTTTCCGAGGGTGGCGAAGAACGGGCCGACGGGCGCTCCCACGACGGGCTGGAGGTCGGCGATCGGACCGGTTCCCTCGGGCGTGCCATCGCTCGCCCACAGCTCTCCGTAGAGAAAGAAGACCGCCGCTCCTCCCAGGTCACCGAAGTGGCCGCGCGGAGCCGTCGCTCCCGGATCTCCGGGCGGAGATCCCCGCAGGTCGTCGGCCCCGAAGCGCGGCGCGGATCGCTCCCCGTCGCCGCTCGCCGGCAGGCCGGCCAGGGGCTGGGTGCCGGCCGGGGTTCCGTCGCTCACCCACAGGTGGGCGTCGGCGCTGATGAACAGCGCGCGGGAACCGATCGTCGCCACCACCAGCGCACCGGGAGGCTCTTGGATTCCCGACGCCAGCTCGCGCACCGGGCCGGCTCCGGCCGCGCCGCCGGCACTCACCCACAGGCCGCCTGGGGAAACCACGTCGTCCGCGGAGAAGAATGCGTGCAGTCCTGCCCGGAGCAGCTCTCTCGGGTTCGCGTCCCGGGTGCTCTGGGTCGCGAAGTCGCCCAGTGGTCCGGTGCCGGCGACGGTTCCGTCGCTCGCCCACAGCTCGGTCCCATGCTCGGCGTCGTAGGCGACGAACAGGAGCCTGCCGCCGGCGACACCGCGGTCGTCCGCTGCCCCCTGGAGGCCCGGCTCGCCCGACGCGAAGGCGGTCAGCGAGCGGGTGCCGGACGGCGAGCCGTCGCTCACCCAGAGCTGGTGGGAACCGCCTCCCTCGGCGAGAGCGTCGAAGAACACCCTTGCGCCGTCGGCCTTGAAGCCGATGGCGCTGCTCCCGCACGCCCCGGGGCAGGCATCGACCAGGCGCCGCGTGCCGGCGACCGTGCCGTCGGTGACCCACGGTTCGGCCCCGGAAACGCCGTCGTCGGCGACGAATGCCGCAACGCCCGCCGGGTGCTCGTCGGCGAGCCTGGGGGAGGAGGAGCAGGAGCCGGGACAGACGTCGGCCAGCCGGTGGGTGCCGAGCGGCGTTCCGTCGCTGACCCACGGCTCCAGGCCGGACACGCCGTCGTCGGCGACGAAGTAGATGGTGTCGCCGACCACCTGGAGGATCTCCGAGACCGGCCTGCGGATCAGGTCCGTCGGCTCTCCGAACGCCGACGGCGAGCCGAAGGCGGTCAGGGCGCGGGTGCCGGACGCGGTCCCGTCGCTCACCCAGAGCTGCTGAGGGCCCTCGGGGAACGGCTCGACCACGAACAGAGCCCGCCCGCCGTCGGCGACGGGGTCGGTCACGAAACGGCTCGCGCCGGGGCCGGGCGTGAGGTCGGCGAGGCGCGCCGTCCCGCCAGCGGAGCCGTCGCTCGCCCACAGCTCGCGCCCGGCGGTCGGTCCGGTGGCGGCGAACAGGGCGATGCCGGAGTCGAGGGCGACGAAGTGATCGGGAGAGGAAGAAGCGGGCGACCCCCCGGACGTCATGCCGGGGAGAATGTCCGCGACCAGACCTGTCCCGTCGGCGGTGCCGTCCGTACGCCAGAGCTCGATGCCGCCCAGGTCGTGAACGTCCCGGACGAACAGCACCAGGTCGCCGAGGCCGACCCCTGGACGGACGTCCACGTCGAAGTGGCCCAGGTTGAAGAACGGTCGAGTCCCGGCGACCGTGCCGTCGCTCGCCCAGAGGCCGGAGTCGACGGCGCTCCCCGGGAACCTCCCTCGGTAGATCCGACGCTCCGGGCCGGAGAGCACGCCGAGGATCGTCGGCTCGGAGCTCCCGCTCGCGAAGGGCGGCGCGAGCCCGGGAAGCCGGATCGTCCCCGCGGGCGTTCCGTCCGTCGACCAGAGCGCGCCGCCCTGGGCGAAGGCCCGGCGCGTCCCGGTCCGCCATAGGGGCGTGAAGTCCGCGCTGCAGGAGCCGGGGCACAGATCGATCAGCAGCCGCGTGCCCGCGGCGGTGCCGTCGCTCACCCAGGGCTCGAAGCCATCGGCCGGATCCGACGCCAGGAAGAGCGCGAGATCGCCCACGGTGGTGAACCGGCGGGGCGAGGAAAACGGTGGTGAGGACGGCGGGCGCGGGTCGATGTCCGCCACCAATCGCGGCGTCTGGGCGCCGGCTGCCGGCTCGACGCCGCCGACGCACCCGAAGATGAGCAGGGCCGCGACCGCCGCCAGGGCGCGCCGACCCGAGGTCCGAGGCGAAGGCTCTGGTCGAGCTGAAGGCTCTGCCTTGGCTGGAGACTCTGCGCAGGAGCGGCCCGCGCTCGACGACCGTGGGGTGCCGGGGGTGCCGGCTGAAGGTCGAGGCATATCGACTATGCTATCACAACATAGGCTACCTGGCCCGGGTCGCGGTCCTCCGCGGTCCACAGGGTGCCCTGCGCGGCTCGGCATATCATCCGGGGAACACTTCGACGCCTCGGCCGTACTGTCCCTGGTGCCGGCGCGTCGCCGGCCGCCGAACGACACTCTGGAACGACACCCTGGAAGGATCGATGGAGCAACCGAGCCTCGAGATCAAGAGCGTCCGCAAGACCTACGGCGACTTCGTGGCCGTCGACGACGTCACCACGGCGGTGCCGCCGGGGACCGTCTTCGGCCTGCTGGGGCCGAATGGCGCGGGCAAGACGACCACCATCCGCATGGTGATGGACATCATCGCCCCCGACTCCGGCGAGATCCTGCTGTTCGGCCGGCCGCGCCGGCGCGAGGACCTGGAGCGGATCGGCTACCTGCCGGAGGAGCGCGGCCTGTACCGCAAGATGACGGTGACCGAGCACCTGGCGTTCCTGGGCGAGCTCCACGGCCTCCGCCACCGGGACGCCGTCGAGCGCGCCGAGCGCTGGCTCGAGCGCCTGGAGCTGGCAGACCGGGCCAAGTCCAAGGTGGAGGAGCTGTCGAAGGGAATGCAGCAGAAGATCCAGCTCGCCGGCACGGTGCTCCACGACCCGGCGGTGGTGATCCTGGACGAGCCGTTCTCCGGCCTCGACCCGATCAACCAGGGGCTGTTCAAGGACGTCCTGGCCGAGTTCAAGCGCGAGGGCCGGACGATCCTGTTCTCGACCCACGTCATGGAGCAGGCGGAGAAGCTGTGTGACCACATCTGCCTGATCTCCCACGGCCGGGTGGTGCTCCAGGGCGACCTCGCGGCACTCAAGCGCGAGCGCGGTGGCAACTCCTACCGGCTGGTCGCCGAGGGCGACCTGGCCACCGCCGAGGAGGTTCCCGGCGTGGCGGCGGCGGTGCCCGGGATCGGCGAGGCGCGGCTGATCCTGGAGCCGGACGCCGTCGGCTCGGAGGTGCTGCGCGAGCTGACCCGGCGCTTCGCCGTGTCGGAGTTCCGCTCCCAGGAACCGGATCTCGAGGAGATCTTCATCAAGGCGGTGCGCGATGCGGCTTGACAAGGTGCGGGTGCTGATCAAGCGGGAGTACGTCTCCCGCGTCAAGACCAAGGGCTTCTGGATCTCGACCATCCTGGTGCCGGGGCTGTTCGCGGCCCTGGCGCTGCTGCCGGCCCTGGTGATGTCGAAGACGACCACCGGCCAGCACCTGGTGGTGGTGGACGAGACCAACTCGGTCGCCGGAGCGCTGGCCGAGCGCCTCGGCGGACCCTCCGACGAGTCCGCGGGGGGCGAGTCCACGGGCGGGGACATGGGACGGGTCCACTTCCAGGTGACCATCGAGGACCCGGCGGGATCGGCCGCCGAGCGCGAGCGCCAGCGCGAGCGGCTCGGCCGGCGGGTGCTCGACGAGGACATCGACGCGTGGGTTTGGATCACGCCCGAGGGGCTGGCGGACGACCGCGTGGAATACCACGCCGAGAGCGTGTCGAACTTCCTCACCCAGGAGGTGCTCGAGAAGGCGCTGTCCCAGGTCGTCCAGCGCCAGCGCCTGACGCAGGCGGGGTTCGATCCGGACCGGGTGTCCGAGCTGACCCGCTCGGTGGATCTCCAGACGGTCAAGGTCACCGAGGCCGGGGCGCGGGCCGAGGCGGGCTTCGCCGGGGTCGCCCTGGCCTACGTGCTCTTCTTCCTGCTCTACATGATCATCATCATCTATGGCCAGCAGGTGATGAACGGCGTGCTCGAGGAGAAAAGCTCCCGGGCGGTGGAGATCGTGATCTCCTCCGTACGGCCGTTCGAGCTGATGATGGGCAAGCTGATCGGCGTCGGGCTGGTCGGGTTGACCCAGCTCGCGGTCTGGCTGGGCACGATGGCGGCGCTGACCGCGCCGGCGGTGGTCGCGAGCCTCTCCTACATGCCGGAGGGGGTCTCCATGCCGCGGCTCGAACCGAGCCTGGCGCTTCACTTCGCCGTCTGCTTCCTGCTCGGCTACTTCCTTTACGCCTCGTTCTACGCCGCCATCGGCTCGGCTTTCAACAACATCCAGGAGGCCCAGCAGTTCGCCAGCGTGGCGGTGATCTTCCTGGTCGCGCCGCTGGTGCTCTTCCCGGCCGTGGTCAACGATCCGAACGCCACCTGGGCGACGGTGGCGTCGCTGGTGCCGCTGTTTACGCCGCTCCTGATGATGCTCCGGATCGCGATCCAGACGCCGCCCCTCTGGCAGATCGTCCTCGGCTACTCCCTGACCGCGGTGTTCGTCTGCTTCATGGTCTGGCTGACCAGCCGGATCTACCGCGTGGGCATCCTGATGGTGGGCAAGAAGCCGACCCTCAAGGAGATCTGGCGCTGGGTCCGCTACGCCTGACGCCTCCACGGCCGGCCCCCGCTCCCGGTCACCCGGGGCGGGGGCGGATCGAACTGCAGCTTTGGCTCTGCGGGATCAGCCCGGAGACCCGGGCCAACGAGCGACCAGCACCTCCTCGACAGGACGGCGAGGGGTGGATCGCGGGTGGGACGCGCCAAATCCGAGACGGAAGGGCTGCTGGGGGATCGCGGCGCCGATTCCGAGCACGTCGCCCAGGGCGTCCATGGGCGGGCCGAGCTGGAGGAGCTGGCTGACCGGCTGGAGGCCGAGCCCCAGGGCAGTCGTGGTGAGGTAGAGCCGCTCGAAGACCTGTCCGGTGCGGACCCGCGACGCCACGTCGTCCTCGAGGCTCAGGATCACCCCGAAGATCGGCGAGCTGGCGAAGGATTCCGCGTCGCAGCGGAACGCCGAGACGCGTTCGCCCAGGTCACCGCTCGCGACCAGCGTCTCGACCTCTCGTTGCCAGCGCGGGTCGGTGGTCTGGCGCTCATCGGTGGCGGCGATGAGCTGCTCGACCCAGGCCTTGGCCTCCGGATCGCCGGTCAGGAGCAGCCGGATCCCCTCCTCCGGGGCGCAGGCGCGCAGGCGCTCGAGCGCCTCCTCGGGGACCGGGCGGGCCTCGTAGGCGTCCCGCGTGGTCGTGCGGCGGGCGATGGCGTCGAACAGGTCCGCCGGGCGGAACGGCGACGGCTCGCCTTCTGGCTCCAGGTGGACCGAGGCGACGTGGTGCTCGTCGCCCCGGTCGGGCGTCAGCTCGGTGCGATGTCCCAGTTGAAAGTGCTCGGCGGCGATCAGCAGGTTCTCGAGGGCACAGCCCACCGAGATCTGCAGCTCGCGCCGGCTGGCATCCGCCACCTGAAGCCAGCGCTCCGGGTCCGCGTAGACCTCGATCGTCGGGCCGCGGACCGCGAAGCGCCAGGGTTGTGTGTTCTGGCTCGACGGAGCGAGCACCGCGTACTGCAAGAGGAAGCGGGCCTTCTCCTCCATCGTGCCGGACGCGGGGAACCGCGTCTCGTCGATCGTCTGGTGGGAGTGCGTCATGATGGCAAGAGCTTGTCGCGTCCCGCCTCTCGCGGCAACACGCGACAAGGCGGGAAACTCCTACCCGGAGAGGGGGTGGAGACCGCCTTCTCCGGGGCCCGAGACTAGGGATCGAACCCGGTCCGGTCGAACAGCCCGTCGAGGGAATCGTCGCCGGGAGCGGCGCCTTCCAGCAGGTAGTGGCGAACCGTCCCGGTCGAGGCCTGCTCGATCCAGACCTCGATCGCCGAGGTGCTGAAGCGCACCAGGGTCGGCCAGAGCTTGCCGTTGGGCTTCGGACCGACGACCCGCACGAAGAGCTCGATCCGGTCCGGCAGGGCTCCGCTGACGCACAAGGTCTCCGGCAGGCAGCCGGCCGCGAGCGCGCCCTCGACGACCGCGCCGCCCTGGGCCTCGAACCGGGCCTTGACCCGGAAGCCCGGAAGCCCGGGGGCCTCGAGCCACGGACCGGGAGGCACCCCGTCGCAGAGATCGTTCACCGCCGCGGTCGGGACGGCGAAGAGCTCGCGCCCATGGGCGCCGTCGTCGGCGCTGAAGTAGACCAGGCCGCCGGCGACGGTGATCCAGGACGGTCCCGAGGCCGCCTCGCCGGGCGCCAGGTCGAGGACCGGCCGGGTGCCGGCGGGCGCGCCGTCGGTGATCCAGAGCTCGTCGCCCAACCCCCGGCCGGAGGCGGAGAACAGGCTGCACGCGCCGACCGTCGCGAAGCCGCTCGGCCGCGCGCTAAGGCTGCCCGGCGCCAGGTCGCCCAGCGGGGCGATCGCGCCGCCGTCGACGACCCAGGGCTCGTCGCCCCGGTCCCTGGAGAGGACGGAGAGGAGCGCCCGGTCGCCGAGCGCCCCGATCTCCCGGACGACGCTCGGCGGTCCGTCGACCGGGCCGATCCTGACCGCCGGCCCCGCCTCCCCTACCGCCCAGATCTCGTCGTGGTCACCGCCCGGAGCCGACGGCGGCTCATTCGCCGCGGGCTGGACGAAGACCAGGCGGTCGCCGACCGCGGCCAGCAGCGGTAGCGAAGCGGTGCCCGGTACCGGAGCGAGGTCGGCGACCGGCTCCGGCGCGCCGCCGTCCGGGCGCCACCGCCAGACGGTGCGGTGGGTCTCACCGGGCCACTCGGCCCGGCGCCAGGCGATGAAGAACAGTGTCTCGCCCACCGCCGTCAAGCGGTCGAAGCGGATCGTCGGCTCGCCCTCGAAGGCACCGTCATCGTCGATCGGATGGGTTCCCGAGCCGGAGCCGCCGATCGCGCTGCCGTCGCTCACCCAGAGGCGCTCTTGGACCGGATCGCCCGCGTAGGCGACGAAGACGGCCCGGCTGCCCAGAGCGGTGAGCTGGCGCGGGTAGGTCTCCTGCCCCGGGCAGAGGATCGGGCACTCGTCGGACCAGGTCGGATCGGCGTCGACCACCAGCCGGGTCCCGTCGGGCGTGCCGTCGCTCGCCCACACCTCCTGGCCTTGACCGTAGGTGGAGAAGAAGAGGGTCGCCCCAGCGGCGGCGAGATCCTCTGGGTGCTGACCGTCGTAGAGCAAGGCGCGGGCACCGTCGGCCGCGAACCGCCAGAGCTCGCCGTAGCGCACCGCCGCCACGCTCTCCGAGAAGGGCACCAGCTCCGAGAAGTCGTCCTGATCGGAGAGCCTCTCGACGCCGAGGCCATCCTGCGCCTCCGCCGCCCGCCAGAGGGCGCCCTCCAAGGGAGATCCTTCGCCGCGGAGATCGTCGCCCGCGAGGAAGGCCACGCCGTCGCCCAACGGAGTCAGCGCGAAGGGCGAGGACGACGCCTCGTCGTGGGCCAGGTTCGCCACCCGCACGGGCGCTCCCGCCGCGCCGACTCGCCAGAGCTCGACCCCGGTGTCGTCGCCGTCGGCCCCGAACAGCAGCCGCCCTCCGGCGACCGCTCCAGGCAACGAGAGCAGGCTGTCGAAGCCGCGGATCGCGACGGTGCCGGCGACCGTTCCGTCGGTGCGCCAGAGGGTCGCTTCGCCAGGCGCCAGCTCGGCGTAGAGGACCGTCCCGCCGACGCTTCCCAGCGGCCGGGCACCGCCCGCCAGGGCGGCCAGGTGGCGCGGCACCGAGCCCGAACCGTCCCCCGCCCCGTCCAGGACCCAGAGGTCGGCCCCCTCGTCGCCGACGCTGAGGAAGTGGAGCGCCTCACCGACCACCGTGAACCCGAAGAGGAAGTCCTGGAGCCCCTGGAGCTCGGCGGCGACCACCGGGGGCGCCCCGGGATGGTCGATCCGGTACCAGGTGCCGCCCGACCCGCTCAGCGCCCGAAAGTAGAGCCGATCGCGCCAGACGAAGAAGTCCGACGGGAACGAGCTCTCGGCGCCGGGCTCGAGGTCGCCCTCCCGCCGCGCTCCCTCTCCGGGCGCGGCGCTCCAGAGCTCCAGGCCCTCGGCGGGCCGGAACGCGGCGAACCAGACCCGTCCGCGCCAGGGGAAGAGGTTGACCGCCAGGCTGTCGCACGCGCCCGGGCAGATGTCGGCGGCGAGCCGGGTACCGGCGGAGGTCCCGTCGGTGACGAAGAGCTCCTCCCCGTGCTCCGGGTCGCGGGCCGAGAAGTAGACCGATCCGCCGACCGCGACGAGCTCCGAGGGGAAGGACGAGCAGCCGGGCTCCGTACAGAGGTCGGCCAGGCGCCGCGTCCCGCCCGGCGTACCGTCGCTGATCCACGGCTCGACGCCGTGCTCGGCGTCCGAGCCGGCGAAGACCGCCCGGTCTCCGAGCGGGGTCAACTGCTGGACCGTCGCCTGGGCGAACGAATCGAACAGGGCGACCCGCCGCACGGTCTCGCGCCCTCCGGCCGATCCAGTCGATCCGGACGACCCCCGCTCGCCGACCCAGAGGGACAGGCGCCCCCCTTCGAGGGCGACGAAGAAGAACCGCTCGCCGATCACGGCCGGCTGCCCGACGGCGCCGCTGCAGGGCCCCGGACAACTGTCGAGCACGCGATGGGTGCCGGCCTCGGTGCCGTCGCTCGACCAGAGCTCCTCGCCGTGCCGCGGGTCGCGAGCCCGGAACAGCACCCGGTCACCGAAGCCGGTGAGCTGCGTCGGGAACGAGCCCCGCTCGGCGAGACCCGGCGCGAGATCGGCGCCGAGCAGCTCGACCGGGGCGGGCACCGACGGCTCGTTCGCCGCCGCGGCGAGGGCGAGGGACAGGAGAGACCCTGCGACCAACCACGAGACGGACCACGGCTTCATGACGGCTCCTCGGGGCGGCGGAGAGCGCCGGCCCATCCAGGGAATGCCGCACCAGCATAGGCCAACATGCCGGAAGAAGTCCAGCCCCGGCGCGGACCTCCGGCCGGAGAGGTCGGACAGGAGGGAGAGGACCCCGCGCGTCAGACCTTGCGGAACAGGCCGTGCAGGAACTGGTGGCGCGGGTTGAACAGGCGCCGGTAGGAGAGCAGCACCACGGAGACGGTTCCGAGAGCCGTGCCGGAGGCGATCAGGAACATGATCACCACCTGGTACTTGACCGCCTGGACCGGATCGACGCCGGCCAGGAGCTGGCCGGTCATCATGCCGGGCAGGGAGACGATCCCGACCACCATCATGGTGTTGACGATCGGCACCGTGCCGGTCCGCACCGCCTGTCGGACCGGCCGCCGCGCCGCCTCCCAGCGGGTCGCGCCGAGTGCCAGCAGGCCCTCGACCTCGCCCCGGCGCCCGGTCAGCTCCTCGCCCAGCCGGTCGAGGCCGAGGGAGATGCCGTTCAACGTGTTGCCGAGGATCATCCCCAGGAGCGGGATCGCGTACTGCGGCGTGAACCAGGGGTCGACGTCGACGATGCCGAAGAGCGCCGCCGCGGTGATCAGCCACGAGCTCGCCCAGACGGAGAGGACGGCGTTCCACCAGATGCCCGGATAACGCCGCCCGGTCCGGCGCACCGCCGCGACCCCGGCGATCAGGGCCATCGCCAGCATCAAGGCGACGACCACGTACCAGCGCGAGACCGAGAAGACCCACTGGAGCACCAGGCCGATCAGCAGGAGCTGGACGACGGTGCGCACCGCGGCGAGCAGCAGGCGCTTCTCGAGGTCGAGCCGGAGCGCCAGAGAGATGCCGCCGTTGACCAGGATCAGCAGCGCCGCCCCACCCACCTGGAGGTAGGACAGCTCGAGGTAGCCGGCGCTCATCGAGCCACCTCCCCGCCCGCCCGGTCGGCCCCGTCCTCGCTCAGCCGCCCGCCCTCGACCCGCAGGCGGCGGGTGGCGAGCCGCCCGGTCTGGGCCGGGTCGTGGCTCACCCAAACACAAGCCCGCTCGCCGCCGCCGACCCAGCGCACCAGCAGGTTCTCGGCCCGAGAGGTGGTCTCCGGATCGAGCGCGGCGGTCGGCTCGTCCAGCAGCACCACCTCCGGCTCGAGCTGGAGCAGGCGCACCAGCGCCGTCACCTGGCGCTCGCCGCCGGAGAGGTCGTCGCGTTGTTTGGCGAGGAAAGAGGCGCCGCGGCCGAGGGCGGCCAGCAGCTCGACCGCGCGATCGCGGTCGAAGGCGCGGTCGCGGTGGACCGCGAGCTCGAAGGGCGAGCGGAGGCTCTCCTCGACCGTCCCCTCGAGCAGGGCCGGCGACTGGTGGAGGTAGGCGACCCTGGAGCGAAAGCGGGGAACGTCGCGATCGGCCACCGCATCGCCCCGGTGGCGGACACGACCGTCCGCCACCGGATCGAGCAGCGCCAGGGCCCTCAAGAGCACCGTCTTGCCGGCCCCGGTCGGCCCCTCGATCCCGACCCGCTCGCCGGCCCGGACGACGAGCGAGACCCGGTCGATCAAGACCGTCCCGTCCGGCGCGCGCCGGACCAGCTCCTCGGCCTCCAGCAGAAGCGGTTCCGCCATCGGAGCCAGCTTACCCCGGGAGTCCCGAGGTGACGACACAGGCGCAGACTCCCTGTGTGAACCCCTCCTCAACCCGCCAACACCCTCGGGAGGGGGCGTCCCCTTCCCCCCGGAGGGTGGGAAGGGGATTGAGGGGATGGGGGGAGATCCAGTGGATCATCCAGGTCGATCGGTGCGGCGAAACTGGCGGAGGAGGAAACCTCGCTCCGCCGTCACGACCTCGGTGCTCGTCTTTGATCTACTTCGCCCAGGCCGGCGGCCAGGGCCGCGGGTTGTCGTTCTCGTCGACCACCAGCGACTTGGTGCCGGCCGGCAGCACCTGGAGCGTCTTCAGGAGCTCGATGATCGAGCCCTGCTCATAGACCGAGAGCGCGTGGTACGCGTCGGCCGAGGCCTGGGCCTCGCCGGCGTGCGCCTCGATCGCCTCGCGGATGGTCGCGTACTGGCCGTGGTGGTAGTACGGCGGCTCATTGCCGATGCCCCACAGCTTCTTGGTCAGGAAGCGGCAGTTGCCCGCGAAGAACGCGTCCGAGCCCGGGGCGGCCTGCTGGTTGAGCACCTCGCAGTTCGGGTCGTCGGGACCGGTGGTGATGTCGTGGATCTTGAAGTCGGTGAACGCCGGCACCCAGGTGATCCCCTGGGAGTCGTCCTTGAGCCGCGGACCGGGCAGGACGCCGGAGTTCAGGTTGACCTTGAGCAGCTCCATGTCCGCCGGCGTCGCGTTGCCCGGCGGGTTGAACGGATTCGGCTCGTAGTAGTACTCGCCCCATTTCGACAGCGGTACCTGCGGCACGTGGCACTCGGCGCAGCCGACCCGGGCGAACGCCTCCTCGCCGGTCAGCACCGCCTCCTCGAGCGGACGCCAGCGCGGGATCTTGCGACCGGGCACCGACAGGGTCGCCTGCCAGAGGCTCACCGCCGTGACGTCGGCGCGGGTCATCTCGTTGACGAAGCCGTCGCCGTCCGGGTCCTGGCCGACGCCGAAGCGCTCCTCGGCCTGGATGCCGTGATGCTGGTTGAACGCGTTGTTCGAGAACTCGCGCAGCGACACCACCGCGCCGACCTGGTGGAACGGCTTGACGATCAGGCTGGGCGGCGCCGCCGGGCCGGCGGAGGCGAGGCTGCCCGGCGAGAGGCCCTCGACGCCCGAGGTGTCCCAGGAGCCGTCGGCGCCGCGCGCGAGGGTGCCGAAGGAGATCCCCTTGGAGGTGAGGTGGGTGCTCTGGCCCGGCGCCAGGGCGTTGGCCTGGGCCTTCAAGTCGAAGGTGATCTCGCGGGCGGCCATCTCGATGTAGCCAGAGCCGAACATCCCCAGGGTCGCCCGGCTGTTGGCGAAGCTCTGGGCGTTCACCGTGTCGCCCCGCTCGTCGACCGAGCCCCGGCCCGGGATCGCGTCGGTCGGATCGAAGGTCATGAAGTCGAACCGGTTGCCGAGCACGAAGACGTTGGCGACGATGTCGCCGCCGCCGCCCGAGCGCGGCGTGTTGTGGCAGCCGGCGCAGGAGTTGGCGTCGGGACCCGAGAGGCGGTTGTGGCCGTCCGGGAAGACCAGCGGCCGGGAGGGGTCGACCAGCGGCTTGCCCGTGCCGTCGGTCAACGGCCGCCCGCCGCCCTCCTGGGGGGTCCAGACGGCGTTGAAGATCTGGCCGCCGGCCCTGATCAGCTTGGGCAGGGGGGTGGTGTACTCCTCGCCGTCCTGGAGATGGATCGGCACGGCCACCTCCTGGCCCGGCTGCCAGTCGGCGCGGGGCTCGAAGTCGTCCGCCTGGAGCGAGCCGACGCCGAAGGCGGCCAGCGCCGTGCCGAGCGCGAGGATGGAGAGGGACCAGACGAGACGCTTGCGGGTCATACGCTCACCTCCTGGGAGACGCCCCCGGAGTCGGGCCGTCTCCTGTCGTGTGCCGGCCTCCCGGCCGGCCTGTGGAACTCTAGAAAACAGAAGAACGCAACGCCCCCACCGGCAACCTCACCCATGCCCATCCTGGCGAAATGGGGCGGCGGAGCTTAGCAGAAGGATCGGGCGGTGTGATGGGGCATTGAAGCGAGAAGCGGGGGGGGTTCGCCGGGAGCGGTCCGGGGGCCCCCTCGGGAGGCACGGCGCGCGTCGGTCGGCGGCTGGGAGCTGATCGCGCGCCTGGTCGACGGACGCGCGTGTGCACCACCGGCTGCTCATTCGCTCCCGCGGGCGCGTCCGTCGGCCACCTCCTACGGGGGCCCCCGAACCGCTCCACTGGCGCAGTGATCGCTGCCTCGGCTATCAGGCTATCCCCCGCACACCACGGTGGGAGGGTGGGGAGCCTGTAGCCGCACAGGGTCAGGGACACCGCCCACTCTCCTCTGCTCGAGATCTCGTGGTGTGGGCCGGACGGGACGAGTGTCGCGCGGGAAGAGCGTCCGCGAGGGAGGGTCGTCGAGGCGACACCGCCTCCCCCCTTCTCGAAATTCCGTGCTCGAGGCCGGGCGGGGGGACGATCGCCGCGCGGGAAGAGCGGCCGGGAGGGAGGGTCGTCGAGGCAGGCTGTCGACCGCAATCCACAAGATCACCCCCCAACTCCCTCGGTCCCTCTCCCCCCTCACGGGGGATGAGGGACGCCACCGCCCGCCCATCTTCTCCTCGACATCTCGTGGTGTGGGGAGGGGGGGCGAGCGTTCCGCAGGGGGAGCGGCCGGGAGGGAGGGGCGTCAAGGGCGCTGGCGGCCGCGTCCGCGGGGTTGGTCGAGCATCCGAGGAGGCCCGACGCGGACGCCAACGAGGCGCTCGTTGAGCTTCCAGCCGTCCAGTTCGAGCGCCGTCCCTTCGAGCCCCTCCCTCCCGGCCGCTCTCGGCAGACTTTCCGCCTCGCTTTGCGTCGGCTCACCCCTTACCGCGGCGGGTTGCCGCCGGAGTCGGAGAGCTCGAGGAGCTCGCGGGGGTAGGGGTCGAGGTAGACCTGCTGCGCGAGGTACTCCTCACCGAAGCGCGCGATCCAGCTCTGGAGCGTGGTCAGCGGCGCCGAGAGCGGCAGCCGGCCTTCGCGGTACTCCTCCAGCGCGTCGAGGAAATGCTGCTTCTCCGCCGCCGACAGGCCGGTCTTGAAATACCCCAGGGCGTGCATCAGCACGTTGACGTGGGCCGTGGACTTGGCCGGCCGCGCCAGCGCCCGCACCAGCTCGTCCCGGTAGTCGGCCACCACCTCGGCGAACGGCCGCCGGTCCGGGTTCGCCACCAGCCGCCCCATCGCCCGCATGGCGGTCTGGTGATACGCCATCAGGAGCAGCTTGTGGCGGGCGTGGAACACGACCAGATCCTTCATCTGTCCGCTCGCGGCCACCGCGCGCAGCCGGGCCAGGGTGAAGAGCTTGGTCAGGAAGTGGTGGCGGATGCGGAAATTGGTCAGCCGTCCTTCGTCCTCGATCGCCCGGTCGCCGAAGCGCTCGAGCACCGCCGCTGCAAACAGCCCCGACCCCTTCTCCACCGGCATCGCCTGGCCCTTCTCGGGGTCGGCGGGATCGGTGTAGATCTTCGTGTCCTTGATCCCGCACGACGGCGAGCGGCTCTTGAGCAAGAAGCCGTCCACCGGCTCGACGCCGTCGAGGGTGTCCGAGTGCTCAAAACCGACAACGGCGTCGCGGTTCTGTCGGTGGACGCCGACGGGCCGGGGTTGTTGGCGGTCCTGCCGAAGATCCTCGAGGCCGAGCTCGAGTTGGAAGACGTCTCGATCCAACAGCCCAACCTCCAGAGCGTCTTCATCACCCTCACCGGTAAAGAGCTCCGCGACTGATGGCCGCCCTCGCTATCGTCCGCCGCGATCTCGTCCGCTACCTCCGCAACCCGGTTCGAACAGCGATGCTGTTTGCAGTCCCCC
>Ga0210085_1000557_pt1 | contig 15431 bp, 12 predicted proteins | sample China_Galinas_PW_5_FD_184866 | JGI IMG/M metagenome (GOLD analysis project Ga0210085, IMG submission 184866) | Wetland microbial communities from San Francisco Bay, California, USA, that impact long-term carbon sequestration - China_Galinas_PWC_D1... | ecosystem: Environmental > Aquatic > Marine... | reverse complement strand
GAGCCAGGCGGCGGCCAATGACTGAAAACTGCGGCCGGCGCCAGGCCGTGCCTCAGGCCGCGCAGGGATTCGACAAGTGCCCCTCGTCGAGGATTTCGCAGTATTCCACCTTCTCGGCCAGTGACGTGAACCATTGCTGACAGGCATGCCGGGCGATTTCCCGGTTGTTGAATGTCCACACGACCTGGCCGTTTTCCGTCATTATCGTGGCCGTCTTGTTCGGCCATTCCTTGATGAACAGTTTCATTTCCCCACTCCTCGCAGAATGCTCTCCGGTCTTCACTCACGAGGCTAAGCCCCGATTGTTAGGAAAATGTGTCACCTGCGTTATTTCTTCGGGCCGGGCGATTGCGCCTGGCCCACGAGCTGCGTGAAACCGGGCATGCTCGCCACACCCGGTACAAGTTGCCTGGGAAGGAAGTTGAGGCAGCCGGCACGGCGGTCTTGCGACCGCGCAGCCGATGACCTGCACTCAGCAGGTCGAGGCCCGCGTCATTGAACCGCTGATACTGTGCCGGATGATATCGCCGGTCAGCAGATAGATGATGTCTTCAGCGATATTCGAGGCATGATCCCCGATACGTTCCAGCTGGCGGCATACCGACAGCAGCATCAGGTGCTGTCCGGCATAATCCGGCTCGTGCTGGATCATCTCGATCTGCAGGGGCAGCTGGGATTTGCACAGTGCGTCCACCTCGTCATCCATGGCGAGCACGGCTTCCGCGATCTTGATGTCGAGCTCCACGAAAGCCAGCAGCACCTTGCGCAGCATCAGCTTGGTCTTCTCGAAAATGGCGATCATGTTCTCGGGAACTTTGATGGGTCCGTTCTCGGCCATTTGCAGCACGATTTCGGCCATGTTCTTGGCATGATCGCCGATGCGCTCCAGGTCATTGTTGATCTTCAGCACCGCCACGATCAGCCGCAGGTCATTGGCGACCGGCTGATAGAGCGCCAGCAGCTTCAGGCACTCTTCCTCCATCTCCACCTCGACATTGTCGACTTCCGCGTCGCCCTTGATCACCTTTCTGGCGGTTGTCACGTCCATCTGCACGAAGGCATTGAAGGCCATGGTCAACTGCTCTTCGACCTGTTTGCCGACTGACACCAGATCCTGGTTCAGGCGATTCATTTCCCTTTGAAAATGCATAGTCACGACGACGACTCCTGGAATGCCTCAGCCAAAGCGACCGGTGATGTAATCACGCGTCCGCGTATCCACGGGATTCTGGAATATCTGCTCGGTCTTGCCAACCTCCACGAGGCTGCCGAGATGAAAAAAACCGGTGCGTTGCGACACGCGCGCCGCCTGCTGCATGGAGTGGGTGACGATGATAATGGTGTAGTTTTCCTTCAACTCCCACATCAGGTCCTCGATCCGGCTGGTCGCGATCGGATCGAGCGCCGAGCAGGGCTCGTCCATCAGCACGACCTCCGGGTTGATTGAAATGGTGCGCGCGATGCACAGGCGCTGTTGCTGCCCGCCGGACAGTCCCGTGGCGGGATCGTGCAGGCGGTCCTTGACCTCTTCGAACAATCCGGCCTTGGTCAGGCTGTTGACGACGATCTCCTCCAGATCGGTGCGATGTTCGGCCAGTCCATGAATTTTCGGCCCGTAGGCGACATTATCGAAGACCGATTTGGGGAACGGGTTCGGCTTCTGGAACACCATGCCGACCCGGCTTCGCAAGGACACGACATCAACCTTCGGGGCGTAGATATCCTCGCCATCGAGCAGGATGTTCCCCGTCACCCGGCAACCGTCCACCACGTCGTTCATGCGGTTCAGACAGCGCAGGAAGGTCGATTTGCCGCAACCGGAGGGTCCGATCAGCGCGGTCACCTGACGGCTGTGGATGTCGATGGAGACATCCATCAGCGCCTGCTTCTCCTTGTAGAAGACGTTGACGTTGCTTGCGGCGACCTTGGGGGCGTCACCGGCGCGCACGGCAGTCAGCCTGTCGCCTCTGGCCAGCACCCGGCTGGCTGTCGTTTTATCGTTCATGAAACAGGTCCTGTTCATGTTTTGCATGGCTATTCAACCTTGGTTTGGGTTCTGGAACGGATGATCACCGCCAGGATGTTCATCAGAATCAGAAAACTCATGATCACGATGATGGCGGCTGCCGTCTTTTCGACGAAGCCACGTTCGGCGCTTTCGGCCCAGAGATAAATCTGCACCGGCAGGGCGGCCGAAGAATCCAGGGGGGTGGCGGGCACGCTGGCGATAAACGCGACCATGCCGATCATCAGCAGCGGAGCGGTCTCACCCAGCGCCTGCGCCATGCCGATGATTGTCCCGGTCAGGGTGCCCGGCAGGGCGGCGGGGAGCACCTGGTGGAAGACCACCTGCACGGGCGAGGCGCCGAGCGCCATGGCGCCCTGGCGAACGCCCGGGGAAACGGCGCGTATCGAGGAGCGGCAGGAAATGATGATTGTCGGCAGGGTCATCAGGGCGAGTACCATGCCGCCCACCAGGGGCGTACCGCGTGGCAGCCCGAAGAAACCCAGCAGCACCGCCAGACCCAGCAGCCCGAAGATGATCGAGGGAACCGCGGCGAGGTTGTTGATGTTGGCCTCGATGATGCGTGTGAAGCGGTTGTCCGGGGCAAACTCCTCCAGGTAGAGGGCGGCGGCGATGCCCAGTGGAAAGGAGATCAGAAAACACACCAGCAAGGTAAAGAAAGAACCCGTGATGGCTCCGCCGATGCCGGCCATTTCCGGATAACGGGAATCGGAACCGATAAAGAAGCCGGGATTGAAGCGATACTCGATCAGCCCTCGATCGACGAGGCTGTCGAACCAGGCCATCTGCGCCTCGCTCAGCCGGGTATGCCGGCCGGTACGTGGCAGGTTGCCCTTGTAGAGCTGGTCGAAATCCGAGGCGACCGGCACTTCCAGCGACACGGTCCGACCGATCTGACCGGGATGATCGATGACATATTGACGCAGATCGAGTGCCGCGCCCGGGCTGAGTATCTTGGAGAGTTCCCGCTTCTGCGCGCGTGATGTCACCTCGGGAAACAGTGCGTACAGGGCGTGCTTGACGGCGGTGTAGTAGTGACCGTCCCGAAGCGTGTCCGCGGTGTACGGTGTTTCGATACCCAGGCGCTGGGGATCGAGACCAAATTCGAGTTTGAGCGTGGTGCGGTAGAAACCCGTGTGACCCGAGGAAACGATGGTCGATACCAGAAACACCAGGGCGCTGGCCGCGCTCAGCAATGCCGCCACTCCGTAGAAGCGGAAGCGTTTCTCGGCCCGCAGGCGGCGGCGCACGTTTTCGGGGCTGATGGCCATCGCTAGTCGTACTGCTCGCGATATCTTCTGACAATGTGCAACGCCAGAAAATTAAGCGCCAGGGTGATACAGAAAAGCGTCAGGCCAAGTGCGAAAGCGGCGAGCGTTTTCGGACTGTCGAATTCCTGGTCGCCGACCAGGATGGTGACGATCTGCGTCGTCACGGTGGTCACGCTGGCCAGCGGATTCGCCGTGAGGTTGGCCGCCAGTCCTGCGGCCATGACGACGATCATGGTCTCGCCGATGGCGCGGGAAACGGCGAGCAACAGGGCGCCGGCGATGCCCGGCAGGGCCGCAGGCAACAGAACGTTCCGGATGGTCTCGGACTTGGTGGCGCCCAGCGCCAGCGAACCATCGCGCAGCGAGTAGGGCACCGCCGTGATGACGTCATCGGAAAGCGAGGAGATGAACGGGATGATCATGATGCCCATCACCAGTCCGGCGGCCAGGGCGCTCTCGGAAGAGGCATGCAGGCCAAGACTCCCGCTGAACTCCACGATCAGGGGCGCCACGGTCAGCGCCGCGAAAAAACCGTAGACCACGGTCGGGATGCCGGCCAGAATCTCCAGCAACGGCTTGGCGAAATGACGTACGGCGGGCCGTGCGTACTCGGCCAGGTAGATAGCCGAGAACAGGCCGATCGGAACGGCGACCAGCATGGCGATCAGCGCGATCAGCAGGGTCCCGGTAAACAGCGGCACGGCGCCAAATGCGCCGGAGCTGCCGGCCTGGTCGGCACGCAGGGCGATCTGCGGACTCCATTTAAGGCCGAAGAGAAAGTCCAGTAGCGGCACGTGCTGGAAAAAACGCAAGGTCTCCAGTGCCAGCGCCAGCACGATGCTGATGGTGGTCAGGATCGCAATCGAGGAACTGGTGAACAGGAACACCCGGACAAAAACCTCGACCTTCTCGCGTGCCGGCAAGGTGTTGCTGATGCGCTTGTAGCCCGACACCAGGCCGCCCAGACCGGCGGCGATCAGCAGCACGGTCATTGCCATGTCGGCCTTCAGACTCAGCTGCTGGTAGAGCTCGACCGCCCGCCGCACCGCTTCATCGGCACTTTCCATCGGCAGGACGCCACTGGCGAGATTCCTGATTTCGACGAAGCGGAAGGCCTCATTCGCCATCGCCTGGCTGGTGTTTTCGGCAAGCGCATGCAGGACGACAGGACGAATGATCCATGGCTCCACCGCCAGCCAGGCGAGCGCAACCGCAAGCATCGGCAAGGCGCACCACAGGGCGTTGTAAAATCCGTGATAAACAGCCCGTGAACGCGGCCGCGGTCCACCGGCCTGCTGCGGGACGCGGATTCTGCGCCAGCCGAGCACCCACGAGGTCAGCACCAGAATGAAAAAGAAAATCGCGAGTTGGAAAAACATCATGTTCTGCAAGTCAAATGGCCCCGCCAGTCAACTGCTGGCGGGCCGCACTTTATTTCGATGAGGCGTCGATGACTACTTCGTCATCGGCTTGAGGTTCATGGCAGTGTTCCGGACCTCTTTGCGCCTGGCGTCAGCCAGGGGAACCAGGCCGGCATCGATCAGGTAGCCCTCATCGCCGATCGCATCCTCGCTGACAAACTCCTCCACATACTCCTTGAGACCCGGGATGACGCCGACGTGCGCCTTCTTGACGTAGAAGAACAGGGGACGTGCAATCGGATAGCTGTAGTCCTGGATGGAATCGATGGTGATCTCCACGCCCTCGATGTCGGCGGCCTGGATCTTGTCGCTGTTGCTTTCCAGGTAACTGAAGCCGAAGATGCCGAAGGCCTTGGGATCGGCCTCGAGTTTCTGCACGATCAGGGTATCGTTTTCACCCGCCTCGACCGCGGCGCCGTCTTCGCGGATGACCTCGCAGTCCTTCTTGTTTTCTTCCTTGACCCCGGCCGGACAGCCCTTCGCCATGACCAGCGAATCCCAGGCATCCCGTGTGCCCGAGGTGGGCGGCGGGATCAGCACGTTGATCTTCGCATCCGGCAGCGACGGATCGATCTCGTTCCACTTTTGCGGTTTCGGTCCGTGTTCGGCAAGCGCCATCCACAGCTGCCTGCGGGTGAGATTCAGCCTGGGACCCTTGACGCTGTTGGCAAACGCAATGCCATCATTACCGATGATCACCTCGACGATGTCCTTGACCCCGTTCTTCTGGCAATCTTCCCATTCCGATGACTTGATGGCGCGCGAGGCATTGGTGATATCCGGGTTGCTCTCGCCCACACCCTGGCAGAACAGTTTCATACCGCCGCCGGTGCCGGTGCTCTCGATGACGGGGGTCTTGAATTTGCCCTTGTTGCCGAAGCGCTCGGCGACGATCGTGGCGAAGGGATAGACCGTCGATGAACCGACGATCTGGATCTGGTCCCTCGCCTGGACGGCGGTGGTAGACACGGCGCCCAGCAGGGCAGCGAACGAGACAAGCAACACGATACTGCTACGGCTTTTCGACGACATACATCCTCCAGGGGGATAAGTGAAATTCGATACTGCGGGGAAGGATGCAGGAGAATTGTTAGCGTTGTGTTAGGCGAGTTTCAGCATTTCACGAGGTTTCTGCAGGCTCGGGGCATCTGGCCAGGGGCACGGATTGCCGAATAGCATAAATTACAACTAATTGATTATTAAATTAATTTTGTGACCATCAATCACCGGGCAGCAGGATGATGAAGGTACTCCCCTGTCCGATGCGGGTTTCCACGCCGACGTCCCCCTGGTGTACGCCTGCGATGTGCTTGACGATGGCCAGTCCCAGGCCGGTCCCGCCGAGCCGGCGACTGCGCGCCTTGTCGGCGCGGTAGAAGCGTTCGAACAGGCGCGGCACGTGATGTTCCGGAATCCCCGGCCCCTGATCGGCAACGGTGATGCGCACCCGACGGCCGTCTCGCGAGCCGGACACCGTGACCCTGGTGTGCTCGGGGCTGTACTTGACGGCGTTTTCGATGAGGTTGATGACCGCCTGGGTAAGCAGCGAGCGGTCGGCCATCACCTCGACCTCACCGGAACAGTCGACGATGATCGCGATGTCCTTTTCTTCCGCGCGGCCACGACAGGCCTCCCGGCAGGATTCCAGGATATCGCACAGGACATAGCGATCGATCGCCAGCAGTTCGTCCAGGGGCGCGCTTTCCAGCCGCGACAGGGTCAGCAGGTCGTCGATGATGTCGGCCAGGCGGCTGGATTGCCTGGCGATGATCCGCAGGAATCGATCGAGATCTTCGGGATTGTCCCGGGCGCCTTCCAGCAGGGTCTCAGCGAACCCCTGGATGGAGGTCACCGGGGTCTTCAGTTCATGCGAAACATTGGCGACGAACTCGCGGCGCAGATTTTCCAGGCTGTCGAGCTGGGTCGCCATCTGGTTCAGCGCCGCGGCCAGCTCGGCGATTTCCCGTACCTGGTAATCCGGCAGCTTGGCGGCAAAACGCCCGTGCGCGAAACGTTCGGCGCCAAGACGGATCTCCTCCAGAGGCGGGTTGATCTTGCGGTAAACGTAGGCGCCAACACCGAAGATGATCATGAGCAGCACCAGCAACAGCAGCAACAGCTTGTTGAAGAGTTCACTGAGAAGCTGGTTGATGGAGGACAGCGACAGGGCCGTGCGCACCACCCACCGCATCTGGCCGCGCTCCAGCGGCACCGCGACATAGAGCAGGACGGCCTGCAGGGTTTTGCTGTAGCGGATCATCGAGCCGGTGTGACCGTTCATGGCCTGAATGATTTCCGGGCGGCCGCGATGGTTCTCCATGGTGCGGGAATCGGCTTTCGAGTCGCACAATACGATGCCCTGATCATCGATCAGGGTGACGCGGATCGCGGGATCGGTGCGCTGCAGGGCAAGACAGCGGTCGGTGTGTTCCCCGGGTTTGATGCCCTCCTTCTCGATGTCTTGGGCAATTCCCCGCGCCCGGGCCTCAAGGGTGATCTCGAGCTGATCGATGAAAAAATCCCGAAAGCGGTCCGCGACATACCAGGTGATGGTAAGCAGCGCGACGACGGTGATCGCGACCGACAGCCCGTAATACAACCACAGGGAGTGCTTGCGTGGCGTTCTTGCCGTCTTCACTCGAGGAAGCGATAACCGACGCCGCGCACGGTTTCGATATAGCCGGAGTATTCACCCAGCTTCTTGCGCAGCCCGGCGATCTGGACATCGATGGCACGCTCGGTGACGACATAGCCTTCGCCGCGGATGGCATCCATGATCTGGTAGCGGGTGAACACCCAGCCCCGGTGGGAGGCCAGGTAGTAGAGGATGCGATACTCGCTCGCCGTCAGGTCCAGGGGCTGACCGGCCAGCATTGCCTTGAACTTTTTCGGGTCAATATCGAGATCGTGCGCCTTCAGGATGGCGGTTTCATCCGGTAGGGTCTGACCGATCCGGCGCAGCACCGCGCGCACCCTTGAGAGCAGGATGTTCGGGCTGAACGGCTTGGCCAGATAATCATCCGCTCCCAGCTCCAGTCCGGTGATGATGTCGGTCTCCTCGCCCCTGGCGGAGATGATGATGATGGGGACATCGTGCGTCGCCTTGCCGGCCTTGAGCTGGCGGCAGACCGAGAGTCCATCCATGCCGGGCAGCATGAGGTCGAGGAGTATCAGGTCGGGTTTGCGCCGGATGGCGCTGGCGAGACCGGTTTCTCCCGACTCCACCGCCTCGGCCTCATAACCGCTCTTCTCGAGGTTGTAGACGAGCAGTTCACGGATGTCTTCGTCATCCTCAATAATGAGTATCGTTTGACTGGTCATGGCGCAATGGTGCCACAGTTATTCACCCGGGTGATACCTGCGCGCCAAGGACAACGGGGATAAACAGACGGCATTGCCCGCTAACGACGCCGTATGACAGCTGCCAGAACCCGGGCAATGGAGAAACCCGCCGGGCATCGACAGGTTCGTCCGCGAGACGCCGGGAATGCGTTGCGACATCTTGATAAACAGAGAAAACGACTTGCCGGCGGGCGGTTTCCTTCAGCTTAAAGGATGCTCTTCACCACGGCTATTTCATTTCCCCGGACGGTTCCCGGGCCGGTTCCGGCTCATAGCGGCGAATATTGTATTCGTCCTTGGAAATTTCCTTGATATCGGAGTTCTGCACAGTCACTTCCGTTCCGCTCTGCGCATCGATGAACCGCACCGCACCACCATCAAGGGTCTTGAGATCGTCGGCATAGTAAACATCGCCGGTAACGGGATCCTGAATCTGGTAGTAGGTTGTGCAACCGCCGGCCAGCAAAGCAGCTGACAGCAGCAGCACGTAGCCGGCTTTCAACGGGTAACGTGTCATGATTTTTCTCTCCTGTGCATCGGCACGCAGGAAGTATAACCCCTCGAGTTTTTCAAAACACCGCCGAACCAGACCCGCACAAACACGGCCCTCTTCCGCAACACGATCTTTGCCCGGTCGCGCCCTGCCCCCGCCGCTCGCCAGGGCGATGCGTAACAAGCCGCCGGATAACGAGGTTCAAGCGCCGCGCCAGCTTGATTGTTCGGCGGCATAAGCGCTACCCTCTTTTTCATGGCAGGTATTTTCCACCGGCTGTCGCTCTTCCTTCTCGCCCTCGCGCTGGCGATAACGCCCTTGCGTGGTGCGCTCGGCCATATTCCGTTGTCCACAGCGCACTCCGAACACCATTGTGCGCAGATGCAGATGTCTCAGGGCATGCACTCCCCGGGCAAACCGATCGATCACCCTGTCATGCCGGGCAGCGGCGACAGCGGCCATGACTGCAGTCGTGGCTGCAACGGAACCTGCTGCACAGGGGCATGCACCTGCGTACATGCCGCAATGGCCATCCCCGTCACCCTTTGGACTTCGCCGTTGCTGACCACCGCGGCGCGGCATACTCGGTTGTCCCCGGGTTTTACCCAGCGCTCCCTGCCTCCTCCGTTTCGACCTCCCGTCTCCGCTACCAGCTGATTCCGCAGCTCACCGCTGCTGCCCGTGTTCGTGGCAGGCTTTCACGTCTGCCGCCTGATATTCATCAGTTTTGGCAGGGAGATCGCCATGTGGCAGATTCAAACGATTCTCCGGTTGTCGCGCCGGCATTACCCGCAGGGTAACGGCGACGACCGGCTTCACCCGCGCGTGTCGAAGGCACGGACGGCCGTCCTGTTGTTCACGCTGTTCGCGGCCGCGCAGGCGCAGGCCGGCGCGGTGCTGACGCTCGGCGAAGCGGAACAAATCGCCATCGGCGGCGATCCCGTGATCGCCGCCGATCGGGCGCGCGCGCAGGCGCTGAGCGAGGTCGCGATCGCGAACGGTCAGCTGCCCGATCCGCGCCTGAAAGCGGGCGTCGCCAACCTGCCGCTCGATACCTTCGAGGTCAACCAGGAACCGATGACGCAACTGGTCGTGGGCGTGGAGCAGTCCTTCCCCCCCGGCGATACCCTGCGCTACCGCCGGCTGCAGGGTGAATGGCAATCCACAGCCGAGCAGGCCAATGCACAGGACAGCACCCGCAAGCTGGTCCGGGATGTCCGCAACCGTTACCTCGAACTCTGGTACCAGGCTCAGGCGGGCCGCATCGTGGCGGAAAGCCGCGATCTGTTCGCACAGCTCGTCGACATCACCCGCGGCCAGTATACGACGGGCCGCGCCAGCCAGCAGGACGTACTGAGCGCCTCGCTGGAGCTCGCGCGTCTGGATGACCGCGCCACCCGCATCCGGAACGAGGAGGAGAATGACCGTGCCGCGCTCGGGAAATGGCTGGGCGAAGCCGTCACCCGGCCGCTCGATAGCCTGTTTCCGGAGCTGCCGGCGTTGCCGGCCAAAGCGGTCCTGGAGGCCGCGCTGACGGAACACCCGGCGATACGCATGGAAACCGCGCGCATCGAATCCGAAACCCAGGGTGTGCGGATGGCGCGCGAACAATACAAGCCCGGCTGGAGCATCGGACTGGCGTACGGCCAGCGTTACGGCGAGGATGCCAGTGGCAACAGCCGCCCCGACATGCTGACCGCCCTGGTCAGCGTCGATCTGCCGCTGTTTCCCGGTCAACGCCAGGACCGCCGGCTCGCCGCCAGCGTACAGCAGGCCGAGGCTGCCCGCTACACACGCGCGGATCGCCTGCGGAAGCTGAAGGAAATGCTGGAAACGGAATACGCCAACTACCAGCGGCTGGGCGAGCGTGCCTCGCTGTATGACACCCGGCTGTTGCGCGAGGCCAGCGCCAATGCCGAGGCTGCCCTGAACGCCTATCAAAGCGGGGTAACCGAATTCACCACACTGATGCGCGCACGCATCACCGATCTGGATGTGCGTCTCGATGCCCTGCGGCTGCGGGTCGACCGCGCCAGGGCGCAGGCCAATCTGCTCTATCTGGCCGGAGGTGAATCATGATCACGCGTCAATTCAGCGGCTTTCTCGCCGCCTGCCTGCTGGGTTCTCTGTGGCTGCCGCCGACGGGGCTCGCCGCGAACACCGGCGAAAACAAGATTCTCTACTGGGTCGCGCCCATGGACCCGAACTACCGCCGCGACACGCCGGGCAAGTCCCCCATGGGTATGGACCTGGTCCCGGTGTACGCGGAGAACGGAGACGGCGGCAATGTCGTCACCATCGACCCGGCGGTGGTAGAAAACCTGGGGGTGCGTACGACCCGGGCGGAACGCGCCCGCCTGTATCGAAACATCGACACCGTCGGTTACGTCGATTTCGACGAGTCGAAACTGAGCCACATACACCTGCGCACCGAGGGCTGGATCGAGCGCCTGTATTTCAAATCCGAAGGCGACCGGGTGCGCAAGGGCGAACGCCTGTTCGACCTGTATTCACCGGAGCTGGTCAACGCGCAGCAGGAATACCTTCAGGTGCTGAAGGCAGGCAATCAGGATCTGGTGAAGGCCTCGCAGGAGCGGATGGAATCGCTGGGCATATCAGCCGGCCAGATCCGCCAGCTCCGTCAAACACGGCACGTGCTGCAGATCATCAGCTTCTATGCTCCGCAGGACGGGGTGATCGCCACGCTGCCGGTACGCGAGGGGATGTATGTCAAACCCGAGACGCGCGTGATGAGCCTCGCCGACCTCTCCAGCGTCTGGTTGCTGGCGGACGTGTTCGAGCGCCAGACGGACTGGGTCAAGGCGGGGCAGACCGCCGAAGTGCGGCTACCGTATCTGCCTGGACGCACCTGGAAGGGACGGGTGGAATATATCTATCCCAGCCTGGACCCGGTGACGCGCACCCTCAAGCTGCGGCTGCGTTTCGACAACCCGGAGGAAGCCCTGAAGCCGAACATGTTCGCCAATGTGAAGATCTTCGGCGTTCCCAGGGAGGATGCCCTCGTCATCCCGGTCGAGGCATTGATCCGCACCGGGCGCGCCGAGCGGGTGATTCTCTCCCTCGGCGAGGGACACTTCACCGCTCGGTCCGTCACCGCGGGCATCGAAAGCGGCGACCGGGTGGAGATACTCTCCGGTCTCGATGACGGCGACGAGGTTGTCGTCTCCGGCCAGTTTCTCATCGATTCCGAATCCAGCTTCAGGGCCGGCATGGAGCGCATGGATCCCGACGAAAACGGTGCAGGGACATCACCGCCATGATCGAGCGCATCATCGAGCGTTCGATCGTCAACCGTTCCCTGGTGCTGCTGCTGGCGGCGCTCCTCACTGGCTGGGGTGTGTATGCCTTCAGGAATACCCCGCTCGACGCCATTCCCGATCTCTCCGATGTGCAGGTGATCATCAAGACCAGCTATCCCGGACAGGCGCCCCAGGTAGTCGAGGATCAGGTCACCTACCCGCTGACCACGGCCATGCTGTCGGTGCCCAGGGCGGTGACGGTGCGCGGCTATTCCTTTTTCGGCGACTCCTATGTCTATATCATCTTCGCCGATGGCACGGACCCCTACTGGGCGCGCACGCGGGTACTGGAATACCTGAGCCAGGCGGCCGGCAAGCTGCCGCCCGAGGCGCGTCCGGAGCTGGGTCCCGACGCCACCGGCGTTGGCTGGGTGTACGAATACGCCCTGGTCGACCGCAGCGGCCGGCATGACCTTTCCCGGCTGCGCAGTCTGCAGGACTGGTTCCTCAAGTACGAACTGCAGACCGTGCACGGCGTCTCCGAGGTGGCCACCATCGGCGGCATGGTCAAGCAGTACCAGGTGGTGCTGGACCCCGACCGGTTGCGCGCCTATGACCTGCCGCTGGCGCAGGTGCGCAGCGCCATTCAGCGCGGCAATCAGGAAACCGGCGGTTCAGTGATCGAACTGGCGGAAGCCGAGTACATGGTGCGCGCCACCGGTTATGTGAAAGGTCTGGCGGACCTGCAGAAGATTCCCGTGGGAATCAATGAACGCGGCACGCCGATCCTGCTCGAGGATGTCGCCGGGATCCGGCTCGGACCGCAAATGCGCCGCGGTGTCGCCGAACTCGACGGCGAGGGCGAGGTGGTGGGAGGCGTGATTATCATGCGCTATGGCGAGAACGCCCTGAAAACCATCGAGGCGGTCAAGGAAAAGCTCGCCCGACTCGGCAAAAGCCTGCCGGAAGGCGTGCAGATCGTCGAGACCTACGACCGTTCGGCATTGATAGAGCGGGCCGTGGACACCCTGCACAGCAAGCTGATCGAGGAATTCATCGTCGTCGCCCTGGTGTGCGCACTGTTCCTGTTTCACCTGCGTTCGGCGCTGGTCATCATCGTTTCCCTGCCCATCGGCATCCTCATCGCGTTCATCATCATGGAGCGCCTGGGCATCAACGCCAACATCATGTCGCTCGGCGGCATCGCGATCGCCATCGGCGCCATGGTGGATGCGGCCATCGTCATGGTCGAGAACGTGCACAAGCACATGGAACGCAACACTGTGACCGATGCCAACCGCTGGGAGATCATCCGCGTGGCGGCCACCGAGGTCGGCCCGCCGCTGTTCTTTTCACTGCTGATCATTACCTTCAGTTTTCTCCCGGTCTTCACCCTGCAGGCACAGGAGGGCCGCCTGTTCGCGCCGCTGGCCTATACCAAGACCTTCGCCATGGCCGGCGCCGCGGCGCTCTCGATCACCCTGGTGCCGGTGCTGATGGGCTATTTCGTTCGCGGCCATATCATCCCCGAGGCGAACAACCCGGCCGATCGCGTACTGGTCAGGCTGTACCGGCCACTGATGAACCTCGTCCTGAAGGCTCCCGTCGCCGTGCTGTCGATCGCACTGCTGCTCGTGGCGGCCGGACTCTGGCCGGCCACGCGGCTGGGCTCCGAGTTCATGCCGGATCTCGATGAGGGCGACCTGCTGTACATGCCGACGACGTTTCCGGCCGTCTCCATCGGCAAGGCGCGGCAGATCCTGCAACAGACCGACAAGCTGATCCGCACGGTTCCCGAGGTCAAGCGGGTGTTCGGCAAGGTCGGGCGTGCCGAAACGGCCACCGATCCGGCGCCGCTGACGATGGTGGAGACCACCATTCAGCTGAAACCGCATGACGAGTGGCGACCGGGCATGACAGTTGAGAAGCTGAAGCAGGAACTCAACAGCCTGATTCGCTTTCCCGGTCTGACCAATGTCTGGGTCATGCCGATCAAGAACCGCATCGACATGCTGGCGACCGGCATCAAGACCCCGCTGGGCATCAAGGTGGCGGGACCGGATCTGAACGTCATTCAGGACATCGGCAAACGCATCGAGGATGTGGTCAGGACCCTGCCCGGCACCGTGTCGGCCTATTCCGAACGCGTCGTCGGCGGACGTTATGTGACCATCGACATCGACCGGATGGCGGCGGCGCGCTTCGCCCTGAACATCGCCGACGTCCAGGAGGTGGTGCGTACGGCGCTCGGCGGCATGCGGGTGGCGGAGACGGTGGAGGGCCTGGAGCGTTACCCGATCAACATCCGCTATCCGCGCGACGTGCGCGATTCGCTGGAGAAGCTGCGCGACCTGCCTATCGTCACGCCTGCCGACGCGAACATCCCGCTGGCCGAGGTGGCCGAGATCCGCATCGACGACGGTCCCGGGATGATCAAGACCGAAAACGCCCGTCTCAATGGCTTGATCTACGTGGACATCGAGGGTCGCGATCTGGGTTCCTATGTCGCCGAGGCGCAGCGTGCCGTGAACGAGCGCGTGAAACTGCCTCCCGGTTATTCACTGGCATGGTCCGGACAGTACGAATACCTGGTCCGCGCCCGTGACCGGCTGTCGAGCGTACTGCCGTTCACGCTGGCCATCATCGTGCTGCTGCTGTATCTCAACTTCCGCAGGTTCGGCGATGTGCTCATCATCATGGGCACACTGCCCCTGGCGCTAACGGGCGGTGTCTGGCTGCTGTATATACTCGGCTACAATCTGTCGATTGCGGTCGGCGTAGGGTTCATCGCACTGGCGGGCGTGGCGGTAGAGATCGGCGTCGTCATGCTGGTGTATCTGAACCAGTCGCTGCAGCAGCAACGTGAAGCGGCTATCAGTGAACAGCGCCCGTTGACTGCAGATGATATCCGCACCGCCGTCGTCGACGGCGCCCTGCGGCGCGTCCGCCCGGTCATGATGACCGTGGCCGCCATCATCGCCGGCCTGCTGCCCATCATGCTGGGGGGCGGCACCGGATCCGAAGTCATGCGCCGCATCGCCGCCCCCATGGTCGGTGGCATGGTCAGCGCCACGCTGCTCACGCTGATGGTAATCCCGGCCGTGTTCCTGCTGTGGAAACGGCACGGCCTGGCACCCGTTGTTCGCCTGTAGCGAGGAAAAGTGACCTGCCGAGTCAACAGCTGACATTTGCCAACAGGTGTAGATGCCACATACCGGGAAAGTCCTTGCATGACACGCTGTGAATACCTTCCTGTACGCTCGACGGCCGCCTCACTGCGGCCAACGGTCACTACAACAGGACTCACCCGGCATGCGGCTATAGACTGACACAAGGATCTCTTGCGTGTGATTACGTGGCTGTAGCAGTATGAGTCCCTGATTGATGTACCTTTCCGGACCCCTCGTACACTGCGTAAAGTCGGGCTAAACCTTACTGTTGCATCACTACTGTCCGGTTAATAGTTGAACAAATTCAGTTGATTACAAGGACCATCCTGATCGATTGTGTCGCCAGCGTCAGGAAATGCCTTGTTTAACGGGGTTTTCTCGAAAACGCTGACCGAGAGAATCTGTAGCAAAGTGTAGAGCGAGGCATCGAGTTGCAGCTCCTTCTTGA
>Ga0210085_1000556_pt1 | contig 15449 bp, 12 predicted proteins | sample China_Galinas_PW_5_FD_184866 | JGI IMG/M metagenome (GOLD analysis project Ga0210085, IMG submission 184866) | Wetland microbial communities from San Francisco Bay, California, USA, that impact long-term carbon sequestration - China_Galinas_PWC_D1... | ecosystem: Environmental > Aquatic > Marine... | reverse complement strand
TCCCCTATTTCCGATTGGCGGAACCGCTGCGCGTTCCGCCCTACCGTATCGGCGTAGGGTGGAACGCGCAGCGGTTCCGCCATGTTCCGCCAGACGTGAACGGACTTGAATTAGTGTGGGCTAGCCGCTACACTTCCGGGCCGTTGATGCGGGGTGGAGCAGTCTGGCAGCTCGTCGGGCTCATAACCCGAAGGTCGCAGGTTCAAATCCTGCCCCCGCTACCAACCTAACCCCTGACCGGGGTTTTTTTATAGCCAGGACACGATATCCCCCGGTGTACCGGTTGGGTTGGAGTAGGCGATTTTGCTATACTCCCGGAACGATAAATTCGGAGTTCATGGAGTGGGCCTAAGGCCCATTTTTTGTTTCCGGAGAGTATGAATGAAGCAGGACCCGCTACAACTCGGCGCATTGCTGGAGCCGGCCATCGAGGCTTTGGGATATCAGCTCGTCGGTGTCGAATACCGCAGCGGGGGGCCGGGCGGCGCCCTGTTGCGCGTGTACATCGACAGCGAACAGGGCATCACGGCCGACGATTGCGAGCGGGTGAGCTACCAGGTCAGCGGCCTGCTGGATGTGAACGACCCGATCCCAGGCCATTACACCCTAGAGGTGTCCTCGCCCGGGCTCGACCGGCTGCTGTTCAGACGTGAGGACTACGAGCGCTTTGCCGGGAACCTGGTGAAACTGCGCATGGCCGTCCCGCAGGAAGGACGGCGCAAGTATCAGGGCCGGCTGCTGCGTCTCGAGGACGGGAATGTCGTAGTGGACCAGGACGGCGAGGAAGTCGCCCTGGCGCTGGACCAGATTGAACAGGCGCGTTTGGTTCCGGAATACTGAGCCAATATTTTGGAGGTTTTGGAATGGACAAAGAGATCCTGCTGGTCGTCGATGTGGTATCCAACGAAAAGGGTATCGACAAGGAAATCATTTTCCAGGCGATCGAGGCCGCGCTGGCGACGGCTACCCGCAAGCGTCACGGCGGCGAGATCGATGCGCGTGTCGCCATCGACCGCAAGACCGGATCCTACGAAACATTCCGGCGCTGGCAGGTGATCGACGAAACGCTCGAAGCGCCGGAGACGCCGGCAGAGGAGGGCGAGGAGGAAGCGCTGGTGTATGAGAATCCCGAGTGCCAGATCACCCTGGAAGAGGCCCGGCAGCGGGATCCCGGCCTCGCGCACGGCGACTTTGTCGAAGAGCCGATGGAATCGGTCGATTTCGGCCGTATCGGCGCCCAGACCGCCAAACAGGTCATCGTGCAGAAGGTGCGCGAGGCCGAACGGGCGCAGGTCGTGGCAGCCTACAAGGACCGGGTCGGCGATCTGGTGACCGGCGTGGTCAAGCGCGTCGAGCGCGGCAATGTCTTCCTCGATCTGGGCAGCAATGCCGAGGCGATCATCCCGCGCGAGCATATGATCCCCCGGGAGGCGGTGCGACCCGGCGATCGCCTGCGCGGTTATCTGAAGGAAGTCAGCGCCGAACAGCGCGGACCGCAGCTGCTGGTCACGCGCGTCGCACCGGAGTTCCTGGTCGAGCTGTTCAAGCTGGAGGTTCCCGAGGTGGGGCAGGGCCTGATCGAGATCATTTCGGCCGCGCGCGACCCGGGCCTGCGAGCGAAGATCGCCGTCAAGTCCAACGATCCGCGCATCGATCCGGTCGGCGCCTGCGTGGGCATGCGCGGCTCCCGTGTACAGACGGTTTCCACCGAGCTTTCCGGCGAGCGCGTCGACATCATCCTCTGGGATGTGAATCCCGCGCAGTTCGTCATCAACGCCATGTCGCCGGCCGAGGTCACCTCCATCGTGGTTGATGAAGATACCCATACGATGGATATCGCGGTTGCCGAGGAGCAGCTTTCGCAGGCGATCGGCCGGGCCGGCCAGAACGTACGCCTTGCCAGCCAGCTGACCGGCTGGGAACTCAACATCATGGACGAGACCCAGGCCGAGGAGAAGAGCGAGGCCGAGGCCCAGGAACTGCAGCGGATGTTCAAGGAACAACTCGACGTGGACGAGGAAATCGCCGCCATCCTGGTGCAGGAAGGATTTTCCACCATCGAGGAAATCGTCTACGTCCCCCAGAGCGAACTGCTGCAGATCGAGGAGTTCGAGGAAGGGATCGTCGATGAATTGCGCGGTCGCGCGCGCGATGTGCTGCTCACCCAGGCGATCATCAAGGAAGAGAAGATCGGTGACGCGGAACCGGCCCGGGACCTGCTGGAAATGGAGGGCATGGATCGGGAACTGGCCTTCGAACTCGCCGGCCGGGGCATTATCACCATGGAAGATCTGGCCGAGCAGGCCATCGACGATTTGATGGACATCAACGGCATGGACGAGACCCGGGCCGGCGCCCTGATCATGACGGCGCGCGCCCCCTGGTTCGCGGAAGCGGCGCAGGACTGATCGTCGGCAGAGGAGCAGAGGCATGTCAGAAGTTACGGTAAAACAATTTGCTGAAGTCGTCGGTGTCCCCACCGACCGGCTGCTCGCCCAACTGGGCGAGGCGGGTATGGAAATTCAGGATGAGAACGCCACCATCACGGAAACCCAGAAAACCCAGCTGCTTGATTTTCTGCGTGAGAGCCACGGAAGACACGTCCCGGTCACCGGCGCAGCCCCTAAAAAGATCACCCTGAAACGCAAATCGCACACGGAACTGCACACCAGTGTCCCGGCGGCGCGGCCTCCCGGCGCCCGTGGCATTGTGCGCGGCGTCAAGCCCGAGAAAAAAACCGTGATTGTCGAGGTGCGCAAGAAGCGCACCTATGTGAAGCGAGCCGACCTGCTGGCCGAGGAACAGGAACGCCAGGAACAGGAAGCCGCCGAACAGGCGCGGATCGAGGCCGAAGAGCAGCAGCGCATCGAGGCGGCGCGCAGGGAGCGGGAAGAAGCGCTCAGGCTGGAGGAGGCAAAGCGCGCCGAGGAGGAGTCCCGGCTCAAGGCCGAGGAAGAACAGAAACGCAAGGTTGAGGAGGAGACCCGCAAGGCCGCACCTGCGAAAGCGGGACCCCGTGCGCCTGCGCCTGCCCGTGAAGAGCCACGCCAGAAGAAGCCCGCCGAGAAAGAGCGCAAGGGCAAGGGTATGGCAGGGGACGAGAAGATCTCGCGCTATGGCCGCACGCAGCTGCACGTGGCCGCCGACAAGAGCGGTAGACGCCAGAAAAAGTCGAAGAGCTCACGGCGCGTCACCATCACGCCCACCCAGGAACACGGATTCGCGCGGCCTACGGCGCCGGTCATCCACGAGGTCGATCTGCCGGAGAACATCGCGGTTTCCGACCTGGCGCAGAAGATGTCGATCAAATCCGCGGAGGTCATCAAGACGCTGATGAAAATGGGCGTCATGGCCACTATCAACCAGTTGATTGACCAGGATACCGCTACACTGGTGGTCGAGGAGATGGGACATATCGCAAGACCCGTGCAGGAAAACGCGCTCGAGACAGAGCTCAAGCAGCGCATTCAGGAGGTTGCCGGCGAGCGGCTGCCACGTCCGCCGGTGGTTACCATCATGGGCCATGTCGACCATGGCAAAACCTCACTGCTCGACTATATCCGCCGTACCCAGGTTGCCGAAGGCGAGGCCGGCGGCATCACCCAGCATATCGGCGCCTATCATGTCGAAACCCCGAAGGGAGTGATAACTTTTCTGGATACCCCCGGTCACGCCGCGTTCACCGCCATGCGCGCCCGCGGTGCGCAGGTGACGGATATCGTGATTCTGGTGGTCGCGGCGGATGACGGCGTCATGCCGCAGACCCGGGAGGCGGTGCAGCATGCCCGTGCGGCCGGTGTGCCGCTGCTGGTGGCGGTCAACAAGATCGACAGGCCGGAGGCGGACCAGGAACGGGTCAAGAATGAGCTGTCCGCTCTGCAGGTCATTCCGGAAGACTGGGGCGGCGACACCATGTTCGCGCCGGTTTCCGCCAAAACCGGAGTGGGCGTCGATGAATTGCTGGACGCGATCCTGCTGCAGTCGGAAATGCTCGAGTTGACCGCGGTCCAGGATTGTCCGGCGACCGGCATCGTGGTGGAGTCCAGTCTGGACAAGGGGCGCGGCGCTGTGGCCACCATCCTGGTTCGAAACGGTGTTCTCCATCGCGGCGACCTGATCCTCACCGGACAGGAATGGGGTCGGGTGCGCGCCATGTTCGACGAGAGCGGCAAGCAGATCGACGAGGCAGGTCCGTCGATGCCCGCGTTGGTGCTGGGTCTCTCGGCGGTGCCCAATGCCGGCGACGAGGTGATGGTTGTCTCGGATGAGCGCAAGGCGCGTGAACTTGCCGCGCAGCGCCAGGAACGCTCGCGCGACCAGCGGCTTGCCAGGCAGCAGCAGGCGCGCCTCGAAGACGTATTTTCACAGGTTGGAGAGGGCCGGGCGGCGTCGGTCAACATCGTGCTCAAGGCCGATGTGCAGGGCAGCGCCGAGGCCCTGAGCGAGGCGCTTTCCAATATCGCCTCCGAGGAACGGGAAGTGAACGTCAAGGTGGTCTCCAGCGGCGTCGGCGGCATCAACGAGTCCGACGTCAACCTGGCGGTCGCCTCCAATGCCATCATCATCGGCTTCAACGTGCGCGCGGATGGTTCAGCCAAGCGCCTGGTCGAGGAGAACAACGTCGATCTGAAGTACTACAGCGTCATTTACGACGCCATCGATGACGTGAAGAATGCGGTCAGCGGCATGCTGGCTCCCGAAGTCAAGGAGGAGATCATCGGGCTGGCCGAGGTCAAGGAAGTGTTCCGCTCGCACAAGCTGGGCGATATCGCCGGTTGCATCGTCGTCGACGGTGTGGTGCGTCGCCGTGCGCCGATCCGGGTTCTGCGGGACAATGTCGTGGTCTTCGAAGGCGAACTGGAGTCGCTGCGTCGCTTCAAGGACGACGTCAGCGATGTCAGGGCGGGCACCGAGTGCGGCATCGGTGTGAAGAACTACACTGTAAAGGTCGGTGACCAGATCGAGGTGTTCGAGCGATTCGAGATCGCGCGGCAGCTCTAGGGGCCTGTCGGATTCAGGTGATCGTAGCGAGCAGAGTGGGAGAGCGAGCACAGAGGTTCACGATATCGAGGCGCGTAGTGGTTCTATGTAACGAAATATCGGGGAACTATGGGCCGCTCTCCCGCCGGCGCACGACTGCAGGGAGAAGGTGAGACCGGGTAGCGGTCGAGAGACCGGCCTGGGCCATGCGGGAGGTAGAGCACCAAAAGTAGGCGCTTTAGGCGACGCATGGAGCAGTTGCCGAGTAGATCAATCCTACATCCGACAGGCTCCTAGCCCGGCATAATGCCGAATCTTTCGGTGTTTATCCGTGACTGTTCAGTGCTCATCCAGAACACCGTTTTCACCGCAAAGACGCAAAGAATGCAAAGTCATTTAATTGGTTTCAATAAAAACTTCTTTGCGTTCTTTGCGTCTCTGTGGTGAGTTGATTTTTTGGATGATTGTTACTCGGCCAAGGATGAATACTTTATTATGAATTTCGTAATCCTCGATTACGTGCTCAACGGGAACGGGGTCGGCTAACCATGCCCAGGGAATTTCCAAGGACGCGTCGCGTCGGTGAACAGATCCAGCGCGAGGTGGCCGGAATCCTGCAGGAGGAATTCAAGGATCCCCGGCTGGGCATGATCAGCGTCTCCGGTGTCGAGGTCTCGCGCGATCTGGCGCATGCCAAGGTCTATATTTCCGTGCTGGGCGGGGAAGAAGACGTCAGTGAAACCATCAAGGTATTGAACAAGGCCGCCGGATTCCTGCGCCACCAGCTTGGCCAGCGTATGCGTCTGCGAGCGGTGCCGCAATTACGGTTCCTGTACGACGGGTCGCTGGCCGAAGGGGCGCGGATGGATGCGCTGATCGCAGCGGCCCTTGCCAGCCGGCGCCCGCCGGAAAATGAAGACTAGGTGATTGATTATGGGTCGACGTCACGGCGATGATCGGCGGGTGAATGGCATTCTGCTGCTGGACAAGCCGGCCGGACTGACCTCCAATGCCGCCCTGCAGAAGGTGAAGCGGCTTTATCGCGCCCGCAAGGCCGGTCACACCGGCAGTCTGGATCCGCTGGCGAGCGGCCTGCTGCCGATCTGCCTGGGCGAGGCCACCAAGGTTTCCGGGTTCCTGCTCGATGCCGACAAGCACTACTGGGTGTCCTGCCGGCTGGGGGTGCGTACGACTACCGCCGATGCCGAGGGGGAAGTGCTGGAGACGCGCCCGGTGGAGGCAGTCACCGAGAAACGGCTGCTCGAAGTCATGGAGAGTTTCACCGGTGTGATCGAGCAGATTCCCCCGATGTATTCGGCAGTGAAACACCAAGGCCAGCGCCTCTATGCCCTGGCGCGCAAGGGGCTCGAAGTGGAGCGCCAGCCGCGGCAGATCACCATCCACGCAATGGAACTGCTGGATTTCAGCTTGCCACTGGTCGAAATCGGGGTGCACTGCTCCAAGGGCACCTATATCCGCACCCTGGTTGAGGATATTGGCGAGGTGCTGGGGTGCGGCGCCCATGTCGCGAATCTTCGGCGTTTCGGCGTCGGACCCTACAATGCTTCCGGCATGGTGACTCTCGACGCACTCGAGGACTGCCTGGCCCGGGAAGGCGAGAAGGGACTCGACGCGCTGCTGCTGCCGATGGAGAGCGGATTGAGCCAGTGGCCCGATGTGCGCCTCAGCGGGGATGCCGCCTTTTATCTGCGCCAGGGCCAGCCGGTGCTGGTGCCGCATGCACCGACCACCGGGTTGGTGCGTCTCTATGAAGGGCAGCGCCGGTTTCTCGGCGTCGGCGAGATTCTCGACGACGGACGAGTCGCGCCGCGCCGCCTGCTGAATATCGGCTGATATTTCCCGTCTACAGGTGTGGGAACTGGTGTCCCGAAAACCTACAATCGCCACGGAAGCACACGGAAGGACACGGAATTGAATGTGATGTGATTGCTATATAGTGTCCGTCCATAAAGAAACAATCTCACCGCAGAGACACAGAGAACGCAAAGTATTTGATTGTTTCCGTTAAAGAATTTCTCTGCGCCCTTTGCGGCTCTGCGGTGAAAACGGCGTTTATGAATGGACACTATTTAGCCGGTTGATCAACTTTGCCTGCGAAAGCGGAATAAAAAGCGCGTAGCGCATGAACGCCCGAAAGGTGAGCACTGCGAATCATCCAGTTTGTGCGGCACCAGTGAGATGCGGGCACGGCGCCTGCCCGGGGCTGCCTTGTTCATTAATCCCTTGTCCGTGTTTTTCTGTGTGGTTCCGTGGCCACGTGGATGTTTGTACAGGTGATATCACGTGGGTGGGTAGTATTCCCTCAACAGAGGTGTTGTGGCTGGGCATCAGCCCGGCTAAAATACCGGGCTCACTCGATTCAAGCATATATTTTTTGGGAGTCTTTACATGGCTTTGAATGCCGAACAAAAAGGGCAGATCGTCAAGGATTACCAGCGCGCCGCCGCCGATACCGGTTCGACGGAAGTCCAGGTTGCCTTGCTGTCCGCCAATATCCAGCATTTGACGGATCATTTCACGAAACACAAGAGTGATCACCACTCCCGCCAGGGGCTGCTGCGCATGGTCAACAAGCGCCGCAAGCTGCTTGATTACCTGAAGGGCAAGGACAGCACACGCTACCAGGACCTGATCGGACGACTCGGTCTGCGCCGCTAGTTCCTGCTGTCACTCCGGCGCTGCGCCGACACTCCCTTACCACGCAAAATCAAGGAAATCATCGTGAGCGGAATCAAGAAATCCTTTCAGTACGGTAACCAGACCGTCATACTGGAAACCGGCGAAATCGCCCGACAGGCCACCGGCGCCGTCATGGTCAGCATGGGCGAAACGGTGGTCCTTGCGACCGTGGTCGCGGCCAAGAAAGCCATCGAGGGGAGGGATTTCTTTCCACTCACCGTGGATTACCAGGAAAAGACCTACGCCGCCGGCAGCATCCCCGGTGGTTTTTTTCGCCGCGAAGGACGCCCTAGCGAGAACGAGACGCTGGTCTCGCGCCTGATCGACCGTCCGCTGCGACCGCTGTTCCCCAAGGGCTTCGCCAACGAGGTGCAGGTCATCATCACCGTGATGTCGCTGGACCCGGAGGTCGATCCCGATATCGCCTCGCTGCTCGGCGCCTCGGCGGCCATGAGTATCTCCGGGCTGCCGTTCAACGGTCCGGTCGGCGCCGCCCGCGTGGGTTACATCGACGGGGAGTATGTGCTGAACCCGACCGCCAGTCAGCTGGCCGAGTCGAAACTCGATCTGATCGTCGCGGGCACGCAGAACGCCGTACTGATGGTCGAGTCGCAGGCGAAAGAATTGCCCGAGGACGTGATGCTGGGCTCGGTCGTCTTCGGCCATGAACAGATGCAGACCGCCATCACCGCGATCCGGGAACTGGCCGCCGAAATCAATACCCCGGCGATGCAGTGGGCGCCGGCCCGGAAGAACGAGGCCGTGCAGGCGGCAGTCGAAAGGGAAGGCCTGGAGGCTATCCAGGCGGCCTACCGTGTTGCCGACAAGCAGGACCGTTATGCCCTGCTGGACAAGATCCGCGAGGAAATCCTCGACAAGCTCACCGCCGGTGATGGCGGTGACGGCTACGCCACGGAGGAGGTCACCGCCGCGGTCGCCGCGCTGGAGAAGAAAACCGTGCGCGGGCGCATTCTTGCCGGCGAACCGCGCATCGATGGGCGCGATACCCGCACCGTGCGCCCGATCACGATCCGCACCGGCCTGTTGCCGCGCACTCACGGCTCCGCGCTGTTTACCCGGGGCGAGACCCAGGCGCTGGTAGTGACCACGCTCGGCACCGAACGGGATGCCCAGATCATCGATGCCCTGCAGGGCTCGCGGCGCGAGCACTTCATGCTGCACTACAATTTTCCTCCCTACTGCGTCGGTGAAACCGGCCGGGTGGGCAGTCCCAAGCGCCGCGAGATCGGCCATGGCAAACTGGCCAAGCGCGGTATCAGCGCGGTCATGCCGGACCCTGAATCCTTTCCCTATACGATCCGCGTTGTCTCCGAGATCACCGAGTCCAACGGTTCCAGTTCCATGGCGAGTGTCTGTGGCAGCAGCCTGGCGCTGATGGATGCCGGCGTGCCGATCACGTCCCCGGTGGCCGGTGTGGCCATGGGCCTGATCAAAGAGGGCGACAGTCATGCGGTGCTGACCGACATCATGGGTGACGAGGACCATCTTGGTGACATGGATTTCAAGGTTGCTGGCACCACCACGGGCGTGACCGCGCTGCAGATGGACATCAAGATCGAGGGCATCACCCGGGAGATCATGCAGCAGGCGCTGGCGCAGGCCAACGAGGGACGCATTCACATCCTCGGCGAAATGGCGGAGGCGATTTCCGTGCCGCGCGAGGAAATGTCGAAATTCGCGCCCCGCTACATCACCATGAAGATCAATCCGGAGCGTATCCGCGATGTCATCGGCAAGGGCGGCGCGACCATCCGCTCCATTACCGAGGAAACCGGCGCCAGCATCGATATCGACGACAGCGGTGCCGTCAAGATCGCTTCCGTCGACTATGAAGCAGGGCAGGAGGCGAAGCGGCGCATCGAGCTCATTACCGCGGATGTCGAGGTCGGCCATGTCTACGAGGGCCGCGTGGCCAAGCTGATGGACTTCGGCGCCTTCGTGACCATCCTCCCCGGCAAGGACGGTCTGGTGCACATCTCGCAGATCTGCGAGGAGCGTGTGCAGAACGTCAGCGACAAGCTTTCCGAGGGCGACCATGTCAAGGTCAAGGTGCTGGAGGTCGACAAGCAGGGCCGTATTCGCCTCAGCATGAAGGCGGTCGGACAGGACTAGACCGTCCGCACGCCGGTTATCCAGGGGGCCGCAAGGCCCCTTTTGCGTCCAGTTTGTGTTTATCCATAAACTTCGATTTCACCGCAGAGACGCAAAGCACGCGGAGAACGCAAAGTGTTTTATTGTTTTCATTAGAGAATTTCTCTGCGATCTTTGCGTCTCTGCGGTGAACATAATCTTTAATCACAGGCGCTGGTTAACTGCCGTTTAGCCGGACTGTTCCTGCAGGTCGCGCAGGTAGCGGAACAGGACGCGCGCGGCGCGCGGCGGCTGGTGGTTTTCCCGCTCGGTGCGCGCCTGGCGTGCAAGCCGGCGAAGACGCTGGCGGTCGGCTGCAGGGTAGTCCTCGAGAATCCCGGCAAGCGCGGCATCTGCGTCATCGATCAGCGCCTCGCGCAACCCTTCCAGCCGGTGGAAGGCGCGGGTATGGGTGCTTTCCTGCTGTTGTCGTGAGGCGATGGCCTCCCGGATGGGTGCCGTATCGAGAGTGCGCATCAGTTTTCCGATGTATTGCAGCTGGCGCCGCCGCCCGCCATGGGCCTTGATTCGCCGGGCGGCTTCGAGCGCCTCCAACAGCGGCTCCGGCAGTCCCATCTCCCGCAGGGCTGCATCGGAGAAAGTGAGCAACTCCTCGCCGAGCTTCTGCAGTTCGAGCATGTCGCGCTTGCGCCGGGATTTGCTGGGTGCTTCCGGCTGATCGAATTCCGACTCCTGCATGGGCTCCGTGACTCCCCGTGTCGATCCGCAAGCATAGCGTTTTCAGGTGAATTTGTCCGCCCGGGTGATGCCCGGTAGAATCGCGCCACCCCATGTAAGGAATGATTATGTCGACGATCCAGACTGAAGCGCAGCCGCCGTTTCCCGAGCAGTCCCGGCTTGAGGGCCTGGTGCAGGAAGTGATTACACAGGCCCGGCAACTGGGCGCCGACGGTGTGGAGGCCGGTGTCAGCATGGATACCGGGCTTTCGGTGACCGTGCGCCTCGGTGAAACGGAAACCCTGGAATACAGTCGCGACCGCGGCCTGGGACTCACCGTGTATTTCGATCACCGCAAGGGCTCCGCCAGCACCGCGGATTTCGGATCGGAGAGCCTGAGCGCCACCGTCAGGGCAGCCTGCGATATCGCACGCTATACGAGCAGCGACCCCTGCGCCTCGCTGGCGGATCCGGCGCGCATGGCAACGACCATACCCGATCTCGATCTGCATCATCCGTGGCCGATCAACGCCGAGCAGGCCATCGAGGTTGCGCGCGAGTGCGAGGATGCGGCCCGCGGAGTGGATGCGCGTATCGTCAATTCGGAGGGGGCCTCGCTCTCCAGTTATGTCGGCCTGCGCGTCATGGGTAACAGCCACGGCTTTCTCGGCGGCTACAAGACCAGCCGGCACAGCATCGGCTGTGCGGTGATCGGCCGGCAGGGCGAGGAAATGCAGCGCGATCACTGGTATTTCGCCGCCCGTGATCATCACGATCTCGAGGCGCCGGCGACGGTGGGACGCAAGGCCGGTGAACGCACCATCCAGCGACTGGGAACGCGGCGTCTTTCGACACGGCGTGCACCGGTCGTGTTTGCGGCCGATGTCGCCGGTGGACTGTTCGGCAATTTCATCTCCGCCGTCATGGGCGGCAATTTGTACCGCAAGGCCTCATTCCTCGTCGACCACCTGGGCAAACAGGTGTTTCCCGGCTTCATGCATGTCCACGAGCAGCCCCGGCTGAAAAAGGCGCTGGGCAGCGCACCGTATGACAATGAAGGGGTGGCCACGCAGGCGCGCGATATCGTCAGCGAGGGCATACTCCGCGGGTATGTGCTGGACAGCTACGCCGCATGCCGGCTGGGCATGGAGACGACGGGCAACGCCGGCGGCGTGCGCAATCTGGTTATCGATTCCGGCGGGAAGGATTTTTCCGCCCTGCTGCGCGCCATGGGTACGGGCCTGCTGGTGACGGAACTCATCGGTTTCGGCGTGAATCTCGTGACCGGTGACTACTCCCGCGGCGTAGCGGGTTTCTGGGTCGATAGCGGTGAGATAGTCTACCCGGTAGACGAGATCACCATCGCCGGGAATCTGAAGGACATGTTTGCCGGCATCGTCGAGGTTGGCAACGATGTCGATCTGCGCGGCAATGTCCGCTGCGGCTCGGTGCTGATCGAACAGATGACGGTTGGCGGTGCGTGATCCAGCGCGATTCACCGCAGAGACACACGACTGCAGGGATGCAGGAGGTAGAGTAATGCAGGGAGCGATTGCCGAGAGAACGCCGAGAAAGAACAAATTTCATCAGCCACGGAAATACACGGCAAAACAGGGAAAGATTATTTTTGCAATGATCCCTTCTGTCCGCATTTTTCACAGGAGCGTATATCTGCTTGGCTAACCCGTTCTGCGATATTTTATTTGATCGAATGATGAAAATTCTTTATCTCTGCGCACTCTGCGTCTCTGCGGTGAACGTCGTCATCGCAACTTAACCGCGTTGCAGCCTGTTGTCCAAACCGGCCGGCGGTCAGTGCAGGGAGCTGTTGATCGCCTCGACGCCGGCGAGGATGTGGTCGGCTTCACCGCTTTGCAGCAGCGCATCGACCCGCGGGATCAGCGTTTCGATACTGCTCTGGTTGATGACGCTCTTGACTTCCTGCAATGCGGAAGGCTGCATGCTGAATTCCGTCAGTCCCATCCCCAGCAGCAGGCGGGTGTAGCGCGGATCGCCCGCCATCTCACCACACATCGCTACCGGTATGCCGGCGTGCTGCCCGGCGTCAATGACCATACTGATGAGGCGCAACACCGCCGGGTGCAGCGGATCATAGAGGTAATTCACCTCGTCATCCACGCGATCGATCGCCAGCGTGTACTGGATCAGGTCGTTGGTGCCGATGGACAGGAAATCGAGGCGCCTGGAGAAAGCGGCCGCGGAGAGCGCGGCGGCCGGGACCTCGATCATGCCGCCGATGCGGATGTGGGGGTCATAGGCCATGCCTTGCCGCAGCAGGGCATGCTTCGCCTCCTCGATCAGGTTGAGCACCTGTTGCAGTTCGTGTGTGTTCGAGAGCATGGGGATCATCATGCGCACCGGCCCGTGAGCGGAAGCGCGCAGTATGGCCCGCAACTGGGGGCAGAACAGCCCCGGGTCTTTGAGGCACAGACGGATGGCGCGCAGTCCCAGGGCGGGGTTGCCGCCACAAGGACCGAGATTCCCGGCATCGTCCACCTGCTTGTCGGCGCCCATGTCGAGCGTGCGGATGTTCAGGGGTTTGCCGTTCAGCGCCTCGATGACCCCGAGATAACAGCGGTATTGTTCCTCTTCGTCGGGCGGTTCCCTGCGGTTCATGAACAGGAATTCGGTCCGGTAGAGGCCGACGCCCTGGGTGTTTTCCCGGACGACGGCCTCGATGTCATCGGGAAGTTCGATGTTGGCCATGAGCCTGATCGGCCGCTGGTCGAGCGTCACGGCCGGCGTCTGCACCAGGGCCGCCAGTTCGCTGCGGCGCCGTGCCTCCTGCCCCTGGCGTAGCCGGTAGTGTTCGAGGATGTTTTCGTCGGGATCGGCGATCAGTACCCCATGCAGCCCGTCCAGTATGACGGTGTCGCCGTCCTGCAGGTAACGCTGCATGCCGTGCACGCCGACAACGGCTGGCAGTTGTACGCTGCGCGCCAGGATGGCGGTGTGCGAGAGCGGGCCGCCGTATTCCGTCGCAAAGGCGCTGATGCCCTGGTGTTGCAGCAGCACGGTTTCCGCCGGCGTCAGGTCATCGGCCAGGACGATGGCGTCGTGCAAACCGCCTTCGACATGCAGATCACCCTGGCCGGTGGAGAGCAGGATGCGCTGGATCCGGTTGATAACATGATCCACGTCATCGCGGCGGGTCCGCAGGTAGGCATCGTCCATCTGTTCGAACACCTCGACCAGGGCATCGCGCTGTTGTTTCAGCGCCCACTCGGCATTGCAGCGCGTGTTGCGGATCAGTTCGACGGGGGTGTTGACGATGGTTGCGTCATCGAGCATCAACAGGTGCGTGTCGATGAAGGCGGTGATGTCCGCCCGGGTCTCCTTCGGAATGCGGTCGCGGATGGACCTGAGCTGCAGTCGGGCGGTGGCCACGGCCTCCAGGAAGCGGGCGACTTCCGCCTCGATCAGCCGCCCGGAGATGACGCTTTCCTGTACCTCGATCGACCCGCGCACGATGATATGAACCCTGCCGATGGCCACACCGCGGGAAATGCCTATGCCGGTCAGCGCCAGACTCATGTCCTGTGTACCCTCAGGCAAGCCAGGTAGTGATTATCCATAAAGCAATAAACTCACCGTAAAGACGCAAAGAACGCAAGTGTCGAAAACCGATCCTGGAATTGATTTTGTGAATTACTGGAAGAATCCGCTCATGCAAAAATTACTTTATTTCAAATGAATTATTGAAATATTTTGTGGCTTGCAAGCTTCGGTTTACACCATTTATTGATTTTTTGATAGATTTATGTTGTTTTCGTTATAGAATTTCTTTGCGTTCTCTCGGCAATTGCTCCATGCATTGCTCTACCTCCTACGTCTCTGTAGTCGTGCGTCTCTGCGGTGAACTGGTGTTCACAAATGACACCGGATTCTGCTCCAGTGAGCATACCGCCCGCGACAGGGCCGGCGTCAATCATTCCGCCTCGCCGAATTTCTCGTCGATGAGTCGTTCCAGGGACACGGCGGCCGCTTGCTCATCCTCGCCGTTGATCGTCAGGACGAGGCTGGTTCCCCGGGAGGCGGCCAGCATCATGACCCCCATGATGCTCTTGCCATTCACGGTCTGGTGATCCTTGGTGATGTCGATCTCGCTGGAGAACGAGGAAGCCAGGGTCACGAACTTGGCAGCCGCACGGGCATGCAGTCCCAGTTTGTTATTGATCATGACCTGCTTCTGCTGCATCTCACGAAGCCTTTTTTCTTGCAGTGACGACCACGCCGTCGTGCGCCCCGGTCAGCGCCTTGTGGGCCATTTCCTCGAGTGAACAGGTCGGGTAGTTGAGGATGCGCATCAGCATCGGGACATTGACTCCCGATACCACCAGGATGTTGTACTTCTCGAGCAGGCGCGCGGCGATGTTGCTGGGCGTACTCCCGTAGAGGTCCGTCAGCACCAGCACGCCGTCACCCTGGTCGAGTTCCCGGTAGAGAGCGCAGGCGCTATCCAGCAGCTTGTCGGGGTCGCAGCTGCCGGGAACGTTCAGAAACCGGGTCCTCACCGGGCAGCTGCCCAAAATACCTGATGCTGTGTCGAGCAGATAGTGACCCAGGTCGTTATGGGTGATGAGCAGCAGTCCGACGTTCATGCAAGTTCACGATGTCTGATGACGATATTTTCAAACCGCTGGCCCAGGCTCCCGGCGATGCGCTCAACCAGGTACACGGAGCGGTGCTGACCGCCCGTACAGCCGATGGCGATATTCAAATAGCTGCGATTGTCCGCCTCGAAGCGGGGTATCCATTTGAGGAGGAAGCTTTCCAGATCCCCGTATAATTCATGTACAGCCGCTTCCCCGTCAAGAAATTCGATGACCTCCCGGTCGCGCCCGGTGAGGTTGCGCAGGGCGGGTTCCCAATGGGGGTTGGGCAGGCAGCGTGAGTCGAATACGAAATCGGCGTCGGCC
>Ga0210085_1000555_pt1 | contig 15456 bp, 12 predicted proteins | sample China_Galinas_PW_5_FD_184866 | JGI IMG/M metagenome (GOLD analysis project Ga0210085, IMG submission 184866) | Wetland microbial communities from San Francisco Bay, California, USA, that impact long-term carbon sequestration - China_Galinas_PWC_D1... | ecosystem: Environmental > Aquatic > Marine... | reverse complement strand
GTGACGTCCGAGTTCGAAGAAGAAAATCCGGTCCAGGCTGCCATCGGGCTTCGGCACCAGCCGGTAGAACTTGTCCGGGCCAAGTTTCTTCGTCATGCGGCGAAACACCTGGTCATACAATTCCTCGAAGGCCCCGCCGGCAACGAACAGGATGTGCGCGGTATTGATCGGCGTCATCGCCGTATGCCACTTGCCGGTCTCGAAGTACGGCATTTCCACCTGTACGTTTTCATTCTCCATGAGTGTCAGCAGGCTGTCCTGGGCGACGATTCCCTTCACGTTGGGCTGTCCCCCGACCACCGCGCGGATCTTGTCCACCTCATCCACACAGACTATGCCGTGCGAGACGTAGTCGCGCATGGTCTTGAAGTCCGCCTTCTCGCCCAGATTATTGGCCGCCTGGCGCGCGAGTCGCTCCATCACGATATTGCTCTGGGTTCCACGGCTCGCCAGGTCCGCCACCAGATTGGCGTTGATGCGGATGATGGTGGAAAATTTCTCGTAGCCCTGCGCCTGCGAAAAGAACTTTTCGGCGGCACGCATGATGGTGGTCTTGCCGGTACCTGAATTCCCGATCAGCATGACATTACCCACCGAATGCTCGATGAGGTGCTTGTAAATCGCGACGGCCATGTTCCTGAGCGCCTGATCCTGTCCGATGACGTCACGGGACAGGACGGCGAAGATTTCCTTGGGTGTCATGTGTGGCATGGTAGCGGCAACGGGGATATCCGGATTAAAGCAGGATCATACTCGAAAGCAACTTACATGGGTGATTCCATCCTGTATGCAGGGTGCCTAGTTGAACAGTATGACACCGCCGCAGATCTGTCGGAAGCCATTCCTGCCACGCGGAACAACGCACGGATTACACTCGCTCATAAAAGCAGCAGGCCTTTGATACTCCCGAGAATCTGCTTGAACGGTGCCTGCGTAGCAGCCACGGCGACGAACGGCAGCAGCGCGACGAGCACCAGCGGCACAATGCTCTGCCGGGTCACCGGAACCGGCCGCATCGCCTCGATGATCTGGTAGCTCGCCGACAGGTCTGCCAGGGATGACATGTCGGGAGAGCCGAGCGGATCTTCGACTGCCTCGCCCGATGCGCCTTTACCCCTGATCCATTTCGCCTCGAATGCAAGGTGATGCCGGCTAACGAGCGCGCCGTAGCGGCTCAGGCCCTGTTTTTTCAGCTTGACGAGAACGGGCGTGAAAGCAAGCAGTGGCAGGACGAAGGCGACGATCAGGAAGAGGATCAGACCAAGCAGTGCGAATTTGAAACTCAGCAGGCTCGCACCGGCATAGACGACCTGCTTCAGTACGGTAGCGGCGATCACCAGGCTCACCGAAAACACGAAAAGCAGATAGGTCTGCGGGTACTGGCCGATGAAGGCCAGGCCGCCGCAGCGGTCCGGGTGGGTGGCCACGAGCCGCAGATCGCAACGCGCGATGTCGCGCAACAGCAGTCCCCAGGTCACGAAGCGCCAGAGCCAGCGGCCCAGCAGAAACCAGAACAGCGGCAACGCCACAAGCAGGAGCCACCAGCCCGCCAGGGTCAACTGCAGGTCGCCGTCAGCCACCTGCCCGAACCAGGTACCGCCCTCGATACGGGCGGTACCGCGCAGGATCCAGGTGTAGGCGATGAGATACGCACCGGCCAGAATAATCGCTTCCGCGAGCCACGCGCCGGTGCGCCGGGCCATGTTTTGTCGAGCCTGTGTGAAGCACGCACGAGAACCCTCCGGCGCAATCCCGTAGGCCGCGAACTGGCTGACCAGCCAGGCCATGCGCCGGTCGGAAGCCTGTTCCATCAGCACGAAGGCGCCGACCGCAATGGCAAATGCATACGCGCTGAAGTCGAACAGGATTGCACGCTCGTGGTGCTCGTTCAGCGCGTAACCTTGCAGCGCTGCCAGCAGTACGGCGGGAAGCCAGGCGATGGCAACAAAGAGCAGCGCGCGACGGGCGGCGGCCAGATCCGTCTCCGAGAGCAGGCCAAGCCATCGCTGCAGCCGGTAGAAAGGGCCATACCGGTTGAAGGAAAAGACCGGTGAGGAGCCGGGCGTGCTGTCCTGTCTACCCATTCCTGCATCGCCTACCCATGGCCGCGCACTGAGCAAGGGCATGTGTTTTCATGAGAGCCGGAATACCGACATGGCGATGCACGATCTGCTGCGATCGGATGACCTGCACATACCGTTCATGCGCTGTATTGCTCCACAACAATCTCATGTCAGTTGTTTCTCTCCTGGTGAGCGGGTGACACGCCGCTGCTCAGGCATCACTATGCCATACAATAGTGACAGCTGTGCGCGTTTGTTTTTCATCAACCTGATTCTATAGGTGATGCATGCGCAGGAAACAATGTATGAGATTCACACCAGAAACCCGTACGTGCGATCGAATACCCAGAACATCGCCAAGGTGCCGATGACGTATGCCGCCGGCGCCGATAGCCGTGCGGCCAGGCCCCAGGGGTTCGGCGAGGTCGCAGCGCTTCGATACCAGACCGCACGCACCGCCAGAATCAGGGCGAAGAGAACGGCAATAAACAGTAACTGCCCCAGTTCGACGCCGATATTGAAAAAGGCAAGCGCCCACGGGATCGCATGTTCCGGCAGGCCGATTTCACGCAGGGCCCCGGCAAAACCCAGCCCGTGGAGCAGGCCGAACAGGAACGCAATCAGCCAGGGCATGCGGGCCGCCAGTCCTGCCCGCCCCTGACGGATATGCAGGATCTCGGTGGCGACAAACACGATACTGAGTGCAATGGCCGCCTCCACCAGGGCCTGCGGTACCTGGATCCAGCCGAACGTCGCCGCGGCCAGTGTCAGGCTGTGTGCCAGGGTGAACGCGGTAATGGTCCCGATCAGGCGCGACCAGTTACCCACCAGGAACATCAGCGCCAGTACGAACAGCAGGTGGTCAATGCCGAGCAGAATGTGTTCGACGCCCAGCGCCAGGTAGGTAGCGGCAACCTGAAGCCGGCTTGCCGTGGCAGTCACGGTGAATGCCGGCGCAGACGGGGTGAGCCGTACCGTCTGTGTGGTGCCGTCGGCACGCGCCACGCGGGCGAGCACATCGGTTCGGGTTGCAGACAAACCGGTGATCGTGACTTCACGCCCGAGCAGCCCGTCCGCACAGCTCGTCCGCCAGCGCTCGATGTAGGCCCCGTTCACCAGGCGTGCGCCCGACTCGCTGTTCGTACAGTCGCCGGGCATTTGAACGTAAAGACCCAGTCGCTGGGTGTCCTTGGCCGGCACTTTCCACAGCACATCCCAGCTGTGGCTATCGACCTCACGCAGCTCAAGGTAGCCGGGACGCACCTCATGGGCCTGCACGCCAGCGAACAGGCCACACAGGGACAGGAAGAGCAGAATGCAATGCTTTGACATGCTCAGCGCACCGTTGCGGCGACGGCCTCGCCGGACCGCGGTTCGGGGAACAGAATCTCGATGCTATAGCGGTCACGCATGGCCTGATAAAAACGTTCATTCGCCACCCGTCGCTGCTCCGCCGACCACTCCCGCTCCACGGCCTGGCGCACGTCGGCAAGTACAACCCCGGATGCCGGGCTATGCTGCGCGATATACACCAGGTGCAGGCCATACCCGGAAGCATAGGGACCACTCCACTCACCGACCGGCGCCGCCACCAGGCTATCGGCAAACTCCCGGCCGAAGGCACGGCTGATGTCGTCCGCAGTGGCGCGCTGCATCCCGTCGGGCAGCAGGGTCGGATCACCGAGCGCCGTCACATCGGCAGCGGCCGGAGGGTGGGCCTGCAATTCCTCCAGCAGACTGGCGGCACGTTTGCGCGCATCGCCTCCGCTATCCCCGGACTTCAGGAACACCTGCGAAAAGCTGAATCGTTCGGGTTCGCGGAACGCATCCCGGTGGGCGTCGAGGTAAGCCTGCAAGTCGGCGTCGCTCGCAGCCGGCGGCTCGGTCAGATCCGCATTCAGAAACTCCATTTTCTGGCGCAGGCGGCGACGGATCACCAGGTCGTCCTGGTCCAGACCCAGCGCCAATGCCTCGCGGTAGAGGATTTCCTCGTCGACGAATCCGGCGACCAATCCATCGAGTTCCTGCCGGGTCGGAGGACGCATCCAGGTACGCTGGAACTCCTGCGCAAGTCGCTGCAGTTGTAATTCGTCGACGACGATGTGCCTGGGATTGGTCACTGCCGACTGACCGCTGAAACCCGTATAGAGCATGAACAAGGCCGCGCCGAGGACCAGAAAATGCACCAGCGGTTCGCTGGCAACCCGTTTTAACCAGCCTGCCGCGGGCGGCGCGTGAGTGGCAGATTCCGGTTTCCTCATGCGCTGCTGCTCCAGTGTGTCTTTGTCCGTCCGCTCAGGGATCATGGCGTGTACCAGATCGGTGACGACCAGGCACGTTCCTGTACGGTGGCCGGGACATCCTCGAGCAGCGGCAGATTTGCACGCACGGCGTCGTAGGTGCTCCAGCGCGGAGTCGGGATTAGCAGCACCCGCACGTAGTACAATGCGTTCTGTTGAGGGTCGAAATCCTTGTCGGTCCAGCTGCCCGTCAATTCCGGGCTACCGATGCTATTGGTGTACGTGGCCTCCTTCAGATCGACCGTGTCGCCTACCGCCGGGAGTTTGCCCTTTGCATCCGGCTTGCGGTCACCCGACCAGACCACGTCGAAGACCCGATCCTGCGGCTCACCCTGAGCGTCGACCCAACCCTTGACGATCTGGATACGGTCGAGGTTCGCGCCGTCGGCCTCCTTTATCGACCAGGCAGTAAAGCCGGGGGCGCCACCGCTACCCTTTAGCGTTCCACCCATCGGAACACCCTGCGCGTAGCCGCGCTCCACCATACTCCTGACGTCAGCAGACGCATCGTCCGGCCCGAGCCGCCCGAAGAATCGCACCTTGATGCGTGGACCGCTGGTTGCGAAGGTCTCGCGGGCCTTCAGCGCATCCCAGATCGCCTCGCGGGTGTTCCGGGTCGCCCAGACCCCGGTCAAGGCGCCGGGATTCAGGTCCTTGCCCTTGATCCAGCCACCGACTTCACCGGTCCGCCGGCGTTCAATCGTGCCGTCGGCCGCACCGTGACTGCCAACCGCGAAGTTGTCCTCGGCGACGTTTCCGGGCGTGCCGTTGTGGTTATCCGTGCCGCCGACGATGCCGTAATGGTAGGGATTAACCCCGAGCGACTGCTCGTAGGCCAGCCCCTTAACCAGGCCCCAACGCACGAAGTTTTCCTTCCGGAACCTCCGATCGCTGTAGTCCTGGATGGAGTCGGCGTTCTCGAAGTTCGCAAACTCGTCGGCAGCCCAGAAGCTGCGGTGCACTTCGGAATTGCCCTTGATCTGCATCATCTCGATAAGCGGTTCAAAACGACTGCGCATCCCGGCGTAATCGAGGTCGATCGGATCACCGCTGGAGTCCTGTGCCGCGAACATCATGCCCTTGCTGGCGTTCGAATTGTGCGGTATGGCAATGACCTTCATGCCCTGCTGTTCGAGCCCGGCCAGCCATTCCCAAAGCCCCTCTTCACGGTTGATGTCGATGTAGCTCATCGGTCTTTCCGGAACGTGCATGTCGCGGAAGAAAACGTTACGGTGCAGATTGCCACCCCTGGGCGCGGCGCTCCACTCGAAGGCCGGTATCGTGGTGAACTTCCCGGGCTCGTAGTTCTCCTCGGCGGCGGCGAGAATGACCTTCCAGGCACCGTTCGCGGTCTCCTCGCCAGCGAAGAACGGCGGATGTTGCGGCGTCGTGCCCCGATTGCTCTTGACCACGTACTCGAGGAACCACTTCTCGCGTTCCTCGAGGCTTTGCAGTCCGCGCAGTTGCTTAAGCAGATCCTGATCATGGCCGGGCGCCCCATCAACCATCGTCGAGTACATCTCTCCCAGGTACTCGGCGTGGTCGGTCACCGCGGCCCAGTCGAGCGGCGCATGGAGACGGACCTTCGTTCCGCTGACCTCAACCTCCTCGCCCTTAGCGAACCGGTAGGCATCGGACGGCGTAAGCCGGGCGCCACCGATGTACGCGTCCAGCGAATAGGCTGTGTGCAGGTGTTGCTCGCCGAAGTAGGCTTCCTTCAGCGGGTTGTAAGGGATGGCAGGCGCCGCCGTCGGTGCGATGACGGGTGCCGGGTGTGCTGCATTCTTTTCTTCGCTGGCCGGCTTGTCGCATGCTGAAAGGAGCAGCACGGTCGTCCCCGCAAGCACGAGGGCTGTAGACCGGGCAATTCGCGTCATCGGCTTTCCGCTTTTCATTGTTTCTCCCTGGAGTGTTTTAATACCCTTGGGTCCCGCCGACCAGCGGGTACAGGTAACCGGTGCAAATCATCGTATTGCTATCCCGGTGTATACCAGATGGGCGAGGTGTAGGCCCGTTCCCGGGTCTCGAGCGCGATCTCTTTGGGCAGATCGAGCTTGAACTTGACCCGGTCGTAGGCGGTCCAGCGCGGGGTCGGGATCTCGATGACGCGGGCGTAGTAAAAGGCGCGCAGCCCGGGGTCGAAATCCGGGTCGGTCCAGACGCTGCCGAGCTCGGCGGCGCCGATGGTGTTGGTCCAGCTCGGGATATCGAGGTCCACGGTATCGCCCACCGACGGCAGCTTGCCGTTCGCGCCCGGCTGGCGATTGTCGGACCAGGCGACGTCGTAGACTTTCTCCCGGGGGTTGCCGTCCGCGTCGAGCCAGCCCTTGATGATCTGGATGCGGTCGAGATTGGCGCCGATGGGGTCGCGCAAGGCATAAACGAGGAAGGTCGGTGCCTTGCTCTCGCCTTGGGCGCCCTTCGCCGGGGCGGGCAGATCCGCGCCCATGGGCACGCCCTTCGAATAGCCGAGAAGTGCCAGGTCACGGCGCAGGGCGTCGCCCTGCTCGAAGCCCCAGCCGCCGAAGAAACGCACGCGCATCCGCGGACCGGTGGTGGCGTAGACCTCGCGCCGTTCCATGGCGTCGAAGAGAGCGCCGCGGGTGTTCTCGGGTGCCCACACCGCGGTCAGCCCCGCGGCGCTGTAGTCGCCGCCGCCCGGCATCGTGATCCCGGCCGGGCTCGGTTTGCCGGCGTGCGCAGCGCGCTCGGGGGAGGGTTCGTAGGTGGTGAACTTTCCGAAGAAGTTGTCCTCGTCGATCGTGCTGAGCCCGGTATGGGTGTCGGTTGCGCCCTCGAGACCGAACTTGAAGGGGTTGACGCCGAGCCTGGCCTCGAGCTGGAGACCGCGCAACAGACCGGAGCGGGCGTATTCGCCGGGCAGCATCTCGGGCGTTTTGGCCTGGCTGCCGTCGAGGTTGCCGAAATCCCAGGTCTCGAAGTCAGCGAACTCGTCCTCGGGCGAGAGCAGCGGATGCGCCTCGCCGTCGCCCTTGTACTGTGTGATCTCGTAGATCCGCTCCCACTTCTGGCGCTCCTCGGCATAGGCGCGGTCGTAGGGCGCGCCGTTCGCGAAGTCGTCCTGCATCGCGAACATCATGCCGTTGGACAGATTGCCGTTGTGGGGGATGGCGGTGACGTCGCCCCCGGTCTTGTCTTCATAGTTCTGCAGCCAGGCCCAGAGATCACGCGGGTTGCGGCTTCCGATGGGTGGCGTGGTGGTGTAGGGCACCACCTGCCCGGCGCGCTCCGCCCCGTCGCGGAAGATGACGTTGCGGTGCAGGTTGTTGCCGGACACGAGCGATGTCCACTCGAAGGCGATGAATGTGGTAAAGGTGCCGGGATCGTTGAACTCCTCCGCGGCGCGGACAATGTCGTCCCAGACACGCTTGTAGGACGGGTTGCCGGGCTGGTAGTTGAGCTCCGCCGAGATCTTGCCCTGGGCGAACTGATTGATCAGCCGGTACATCGCCTGCGCGGCCGTCTTCCCGCCCGCGTTGAAGTCCTTATGGAACTTGCGCCCCTCCGGATCCGCGAGGATGTTCGGCGCGCCGTCGATGATGTCGGTGATGGCCCCCATGGCGTCGGAGTGGTCGGTGATCATGAAGAAGTCGTAGGGACGGGCGAGCTTCACCGGCTGGCCGGTGTTGGATATCACCTGCTCGCCGCGGGCGAAGCGGTAGGCGTCGCGCGGCATCAGGCGGGTACCGGAGCCACCGGCGTCGGCCGACAGACCCGTATGCACGTGGGTATCGCCGAAATAGACATTGGTCGGAAAAGCCCGGTCCGCGTAAGGCGAGTAGGGTCGTCCCTTCAATACCTCTTGAGTCATTTCGGGGTCGTCAGCGTATTGCGCCGCGGCGGGGGCAAGGATGAGCGCCTGTAGCGCGATGGCGGTGCAGGGAATGGATAGCATCTTGAGCATCATGGGGTTCCTCCTCCTTTATTCTGGCCTTTTCATTCTTGTGTCGGAAAGCCAATCAAGCGCCGGCAGCAAAGACATACCAGCCGGTGTCGGGCGTCATTTCACGATATTCTTCACCACACCCTTGTCGTCGTCGCGCCGCTTCTCGATCGGCCCCTTGTCGTCGACGCCCGTCGCGCGCTTGGCGCTGTCGGTGGCGGCCTCCTTGGGGGAACAGCGTCCGCCGACGCCGACGGTGGCCTTCATGGCAGTGCTCTTGGCGGCCTTCTCGGCGGTGCAGTCGGGGTCCAGAACGCCGGCGGCGGCAACGCCGGCGGCGATGGACAGAGTCAGCGCAATTATGGTCGTTATGGTTCTCATGATGTAACTCCTACTGTTATTTACTTTCCCCAAAACGGCTATTCGAGGCACCCGGGCAGCCCGAGGGCATCTCGTCACTGTGTTCCGATCCTTGATCCGGCATGAATTCCGGGGGAACGCGTATTACGCCGCATGAAAAGCAAAACGGATTACCGGGACAGTTTACCGAGACTATCCACACGCAGCTTTACCCGCCGCAGCCTCAGCGCCAGAAACATAAACAGGGCGCCAACCAGGAATGCCAGCGCAGCCACAAGCCATGAGATCGTGACCACGCCAACGCCTGGCCAGATGATCAGAACCAGGCCGATGACAGCCAACACCGTACCGGTCGTAGTCAAGAGTGCGCGGTTGGGATCATCAATTTCGGCGCCGCGCCCGGCGAGAAACAGGTTTGTGCCCTGAAGAACAGCCCAGAAACCGAGGATGATCAGCAGTCCTTTCACCGTGACGCCCGGCCAGAAAATCAATATCGCACCCACCGCCAGACTTGCCAGCGCCAGCACCAGGTAGGACTGCAGTTCACGATTCCGGAAACTGCTGACGACTCCCGCAATCCCGTCCAGCACGGCGTAAAGTCCAATCAGACGGATGAGCAGTGCAAGTGTCAGCCTGGGCCAGATCAAGGCACTCACGCCTAACCCGAGGGCAAGCAGTCCCCGCAGCAGAAATGCCCACCATATACCACCCATTTTCCCGCTGACACGGTTCTGCAAACCAGCGGCGGCAGTCCGTAATTGTTCATTATTTGATGGCATCCCTCCCCTCCTGTTCTTCTGATTAAGCATAAATGGCCCACCGGTTTGTCAACCGGCAGGCCACTTCGTATGTCTGTCTTACCAGGCAATGAGCCGGTGCTTCGACTGTTACTTCACGGGTTCAACCGCAATCGCCATGGCTTCCGTGCTCACTACCTCCACGACATCGCCTGCCTTTAATTCCTTGAGGTAATGCTCCAGGTGCGAGTCCTTCACCGAGACGGTCCGGTAGCCCTTGTCTGGAGCCCGGAAAGAGATGGTTTTCTTGTAAGGATCGACCTCCATGATTTCAACGGTCGTCGTGGTTACGCGACCCGCTATGCCAGCCGGCTTCTCTCCGGGCGCTGCCGTGCCACCCCCCTCAGCAACCTCTGTCCCCAGCTTGGGTTGTTCCTCACCGGGCTTATAGATATTGAGCGCCGTGCCTTCATAGTATTTGACGTTGACCTGGTCACCGACCTCCACCTGGGGCAGGTTCTTCACCTCCTCACCTACCCTGATGGTCACCAGCCGGCCTTCGGGGCCCTTGAGAGTGACCAGGCGATTGTCCATGTCCACGGCCTCTACTGTGGCCGTCACCTCGACCAGCATGCCCTGGCCGATATCTTCCGGCGTCGGGTAGAGATATGTTGTATCAGGTGCCGGTTTTTGAATTTCTTCCTCGAGTCCGGCGGCGAACGCGGCAGCCGGCAGGGATACAGCGAGTACGGCAGACACAATCAGGTTTATCGGTTTTTTCATCTTGAACTCTCCTCGTTGTTTGTACATTGTTAAAGGTAAAGACACCGACAGCAGGGGCCTTTCCTGCCCACGGTACGCGTGCATTGCATGATGGCCCTCCGCTCGGGATCAAATTCGAGGTCCATACATACCACCCTCGGTTCCTGCTCACCGAAGGTGTGGGTCCGGTTCGGCATCGACAGGTCGACCGTCTCGCCGACAGGCGACAACATACACTCGGCGTCGGGCATCTGATCCCGGAACCTGTCGACGGGGTCGCGCCATGTTTTGCCTCCCGCATGCTGGTCGAATTACGCGCCGCAATGAATATTTAACGTTAGTTTTACGTCAAGATAGGCCATAATACGCAGAAAGAATATGCACTTTTCGCAAATTCTGGGGAGAATAAGATGGGGCAGCTGGCACCTTTCGTGGACAGCGGCATCGAGCACGGAAGGCGGGGGGACTTCTGCGCAGACGAACCGTGTTTTTACGAAGCGCATTCATTGCCATGGGAGATCATGGCCACCCCGCTTGACCGCCGTCCGTTCGGACACTGGAAACAGTATCTGGTCACGCCGTCCGTCATCGTTTACCAGGAAGGTTTTACTTCGGCCTTGCGCATGCGCGGTTTTTCGCCCGCGGGCAGATTCGGTTTGTGTCTGCCGCTACGCCTCGGTTGCAAAACCACCTATTGGAATGAATCGCCACGCGGCGACGGGGTGCCCGCCACCATGCCGGGCGGCGTGGAGGCGGTAATCGACAGTGGACAGGTTCATCTGATGCTGCTGCTCGACCTCGTGCTGCTGCACCGATCACTGCCGCCGGACCTGGCATCACGACTCGTGGATGCGGGCAAAGACCGGTTTGTTCCCATGGCGCGCACCGCCGTCAATTCCCTGACGTCCTGGCTGTGCGAGGTGCTAGCCGAAACCGCACGGCATCCTGAGGCGCTGGGATATCCCGCCACCATGCGTGCTTTCGAGGACGAGTTGCTCGACCGGCTTGCGCGTACCGTACAGCTTGAAGGACCGTCGAGACCACGGCCAACTATCTCACTGCGCCGGCAGGGTCTCGACCGGGCACTCGAGTTCCTGCGCGCAGCAGACGACGCCTCGACGATTTCGGTGCCGGATCTGTGCGCAGCAGCCGGGGTAAGCCAGCGAACTCTGGAATACGCGTTCCGCGAAACCTTTGGCATCACGCCGCTGCGTTTTATCAGGCAGCGGCGCTTCCACATGGCGCGTCATGAACTGCTGGTTACACGTCCCGGAGAAATCACGGTCGGAGACGTCGCCTATCGCACAGGATTTCTTGAGCCGGGTCGCTTTGCCATGGATTACCGCCAATTATTCGGTGAATTACCCTCGCAAACACTGCGCCGCGAGAGCTCGCATGGGCTAGCTGCGAAGCATCCGTTGGTGTGGTAGTGACCTGACAGAAATCCCGAATCCGGATTTCACTGCGCTTCATCGAGTCTGGCGTGTAATTTGTACAGGCTGTATGCATCCGGCCACATTGACCAGGACTCACTGATGGTCAATATATCTTACTGCTGCATAAGATTTCAGCATGAACGCAGAAATGTGCCTGTATATCACGGATAGCGTGCTTTCTGCCGGTGATTCTGGAGTTCACTCCCGGTGAACTCAAGAAACAGCCCCTCTCCGGTGGAGGGTGTTGTAAAAGCAATGTAGGGTGCGCCGTGCGCACCATTCGGGAGGCGTAATTCTTTGTTTGGAATGGTGCGCACAGCGCACCCTACGGTAGCACGAATATCTTTTGCGATACCCTCCGGTGGGAGAGGGGATTTATGCAACGTTGGGTTATACATAACGTCAGGATCTGACCCCTGGAGCAGGCAGGATCGGGAGACAGGATAATGAACATCGAATAATCAGAAACCTCCGCCGGTGCGGAAACCACCGCTGCCGCCACCACGACCGAATCCGCCACCCAGGCCGCCACTTACACCGCCCCGCCGGCCGCCCCAGACGGTACCGCGCCCGAAGCCACCTGAGCCGAAACCCGGGTCGGTACGCTGTGGGCGATAGCGCTGTTGCTGCTGCAGCACCCGCCACAGGCTGTCGCGGTCGAGCATACCGTTGAGAAAACTTCCCAGCATGGCGGTGATCAGGCTTCCGTCGGTGAAACTGTAGCCCACCTGGTCGAAGCGGCTACGCCTGAAGTCGGTGCGCAGCGACTCGAGTTCCTGAAGTTTTTTATGTTGCTGTCGCAGCGCAGTTTTCAACTCGTTCAGCGAGCTCTCCAGCTGCTGCACTTGCTGCTCGCGCTCGAACAAGCGGTTGACGATCAGGTCATCGTCCGGAAAGGGCGTCGCCAGGGCATCCCGCCGCAATTCCCGCGTCTCCTCACGACGCAGCTCCGACGCCACGTAGTCCACGGCTTTCCGGTAGTAGTCGTCCTCGCCCGCGGCAAACGCCTCCTTGCTCTCAAGCACTTTCCGGTAGCGCCCGGCGGATTGCTCAATGCGAGTATCAACCACCTCAAGTGCGGACTGCTCTTCATCCCGGGTCGCCTCCAGCGCGAGGATACCATCCTGTTGGCGGGCTTTTTCGTCAAGCCCGCGAAGTTCCGCAAAGGCGGCTTCGGCGTCGCGCTTTTTCTCTTCGGCGTGCTCGCGCAACCTCACGGGTATCTCCTGCAGGCGGGCGTAGTTGGCGCGGGCATCCTCAAAGTCGATGAGCCGCGCTATCCTGGAATCCAGCCAGCGAGTGACAGGCCATGCCTGGTACTGTGGCGTGCCATAGTGCCGCGCCCACAGGTACATGAACAGCGTATCGTCGCGGTATGACTGGCCTTTCTCGTCTTTCTCCTGTTCGCTGTGAAGGGCCTTGTCCTCGGCATGTTTGGCAATGCGTTCGGCTTCGCGGGTGCGCTGTTGTTGTGCGAGGTATTCAGCATCCGCATCCAGACGGGCCTGGGTCGCGGCTTCGGCTATATCCAGCGTTTCAGAGGCTTTTTCCAGCGCCTGTCGCCGGGTTTCGCGCTCCGCTTCCAGCCTGGCGCGTTCCTCCTGCAACGCAGGCAGCCGGGCATCCAGTTCTGCCTCGGCGGCTTCGCGCGCCTTGAGCGCCGTCGCCACCTGTCGCCCGACAGCATCGATACCGGAGAGCATGTTCCCGCTGGAGATCATGTCGACCCTCAGGCGAGCCAGCTCGCGATAGTCCTCGACACGTGCCTGTTGCAGTGCCAGCAGTTCCCTGCTGACCTCGGCGATCCGCGTCTCGGCGGCCTCGATACCGCCGCGTTCCTTGTTCAGGGAACCGTCGATAACTCCAAGCGTGTCTCTGCCGCTGATCATGAGGCTGTGCTCACCATTGGGTTATGGCAGCACCGGTGGTCGCTATTCGGTAGTCGGGTTTCAGTTGGCCGCTTCGCTTCACGCCGAACTCGCGCTGCTGGATAATGCCGTCGTCCTGTTTGTCCGCCGCAATGCGCCGGAACACCTCCTCCTCGACGCGCAGACCCCATTTGGAAACGCGTTCAATCCGTCCAGTCTCTTCGTTGACAACCGGTAGCTGAAGCGTGCTGCCGTCGGGCGAGACGGCCTCGACGATGATGTAGTAGTTACGCGCATCCGGATTGGCATCCGGCACCCGCCATACGCCTGACTTTTCACCGGGGCGGGAGACAATCTGCAGCGTATAGGTCTGTTCGAGCGTGTCGTAGAGGTCGCGCAGCGACTCGAATGCTGTCTGGGCTCCGGCTTCGTCACCGTTTCTCAATGCCGACCTGGCGCTCTGGTACAGTTGCTCAGCCTGGTGCGCGGCCTCATTACCTGCCGCCAACTCGACCACGGACTGGTACGCCGCCTCCACCCTTTCCGGGAGATCGGCGCGCGGGGCTACGACAGTGAAGTGATAGACGAGCCAGGTGGCCAGCAGCGCTGCGAAGCCGCCCATGACCCATTTACCCCAGCGGGCACGGCTGACATAGAGCCGTGCCAGGCGGATGGCAAAACTTTCCGGTGGCGGCTTGTAGACAAATCGTTCTTCCTTGAGTGCCGCAACGCCCGCTTCCAGCACATGATCCGGCACCTCGATACCCTGGGCGGCGTAAATCTTGTGAAGACGCTGCTTCAGGTCCTGCTCGCGACCCTCGGCGTCGAGTTCCCGCTCCACCAGACGAGCTCGGCGCCGCAGGGTATCCACCACGTCCATCGCCAGCATCACGTCATCCAGTGGCTGACTGGCCTTCGGTTCACCGCTCCCGGAAACTGTCGCTGTAACGCCCTCGGTACTCATTCAATACTGACCGTCAGTCCCTTGCCCTGTTCCGCGAGGCGTGCGAGATTGCGTTTACCCTGCTCGACGGCGCTGCGGATCTCCTCGGCGTTGGCGGTGCTTTGCCTGCGCATCTCCTCGATGAGTTCGCGCGACCGGGTTTGCCAGTTGACCACCGAATCGACCAGTTTCTTCACCGCATCGGCGCGTATGGTCGGACCATAACCGGCCTTGACCGCCGCTTCCTGAACCTTGCCGCCGATCTCGGCCAGATCCTCGAGCGAGCGACTGACGCCCTCCTTCATGGCCTCGATCGTCTGGGTGCCTTCATGCAGGCCGAACATTCCGGTAAACGAGGCCGAAAGCGCCGTCAGCACCACTTCATTGGTGCTGAAGAAGCTCACCGCCTGGGCATACACGCGCTCCTTGGCGTTGGTGGTTTGCAACAGACGCGCCATGACGACCTCGGAGGTGTTGTAGCTCACCGTTAGGTTATCCGAAAGATCCTTGGCAATCTGGTAGCGTTTCTCTTCGTTCTGCAGGGCACGGACGGCTTCGTCACGCGCCATCTCCAGCCGGGCACGTTCGACGGCATCCTTACCCTGATAGCCTTCCACCGTCTTCATGGCAGCAGTGACACCCGCTTTGGCAGCATCCAGCTTCGTCTGCGCCTTCTCCAGCAGTTCGAGCGCCAGCACCTCCGACTGTTTGAGGGCGCCGCGGAAATCCTGGTAGGCTTCGAGGATCTTCTGTTCGCGCTGGATCTGGTCCTGGGTGGCACCGGTCACCTCCAGGTAAGTCCGCTTGATCTTGTCGAAGCGGGTCGCGATGTCGCCGCGGGTCACCTTCATCCACATATTGGAAATGCGCTCGAAGGTATCCAGCTTGCCATCGTCAATCTGCTCGACCATATTCCTGGCATCATCGCGGATACTGTTGAAGGCGTCGACGATGTCTTCGTAGCGGGTGCCGATATCCATTGCCAGCACCTGTTCGCGCACCACTTCATTGAACAGGGACGCCTGGCTGAGCGTACGGGTAATGGCCACAACCCGCTCTTCGTCCAGGTCGGCTATCTGCTTG
>Ga0210085_1000554_pt1 | contig 15470 bp, 15 predicted proteins | sample China_Galinas_PW_5_FD_184866 | JGI IMG/M metagenome (GOLD analysis project Ga0210085, IMG submission 184866) | Wetland microbial communities from San Francisco Bay, California, USA, that impact long-term carbon sequestration - China_Galinas_PWC_D1... | ecosystem: Environmental > Aquatic > Marine... | reverse complement strand
GCTCTACCGCGAGCGCTACGCGGATGAGCCGTTCGTCCACGTGCTCGACGGCCCGCCGAACCTGCGCGCCGTGCGCGATACCAACGAGTGCCACGTCTACGTCACGGTCGAGGAGCGGGGAAGGGTGCTCGCCTTCTCGGCGATCGACAACATCTGGAAGGGGGCGTCGAGCCAGGCGATCCAGTGCCTCAACCTGATGCTCGGCTTCGAGGAGACGGAGGGGCTCGGGTGAGCGAGTTCTTCAAGTCGCGGTGGGTGGATCCGCCGGCCGGGGTCGAGCAGCTCGACCCGGCGCTGCTCGCGCCCGGCTTTCGCGCCGGCGCCGCGCACTGCGGCCTCAAGGGCGGCGGCAAGACCGACGTCGGCCTGCTGATCTGCGACGCGCCCGCGGTCACCTCGTCGCTGCTGCTAACGCGCAACGCCTCGGCGGCGGCGCCGGTCAGGGTCTGCCGGCGGCGCGTCGACCGGGGCGCCGTCCGCGCCGCGGTGGTCAACGCCGGCAACGCCAACGCCGAGACCGGCGAGCAGGGGATGGCCGACGCCTGGGCGATGTGCGAGCGGGCGGCGGAGAAGCTGGAGCTCGACCCCTCGCTGATCGCCGTCGCCGAGACCGGCGTGATCGGCGTGCCGCTGCCGATCGACGCGGTGCTCAGCGGGATCGGCGAGGCCGCCGGAGCGCTCTCCACCGAGGGCGGCGGCTCGTTCTCCGACGCGATCCTGACCACCGACCGCTGGCCGAAGAGCTGCACGCTGCGCGCCGGCGGGGTGACGGTCTCCGCCCAGGCGAAGGGAGGGGGGATGATCCAGCCGAACATGGCGACGATGCTCTGCTTCGTCCAGACCGACGCCGTCGTCGCCGACCCCGACGCCGCCCTGCGCTCGGCCGTCGACGCGTCATTCGAGCGGATCACCGTCGACGGGCAGATGAGCACCAACGACACCGTCCTCCTGCAGGCGACGGGCGGGGCCGGCGCGCCGCTGCCCGTCGGGCTGCTCGACGCGGTCCTGCTGCAGCTGGCGCTCGAGATCGTCGCCGACGGCGAGGGCTCGAGCCGGGTCGGCCGAATCCAGGTCGAGGGCGCCGCCTCCGCCGCTGAGGCCGAGCGGGTCGCCCGCGCGATCGCCAACTCGCCGCTGGTCAAGACGGCGCTGTTCGGCCGCGACCCGAACTGGGGCCGGATCGCCCAGGCCGCCGGGATGGCGCTGGCCGGCGAGGACCTGGAGGAGATCGGCGCCGGCTCGATCGACGCCGCGGAGCTGGGCGAGGAGGCCGCGGAGGCCGAGATCGGGCTGCGGCTCGATCGCGGTGACCATGCCGCCCACGTCTACTTCTCCGATCTGGGCTACGAGTACATAAAGATCAATGCGGAGTACACCTCATGACGCTGCAAATCTGCGCATCTCGGGGTCTTCGGTCGGTCGGTTCGGGTCACGCACGAAAATGTGCGCTCCCCTCACCTCTCTCCCTGCATCCCCCGACCTGCTTGATTTTCGCGCCATGAGTGCAAGCCAAACGAACATAGAGATTCTCCTCGAGGCCCTGCCGTACATCAAGGAGTTCCACGGCCGCACGGTCGTGATCAAGTACGGCGGCTCGGCGATGCGCGAGGAGTCGCTGCGCGAGGGCTTTGCCACCGACGTCGTGCTGCTCAAGTACGTCGGCCTCAATCCCGTGATCGTGCACGGCGGCGGCCCCGAGATCACCCAGTACATGGAGCGGCTCGGGCTCGAGGTGCGCTTCCACGAGGGCCTGCGGGTCTCCGACGCGGAGACGGTCGAGGTCGCCCGCATGGTGTTGGTCGGCAAGCTCAACTCCGACATCGTCCAGCGGCTCAACCGCCACGGCCAGCCGGCAGTCGGGCTCTCCGGTCAGGACGGGACTCTGTTCGAGGTGGCGCCGGTGCCCAACGCCGAGCAGGTCGGCTTCGTCGGCTCGATCGAGCGGGTCGACGTCGACGTGCTCAACCACATCGCCGAGGACTACATCCCCGTCGTCGCCTCCTCAGCCGCCGACCGCGACGGCAACGCCTACAACGTCAACGCCGACGAGGCCGCCGGCAAGGTCGCCGCGGCGCTCGGCGCCCACAAGGCGATCTTCCTCACCGACATCGAGGGTTGGCTCGCCGATCCGGACGACCCCGGGTCGCTGATCTCGCGGGCGCCGGTGCACGAGGTCGAGCGCAAGCTGCCCGACGTCGCCGGCGGCATGCGGCCGAAGCTGCAGGCCTGCCTCGACGCCGTCCAGGGGGGCGCCCAGTCGGCCCACATAATCGACGGGCGCAAGCCGCACAGCCTGCTGCTGGAGCTGTTCACCGACGCCGGCATCGGCACGATGGTGACCCCATGACTCTCGCCGAGGTGCAGGAGCGTGAGCAGCGCTGGCTGATGCAGACCTACAGGCGGGCGCCGGTCGAGTTCGTGCGCGGCGAGGGCGCCTCGCTCTGGGACTCGCAGGGCCGGGAGTACCTCGACTTTCTCGCCGGGATCTCGGTCTGCTCAGTCGGCCACTGCCACCCCGCCGTGGTCGCGGCGGTGCGCGAGCAGGCCGGCAGGCTGATGCACGTCTCCAACCTCTTCTACAGCGAGCCGATGGTGCGGCTCGCGGAGCGCCTCTCGGGCTCGAGCCTGGGCGGCAAGGTCTTCCTCGCCAACTCGGGCACCGAGGCGAACGAGTGCGCGATCAAGGTCGCCCGCAAGAACGCCCACCGGCGCGGCGTTGAGAACCCAGAGATCGTGAGCTTCGAGCGCGACTTCCACGGACGCACCTACGGGGCGCTCTCGGCGACGCCGAAACTGGCCGAGAACCGGGCGCTCGGTCCGATGCTGCCGGGCTTCCGCGCGATCCCCTTCGACGACCCCGGCGCCCTGCGCGACGCTGTCTACGAGGAGACCGCCGCGGTGCTGATCGAGCCGATCCAGGGCGAGTCGGGCGTCTACCCGCTGAGCGACGAAACGCTGCTGGCGGCGCGCCAGGCCTGCGACGAAACCGGCGCGCTGCTGATCCTCGATGAGATCCAGACCGGGATCGGGCGCACCGGCTCGCTGTGGGCCTACGAGCAGACCCCCGTGCGGCCCGACGTCCTGACCAGTGCCAAGGCGCTGGGCGGCGGCCTGCCGGTCGGCGCCTGCGTGCTGAGCGAGGCGCTCGGCGACGTGCTCGAGCCCGGCGACCACGGCTCGACCTTCGCCGGCGGCGCGGTCGTCTCGGCCGCGGCGCTCGCGGTGCTCGAGCTGGTCGAAGACCCGGCGCTGCTGCGCGGCGTGCGTGAACGCGGCGCAGCCCTGTGCGAGGCGCTACTCGAGCTCGATGCGGTGAGCGAGGTTCGCGGCCGCGGCCTGATGCTCGGCGTCGGCCTGGTCGAGGGGATCGACGCCGCGGCGGTCGGCGCCGATCTGCTCGAGCGCGGCCTGATCGTCAACGTGCCCGAGCCGGGCACGCTGCGGCTGCTGCCGCCGCTGACGGTCGATCCGCCCCAGATCGACCGCGCGGTCGATCTGGTCTCGCAATCCCTCCTAAGCTGTGGGCAGGGATGAGCGCCGAGAAGCTCCCACCACGGCCGCAGCGACCGCCTTCGTCGGCGGCCGATGCGGCTTCGCGCCTGGCGACGATCGTCGACGCGGCCGAGCGGGCCGCCGCCGGCGTGATCGACGACGCCGAGGCGCAGGCCCAGCGCCACCTCGAGCAGGCGCGGGGTCGGGCCGATCGGATCGTCGCCGAGCGCCTGCGTGAGCTGGCCGACGAGCTCGATCCGCCGGGCTCCGAAGAGCGCGTCACCGGGCACCTGAAGCCGGTCGAGAGCGTTGAGCGCGATGCGGAGGGCGAGGATGACGAGCCGTTGGCGCCGCGACGCAGCGGCTCGGCCGGCGCCCGCCTGCTCGCCACCCAGATGGCCGTCTCGGGGGCCAGCCGCGAGGAGATCGAGGAGCGCCTGCGCAGCGGCTTCGAGATCGACGACACGAGCGAGATCCTCGACGCAATCCTCGGCCCGCAGGCCTAGTCGCGGCCCAACCGGGGCGACGCGGTCGTAGGATCATGCGTCATGCATGACGATCCGACCCGGACGATGGGCCAGCCGGAGCAGCCGGGACAGCCCGGCGGCAACCGCCCGCGTGGCAACCTGCGGCTGCTGGTCGCGGGCCTGATCGCGGTGATCGTCGGCCTGGCGATCGCGATCGTCGTGATCGCCTCCGACGACAGCGGCGAAAGCGCCTCGACCGTGACGACCGAAGTGCTGCCCTCGGAACCGACCGCGACGGAACCGGCGCCGACGACGGGCGAATCGACCGCGACCGAACCGACGACGGGCGAAGAAGAAGCCGGCGAAACGACGACCAGCGAACCGACCACCGCGCCGGAAGAAGAAGCCGAAGAAAACGGCAGCGGCGGCGTTCCCGCCGAATGAGCGAGCTCCCTCCCGAGCAGGTCCGCACCGCGGGCTACGAGGCCGACCCTGCCGAGGTCAGCCGCGTGCTGCTGCTCTACTCCGGCGGCCTCGACACCAGCGTGATGCTGAAGTGGATCCAGGACCGCTACGACGCCGAGGTCGTCTGCCTGACGGTCAACCTCGGCCAGCCGGGCGAGGACTACGCGGTGATCGAAGACAAGGCGAAGCGGCTGGGGGCGCTCGAGTGCCACGTCGTCGACGCGCGCGAGCGCTTCGCGGAGGACTTCGTCGTTCCGGCGATCAAGGCCAACGCGCTCTACGGCGGCGGCTACCCGCTGTTCACGGCGCTGGGCCGGCCGCTGATCGCCGAGCTGGCGGTCGAGTACGCGCGCCGCAGCGGCTGCGACACGATCGCCCACGGCTGCACCGGCAAGGGCAACGACCAGGTGCGGATCGAGGCGACGGTGGCGACGCTGGCGCCGGAGCTGAAGACGATCGCGCCGGTGCGCTCGTGGCAGATGGGCCGCGAGGAGGAGATCGCCTACGCGCGCGAGCACGGGATCCCCGTCAAGGGCGGCGCCGAGGTGACGCCCTACTCGATCGACGACAACCTCTGGGGCCGCTCCTCGGAGGGGCGGTGGATCGAGGATCTGGGGCACGCGCCCGAGGACGACGTCTTCCAGCTGGTCACCCGTCCGGAGCAGGCTCCTGACGAGCCCGAGACGGTGACGATCGAGTTCGAGTCCGGCGCCCCGGTGGCGTTCAACGGCGAGCGCATGGGCATCGTCGCGCTGCTGGAAGCGGTCGCCGAGGCGGGCATCCGCCACGGCGTCGGCATCGTCGACCACATCGAGGACCGCATCGTCGGGCTCAAGGTGCGCGACATCTACGAGGTCCCGGCGGCGGCGATCGTTCTCCCCGCGCACCAGGAGCTGGAGAAGCTGGTCGGGACGATCCACCAGAACCAGTTCAAGCCGGGGCTCGACCAGAAGTGGGGCTACCTCGTCTACGCCGGCCTCTGGTGGGAGCCGCTGCGCGCCGACCTCGATGCATACATGGATGCAGTCAACGCCCAGGTGACGGGGACGATCGGCCTGCGCCTGTACAAAGGGAGCGTGCGTGTTGTGACCCGCCGCTCGCCCAACGCCGTCTACGACGCCGACCTGGCCTCCTTCGCCGAGTCCGGCGGCCTGTTCTCGCAGACCGCCTCGCCGGGCTTCATCGAGCTCTGGTCGCTGCAGTCGCGGATGGCGCACCGGATCCGCGAGCGCGGGGAGGAGAGCTGATGTACAACCGCGCCGGCAAGGCCGCGCTGCGCTTCACGCTTTCCTACCTGCGGCGCCGCTACCGGCGCGAGATCCGTCTCGGCATCGGCTTCGGCGCCGTCGCGATCGGCGTCGCCGTCTACCTCGCCAACCGGGAAGTCCCCGAGGGCTGAGGTGGCCAGGTGCGCTGGAAGCCCGCAGTCGCGCTCCTTGCGGTAGGCCTGCTCGCCGTCGGCTCGGCGCGTGCGGCGAACGTCGGCGCGCTGCGCGACAAGGTCGGCGGGGCGCGCGAAGAAGCGGCCGCGCTGGGGGGCCAGGTCCGCGCCACGCAGGAACAGCTGGCGACGACGGAAGCCGAAGCGAAGGCCGCCGCGGCGCGGGAGCGCAAGCTCAGCGACCTGCTCGCGCACGGCCGCGAGCGAGCCGCGCGGCTGGCGGCGAAGGTAGAGCGCGCCGAAAGGCATCTCGCGGCCGAGCGGGCGCACCTGCGCCGCGCCCGCCGCGCTCTCTCGTCGCGGCTCGTCGCGATCTACGAGAGCGGCTCCCCGAGCACGATGAGCATCGTGCTCGAATCGGGCGACGTGAACGAGCTCGCCGTGCGCAGCGAATACCTGCAGCGCATCCAGGACTCCGACACGGCGCTCGCGGCGAGGGTCGAGCAGGTGCGCGACAGGGTGCGCCACGAGCTCGACCTGGTCGCGGCGCTGAAGGCGAGGGTCGACGCCTACAACGAAGAACTGGCGGCCGCGCGCTCCGAAATCGCCTCCGTGCGGGCGCGCGCCGAGGCGACCGCGGCGCGCCTCGACTCGCTCGCCGCCGAACGCTCGGCGGCCCTCTCGAAGCTCAAATCGCGGATCGGCCAGTGGGTGAAGGAGATCCAGGCGGCGGAAGCGGCGAGCCGCGCGGCCGCCGAAGAAACCGTCGGCCGCTGGCTGGGCGGGCCCTTTTCGATCCCCACCTACATCGTGATGTGCGAGTCCGGCGGCAACTACGGCGCCGTCAACCCGGGCAGCGGCGCCGGCGGCGCATACCAGATCCTGCCCTCGACCTGGGCGCTCTACGGCGGCCAGGGCGCGCCCCAGGACGCCCCCAAGTCCGAACAGGACAGGATCGCCGCCGAAATCTGGGCCGACTCCGGCGGCAGCGCCTGGGTCTGCGCCGGCTGAGCCCCGGCAGGGGAGCGCCGCCGGGCGTCGAAGCGGGTGGCAATGTTCGTGCGCAAGAAGCGAGGCTCGGCCGCGCGCCGCAAGCCCAAAGGCAAGGCGAAAGCGAAATCGCGGCTGCCGCGTCCCCACCTGCCGGAGGGCCTGCAGCAGCGCCACCTCGACCTGATCGGCCTCTTCCTGATCGCCGCCGGGGTCTATCTCTGCTTCGTCCTCTTCTTCGGCTGGGACGGAGGCAGGGTCGGCTATGGGCTCGAAACCGGGCTCGAGTACCTGTTCGGGGGCGTCGGCGCGCGGATCGCGACCGTGCTGATGCTCGCCGTCGGCGCGATGCTCGTCACCGGCGCCTCGGTCTCGACGGTCTTCCGCGGCCTCGGCCGCGGCATCCACCACACCTTCGCCGGCGGCCGCGACCTCGCCGGGACGGCGATCCAGCACCGCGACGACCGCCGCGCGCAAAAGGCCTTGGAGACGAAGGTGGGCCCGACCGACGTGATGAGCACCTACCCGGAGACCGACGAACTTGAGCCGACCGTGGCCACGGGCAGCGATGTATTCGCCGATGACTTCGCCGGCCCCGGCGGCAGCGGACGCGAAGCGGAGCAGCCGCCGGTTGATTCCAAAACCCAGCCCTCGCCCGACTCCGATCACGATCTGATGCCCTCGGAGGCGGGCGAGGGCCCTGGCGCAACCGCCCAAGGGCCGAACGCGGGCCCCGGCGCAACGGCCGATGCGCCGACCGCCCAGGCTTCCCTCACCCCGATGGGCCAAAAGCGGGGGGTGACCGAATCGGAGCAGATCGACTACCGGCCGCCGCCGGCAAAGGTGCTGGAGAAGGGCAAGGGCGACAGCGGCCCGGACACGCGCGACCACGAGGCGATCGGCCGCAAGTTGGTCGAGACGCTCGGCCATTTCGGCGTCGAGGCGAAGATCGTCGGCATCGTCAGCGGCCCGCACGTCTCGCGCTTCGAGCTGCGGCTCGCCCCCGGCACCAAGGTGAAGAAGGTCACCGAGCTCTCCAACGACCTCGCCTACGCGCTGGCCTCGACCGACATCCGCATCCTCGCGCCGATACCCGGCAAGCAGGCGGTCGGCGTCGAGGTGCCGAACACGCGCCGCCGCCTCGTCCGCCTCGGCGACATCTACGCCGGCCGGCCCGAGAAGACCTCGCCGCTGGTCGCCTGGCTCGGCAAGGGCATCGACGGCAACTCGGTCTCGGTCGACCTGGCGAAGATGCCGCACGTGCTCGTCGCCGGCACCACCGGCTCGGGCAAGTCGGGCTGCGTCAACGCGATCCTCACCTCGATCCTGATGCACGCCTCGCCCAACGACGTGAGGCTTGTCCTCGTCGACCCCAAGCAGGTCGAGCTCAACCACTACGAGCACGTGCCGCACCTGCTGACGCCGGTCGTCACCTCGCCACGCCTTGCGGCCAACGTGCTCGCCAACCTGATCGGTGAGATGGAGAGCCGCTACGGGATCATGGGCGAGGCGCGCTGTCGCAACCTCGCCGAGCTCAACCGCGCCCGCGCCAAGTCCGGCGAGCCGCCGCTGCCGCACATCCTCTGCGTGATCGACGAGCTCGCGGACCTGATGATGGTCTCGCCGGCCGAGGTCGAGGACTCGATCATCCGCCTGGCGCAGAAGTCGCGCGCCACCGGAATCCACCTGGTGCTGGCGACCCAGCGCCCCTCGACCGACATCATCACCGGCACGATCAAGGTCAACATCCCGGCCCGCATCGCCTTCGCGGTCTCCTCGCAGACCGATTCGCGGGTGATCCTCGACCAGGGCGGGGCGGAGGCGTTGCTCGGCCAGGGCGACATGCTCTTCCGCGGCGCCGGCACCTCGAAGATGGCGCGCGTGCAGGGCGCCTTCGTCACCGAGGAGGAGATCGCCCGGGTCACCTCCCACTGGGCGAAGCAGGGCGAACCGGAGTTCGAGGCCGAGCTGCTCGAGGTGCACGAGGAGAAGGGCGTCGAAACCGAGGACGACTTCGACCCCGACAGCGACGACCTGCTCGACGATGCGATCCGCACCGTGGTGCAGACCGAAACCGCCTCGGTCTCGATGATCCAGCGGCGCCTGCGTGTCGGCTATACGCGCGCCGGCCGGCTGATCGACATGCTCGAGCGGCGCGGCGTGATCTCGGGCTACGAGGGCTCCAAGCCGCGCCAGGTGCTGATCACGGAGGCGGATCTGCAGCGTGTCCTCGCCGGCGAGGACACCACGCCGGTCGCCGTCGAGTCCGCCGGCGAGAGCCCCGCAGACGGCGCCTAGCGCGATCTTTAGCAGCGTTCTTCCGCGCCGAGCGGGCCTAATGGACACAATGTCGCCATGGCAACCGGCATCGGCGAAACCCTGCGCGAGGCGCGCAACCGGCGCAAGCTCGGCCTCTCCGAGGTCGAGGCGGCGATCAAGATCCGCGTCCGCTACCTGCAGGCGCTCGAGAACGAGGAGTGGGACGCGCTGCCGGGGGGCGCCTACACGCGTGGCTTCATCCGCACCTACGCGGCTCATCTGGGTCTGGACGGCGACCGCCTCGCCGACGACTACCGGCGCGAGGTCGAGCCGCTGGGCGAGCGGGTGCCGAAACGGGTCGAGCCGGTGCCGACCGGGGCCCGCAACAGCGGCTCGCGGATCTCGGGGCGGCTGCTGATCGCCATCGTCTGCCTGGTCCTGGTCGCCGCCGTGGTCGGCATCGCGCTCGCCGGGGGCGGCGGGGAAGGCGGCTCGTCCAGTCCAAAGCCCTCGGCGCAGGCGAAGTCCAAGCAAAGGCAGCGGCACAAGCAGGCGAGCGCGGCCAAGCCGGGCGTCGCGGTGCGGCTCGCCGCGACCGGCGAAGTCTGGGTCTGTCTGCTGGACGCGACCGAAAAGCCGCTGCTCGACGGGCAGATCCTCGACGAAGGCGAAGAAGCCGGCCCGTACCGCTCGACTGGCTTCGAGATGGCGCTCGGCAACGGCTCGGTGGACATCTACATCGACGGCAGCCCGGCGCAGATCGAAGAAAGCTCGAGCCCGGTCGGCTACGCGATCGACGGCAAGGGGAAGCTGGTGGCGCTGGAAGAAGGCGAAAGGCCCTCCTGCGAATGAACGGGGCGGCGGGGGTCATCCGGGCGGGGATCGTTGTGACTGGGACCGAGGTGATCACCGGGCGGATCGCCGACCGCAACGGGCCGTGGATCTCCGAACGGCTGGCCGAGCGCGGGGTGGAGGTGGCCCACATCCTCGTCGTCGCCGACCGGCCGGATGACCTCGAAGCCGCGCTGCGCTTCCTCGCCGACGAGGGCATGGACCTGATCGTCACCTCGGGCGGGCTCGGTCCGACCGCCGACGACCTGACCGCGGAGGTCGTCGGGCGCTTCGCCGGCCGAGAGCTCGTCCTCGACGAGGGGATGGAGGAGAAGATCGCGGCGATCCTGCGCGGCTTCGCGCGGCGCTTCTCCTTCGACGAGGAGGCAGTGCGGGAGGCGAACCGCAAGCAGGCGATGGTGCCGGAGGGCGCCCTGGCCCTCGACCCGGTCGGCACCGCCCCGGGGCTCGTGGTGCCGGCCGACGAGCGGGTCGCGATCGTCCTGCCGGGGCCGCCGCGCGAGCTGCAGCCGATGTGGCCGCGGGCGATCGAGTCGCCGCCGGTGCAGGCGATCCTTGCCCGGGCGACGCCGCTGCTCGCCGACACCGTGCGCATGTTCGGCATCCCCGAGTCGGAGATCGCCAAGAGCCTGCGCGAGATCGAGGCGGCTGGGGTGGACCTGGGCGCGGTCGAGATCACCACCTGCCTGCGACGCGGCGAGATCGAGATCGACGTGCGCTACCGGTCCGAGGCGGCGCCGGTCGCCGAGGCGGTGCGCGCGGGGCTGCTCGACCGCCACCGCCGCCACACCTTCAGTCTCGACGGCGAGACGATCGACGCGCAGCTCGCGCGCCTGCTGCGGGGACGCCGGCTGGCGGTCGCCGAGTCGTGCTCGGGCGGCCTGCTGGCGGCGCGGATCACCGACCTCCCCGGCGCCTCGACCTACTTCGGCGGCGGCATCGTCGCCTACTCGAATGAGGCCAAGGCCGAGCTGCTCGGCGTCGACCCGGGACTGATCGAGGCGCATGGCGCGGTCTCCGCCGAGGTCGCCGAGGCGATGTCGAGGGGAGCGCTGGAGCGCTTCGAGGCTGACATCGCGGTCTCGATCACCGGGATCGCCGGGCCGGACGGCGGCAGCGAGGAGAAGCCGGTCGGCTACGTCTGCATCGACGCCCGGCTCGCCGACGGCGCGAGCATCGCCCGCGACCCGGTCATCCCCGGCGGTCGCGAGGACATCCGCGAGCGCTCGGCCCTGGTCGCGATGCACCTGCTGCGATCGCTGCTCGGCGGCGCCGACACGCCTCTGTGACAAAGCCGGCGCGCACTTCTTGCATCTGACGCGCCACACGCGCGTCGACGCCCCGTAGCGTCCGCCGCCGTAACTACCGTTGCTGCTCCAAATTGCAGGAAGGCGGATGAGATGGCAGACAAGAAAGCGGCTCTGAAGGACGCCTCCAAGGAGGCCAAGGCAAAAGACGCGGCGCTGGAAGCTGCCGTCACCCAGATCGAGCGCGACTTCGGCCAGGGCGCGCTGATGCGGCTCGGCGCCGACGCGACGATCAAGATCCCGGCGATCCCGACCGGGGCGCTCGCGCTCGACCTGGCGCTGGGTATCGGCGGCGTGCCGCGTGGGCGGATCGTCGAGATCTTCGGCCCGGAGTCCTCGGGAAAGACGACGCTGATCTACCACATCATCGCCGAAGCCCAGAGCCGCGGCGGGATCTGCGCCTTCATCGACACCGAGCACGCGATCGACCCCTCCTACGCTCGCAAGATCGGCGTCGACACCGACGAGCTGCTGGTCTCCCAGCCCGACTACGGCGAGCAGGCGCTGCAGATCGCCGACCGCCTGATCGCCTCCGCGGCGATCGACGTGGTCGCGATCGACTCGGTCGCCGCGCTGACGCCGAAAGCCGAGCTCGACGGGCAGATCGGCGACACCACCGTCGGCCTGCAGGCGCGGCTGATGTCGCAGGCGATGCGCAAACTCGCCGGCAACCTCAACCGGACCAACACCGTCTGCCTGTTCACCAACCAGATCCGCGAAAAGGTCGGCGTCCAGTTCGGCTCGCCGGAGACCCAGCCCGGCGGCCGGGCGCTCAAGTTCTACTCCTCGCAGCGACTCGACATCCGCCGCATCGAGACGCTCAAGGAAGGGACCGAGGCGGTAGGCAACCGGGTGCGGGTCAAAGTCGTCAAGAACAAGGTCGCCTCGCCCTTCCGCCAGGCGGAGTTCGACATCGAGTACGGGGTGGGGATCTCGCGCGAGGGCGGGCTGCTCGACTTCGGCATCGAGCACGACCTGGTGCAGAAATCCGGCTCGTTCTTCTCTTACGGCAAGACCCGGCTCGGCCAGGGCCGCAACAACGCCAAACAGTTCCTCGTCGAGAACCCGGAGATCGCCGGCGAGCTGGAGGAGAAGATCCGCGCCGCGCTCGGCATCGGCGGGGAGGGGATCGCGCCCGAGGCGAAAGCCGAGGAGCAGCCACCCGCGGTCGCCGAGGCCGCCTGAGTCACATCTGGCTAGACAAACGGTTCTATAGGAGTACCCTTCGGCTAGATGAAGATGCCGTCGTGGATGTCGTCACGCGGCAACGGCTCGGAGGCTGAACGGGCTCTGGACCGGCTGGAGGCGCTGGACGCTCAGCTCGCCGAGCTGAGGCGCTTCGAGTTCGAACGGATCGCCTCGCTGAGCGCTGAGGAGGCGCGGCAGGCGCTGATCGAGGAGGTCGAAGTCGACGCGCGGCGCCAGGCGGGCCTCGCGCTGCGCCGGATCGAGGAGGAGGCCAAGCAGCAGGCCGATGGCCGCGCCCGCGAGATCCTCGCGGCGGCGACGCAGCGGCTCGCCGCTGACCATGCGCTGCAGACGACGACGCAGCTCCTGCGGTTGCCGAACGACCGGATGAAGGGCCGGATCATCGGCCGCGAGGGTCGCAACATCCAGGCGCTCGAGCAGCTGACGGGGGTCGACATCATCGTCGACGACACCCCCTCGGCAATCCGCCTCTCGAGCTTCGACGGCATGCGGCGCGAGGTCGCGCGGCTGACCCTGGAGCGGCTGATCGCCGACGGGAGGATCCACCCGGCGCGCTGCGAGGATGCCTACGAGCAGGCGAGCAGCGAAATCGAGGAGCGGATCGTCGAAGAGGGCGAGCGAGCGGTGCTCGACGCCAACGTCAACGGCCTGCACCCGCAGCTGATCGATCTGCTGGGCCGGCTGCAGTTCCGCACCAGCTACGGCCAGAACGTGCTCACCCACCTGGTCGAGTGCTCGCGGCTGGCGACGCTGATCGCGCTCGAGCTCGGCGCCGCCGCCGACATCGCCCGGCGGGCGGCGTTGCTGCACGACATCGGCAAGGCGGTCGACCAGGAGACCGAAGGCACGCACGCGCAGATCGGCGCCGGCCTGGCCCGCCGCTACGGCGAGAGCGAGGCCGTCGTGCACGCGATCGAGGCCCATCACGACGAGGTCGAGCCGTCAACGGTCGAAGCGGTGATCGTGCAGGCCGCCGACGCCCTCTCCGGGGCGCGGCCGGGCGCCCGCGGCGACACGCTCGAGGGCTACGTGACCCGCCTGCGCGAACTCGAGGCGCTGGCGGCGCGTCACGAGGGCGTGGAGAAGGTCTACGCGATGCAGGCCGGGCGTGAGATACGGGTGATGGTCGACCCCGGTGAGATCGACGACGAGCGTGCGGCGCTGCTCTCGCACGAGATCGCCGGCGCGGTCGAGCGCGAGGTCAGTTACCCCGGGCGGATCAAGATCACCGTGATCCGCGAGAGCCGCGCCACCGACTACGCGCATTAGGAGAGCTTCAACGGGTCGGCCGCGATGGATAGGATGCCGCCCGCATGGACAACGGAACCATCTTCTACGTCATCGGGCCGCTGCTGGCCGTCTCCGCGGTCGTCGTCGCCTTCATCGGCCTGCGCTTCGAGAAGTTCCCCGGCCGCTTCGGCCCGCTGGTCGCCCTCTGGTTCATCGTTCTCGTCGGCGCCGCGACCACCTTTGCGGTGCTGCACTCCCAGGACGAGGAAGTGAAGAAGGAGCAGGAGCGCGGCCTGCCGGCGGCGACCCAGGAATCCGAAAGCGCAGAGCAGCAGTAGCTCAGTAGGGCTTGGCTAGAGTCTGGGCCATGCCTAGCTACCACGTCACCACGTTCGGCTGTCAGATGAACGTGCACGACTCCGAGCGCATGCAGGGCATGCTCGAGTCGCTCGGCTACGAGGCAGCGGCGAGCCGCGAGCAGGCCGACCTGATCCTCTTCAACACCTGCTCGATCCGCGAGTCCGCGGACAACCGCTTCGTCGCCCACCTGGGCGAGGCAAAGCGGCTCAAGTCCGAGGACCCGCAGCGGGTGGTCGGCGTCGGCGGCTGCTGGGCGCAGTCGGTCAAGGACGAGGTCTTCGAGCGCTTCCCCTTCGTCGACGTCGCCTTCGGGCCGGGGCAGATCCACCGCCTCGCCGAGTTCCTCAACTCGGACTCGCTCAGCGCCCAGGGGTACTTCGAGTTCGAGGACTTCTCCGGCCACCTGCCGGCGCGGCGCGAGCGTGAGTTCCAGGGCTGGCTGCAGATCTCGCAGGGCTGCAACTGCAGGTGCTCGTATTGCATCGTCCCCTCGACCCGCGGCCGCGAGCAGAGCCGCGAACCGGCCGAGCTGGTCGCCGAGGCGGAGGCGCTGGCGGCGGACGGAGTGCTCGAGCTGACCCTGCTCGGCCAGAACGTGAACAGCTACGGGCGCGACCTGCCGCGCGAGTCGCGGATCGGATTTGCCGAGTTGCTGGCGCGGGTCGACGCGGTCGGCGGAATCGAGCGCATCCGCTACACCAGCCCCCACCCGAAGGACATGAAGGAGGACGTGATCCGCGCCCATGCCGAGCTGCCGGCGCTCTGCGAGCACATCCACCTGCCTCTGCAGTCGGGCTCCAGCGCCGTGCTCAAGCGGATGCGCCGCACGTATGACCGGCAGCGCTACATGGACCGCGTTGCGCTGATCCGCGAGCACGTGCCGGACTGCGCGATCACCACCGACATCATCGTCGGCTTCCCGGGCGAGACCAAGGCCGACTTCGAGCAGACGCTCGAGGTCGTCGAGGAGGTCGGCTACGACAGCGCCTTCACCTTCGTCTTCTCGCCACGCCGCGAGACCGAGGCGGCGACCCTGGGCGACCAGGTGCCGCACCCGGTGAAGCGCGAGCGGATGGAACGGCTGGTCGAGCTGGTGCAGCGGCGGGCGACCGAACGCGCGCAGCGCTTCGTCGGGCGCGAGATGGAGGTCCTGGTCGAGGGACCGAGCCGCACCGACGAGACGCGGCTGCGTGGGCGGACCAGGCACAACAAGACGGTCAACTTCGACGGCGAAGCTAAGGCCGGTGAGTTTGCGACGGTCGAGATAAGGGACGCCACGTCCACGACTCTCGGCGGGGTATCGGTGAAACCCCTCACTCAACTTTTTCGGTGATTTGGGATTAGCTGCCGCCCGGTGCGCTCGACGAAAAAGTACAAGCCGTTCGGGGCATCACCGATACCCCGCTGATGGACGTCCTGGCGATATTTGGGCCGACCGGGGTGGGGAAGACTCGGGTC
>Ga0210085_1000552_pt1 | contig 15541 bp, 12 predicted proteins | sample China_Galinas_PW_5_FD_184866 | JGI IMG/M metagenome (GOLD analysis project Ga0210085, IMG submission 184866) | Wetland microbial communities from San Francisco Bay, California, USA, that impact long-term carbon sequestration - China_Galinas_PWC_D1... | ecosystem: Environmental > Aquatic > Marine... | reverse complement strand
ATACCTGGGATCGCTTCAGCATGTTCTTCCTGATCACCTTGCCCTGCTCGTCGCAGCACACCACATGAAACACGTGTTTTGCCAAATCCAGCCCAATCGTCGTAATCTTGCTCATGGTCTTCTCCTCTCTTCACTCCGATGGTTGATAACACCTCCATCATGGCGCATCGCGACGCCGAATTAGAAGGGGGAGGAGACCATCTCATCGACAGGCTCCTAGCTTGAGATAGGTTCAAGTTAATATTCCGTGTCTTCCGTGGATTCCGTGGCCATTGACCATGATTGGGTCTTAAGTAAGCTCCATTCGTCTTAACCCTGTAATACATTGCACGGACTCGGGATTTCGGCAGCCGATTTGCCGCCTTTTTCCTGTCTGACCGCCGGGCTGGATGCTAGAATGAGTCCGGTCACGTTGTATGACACCGGCACGGAACCAATCGGCGCCGGCGGCGGACTACACTCACGTAGATCCCGTGCACCTGTCCCGTTCTGCCTGCAAGGACTTTTATGAATCAACGATTACTACGCCCGGCGCTGCTAGGGGCCAGTCTGCTGCTCGCCGCCTGCAACCAGGCGACCTCGGAGAAATCCCAGACATCGCCGCCACCGGAAGTTGCCGTCATCGAAGTCCATCCCCGGACCGTGCCCCTCACCCGCGAGCTTGTCGGCCGCCTGGCGCCGACGCGGGTTGCCCAGGTGCGGGCGCGGGTGGCCGGCATCATCCTCGAACGCGTTTACCAGGAAGGAACCGACGTCGAGCAGGGCCAGGTGCTGTACCTGATCGATCCCGCGCCGCTGGAGGCGGCATTGCATGCGCAGGAGGCAGCGCTCGCCCGGGCACGAGCCGACGCCGCCAATGCCGCGGCCATCGCCAAACGCTACCGCGAACTCGCCGAAAAGCAACTGATCTCGACCCAGGACCTCGACAACGCGCTCGCCACCGAGCGCAGTACGGCGGCGGCGGTCAAGCAGGCGCAGGCCGACGTGGAAAGCGCCCGCCTCGATCTCGGCTACGCCACCGTCACCGCGCCCATCGCCGGACGCGCCGGGCGGTCGCTGGTGACCGAGGGCGCCCTGGTCGGCCAGGGCGAGGCAACCCAATTGACCAGCATCGAGCAGATCGATCCCATTTACGTGAATTTCAGCCAGTCGGTAGCCGAGTTGCGGGAACTGCGGGGCACCGCGACCGCGCAGCACCCGGCGCAGGTGGACGTGCTCATGCAGGACGGGACACCCTACCCGCAGGCCGGCACGCTCGACTTTTCCGATCTGGCCGTCAATCCCGGCACGGGCGCCGTCTCGCTGCGCGCCGTGCTGCCGAACCCTGACCACTCTCTGCTCCCGGGCATGTTTGTCAACCTGCGGCTGACCAGCGGCGCCATCGACAAGGCCATCGTGCTGCCCCAGGCCGCCGTATCGCGTGACGGCCAGGGCGCCTATGCCCTGACCGTGGATGTCGACGGCAAGGTCGGGCAGCGCCGGCTGCAAACTCACGGCATGACGCGCACCGGCTGGATCGTCACGGGCGACCTGTCCGACGGTGACCGGGTGATCGTCGAGGGACTGCAGAAGGTGAAGCCAGGCGGCACCGCCACGACGGTGCCCGCGGCCACGCCAACGGCCGATGCGGCCGATCCCGCCAATACCGCCAATACCGCAGCGCACTGAGGCGACTCGCCGATGCCAAGCTTTTTTATTGACCGGCCGATCTTCGCCTGGGTCATCGCCATTCTCATCACCCTGGCCGGCGGCGTCGCCATCTTCGAGTTGCCGGTCTCGGCTTACCCGCCGATTGCACCGCCCCAGATCAGCATCAACGCGGTCTATCCCGGCGCGAGCGCGGAAGTGATCGAAAAAACCGTGACCTCGGTGATCGAGCAGCAGCTCACCGGCGTCGACGACCTGCTGTATTTCGATTCGACCTCGCGCTCCAATGGCACGGTGCAGATCACCCTGACCTTCGTCAGCGGCACCGATCCCGACATCGCCCAGGTGCAGGTGCAAAACCGGCTCAGCATTGCCCAGCCGCGTCTGCCCAGGGAAGTAACCGAGAACGGCATCACCGTCGCCAAGGCGAATAATGATTTCCTTATGGTGGTCGCACTGCATTCGAAAGATCGCAGTCTGGATACCTACGCACTCAACAACCTGATCGCTTCCCAGGTGCTCGATCCGATCCAGCGCCTGCCCGGTGTCGGCAGCGCGAGCCTGTTCGGCGCCGCCTATGCCATGCGCATCTGGCTCAATCCCGACAAGCTGCGTGGCTACGGCCTGAGCGCCTCCAAGGTGCTCGAGGCGGTGCGTGACCAGAACGTGCAGATAGCCGCCGGCTACATCGGTGCTGAACCGGCTCCGCCGGGCCAGGGCTTCAGCGCCTCGGTCAACGCCGCCAGCCGCTTCACCTCCCCGGATCAGTTCGGCGACATCATCCTGCGCACCAACCCGGACGGCAGCAGTGTGCGTCTCAAGGATGTCGCCCGCGTCGCACTCGGAGCCGAGTCCTACGGTCACGACGTGCACCTCAACGGCGACCCCATCGCCGGGTTCGCCATTCTGCTCGCTCCGGGGGCCAATGCCCTGGAAGTGGCCGACGCGGTGCGCGCCAAGATGGATGAACTCGACGCCTACTTTCCGCCCGGGGTGAGCTGGCTGGTACCCTACGACAGCACGCAGTTCATCAGCATCTCCATCCACGAGGTGTTGATGACCCTGATCGAGGCCGTGGTGCTGGTGTTCCTGGTGATCCTGCTGTTCCTGCAGAACCTCCGCGCCACGCTGATCCCGACGCTGGTGGTGCCGGTGGCGCTGACCAGCGCCTTTGCGGGCATGTACATCGCCGGCTTCTCCATCAACGTGCTCACCCTCTTCGGCCTGGTGCTGGCCATCGGCCTGGTAGTGGATGACGCCATCGTCGTGGTGGAAAACGTGGAGCGCATCATGACCGAAGAGGGTCTGCCACCGAAGGAGGCAACACGCAAGGCCATGGGCCAGATCACCGGCGCGGTGATCGCCATGACCACGGTGCTGGCGGCGGTGTTCATTCCGATGGCGCTGGTCGGCGGCAGTGTGGGCGTGATCTATCGCCAGTTCTCCCTGACGATCGCGATCTCCATGGCGATCTCGGCGCTGATGGCGTTGAGCTTCACGCCGGCGCTGTGCGCCACCCTGCTCAAACCGGTGCACGGGGAACCGAACCGTTTCCTGCGCGGCTTCAACCGTTTCTACGGCGGACTGTCGCAGGCCTATCTCGCACGCGTGCGCCAGTCGACCCGTCACACTCCGCGCTGGATGGCGGCCTATGCCGCGCTCATCGGCGTGGCGATCCTGCTGTTCACCCAGCTGCCGAGCAGCTTCCTGCCCGAGGAGGACCAGGGCTATGCGCTGGTGATCGTGCAGCTCCCGCCCGGGGCCAATATGGAACGCACCGGCGCCGTCCTGCGGCAAATGGAAACCATCATTCAACAGAATCCGGCGGTGGACAAGGTGCTCGATGTGGCCGGCTTCAGCTTCATCGGCCAGGGAGAGAACGTCGGTCTGGGCTTCATACGCCTCAAGCCCTGGGACGAGCGCCGCGCGGCGGATGAACAGATCAACGCTTTCATCCAGTGGGCGAACGGCGCCCTGCAGGAGATCAAGGGCGCTCGCATGTTCGTCATGAACCTGCCCACGATCCGTGGTCTGGGGCGTTTCGGCGGGTTCGATTTCCGCCTCGAGGACCGCGCCGGACTGGGGCAGGAGCAGTTACTGCAGGCGCGCAATACCCTGTTGGGGAAGGCGACGGACTATCCCGCGCTCTACGGCGTACGACCCAACCAGCTGGAGGAAACGCCGGAACTGCACCTCGAGGTGGATCGCGTACAGGCGCAGTCCATGGGGCTGTCGCTGCCGGACATATACGACGCCATCCGCCTGATGCTGGCGCCGGTCTACGCCAACGACTTCAACTACCAGGGTCGCGTGCTGAAGGTGATGCTGCAGGCGGATGCCGAGTACCGCAGCCGCGTAGAGGACCTGAGACATTACTACATCCCCGCCAGTGGTGGCGGCATCGACAACATGGTGCCGCTCTCCAGCGTCGTATCATCGAACTGGACAATGGCGCCACCGGCGATCGATCACTATAACGGCCACCCCGCAGTCCAGATCACCGGGTCCGCCGCACCGGGCTACAGCTCGGGACAAGCCATGGATGGGATGCAGGAGATCGTGAAGAAAGACCTGCCACCGGGTATCGGCTATGAGTGGTCAGGCCAGTCGCTGCAGGAGATCATCTCCGGTCAGCAGGCGCCCGTCCTCTTCGCGCTCTCGCTGCTGGTGGTATTTCTCGCGCTCGCCGCACTGTATGAGAGCTGGTCGATCCCGGTGGCGGTCATGCTGGTGGTGCCGCTCGGCGTGCTCGGCGCGCTCAGCTTCACCTGGCTGCGTGGCCTGGAAAATGACGTCTATTTCCAGGTGGGCCTGATCGCGGTGATCGGACTGTCGGCCAAAAACGCCATCCTGATCATCGAGTTCGCCAACACCCTGCGCCAGCAGGGCCGCGGGGTGCTGGAAGCCACCCTCGAGGCCAGTCGGCTGCGTTTCCGGCCGATCCTGATGACTTCCATCGCCTTTATCCTCGGCGTGACGCCGCTGGCGATCTCCACCGGGGCCGGCGCCAACAGCCGGCATGCCATCGGCACCGACGTAATGGGCGGCATGGTCGGCGCCACCCTGCTCGGCGTGTTGTTCGTACCGGTGTTCTTCGTCGTGGTGCGCCGCCTGCTTGGCGACCGGACCGATGGCCACGAGCAAGAGCGGGAGATTACAGCGCGCGATGAAACTGGCGGTTAATCCAGTACGATGCAGCTGAGGAGCCCGTCCTGCACCCAGCGCCGCAGGTAGATCGCCGCCTGTGCGGCCGCCTGCGTCTCGTCGATCCACTCGCACAGCCCTTCACACAACATCGCGAAACGCTCGCCCTGCCGCAGCAAATCGAGGGCGCAGGCTTCATCGACTGGCACGGAACGGAAAAGGGTTTTCAGATCCCGGCGCCAGATGACCCAGGCCAGCGGATAATCTGCAGCGACCGGCGCCTGCGGCGGCTTTTCCTCGTCGATCGCCTTCCAGAGGCCGGGTACGTTCCAGAGCAGATCCAGCCGTTGCAGCGACGCATGCGGGTCAAGGCGCATGTCTGCCCAGGCCGCGGGGGGGACCGCGGCGATGTCCTCGACGTTGATCAGCGGGCTGTCGGCAGCATCGAAGGACAGCCCCAGCGCCCATTCGAAAGCGGCCATCTCCGCGAACACCGGCTGCTCCCGCCAGCGATCGTCACTTTGCAGAAACGCGGCGAGATGCCGGCCGAAATAGCGAATGGAGAAATGACCGGACGGATGGGCGTCGAGATAGGCGCGCCCGATGCGCTCGAATTCCGCATCACCCGCGAGCGTATGCAGCGCGGGAAAATCCACCCGCAGCGCCTCCAGCAGCCGCAATCGATAGGCATCGGAATAGATTGAAAGCCGCTCAGGCGCATTCACCCGTGGCGTTCCGACGATGCGCGGCACGATGCGGGGATCACCATTCAGAAGGTGCGACTGGAGCTGCTCCTGGAGTTCGCGCAGACGCCCGCCGTTCATACCATGCCGGCCCGTTCAGGCGATTGACCGGCCACGCCGGCGGCGATGCGGCGGGCGTGATCGAGTTCCTCCAGCAGCCCGGCGAGCGGCGGAATGTTGTCATCCCGTTCGATCAGAGTGGACACCGCGCCGAAGCGACGGCAGGCGTCGGCATAGAGCTGCCACACCGTCTCGATCACCGCTTCGTCGTGGGTATCGATGAGGTAGTCGCCGTGATTGCGATGACCGGCGATGTGGAACTGCTGCACCCGGTGCGCGGGCACACCGCGCAGATAGTCATGCGGATCGAAGCCATGATTGAAACTGCTGACGTAGATGTTGTTGATATCGAGCAGGATCAGGCAATCGGCGCGTTCGGCAACCGCGTTCAGGAACTCCCATTCGCTCATGCAGGAATCGCTATAGGTGAGATAGCTGGAGACGTTCTCGATCAGCAGCCGGCGACCGAGGTAATCCTGCACCGCCTGGATGCGGTCACTCACATGGACCACGGCCTCCTCCGTGTAGGGCAGGGGCAGGAGATCATGCAGGTTGCGCCCGTTCAGTCCCGTCCAGCACAAGTGATCGGAAATCCAGGCCGGCTCGATGCGATCCGCCAGCGCCTTCAGTTGTGACAGGTAGTCGCGGTTCAGGGGATCGACGCTGCCGATCGACAGGGACACCCCGTGCAGGACGAGCGGATAGCGGGAGCGAACCGCTTCCAGGTAGTAAAGCGGCTTACCGCCGGGGACGAGATAGTTCTCCGTCAGCGCCTCGAACCAGTCGACCGATGGATCGCTGCCCAGTATCTCCTGGTAGTGTTGCGTGCGCAGACCGAGCCCGAAACCGAGACTCGGGTACCGGGTCTGGCAAGGTTCTGGATTCGCCATGTCGATCCTGTTTCGACGCCGCGCGGGTGCGCGACAGTGGGTAACAGGGTAGCCTCGACCACGCAGCCGTGGCAATGACACTCGACCGCATTGTCCATGACGCCGGCTCCGGCCAGGATGTGCCGGTTTTCATACCGGAAAAAAATACACCGGGGAGCCGGACAGGCTCCCCGGGTTTGGCGACGGGTGTTACTCCTCGACGACTTTCCCGCCCTTGGCGTCGCACTCTTCCTTGCTGGCATGCACCCATCCCTGGCCCTTGCAGCTGTTATGACCCTGGCAGCCGTTGCTGGCCGTGGCGCATTCGGAGGTACCCTTGCAGGCGTTGATACCCATGCATTTCACCTCCGCGCTACTCGCGGTTCCCTCTGCGGCTGCCGTAACGGTCGCGGTACCAAACAGCGCGGCAGCGGTGGAAGCCAGCAGAAGTCCCGTCATTTTCTTGCGTGTCATCATAATAAACAATCTCCATGGATCTGGATCAGTAGCGATTAATTTCCGGAATGTCTCACGCCACCCGCGCCCGTTCACGACTGCCGTGTACCCCGGTAGTGGACGTGGCATTGTGCGAGAGACAATTGTGAGATTAGCCGATTCGCACAAAATTGCCACCCATGGCCAAATGGCAGTTACTTAGTGTTCATCCGCAAACACTGTTTTCACCGCAGAGACGCAAAGAACGCAGAGAAAATATTCAACGAAAACAATCTAAGATTAAGCGTTCTCTGCGTCTCTGTGGTGCAATCATTTTTTAATGGATGGACACTACTCAAGTGATATCGCACGCTCCTCGACGGCCTCGATGAAATGCAGTCGCGGAGATCCGTTCGCGCATTCCACCTGATAGCCCTCGGACCAGGCGAGCCATTGCTGGATCTCGTCCCGACGCACGTCGGCATCCTCGCCCTCAAGGAAAATAACCAGATAGGGCTTGTGACATCCGGTGAAATGCTGCAAACGGTGGCGCGGGTTCGTCAGTTCCCTGACCCGGGAGGGAAGACCGCCGTTGGCGTTGATCTCCACCGTGGGACAGGCGACCAGCACGAATCGCGCGGGCAGCCTCCCCTGGTCCCGTTCCCAGCGCTTGAGCGCGCCGGATACGAAACCGGGGATACCGATCGCGCTCCAGCTCCCGACATTCGGCGGCAAGCCAATAATTTCCGGTTTTTGCACGACAGTATTCATCATTGAACTCCTGACTGACTTCATTACCCGATCATCGGCTTCAGTCTATAAGATATTTATCGTAATATTCACTTATATAGAAAATAATTATTTTAATATCGAGTATTTAACGATTATATAGTAATTTTTACTTATCAAACGCGAAAAACAGGAATTTAATCTATGGATGCGACGGACGGGAAAATTCTGCAACTCCTTCAAACAGACGCCAGCCTGACGGTCAAGCAGATTGCCGCGCAGATACCCCTGTCGGTGACTCCCTGCTGGAAGCGCATCCAGAGACTGGAGGCTCAGGGCTTCATACGCGGCCGGGTCGCGTTGCTGGATCCCGTAAAAGTCAACACCAACGTCACGGTATTCGTGGCGATCAAGACCGATCATCACAGCCGGGAATGGATAGAACGTTTTGACAAGGTGGTCAACGACCTTCCGGAGGTGATGGAGGCCTACCGCATGAGCGGCGAAGTCGATTATCTGCTGCGCGTTGCCATCGACAGCATCGCGGCCTATGACCGGTTTTACAAAACGCTGATCGACCGCATCGATCTCTCAAACGTCACCTCCAGCTTCGCCATGGAACAGATGAAATACACCACCGCACTGCCCATCAACCTGGATATCCAGGAATAGCCTGATGGTCGGAAAATACCCGGCGTGGAGGCGCCTCCTGATACTTGACTAAGGTACTCGGGTTTACTATTGGTTATAGGTACCCGGGATTTCGCAAGCGGCGCGCAGAGAATCCATGCTTTCCAGGATTCATGTCGCGGACCGGGTTTTCTGGCTAAACAACCCAAGGAGTGCAGCGAACATGGATAACCGCAATAACCTCTCTGACCCTCTGCCCGATTTTGACACTGAGGGCTTCCTCAAGAACCCGCGAGAGTGGACGGAAAGACTGGCAGCACAGATTGCCCTGCGCGATGGCCTGAGGGAACTCACTCGATCCCACTGGGGTGTGATCCATTCACTGCGGCGACACTACGATAAATTCGGCGCCACCCCGCCCTCCTTCCGGCATGTATGCCATGTGAATCACCTGGGCCCGCACGGGGTGGAACATCTGTTCCACAGCCAGCGCGAAGCCTGGCGCATTGCCGGTCTCCCTGATCCCGGAGAGGAAGCCAGAACCTACATGTAGCAATCTCGACCGGGGTGGCTGACACGGGGTGGAAATAGCCTGATCGGTGTGTCCTGCGACGCCAGTCCCCGGTCGGGCGCGAGGATGCATTGCCTTAACGCATGCGGGGTATCGGACGCTGCAACCTGTTTTTGCCGTCCGTCCACCGAGTAACAGAATTCAACGGTGGCTGTATTCATATCCCTCCTCGAGGGTGGCGTTTCGCGGCCAAGTACGCACACCTGCCGGCAGATGGCGGTCGTTACCACGCACGGGAAAAAACCGCCATCAGCGCCGGAATTTTGTCGCCCCGTCGTTATGCGATGACGGAACGGCAATACCGCCAACACAATCCTGGGCAAGACTGTTAAAGTTAGTCGCTTAAGAGACCACTTTAAGGTCAGGCTTCCGCGATATCACGTCCTTGCCTCGACCTGCCGCACTATTCGGACCGGAAAAAACATGGTGGGACAGCAGTGATTTGATAGAATTCGGCCCGCTGCTTGTCGCATGCAGCCAAGACGGCAGGATGGAGAATGAAAGATCGAAGAAAATCGCCTGACCGACGTAGTTTTAACACACAACAGGAGCAGGCCTGTTCCAATAACCGACGAAGATTTCCGGACCGGCGATTGAATAACATTTCGGTAGAATGGATTCCACTGAAACAGGTTCACGATCATCCGGCAACCGGAACGCTGCTAGCGGGATTACTGGGACGAATATTGAAGAAAAACTGATGCATGCCCAGGCAAACGTCGGCAGGAACATGCAGAAACACGACATCGGGGCGCCGCGACCGCCGCGGGCCAGCGACGCAGTGGCGGATGACTACACAACCACAGGGAACCGATCCATGCCGATAGGAATGACGCTGAAAGCACCCCATTCAACCGATTTCGGCCTGGAAGATTTCCGGTTCGTCGATACGGACACCCTGCAACGAGTCAGAAAGGACACCAATCCATGTTGAACTGGCTGAACAGGAAGAAGTCATCCACTACGGCTCCCGCGACCGCGCATCCCCAGCCACCCCTTGCGGACAGGCGCAACCGCGAGAATGCCGGCCTCAGCCGCAACACACCCCCGGCACCCGAGCGACTGCCCCATCGCAGGCGCAAACTGAAGGCGCTGGAAATCTTTTTCCTCGTTGCCGTCATCTCACTGATCATCGGCGTCGATATCTATATCTTCGGAATCAACAAGCGTCTGAATACGCTGGAAAACAAGTTAGCCGAGGTGAAAACCTGGGCCTTTCCCGCCAGTCTCCTCGAGGGTAAATACGCCTCCCTGAATGCCCGTGTGCGCGCATTGACCGAGTCATTCTCCGGTCTGGACGCCAGACTTACCTCACTCGCCGCGCAGCAGCAACCGCTTACCATCGAAACCAGGGCTGCAGGCCATGAAGCGATGGTGTCCACGGTAGCGGACATCCCCTCCGAGGCGCCCGCGGCAGGCGTTGTGCTCCCGCCTGCCAGGACCACGCCAGCATCCACTGGAACTGCCGGCCAGGTAAAAAGGGCGGATGAGGAAACAGCCGCCACGGCATTCACTCCGGTCGAGTCGCAGCCAATAGTCCAGCACGGCAAATCAACGGGTGATGCCAGGCTGACGCTGCATTCCGTGGAAGACATACCGATCGAGGCATCCAGAGGGCAGCCAGCTATCCCAGCCACCGCCGCCGTTGCGAATCCGCCTCAGACGAACCTCAATGAGGGCCGCTGGGTGATCAATCTGCTGTCCGACCCGAACAAGGCGCTGGCGGAACGGTTCGCGGACAGGGCGCGCGAACGGGGTGTCCCCGTGGAACAGACTCATAGCGAAGTGGAAGGCCGGGTGTTCTGGCGCGTGCAGATAACCGGTTTCGAGACAGCGAGAGAAGCCCGGACCCACGCCGATGAGATCAAGGCGAAACTCCGTCTGAAAGACGTCTGGATCTTCAAACAGCAGGGGTAAGACGTGCCCGGCAATACCCGGTCAGTGGCAATTACCGTGAGTCAAGCCGTATCCAGCATGGCCTGTTCGGCATCCGGCAACACGGTTGACGGCCATTGCGACTTCTGACGACGCCTGTACAACTACGACCTCCCGCTCATGACGATGCCTCGAAAATGATAACCGGCTCCGGCAGCACCGACAGTGGGCGGGTGAATTGCGGCTCACTGACGAGCACCAGGCCCATGGGCAGTACCACGCCGCTTGCGACAAGACAGAGTATGAACGTCACGGTTTGCACCAGCTCTTCAAGTTTCATCACAGTATCTCCATGCTGCTCCCGGGTCGGGAGGTTTCGGGGATTACAGTGTGCGGGACTCAGTGGCTCACTGGATGAGCCCGTGGCAACGATGACTCAGACTGCGTAGCGCGAAGCCGCGGCCGCGAGCTGTTCGCGCACCTGCGTGCGCAGCCGCGGCGGGGACAAAACCTCGACATCCGGCCCGTGCCTGAGGATATCCATCAGCAGTTCATGCTCGGCGCTGTAGGGCAGTTCCAGCAGCCAGGAGCCGTCGGCTTCAAACCGCCCGCGCTGCGCCGGGTGCCACTGTTCGACCGAGACCCAGCGTGCGCGCGCGGGCGTGAAACGCAGCCGAGCCCAGCTCAGTTCCTTGCCGGCAAAGATGCCGTAGCCGCCGGCCAGCTCCGCGTCGAGACGTCGATCGGACGCCGCTTTCGCCGTCTTCTCCAGTGTCACGGCCGCGCCGATGGCATCCACCGCGAACACACGCAAGGCATTGCGCACATGGCACCAGGCATCGAGATACCAGTTGTCCCGGTAGTGCACCAGGCGCTGCGGGGAGATTTCGCGCCAGCTCTCCACCTCACGCGAGCGGGCACGGTAGCGGATCCGCAGCCGCCGGCGCTTCAGGGTCGCACTGGCCACGGTCTCGAAATGTTCCAGCTTCGTCGGGCGCGCGGCCATGTGCAGGATGCGGATACGCTTGCGCACTTCATCGCCGGTGGCATCCCGGCTCTCCAGCAGCACCTCGAGACGCGCGAGCAGCGGCTGGATATGGGGTTTGAGCAGGCCGTCCCCGAGATTTTCCAGCAACTGCTGCAGCGTGAGCAGGGCATGGATTTCCGCCGCACTGAACCAGAGACCGGGCAGCTTGTAAGCTGACGCCCGGGGATCGGATGCATCGTAGCGGTAACCCCGAAGCACCCGGTCCCAGACAATCGGCGCATGGAGACGGTCCCTCAGGTACTCGAGATCGCGCTTGACCGTGGCCTTCGATGTCCCCAGCGCCTCGATCAGCGCGTCCATCGGCGCGCAGCGGCGCTCGCTCAGCAGCTGATCGATTTTGTAGAAGCGTTCGGTGCGGTCCATTCAACCTCCGGCAGTATCCCTATAGTAACGTCGAAAACCGAATTCCCGCTTCTGCCGGGATGACTATCCTTACGAAGGATAGATCCATAAACGCCGTTCACACCGCAAAGACGCAAAGCATTTCTGAATGTTTATTCATAAATATGTTTCTTTGCGTTCTTTGCGTCTTTGCGTTTAGTTAGTATCCATCCATAAACACCGTTTTCACCGCAGAGACGCAAAGGACGCAGAGAAATTCTCTAACGAAAACAATTAAAACTTTGCGTTCTCGGCGTCTCTGCGGTGAGTTTATTTCTTTATGGATGGACACTAACTATAAAAATATTTTTGCGATCTTTGCGTCTTCGCGGTGGATTTATTTCCATAATCAGCGCGTTTCCTCATTACCAGCCCAGCCGAGTTTCTCCGCCAGCGCGGAGGCGCGCTGCACACGGCGCTGGCAACCCTGCATGAAGGTCTGCCGCTCGCCCTGGAGGGTGACCCGGTTTCTGGCCCGCGTTATGCCGGTGTAAACCAGTTCGCGGGTCAGCACGGGATTCTCCGCGGATGGCAGCACCAGCAGCACGTCGTCGAACTCGGAGCCCTGACTCTTGTGCACCGTCAGGGCGTAGGCGCAGCTGTGTTCGGGCAATTGACGAATGGACACGCTGCGCAGTTCGTTTCCCGTGAAGGCGAACCAGGCGCGCAGACTATCGTCCGCGGCGCGCCACAACAGGCCGATGTCACCGTTGAACAGACCCACTTCGTAATCATTGGTCGTCACCATGACCGGTTTGCCGTGATATTCCTCACCGCCGCGTATCAGCCCGAGCGCCTGCAGCCGCTCGGTGATGCGCCGGTTGATTTCAATGACGCCGAAGGGTCCACCCTGCAGCGCGGCCAGCACCCGCGCCTGCTCGAAGGCCCGGAGCGCGGCGAGCACATCGTCCGCCCGCAGGTAGCGGGCATAACGTTCCACTGCCCAGTCCAGACAGGCGGGATTGAGGCTGCTCTCCCCCGCGTCGAGCCAGGCGATATCGCGGTAGCGGCCTTCCCCGAACAACCGGAATGCCACCTCCCCCTCTCCGGCATTGACCCGGCGCGCCAGTTCGCCGATGCCGCTGTCCCTGGCAAACCGGTAGCTGACCCGCAGCAGTCCCACTGCATCGGCGATGCGCGGCGGCAAAGCCGCGTCCGGCATCGTCTCATCACCCATTGTCATGCCGAGACCGGCCAGGAAATCGGTCTGCGAGCGGCTGTAACGTATCTCCCGGCCATGCCCGGTGATATCACCGAGCACATTGCCCGCCTCGACCGATGCCAGCTGATCGCGGTCGCCGAGCAGGATGAGGCGGCTCTGCTCCGGCAGCGCCTCGAGCAGGCGGGCCATCAGCGGCAGGTCGATCATCGACGCCTCGTCCACCACCAGGCAGTCGAGCACCAGCGGGTTGTCACGGTTGTAGCGGAAGCCGCTGCCGAACCCCGCGCCCAGCAACCGGTGCAAGGTGCTTGCCTCCTCCGGGATGCGCTCCAGCACACCGGGCCCCGCATCGACGCGGCCCTTGCCGCCGCGGATAGCTTCCGTGAGACGCGCCGCCGCCTTGCCGGTCGGGGCCGCTAGGGCGATGTGCAGTCGCGGATCCTGTTCCAGCAACAGTGCCAGCACCTTCACCACGGTGGTGGTCTTGCCGGTGCCCGGCCCGCCCGAGATCACGGCAAAACGGCGGCTGACCGCGATCGCCGCCGCGACCTTCTGCCAGTCGGTCTCATCGATCTGAACTTCCCTGAACAGGCGCCGCAGTCCATCAATCAGACGCTCGCTATCCAGCGTCGTCACGGATACCAGACGCGCCCGCAGGGCCTCGGCTACCGTCTGCTCGTACTGCCAGTACTTGCCGAGGTAGAGGCGCTGCCGGTCCAGGATGAGCGGCGCGTTTATCCCCGGACGACCCACCCAGGATGAACCGGCCAGAGTCTCCAGCCACTCGCCGAGCGCCGGTGCAAGGGCAAGCTCCGGCGATGCCTGGCTATCATCCCCAAACAGGGGTTGACCCGTATACTCGTCGAGGTCCACGCAGACATCGCCCTGCAGGTTGCGCAGGCTGACCAGGGCGGCACTGCGGGCCAGCAGGCCGTCTTCATCCGCCCCGCAGCCGCGCGCCACGAAGCGGGCAAAGTAATACGCCAGCGGCGGGAGACCGCCGGTGTCCATCAGACGTCGGAGCAGGTTGCTCATGTCGCCACCTCCTCGTCGGTGTGGAATATCTGCCGATCCAGCGCCTCCACCAGCGCCAGCTCGGGTCGCACGAAATACACACCGCAGTTCGATTCGCTTTCCGGGCGCATGCCACGCAGGAACAGGTAGTAGATCCCGCCGAAATGACGTACGTAGTCGTAGTCGCGGATGCGCTGACGCAGGTAGCGGTGCAGCGCCAGGGTGTAGAGCAGGTACTGCAGGTCATAACGGCGTTCGTACACCGCCCGCTCAAGCCCCGGCCGTTCGTAGTCACCGAACTGTCCGCCGAGGAAGTTGCTCTTGTAGTCGGCGATGTAGAACCGGCCTTCGTGCTCGAACACCAGGTCGATGATGCCGGTGACCATGCCCCGAAAGGCTGCGGCCTCGAGCGGCGGCAGTGTCTGGCCGGCTGCCTGCATCAGCAAGGCATTCAGTGCAGCGATATCGACCCGCTGCGTGGAGAAGTCGAACTCCAGCTCATTGAGCCGCGCCTGAGGCGCCAGTTGCGCCAGCCGCAGTTCCTGCGCATCGAGCGGCGTGGCGACCACGCGCGCCAGCCACTCAGCGGCGTTTGCACCCCAGCGTTCGTGATCCAGGTTGAAGCGCGCGGCAACCTGTGCGCTGTGCTGCAGCACCTGACGTTCCACATCCACCCGGAAGTCCAGGCATTCGAGCAGCAGGTGCAGATACGAGCCGACATGACTGCCCGCCGGGAACTGCAGCGCCGGGTCGTCGGCCGCGCCGGCGCGTGGGATGGCCGGACCGGAATGCACGTCCCGTGTCAGGGCGGAGAAGCTGTTGATCCGCCAGTCGGTAGCGATCTGTCCGCTGAAAGACCGGGGCGCCAGCAGGTCAGCTTTCCCGGTCGGCGGTTTTGCGGACGCCGCCACGGACTCGGGCAGCGGGTTAACGACGATGTCGCCAGACGTTCGTTTCGCCAGCGTTGCCAGGTCCGGTTCCAGGTCGGTCAGGCCGGCGAACGCGTCCGGACGTTCCGCAGCCAGGCGTTCCCGCGACTGGTGCGGGTGCAGCAGCCAGGCGAGCGCGGTCTGGCCGGCGGTACCGTCGCTGGAGCCGACCCGCCCCCACACCAGGTACAGGGCAGTCTCCGCCCGGGTGAGTGCCACATAGGCCACGCGCACGTCCTCGGCCAGACGTTCCTGTTCGGCCAGCAGGAGATGTCCCTCGATGGCATCGGAACCGGCATCCAGC
>Ga0210085_1000551_pt1 | contig 15544 bp, 11 predicted proteins | sample China_Galinas_PW_5_FD_184866 | JGI IMG/M metagenome (GOLD analysis project Ga0210085, IMG submission 184866) | Wetland microbial communities from San Francisco Bay, California, USA, that impact long-term carbon sequestration - China_Galinas_PWC_D1... | ecosystem: Environmental > Aquatic > Marine... | reverse complement strand
AAGCTGAAGACCGTGGTCTTGAACCGGCTGTCGGCCTTGTTGAGCTCGGTGGTCTCGGCCGCGGCGTCCTGCCCCTTGGCGTTGTCCTCGCCGTCGGTGATCAGGATGAGGTGCCGATCCTGGCAGGAGTGGAAGAGGTCCGCCGCCTCGAAGAGTGCCTTCCAGCCCGGATTGAACGCCGACGACCCACCGTCCGAGGGCTTGCACTTGTTGTCGTTGGCACCGCCCAGATACCAGCACCGGATGTCGTTGACGGACCGGGCGAGCGGGCTGTTGCCGAAGGCGATCATCGGGCGCTGTTCCTCCACCTTGAGCTGGATCGCGCCGGCCGGCGAGGTGGCGGGGACGTCGTCGAGGAAGCTGGCGGTGCCGAAGTACATGGTCAGGGCTCGCTCGTAGGCCGCCTGATCCGCCGCAGCCACGACGCCGGTGGTCGGGTCGGCTTCGGGGGGTTTCGGCGGCTGCTCCGGGTAGCGCGGGTTGAGCCGCTGGAGGATCTCGTCCTTGTACTCGGTGTTCCAGTCCCACGGGATCCGGTCCCCCAACTGGAGCTCTCGCTTCGAGGAGCCGCTGTTGTCGGTCGGAAACCGGAGGTTGTAGCACACCTGTTCGCCGGAGGCTCCGGTGCAGAAGCGATCGGTGTCGGTGTCGGAGTTGCCGTCCCACCCGTCGCCGGTGAACGGGCTGCTGACGCCGCTGCCGCAGGTGCCGTTCGCCACCACGTCCTGGTACGGGAAGTAGCCGGCGAGGGTCTCGTCGGCGGCACACTGGTCGTCCTGGGAGGCGGGGATCGAGTACGGGACGCCGTTCAGCCCGACGTCGCCTTCGACCATGAGGAAGGGCATCTCCCGAGCGAGGGTGACGGTCTGGACCTCCTGGCTGCCGTCGATCGGCTCACACGAGCTCTTCTTGAACTGGTCGACCGTCAGGGTGACCGCGATCTGGGGATTTCCGTAGGTCACGCCCGTGCCGCCGGGCTCGATGGTCATCCGGTAGGTGTGGTTGGTGCCGGCGATCCAGAGCACGGTCGGCTGGTTCGCGGCCACCCCGAGGCGGGAGAAGCGGTCGAGCTGGCGTCGATCCGTCGCCAGGTCGAGCGGCGCGCCGCAGCTCCCGAGCTGATCGGCGCCGTTGATCAACGGGCCGAACACCCAGTCCACCTGCCGGGCGGGCTCGCCGGTGTCGGCCACCGCCTCCGGATAGACCAGGGTTCCGCCGTCGAAGCTGGCGGTCTCGGTCGGCCGGTAGAGCCAGTGCTTGCCGGTGACCGCCAGGTGGTCCTGGTTGAAGGTGGCGAAGCCGAAATGGACGTTCTCCACTCCGGCGATCACCTCGTAGAGAGCCTTCTTGACCTGGAACAGCTTGGAGTCGGGGTCGTCCGCGCCGGCGGGAACCCAGTCGCCGAAGTCGTCCTTCCTGTTGGTCGTCGGAAGGCCGAGGGCCATCGACCCGGAGGTGTCGAGCACGATCATCACGTAGGGGGTCGCGCCGGCTTCGCGCAGCAGGTCGATGTCATCGGCGGCGCGGACGGTTGGCCCGGGCAGGAGCGACGTCGCCAGGAAGCTGACGATCAGGACCGCGACCAGGGTCGCGCGGCGGGCGGGCGGGCGGTGGGTTGTCTGTCTCATGGCTCCTCCGGAAGGCTCTGGCGGCTAGAACTTGATCTTGTTGAGCTGTGCCTGGTCCTGGGCGGCGAGGATCTGCTCGGGGGTGACTTCCCAGGGCTGGAACTCCACCATCGCGGTGACGGTCTCCTCCCCGAGGCGGATGTCGGTCCCGGGGATCTTGCGCACCGCCGTCGACGTCACCGCGTTGTTGACCCGTTCGTAGTTGCGCGCCCCGTACTGGCCGGCGTTGTTGACGTCACAGAGGTGGCAGGGTGACGAGGCGATCGGGTAAAACGGGGAGACGTCGATCTGGTGCTCCAGCGGATGGTCGACCGTGGTCGGCTCCTTGATCTCGTAGAGCTGGCTCCACGCCGGCCGCCGGGTGACCAGCGTGGTCGCGGTCGCGAGGTCGATGCCCGCGTCCGAGGCGTAGAAGATCCGTTCGATCATGTTCTCGTTGGCGCCGATCTGCATCTCCGTCTGGGTGATCAGCGACAGGGACAGGCCGATGATGGTCAAGAGCACCAGCACCAGGAGCGCCGCCACGTAGGCGCTGCCGGACTCTCGCCGGCGACGCGGGGAGCGCATGATTCGAGTGCGGGAGCGCGGTGTCGATTCGGTGCTCATGAGAGGTTCCTCATGTCGATGACGGTTTCGAGAATCCGGCGTCTGTAGGATCGGTCGATCGTTTCGTCCGAGGTCGGGGTCGCCAACTCACCGTACGGATGGTCCTCGATCGCCGTGATGGGTGGCGAGACGTAGCTCGGGTCCGGTCGGTCGGTGCGTGCCAGGGTCGAGATCCGCGCGTAGTAGAGCGGGCGGCTGTCCTGGTTCCACTCCGTCTCGTCTTTACTCTCGAGATCTTTCTCGGCGTTGAACAGCCACTCGTCCGTCGTGTCGTCGTTGTCGGTGATGACCTGGTCGCCGTCGAGATCGACCCCCAGGGCGACCTGGAGATCGAGGACGTTGTCGGCGATGTCCACGTGGAGGTTGCTCAGGTCGCCGCCGTAGGGCACCTCGGTCCCCGGATAGAACCGGGCGCGGCTCAGGCGGGGTGCCGGGTCGACGTCCCGGACGTAGTAGCGGTACTCCTCGAGGATGCCGACGGCGGCCACCGTCTTGAGGGTCACGGGGAACCCCCCGTCCGGCGACAGGGCCTGGTACTGGTCGGACAGGGTCGCGTCCGCGGTGCGGAACCGCAACGTCGCCTGGGTCTCGGTGACCGATCCGCCGGTGAGCTGGACCACCGCCTGGATCTGGTCGCTAGTGGCTCCGATCAGCAGCAGGGCTTCCGGGCGTCCGGACTTCACCGCCTCAGCGAGGTCGTCCAGCTCCTGGGGGATGCCGGTCGGGCTGAGCGAGCTGATGACCAGCTCACCGCCACCGGCGGCGGCGGCGCCGTCGATCTTGCCTCCACCGGCCGGGTCGAGCTGGTACAGCGGGCTCGACAGGACGCCCCGGACGGTCAGGATGTCGGTCCCGGCCTCGACCAGGGAGTTGGCGTCGTCGGCCAGCTTGGTGTCGGCGGGGACGTCGTTGGTGACCGCGAGGGCGACGCCCTCGGGGAGCAGCATGCCGTCGTAGCTGCCGTTCTTGGCGCGGAAGGCCGGCAGGCCCCCGCGCCCGGCCATGCGGACGTTGCGGATCATGCTGGCCTGCGCGACGCGCAAGGACTGCTGCATGTCGGCGACGTTGACCTGGCCGCGGGCGATCCGGTTGTTGACGTCGAACAGCGCCAACACCCCGAGGAGGATCGCGATCGAGAGCGCGAGCGCGATGATCATCTCGAGCAGGCTGTAGCCCGCCTCCGCCGGCCGGCTGAGCCCAGCGGTCGGCTTCATCTGGTGGGTCGTGGTCATCGGTCGCGTCCTCATTGGGATTTGAGCGTTCGTATGGTGATCTTCTTGCCCGTGCCGAAGGCGTCGTTGATTCCCCGGCCCTCGATGGTGACGGTGATCTCCTTGAGGTGGACCGCCGTGGGAGGGGTTCCGCCCGCCAGGGGAGTCTCGAGGTCGTCGATCCCGTACTGGCGCACCTGGGTCGTGCGGGTGAAGAGCACCACCTCGTCGGCGGGTTCCGGGCTCACCCAGGCTTGCTGGTCCTGGGAGTAGAAGTCCTTGACCTCCAGGACGTCGTCGCCGGGGTCGGGGGTCAACCGAGCCGAGTTGAACGGGTACTGGAGGTACTCTTCGGCTCTCGACCGGGCGTAGTTGGACACCTCGGTGTTCTCGAAGCCCTCCACGTTGCTGGTGATCGCCCGGGTGAACAGCGGCACCATCCCGAGGGCGATCACGAGGAGGATGACGGCGGCGACCAGGACCTCGATGAGCGAGAATCCGGCCTCGATGCCTGTGGTCGATCGATCGGCTCGCATCACTTCCACTCCCATCGGACACGGTCGAGATCTTCAGGATCGCCGGGGGCGTACCAACCCTTGGTCGTGCCGCCGTCGTCGATCCACATCCGGACCTCGACCCGGCCCGTGGCCGCCGGGCTGATCCGTACCTCGAGGTGGTTTTCGCGGACATCCGAGATGCGGAACGCGCCCTCGGCGGTGACCGAGCCGTCGGGCTGGATCACCACCCCGCGATCCTCGGTTCCGACGTCGGAAAGACCGTCGATCGATGCGATGCCGGTCTTGGTGCCCGTCTCGTCGGTGAAGGTGAGGTAGTCCGGCTTCGCCAGCCGGTCCAGCTCGAAGTCGGCGGCTCCCTTGGGCTTCGACGTGTCCGGGTCGAAGCTGCCGTTGCCGTCGATGTCGACGAACGCGGCGATCTGCTTCGCGCTCTCGTCGAGGTAGACGATCGCCGGTCGGTTGCGCCGGATCGCCTCGAGCCGGGAGCGCTGCACCAGGCTCGAGATCTCGCGGGCGAAGCCCTCGGTCCGGCTGCGCACGACCAGGTTCTGGAGCGCGGGGATGCCGATCGCCATGGCGAGGCCGGCGATCGCGAGGACCACCAACAGCTCCAGCAGGGTGAAGCCCCGCGCGACCGGGCGCGGCGTGCGGGTCGGAGGTCCTCCGGCGTGCGGTGGGGAGGCGCCGGGGTGGCGGATACGCAGGAATTGTCTGGTCACGCCACCGGCAAGCGCAAGTGCGGTGCCAAGTGGCCGAGAGTCAGATCAACTGCTTGACTTCAAGTGACTTACGCGATGCTCGGCGTCGGATCCGGCGGTCGAAGGGTGTCGCCTGGACGGCAAGGGTGTTTCGATCGGTAACAATCCCGCCACGACACGTCCTGGGTGGGGGCGTCCCCTTCCCCCCGCGAGGGTGGGAAGGGGATCGAGGGGATGGGGGGCGATCCAATGAATTGTCCCCTTCCCCCCGCGAGGGTGGGAAGGGGATCGAGGGGATGGGGGGCGATCTAGAAATCCGTCCAGTTCTGCTCCTGGAAGCAGATCGGCACCGGCGCGATGCACACCAGACCCCGGTCCGACCGGATGGTCTGGATGTCCAGGGTGTAGTTGGCGAACCGGCAACTGGTGGGGAACAGCGCCTTGAGCTGCTGAGTCAGCGCGGTCTGGTTGCGGCACAGATCGTCCGCGTGGCCGGGCAGCCCATCGTTGGTGCCGTCGCCGTCGACCGGGGCGTTCTTGGTCGCGCTCTGGCTCGGGAACGGATCGGTCACCAAGATGGTCTCCTTCCGCCACCGGGAGAGGTCCCCGTCGACCGAGGCGAGGGCGTTGGCGTTGGTGGCGAGGACGATGAAGATCCGGCTGATGCCGGTCCGAGCGCAGACCGGCTCATCGGAGCTGTTGCCGTTGCCGTTGCCGTTTCCGTTCGACGTCGTGCCCGCCGGCCCCTGGGTCGGCTGGTAGGAGGTGAAGAAGAGGACGCCGGAGAGCGCGAACGGTTTGGTGATCAGTCGCTCCTGGGTCTCGAGATCGAGATACCAGCCGGCGGTGAGCACACCCGGCGACACGAGGAGCAGGTTGTCGGAGGTGTCGAGGTTCAGGTCCTCGACTCCGATCAGTTGCAGGTCGCTCGCGGTCACCGGCAGGCGTGTGTCACCCCGCGACAGGTCGTTGTCCAGGAAGGTGTAGAAGCGGCCGTTCGCGGGGTCGTCCGACCAGAGGTCGTCCCGGTCGCCGGTGCCGAAGGCGAGGGCGAATTTGGACTGGTCGGCGACGAAGATCGCCGCCGGCGGGAAGAAGATCGGCCGTCCGCCGGTGTCGAAGATCTTGAACGGGCGCCAGGACGGGTCGTCGCCGTCGGCGGTGCTGATCCGCTCCACGGTGACCTGGGGCTGGCTCGGCCCCGGTGAGACCTGGACGTCGCGCAGGCGCGGGACGTCGCGCAGATCGACCTTGTAGAGCGAGCCCGCCGTGGTGCCGACGTAGATCCGGTCGAGGTATCCGTCGAGGTCGGTGTCGACGGCCGCCGGGTCGCTCGGCACCATGCCGTCGAGCTCCTCCTTGTAGATCGTCTCGCCGTTGGCCAGGTCGACCATGTAGAGGAAGCGGCCGGAGGCGTCGCCGGAGAAGGCGGCCTCCTCGTCGAACCCGCCGCCGAAGATCGCCACCCAGCGATCCTCGATGCTGTTGTTGACGGTCGAGGGATCGCAGGCCGTGCCGGAGCCGGTGCACACCCGGATTCGTCCGAGCACCGGAACCGACCAGGTGTCCCCCAGGTCGGGCTCGCCGTCCAGGTTCTCGTCCCAGCCGTCCTCGAGCTCCCAGAGCACGGTCGGGAAGGCGTGCGGGCCGCAGCCGCTGGTCGGCGGGTCGCCGGTCACCGGGTCGCCCAGGCAGGACGGCACGTAGCCGTCGCCGGCCGGGGCGTCGGTGGCGGTAGAGCGCTCGACGCCGTCGCGGGTGCAGATGCTCTCCTCGACGATCTGGTCCGGCTGAGTGATGTCGAGGGCGTAGTAGCCGCGGCCGCCGCGCCGCAGCCCGCCGACCGCGACGGTGCGCCAGCTGCTGACGTAGTCCGGCCGGCCGGGCCGGGTGACGGTCTCCTCCGGGCCGATGTTGGCGTCGCCGACGGCGACCGAGCTGTCGACGCTGTAGCGGTGCTGGGTGCTCCCGGGGAGCTTCGACAGGTTGTTCATCGAGGCGCGGGGGACGAACGAGAACAGCTCGTAGCCGGTGCCGTTGTCGAACCGCTCGTCGGCGATCACCGGCACCGGCAGGACCTGGTCGCCGTCGTCGTCGAAGCAGTTGAAGTAGTCGGGATCGGCCCGGGTGAGGTCATCGACGGTGGCGTGGTAGCGGCCGGCGTCGAAGACGTGGAGCTGGCCGTCGTTGCTGCCCACCAGGACCATCTTGCGGCGCACCCGGTTGCGCAGGGCGAACTCCTGATAGCCGCCCACCTCGAGCGGCTCGCCGTTGACCTGCACCGTCCGGGCGCCGGCGTCGTGGATGAAGTAGGTGACGTTCTCCGGGCTGCCGATGGCCACCGGGTTCGAGTGGAAGACGTCGCCCAGGACGAAGGTGACCTCCTCGTTGGGCGGGGTGGCGTCCGGGTCGACCTTCTGGACGGTCTTGATGCTCAAGACGTTGTCGATCGCCTCCTTGGCATCGCTGATGGCGTTCGGATCGAGCGGCGAGATGCCGAGACCGGTGAGCAGCTCGATCCAGTCCGGACCGAAGGTGGCCGGATCGGCCGGGTCGCTCGGATCGGCCGGCGGCACGAACAGCCGGCGATGCTTGGGCACCGGGTTGAGCGCGTCACGGCTGCCGTAAAACACCCGGCGTTCGAGCCGAGCGGCGCCCATGCCGTAGTCGGGGGGCGTGGCGGTGAGATCGAGGGCCGCGGCTTGGTCGAGCAGCTGCTCCCCCGCGTCCCAGGCCAGGCAGCCGGACTGGAGGCTGCCCGAGCAGCGCTTGTCCCGGTCCGGGCTGCCCGCTCCCGGGCCGGCCTGGATGAGCGGCAGCGGCTTCAAGAACGAGTCCAGGTGGCCGTCCCAGAGAGACGAGCGGTTGAGCGGGGTGAAGTGGGTCAGGTAGATCTTGTCCTCGACGGAGGCCTGGACACTCGGAACGGCGGCAGAGGCGAAGGAGCGCGCCTCCTCCTGGATCTCGCTGAAGATGTCGGTCAGCGCGTCGACGAGCTGCTGCTTGTTCTCCGGATAGATCGGGTCGCCGGAGCCGCCGTTGGCCGCCATGCAGTTGAGCCGGTTGCCGGCCGTGTTCTCGACCCCGAAGGCGACGACGTAGGTCTTGACGTCCTCCTGGGCGAACAGGCCCGCGGTGCCGGAGCAGGCGTCCGCGCCGGGGCACGTGTCGTCACCGTCGGTGATCACCAGCAGATAGACCTTGCGGCAGCCCCAGTCCGGATCGTGGGCCGCGGCGAGGTCGCGCCAGCCGGTGGAGTGGGGGCAGTTGCCGTGGGAGCAGCCGGCGTACCAGGTGCGAAAGTCGCGGATCGAGTTGCCCAGGGGCGTCGAGCCGAAGGCGATCAGCGGCTTGACACCGCGGTCGGCGGGCTCCAGCAGGCCGTTGCCGCCGGGCTGATCGTCAAGGTAGCGGGCGATGGAGAAGTCGGGGATCGACTCGCCGAGCAGGCGATTGGGCGCCAGGCGGTCGAGGATCCTCCCGCGATTGTCGGTGGTCCAGTCGAGGGGGACCACGTCGCCGCTGTCGAGCAGGGGGGAGACCGAGCTGTTCTGGGTGTCGAAGCGCAGGTTGACGTTGTGGTACTCGTCGTTGTTGCCGTCGTCGTTACCGTCCCAGCCCTGGCAGGTGTTGCCGGCCGGACCGTCGGAGGCGGCGCCCTGGCTGAAGTAGCCGAGCTGGGCGTTGGTCCGCTTGGCACCGAGATCCCAGGAGATGAACTGGTCGATCCGGTCGAAGGTGACGGTCGTGGTCCCGGCGTCGTCCCTGCAGCCGAAGCGGTTACAGCGGTCGACGCTGATCCGGAAGGAGATCGACGAATCGCCCAAGTTGCCGGAGAGCGGCGTGTAGGTGACCTCGAAGGTTTCGCCGCCGCTCTGGACGTAGAGCTGGCGCGTCTGGTTCATGCCGTTGCCGCCCTTGGGCAGCCGGCGGACGCGGTCGAGCTCCCAGCCGTCGGTCACGTTTGCCGCGTTCCCGCGATCGCATCCGATCGCTCTGTCGCCGTTCCCGTTGTCGCACGGCCACTGAGCGCCGAAGACCTCTTCGGAGCCGGCTATGGGGAACGGCGTACCGTTGAGATTCACCCCGTTGCCCCGGGCCGAGTACAACCAGTGCTTCGAGGTCACGCGGAGCTCGTCCTGGTTGTAGGTGGCGAAGCCGAAGTCGACGTTGTCTGTGGCTTCGATCACGTCATAGAGGGCCGCCTTCGCCTGGTAGAACTTCGAATTCGGGTCGTCGGCGTTGCGCGGCACGAAACAGTCGCCGGTCGGGCACAGGAAGTCGCAGTCGCCGGCGGCGAGCTGATCGCTGGTGCACTTTGGGCTCCAGTGCATCGAGCCGGACGTGTCGAACAGGATGAACACGTACGGCTTGGCCGAGCCTCGGCGCAGCAGGTCGCGGTCGTCGGCGTGGCCGGGTGTGCCCGGCAGGCCGAGGAGCGCGACCAGGGCGAGCGTCAGCAGGACGAACACGAGGCGTCGCTGCGCTCGCGCTCCACGGATCGGAAGTCCTCCAAAATCAATCATCTCAATCCCTCTCTTCGGGTACCCACCACGAGTCGTCTCGGGACCGGTGCGCCCGGCTACTTGAAGTTTCCCCCGAGGCGCTTTCCCAACCGCTCGCCGCTCCGTTTGTCGAGGCCGAGGAAATCTCCCGGCCCACGCTCCGGCTGGATCGACACCTCGCTGCGCACCGCCTGGCGGGCGAGCGGGTGCCGGTTGCCCCGGTTGGCGTCGCCCGTGCCGTAGCGGGTCGATTCCGCCACCGCCAGGTAGTCGATCCGGTGGTACTCGCTGCCGGAGTTGGCGGTGCACAGGTTGCAGAAGCCGAGGCGGACGGGGAAGAAGTTGTCGACCGCTACCTCGTCGCCCCGCAACCAGGTGCCGATGCCGAGGCTGTTCATCTGGAACCGGAACGGGCCGGATCCGCCGCTCATCTTGCGTGCCACCGCGACGGCGATGCCGCTGTCCGCCGAATAGAAGGTGCGGTGGATGATCCGTTCGGTCGAGCCGATCTCCGACTCCACCTGAGTGATCAGGACCAGGGACAGGCCGACGATCGAGAGCACGACGAGGACCAGCAGCACGATCAGGTACGCGCTGCCAGTCTCCGCGCGGCTGCGGTCGCGGCGGTCACCCGGTTCCGGGCTGCCGGGGCGCGAAGAGCGCACGGGCTCGACGGGACGGGCGAACGAGGCGAGGGGACTCGTCATCGGCATCACAGGTTCCTCAGGTCGATGGTCGTGGTCAGCACCCAGCGGCGAAACTGGCGCTCGTCCGAGGAGTCCGGATCATCCGGGTCCGAGGCGTCGTAGGTACGATCCTCGAGCGAGACCAGGCGAGGTGCCTCGTAGCCGAGCTCGGGCTGGAGCGCGCGGCCGACGGTGTCGATCCGGACGTAGAACAGCCGCGCCCGGAGCCACGGACGGGTCGCCCCGGCGGTGCCCGGGCGCGCCCAGTCCGAATTCTCCGGGTCGTCGTCCGGGCTGTTGAACAGCCAGTCGTCGGATCTGCCGTCGTCGCTCTCGGCCAGCGGCTGGTCCGCAGCCGTGCCGTCCTCGATGGCGCCGCCCCCCTGAATGCTGTCGAGGCCGAGGCTGACCTGGAAGTCGAGCAGGTCGTCGGCGATGTCGGTCGCCGAGCTCGCCGTCCGGGTCGCCGCGTCGGTCCCCCAGGGAGTCCCCGTGTTCGGATAGAGGCGGGCGCGCGAGAAGCGGGGCAGCAGCCGGGAGGACCCGTCGGAGCTCACTTCCCGCACGTCGCGCAGGAAGTACTTGTACTCCTCGAGCAGGCCGGCGAACGAGACGCTGGTCAGGGTCGCGGGCAGGCCCGGCCCGGTCGGAGCGAGCTGCTGGTACTGGTCGGCGCGGCCGCCGTCGCCGCTGACGACGAACGCCAGGGTGACGCCCGCGTTGGCGTTCCCCGGGTCGCACAGCGCCGAGGTCTTGGACGACGCCGAGGGGTCGATCAGGACCACGCCGTAGTCGCCGGCATCCGCGTTCGACGACAGGACCAGCGCCTCCTGCGACCCGGTGGTGATGACGTCGCGCAGTGGGTCGAGCGGCTGGGGAAACCCGGCGGGGCTTGTTTCGCAGATCTGGATCTCGCCCGTGCGCGCCTGGGTCGGATCGCCGGTGACCGTGCCGCTGGCGTTCCACAGGACCAGGAAGGAGCGGCTCTCGTCGTTGCCGAAGGTCTGGTAGATCGGGGTGGTGAAGATCCCGCGTAGGGTGAGGACGTCGGTCCCCTCGACCGCCTGGGGGCCGTTGGACATCGCGGGCGCGATCGCGCGGGTCGGTCCAGTGACGTTGTCGGCCACCTCGAGCACCGCGCCGACGTCGGGCCGCGCCTTGGCCGGCGTGCTCTGAAACAGGCCGCCCCGCCCGGCCACCCGCAGCCGGCTGCCCACCTCCAGGTGGACGGCGCGAACCGACTGCTGCATCTGGGTCATGGCCGTCTCCACCCGCGCCATCCGGCTGTTGAGCCGGAAGGTGCTGAACACCGCCGCGGTCAGGGCGACGGTGATCGCCAGGGCGATCAGCATCTCGAGCAGGGTGAAGCCCGCCTCGCCGGGGCCGGCGATCATCGGTCTTCGTGTCGTCGCTTCGCGCGTCATTGCGTCACTCCCGTGGTCACGGCTCGCTCAGAAGGCCTTGATCACCCGAACGGTGAGCGCCTCGCCCGCCTGGAGAGCGCCGGCCTCGCGGTTCGAGGTGACCGCGACCTCGATCTCCTTGAGTTGGATCGATCGTGGGTTGGTGCCGCCGGGCAGCGGCCGGTCCAGAGAGTCGCCGTCGCCATCGGTGTCGCCGTCCAGCAGGTCGCCGCTGCCGAACTGACGCACATGGGTGGTCCGGACCCAGGCCGCGCCGTCGGCCGCGGCGTCGTCGGTGGTCCACTCGCGGTCGCCCAAGGGCAGGTACTCGACCATTTCCAGCTCGTCCTTGCCCGCCGGGACGGTCAGTTGCGGGTGGTCGAAGGGCAGCTCCAGCAGGGTCTCGGCGCGAGTCCTGGCATAGCTGCCCACGGCGGTCGACTCCAGGCCGGACTGGCGGTTGGACATCGAACGCAGGAACAGGGGGATGATCCCGAGCAGGATGACCAGCAGGATGACCGAGGCGACCAGCACCTCGATGAGCGAGAACCCGGCGTCGGCGCGGCATCGGCGAGCGCTCTTCCGTCGCCGGCGTTGGCGGCGGGTCAAGGTGCTGCGTACCATTTCCACGGGATCCCTCCTTCGCGCCGAGCGAGCCACGCCGCACGGTCGCGGTTCCACTTGCGGATCGCCACCCGTCCTGTGCCGGCCGGCTCGATCCGGACCTCGAGGAAGTTGAAGCCGGCCGTGTCGGCGAAGCGCAGGCTGCCCACGCTCACCGCGGCGCCGGTCGGCAGGAACACCGCGACCCGGTTGCCGGAGGGGTCGAGCGTCAGCCCCTCGATCGCCGGCTGCGCCCCGGGGCCGGCCATCTGGACCCGCGCGCTGACGTCGATCGTCCGGATCGTGTAGTCCGTATCGCGGGCGAGCTCACCCGCCACCGGGTTGAGCTCCAGATCGGGCGGGTCGTCGGCCGTCGCCCCGTCGACGTCGGCGAAGGCCGTCAGGGTCCCGGCGGCGGGGTCGGCGAGGACCACGGTCTGCACCCGCCGCTTGATCGCTTCGAGGCGAGCTCGCTGGAGCAGGGTCGACGTCTCTCGTGCCTCGGCCTCGAGCTTGCTGCGGGTGATCAGCTGCGTGAGCGACGGCAGGCCGAAGGTCAGGGCGATGCCCAGAACGGCGAGGACGACGAGCACTTCGAGGAGCGTGAACCCCTGGTCGCGCCCTTCTGGTGAGTAGCGATTCATGACGTTCCGCGGTGATGCAGCTATGCGCGTGCGTCGATATAAAAGCAGAAACCTTGCCAGCTGGAGGGCCAGCATCTGTCGCCTCCTGGGCCCCTGCCCAGCTCGGAGAGTGACGATTTTCGTCGCTCGCGGTGTCAAGCTGCGTCAGGTAGCGGCGCTGTCGTTGATCGTGTCAGGAAACATAACACGGACAAGCGTTCCCCCGCCACCCCTCGGTTCGAGGGAGAGGCTCGCGCCATGCAGGGTGAGAATGCGGTGGGTCAGAGATAGACCCATTCCGACCCCGTCGGAGCGGCCGGTGGAGAAGGGCTGGAAGAGCCGTTCGGCGAGCTCCGGAGGGATGCCAGGACCCCGGTCGGCGATGGTCAGCTCGACCCCGTCGGGCCCGGCTTCGATGGCTACCTCGACCCGGCGGGCACCGGTTTCCCGGCTGGCCGCGACGGCGTTGTGGAGGAGGTTGCGCAAGGCCCGCTCCAGGAGCTGACGATCGCCGGAGATGGTCGGACCCCTGCCGTCGCCCCATCCCTGGATCGTCTGGATCTCGACAGTCGGCCCCTCGCCGCCCCCCTCGGCGGCCGCCAGCGTGGGGTCCGCGGCGGCGCGCTCGACCACCAGTCGGAGGTCGACCGGCTCCAGGCGGGCCGATCCTGGCCGGGCGAAGGAGAGGAAGTCTTCGAGCACCCGCCGCAGGTGCTCGGCCTCGCGCCCGATCTCGGACAGTGAGTCCTCGATCCCCGGGGGGAGCGAGCGGCCGCCGTCCTGCACCGTCGCTTCGCGCTCGATCAGCGTCAGGTAGCCCTTGATGGTGGCCAGGCTGTTGCGCAGCTCGTGGGCGATGCCGGCGGACATCTCGCCAAGCTGGCGCAGGCTCTCCGCGAGCTGGGCGCGCTCGCGCTGGCGCCGCACCTCGGTCAGGTCGACGAAGAGCACCAGGAAGCCGCGCGGCTCCCGCTCGTCCTCGTCATCCTCCCGGCGCAGGACGTGGACAGTGAGCCCGAGCGTCCGTTGCGTCTGTCCGCCCGTTGCCTCGCGGTCGGCGATTCCGATCCGGCACTCCTCCCGCCGGACCTCTCGCCCGCGGTCGATGGCCTCGGAGATCAGGGTGGCGGGAACCGCGAGGCCGGGATGGTCCCGGAACAGCTCCTCGACCGGCGTTCCGGGGATCGGCCGGCTGACCCCGAGCAGCTCGATGCCGGTCTCGTTCAAGGCGAGCACGCCGCCCGAGCGGTCGAGCAGAAGCACCCCGCTCTCGAGGCTCACGCCGAGCGTCCGCTGGAGGATTCCGATGTCGTCCTCCGTCCCTCGGTCTCGCCGCGACAGCCCTTCCAGGGCGCGCTCGAAGGTCTCGAGCAGGAAGGCCACCTCGTCCTCGGTCTCGCCCGGAGTGGCACCGGCCCGCCGGGCGCGCTCGAGCAGGGTCTCGTAGGGGGCGAGCATATGACCGACGAAGAGCAGCACGAGCAATGCGAGGGCGACGTCCACCCCGAGCACGACCCAGGAGAGGACGGAGAGGTTGCGCTGCTGGGCCGCCAGGGTGGTGGCGTCGAGATCGACGCGGAGCCAGCCGGTCGTCCGCTCGCCCCGGCGGAGGCCGACGGGGACGAACGCGGCGATCACCCCGTTCAGCCCCTCGCCTGGGCCGACGACGCGGGGGACCGGGGCGGGATTCTGTCCCAGTGGGGCGAGCAGGGAGCCCTCCGGGAGCGCTCCGGCCCGTACCCGGACCTCGCCGTCGGTGTCGAACAGCGCTACTCCTCGCGCCGCCGGTGCCAGCTCGCGGAGCCGGGCCGCCGGGTCCGGCTGAGTGGAGATCTCTCCGGCCAGCCGCCGCGCCAGGGTCGTGGCCTCGGCCCGCTGCTCCTCGACCAGCAGGGAGACGGCGTTCCTGTAGGAGAGGAGGGTGAAGGCGGAGAGCAGGACCACCAGGTAGAACGACGCCGGGACGAGGATCAGGACCTCGCGGCGCAGGCCGAGCCGGCGCCATCGCTGGGGTCGCGTGCTCATCGCATCGGGAGCAGCCCGATCGACCCCGAGAGCCCGGCCGGCCCGAAGGCCGTCCGCAAGTAGAGAGCGATCAGCGTCGGACCGAGGAAGAGAGCGATCAGACCACCCACCGCCAGAAATGCGCCGAACGGGAGCTGGGACTTCATGCCGCCGCGGCCGACGGCCATCATGGCCAGACCGAGCAACGCTCCGGCGAGAGCGCCCAGAAGGAGCGACACCAGCACCCCGCGCCAGCCCAGGAACGCACCGATCAGAGCGAGCATCTTGACGTCGCCGAGGCCGAGACCCTCTTCCCGCCGGACCAGCCACCACCCGCCGTACGCGGCGAGCAGGATCGCCGCTCCGGCCACCGCTCCGGCGACGGCGCCCACCGGGCCGGGCCACGGCGCCCCCGGGGCGACCGGCAGGAACGCCTGGACGGCGACGCCGGCCAGCAAGCCGGGCAGCGTGATCTTGTCCGGCAGCCACAGGTGCTCGATGTCGATCGCAGCGAGGGTGACCATCAGGCAGCAGAAGAGCGCCGCGACGGCGCTCGCCGGGGAGAACGCGAAGCGCTCGGCAGAGAGCACGAAGAGCGCGGCGGTGAGCGCTTCGATCAGCGGGTAGCGGGGCGAGATCGGCGCCGAGCACCGGCGGCATCGCCCCCGGAGCAGCAGCCAGGAGAGCACCGGCAGGTTGTCGAGCGCGCGGATCGGCTCGCCGCAGGACGGGCAGCGGGAGCGGGGCAGGACCGGGGAGAGGCCGCGCGGCAGTCGGTAGATGACGACGTTGAGGAAGCTCCCCGTCACCAGGCCGAGCAAGAGGGCGTAGAGGTCGAGCAGCAGGCGCAGGCCGGAGAACATCGCGCCATTCTAGCCCGGCGGGTGGCGGCGCTCAGTCGCCGGCGGTGCCGTTGCGGACCGCGCAGGCCATCACGATCTCTTCCATCCGGGAGACGCCCTGATCGAACGCCGCCACGGGGATCGACTCGTCCGGTCCGTGGATGCCCAGGAAGTCGCGCGACTCGAGCAGGAAGGGCGAGACACCGTAGGCCGCCGT
>Ga0210085_1000550_pt1 | contig 15569 bp, 15 predicted proteins | sample China_Galinas_PW_5_FD_184866 | JGI IMG/M metagenome (GOLD analysis project Ga0210085, IMG submission 184866) | Wetland microbial communities from San Francisco Bay, California, USA, that impact long-term carbon sequestration - China_Galinas_PWC_D1... | ecosystem: Environmental > Aquatic > Marine... | reverse complement strand
AGCTCGCCTGCCTGGTTACCCCCCCGCGCGATGAACAGGGTTCCCGCTGTCTCCGCCATCCAGCCGATCAGCGGCCAATCCCTTACCTCCGCCTTCGACAGGAAACCGATTTGGCCTTGGGCGCCAAGCACGGGGATATCGAGCCAGGAGATGTGATTTGCGACCAAGAGCGCCCTCTCCGCGAGCTCTCCGGTGACCCGAACCTTTAGCTCCAGCGCCCGGCACAGTCGTCGGTGCCACCAACGCACGACCGCCGGGAGCCACACCGGTCGCCAGCCAAACCGGTGACCGGTGGAGAGGGCCAGGGCGATGGCCCCACCGGTCAGAAGGTGCTCGCTGACCCGCACTCCCCTGCGGCAGGTGGTGAGAAACCCCATCGAGGTCAATAAGTCAGAGCACGGTCTAAGAAGTGCCGGGAGTAGGCCGGGTTCAGGTCATCGACATTGAGGAGCATCAGAACGTCGGCGACACCGAATTCCGGATCTCGGCAGGCCTCGCCGCAGGCCTTTGCGCCCAGACGCACATAGGCCTTTAGCAGAACCGGGAGGGGGGCATCCACGGCTTCCTCCGATGCCAGGCTGTTCAGCAGGGAGACCCTCGGAATGACCCGGATCTCTGGATTCGCCATCGCTTGGCGCCGCAGCCGGTTCATGATTGCCGCTGCGTGCATGTCCTGATCCCCAAGCGGCACGCTCGCACAGCCGAACAGGTCGTCAAAGCCATGCAGCTGGATGAAGCCTGCCAGCCCAGACCACAACACGGCAATCCCGGCCCCCTGCCGATACTCGGCCGCGATACAAGTGCGGCCGACTTCGAGTTTTCGTCCCAGCAGCTCCCTGACCGCCGAGAGCTCGAATTCGCTGTGGGAGTAATAGCGGCCGAGGCGTCGCGCCTTTTCATCGGTGAGGATGCGGGTGCAGCCGACGACGCGATCGGTCTTCGTCTCGCGCACTAGCAGATGCTGACAATAGGGGTCAAACTCGTCCACGTCCACAGGGGCGTCGCTCGGCTTCAGTCTTGCCCCCAGCTGCTCGGCAAAGACCCTGTAGCGAAGGGCTTGAGCCTCTCGCACGCCGCGCTCATCGACCGCCAGCTCGACACAGAGACGGTCCCCGCGCCTCACCGGCAACGCTGATGCTGCAGCACCCATTCCTTCACCCCAAGTAACCACAAATGATGAGCAAGGTACGCCGCATCTGTTGCGGAGTCGTGTTGAAATTATGACAGGCTGATGAAGGCGGAAGTCGATCGCCTGTTCCCTCCCCGGCGCTTCCGCTCAATCCGGGGCCTTCCGCAGGGAGATAACCGGCCATCCGCGGGCCTTCGCGCGGCGGGCCAGCTCACCGTCGGGATCGACGGCGACCGGATGGTCCACCCGCTCCAGCAGAGGGAGGTCGTTGTGGGAGTCGCTGTAGAAGGTGCTCCCCGCGAGGTCTTCGCCCGAGGCGGCAAGCCACTGGTCGAGTCGCTTGACCTTGCCGGCCTTAAATGAAGGGATGCCCGCGACCGCCCCTGTGTAGCGCCCGTTGACCTGCTCCGGGACTGTGCCAATGAGGTTGGCCACTCCGAAGCATTCGGCGATGGGCGAGGTAACAAACTCGTTTGTTGCGGTGATAATCAGGAGGGTGTCGCCGCTGGCACGATGCCGCTCTACGAGTGCGCGGGCGCGAGGGAGAATGATGGGCGCGATTTTTTCGGTGATGAATTCGCGACGCCAACGCAGGAGGTCCTCCAGCCGGTTGTCACGCAAGGGCCGCAGGGAAAAGCGCAGAAATTCCAGAATGTCCAGCCGCCCCTCGGTGTAGTCGCGGTAGAAGCGCTCGTTGAGGCGTTCGTACACATCCCGGTCGACGATTCCCCCCTCTGAGAGGTAGAGGCCCCACAGATAATCGGAATCCCCGGCGAGCAAGGTGTTGTCGAGATCAAAGATGGCGAGGGTCACGGCCTTACCCCGAGTATGCTCAGCGCACAACTATGCTGAAAGTCGCTTATTTCGCAGACGGTTATGACTGCTGCGGGTTGCTCGTTACGGGTAGGTTATGGAAAAATGCAAGGGAGTGCACCAGTGGGTATGTCACCTTGATCGACTCGGACGGTTTCAGGCCGAACGTCGGCATCATCCTGACCAACAAGGACCGCTGTCTTTTCTGGGGCAGACGTGTCGGTCAGAACGCCTGGCAGTTCCCCCAGGGCGGGATCCAGTCGGACGAGACGCCGATGGACGCCATGTTCCGGGAGCTTGAGGAAGAGGTCGGGCTGCTTGCCCATCAGGTGACCGTCCTTGGCTGCACCAAGCGGTGGCTTCGCTATCGGCTCCCCAAGCGCTTCATTCGTCGCCACTGCGGACCTATCTGCATCGGCCAGAAGCAGGTGTGGTTCATGCTTCGGGTGAACTGCGGGGAAGACGCCTTTTGCCTCGACAAATCACCCAAGCCGGAGTTCGACGCCTGGCGCTGGGTATTATATTGGCAGCCGCTGCGGGAAGTGGTGTACTTCAAGCGGCAGGTCTATCAGCAGGCGTTAGAAGAGCTTGCCCCTCTGCTCTACCCGAAGGGCGCCCCGGTCCGACAGATTCCGGCCGCTGGTCAGCCTCCCCTTTTGGGTCAGAAGCATCGCTGAGCGCGCGGCTTCGCCGCCTGGCTCCTCAAGCCCGCCCAAGTGATCGTTGAGGGCCGGTCAAGTCTCCTATGCTCGAAGAGCTCCGCCGGATCGTTCAGGAAGTCAATAAGGCCCCGGACCTGGAGCAGGGACTCGCCGTCATCGTGCGGCGGGTGAAGCAGGCCGTCGGTGCCGATGTCTGCTCGGTCTACCTCACCGATTTCGAAGCGCGGCAGCATGTGCTGCAGGCCAGCGACGGATTGCGGACGGAGGCTGTCGGCAGGGTGCGGCTGCCCCTCAACCGTGGCCTGATCGGCTGGGTGAGTGAGCGCGCGGAGCCGCTAGACCTCGACGACGCATCCAGCCACCCCCGTTATCTCTTCGTGCACGAGACCGGCGAAAAGCGCTACCGGGGCTTTCTGGGTGCCCCCATCATACAGAATCGGCGGGTCCTCGGCGTGCTCGTGCTTCGCCAGCGGGAGCGACGGCATTTCGAGGACGACGAAGTCACCTTCGTCATGACGCTCGCCTCCCAGCTGGCGGGGGCCATCACTCATGCCCGCGCGAGCGGCGAGCTGGCACGGCTGCAAGAGCCCGGGGCGCTCCCCAACCGGTTCCTCCAGGGCCTTGCGGCTTCTCCGGGTATTGCCATCGGCATGTCGGTGGTGGTCTATCCTTCGGCGGATTTGGATGCGGTGCCGGACCGTCCCGCAACCGACCCGGCCGCCGAGGAGGCTGCCTTCCGCGCCGCGGTCGCGGACGTGATGGAGGAGATCGAGCGGTTCGCCGCTCGCACCGCGGCCGACTTGCGGGCGGAGGACCGGACCCTGTTCGATGCCTGGCTCCTCATGCTGGAGAGCGATACCCTGGTCGACGGGACCGTGGACCGGATCCGGGCCGGCAGCTGGGCCCCCGGGGCATTACGGGACACCATCGCCGAGCACGCGCGGGTATTCGACGCCATGGACGACCCCTACCTGCGGGAGCGCGGCTCCGACGTGCGGGACCTTGGACGGCGCATCCTGATGCACTTGCAGAATCTGGAGGCACGGCCTGTCGATTACCCCCCCCGCACGATCTTGGTGGGGGATGAGCTGAGCGCCATGCAGATCGCCGCGGTGCCCCGAGGCTTGCTCGCAGGACTCGTCTCCACAGGGGGCTCAAGCTCGTCGCACGTTGCCATCCTGGCGCGGGGCATGGGAGTGCCGGCGGCCCTCGGCGTGACCGATCTGCCCGTGGGCCGCGTCGAGGGGCTGGAGCTGGTTGTCGACGGCTACCGGGGGCGGGTCTATGTCGCCCCCGCCCCGGTGGTGCGGGCCGAATACCAGCGCCTCCTGGACGACGACCTTGCCCTTTCCAGCGAGCTGGAGAGTCTACGACGTCTGCCCGCAGAGACCCCCGATGGTTACACAATGCCCCTCTACCTGAATACGGGCTTGGTCTCCGAAGCCCGCCCGGTGGGTCTGGAGGAATCGGCGGGGGTCGGTCTGTACCGAACGGAGCTGCCCTTTATCGTCCGGGACCGGTTTCCCGGCGAGACGGCCCAGATGACCAACTATCGGCAGATCCTGGAGACCTTCGCGCCGCGGCCGGTGACCATCCGGACGCTGGATGTGGGCGGCGACAAGCCTTTGCCCTATTTCCCAGTAAAGGAGTCGAACCCGTTTCTTGGGTGGCGGGGGATCCGCATCACGCTGGATCACCCGGAGATCTTCCTCACCCAGGTGCGGGCCATGCTGCGGGCGGCGATCGGGCTGGAGAACCTCCAGCTTCTGCTGCCCATGGTCAGCACGGTCAGTGAGGTCGATGATGCTCTGCTCCTGATCCAGCGCGCTCACGACGAGCTCCGGGACGAGGGCTATCAGGTCCAGATGCCGCCGGTCGGGGTGATGGTGGAGGTGCCAGCCGCCGTGTATCAGGCGGAGGCGCTGGCACGGCGGGTGGCCTTCCTCTCCGTCGGTACGAACGATCTCACCCAATACCTCCTGGCAGTGGACCGAGACAACGCCCACGTCGCCAAGCTCTATGACGAGCTGCACCCCGCCGTGTTGCGGGCGCTGGTTCAGGTCGTCGCCGGCGCCAGGCTCTATGGGCGGGAGGTGAGCATCTGCGGTGAGATGGCGGGTGACCCGATGGGCGTGGTCCTGCTGCTCGGCATGGGCGTCCACAGCCTGAGCATGGGCGCCAGCAGTCTGTTGCGGGTGAAATGGGTTATTCGGAGCATGAGCCGCATGCGGGCGCGGGAGCTGTTTGGGGTCGCCCTTCAGTGTGAGGACGCAACGAGCGTCCGACGCCTCCTCCTGGATGCCTTAGAGGACGTGGGCCTCGGCGGGCTGGTCAGGCCGGGGAAGTGACTTGCCCGGGTTAAGGATGCCGTTCGGGTCAAACTGTCGTTTGATGTCCCACATGAGGCGAAGGGTCACCGGGTCGATCTCCCGGGCGATAAGATCCCGTTTCTCAAGCCCCACCCCGTGCTCGCCCGAGAGGGTCCCGCCGAGCTCGATCACCGCCGAGAAGACGGCCTTCAGACAGCGGGCCGCGCGGGCGAGCTCGTCGGCATTATCCGGATCAACCAGCAGATTGACGTGCATGTTGCCGTTGCCTGCGTGGCCGAAGTTGACGATGCGGATTCCCATTTCCCGTGAAAGGCGGTCGAGCACGTCGATGAAGCGCGCCATGCGCGACACGGGCACCACCACATCCTCGTTGATCTTCTTTGGCGCAATGTGACGAAGCGCGGGCGAGAGGGCCTTTCGGGTCTTCCACAAGGCGATGACCTCGGCGGCGTCGGCTGCGGCCCGTACCTCCCTTAGCCCCGGCACGCTCGCCGCGCGTGCGATCGTCTGTGCGGCCCCCTCGACGCAGGATGCCGGGCCGTCCACCTCGATCATCAGGAGGGCGCCGGTGCCGTCCGGCACGGGAAGATCCGAGTAGCGGCGGACCGTTGCGATGGCGGCGGCGTCCATGAACTCTAGGGCGCATGGCGTAACGGGTTGGGCCATGATCGCCGACACTGCGATGGCTGCGGCGTGGATGTCGGAGTAGGTGAGCCGCAAGGTACGCTTGGCCTCCGGCAGGGGTGTCAGCTTCAGGGTCGCCTCCGTAATGAGCGCAAGGGTCCCCTCCGAGCCGATGAGGAGGCGCGTGAGGTCATAACCCACCACGCCCTTCGTCGTTAAGACACCGGTTCGGACAGCCGCGCCGGCGCCCGTTACCGCCTTGAGTCCGAGCGTACTCTCCCGGGGCGTACCGTACTTCACCGCGCGGGGTCCCGCGGCGTTGCAGGCGAGATTGCCCCCAATGGTGCATACGGCGGCGCTGGAGGGGTCCGGGGGCCAGAAGAAACCATGGGCGACCGCCGCCTGCTGGAGGGCTTCATTGGTGACACCCGGCTCCACCACCGCCAACCGGTCGTCCGGCTCGATGCGGATGATGCGGGCCATGCGTTCGAACGACAGCACCACCCCACCGTGGTCCGGCACAGTCGCCCCTGTCGTCCCAGTGCCCCGCCCGCGGGCGGTGAGCGCAATCCCGCGCTCATTGCAAAGGCGGGCGACATCCGCAACCTGTTCGGGGGTGGTCACGAAGACCACGGCCTGGGGTAGGGCATGCCGGCGGCTGTTGTCGTAGCCATAGGCCCAACAGTCGGCGGGATCCGTAAGCAGGCTCTCCACCCCCGCGATCACGTGCAGGGCGCGCAGGACCTCAGGCGGGAGCGGTTGCGGGGGACGGGATATATTCAAAGATCTTGACTACCCGTTTGACCCCGGGGACGTAGCGGGCCTTCTTCACGGCGGCTTCGGACTCCGCCCGTGTTACCAGACCCATCAGGTAGACAGTGCCCGCCTCAGTCACCACCTTGACGCGAGTTGGATCGAACTCCGGGAGCTTGACCCCGAGCAGAGCGAGCTTGACGCGCGAGGTAATGAAGGCGTCCTCGCTCTCCCGCCCAAGGCTTTCGACAGGCCCGATGGTGACCTCGTTCACGACCCGTTTCACCTTGGGCAGACGACTGATCAGCTCCGCGAAGCGATCGTTGATCGGCTGAGTCTCCGCCTGGCCGCTCAGGAGCACTACCAGGTTGTAGCTGGTGACGGCAATCCGGCTGTGCTCACTGATGTCCGGGTGGTTGTGCAGCAGCTTCGCCCCCTCCAGCTCGATCTGCTCGTCGTCCAGCACCGTCCCGGTGGTGCGGCGGTCATGGATCACCGAGGCGCCCACGCCCGCTCCGGTCAATACCACTGCAGCGCAGCCCTGCAGGCAGACGGCCGCCACGCTCGCGAGCAGTACCCGCCGTCCGATGCCTCTCCAGGAGGCCGGAGTGATCAGCCCTGCTCGGCGGTCAGTGCGCATTGAAGGCGTTGCGAATCCAGTCGATCGCATCTGTCCCGGTGATCGCGAGCACGTCAAAACGGCAGGCAAGGGTCGTCGGGTGGCGCGCCAGGTAATGGGCCGCGGCCGCAGCCAACCGTTGTCTCTTCTTCGGGCCGACAGTTTCCGCCGGGGTTCCGAAGCGGGTTGAGGCACGGTAGCGGACCTCAACGAACGCCAAGGTGTCCCTGTCGCGCATGATCAGGTCGATCTCGCCCAGTCGGCAACGGTAATTCCGGGCGACGAGGCGCAGCCCGCTGCCCTGGAGGTATGCACAGGCGAGCCGTTCCTTGTCATCGCCTATGGAGACAGTGGTCTTATGGGGCGGCTGCGGCAATGTGCGGCGCACGGGCTCGCGCGGACGAGTTGGGACTGGATACGCCGTCTGGCCGGGTCTGGGCTCCCGCGAGCACCGGGCCTGAGGAGGTCATGCGTGCCAGGGGGAGCTGACGGCGGACCCGCCGCAGCGGGTTCAGCCGGAGCGTCCCGGTTTCACCCTTCAAGCTTGCATCCGGATGGCTCGCCATGTATGCGAGGCGAGGGGCAAGACGGTATGCATCTATGCCCATGGCATAGAGCCGGCTGTAATCGCCCTGAACCTGGCTCGAGTTTCGCTCCAGGTCGCGCCTGGACACCGGTTCGTCGGGGGACGGGGCGATGAGCCAGGGGATGTCCACGAAGTAGAGTCCGGCCAGCTCCTGAACGCCCTGAGGGTCGAATTGGCTGCTGTGGATGTGGGAGGTGCAGAAGACCGGCGGCACGTAGGAGCCGGCAGCCTGCTGCATCTGCGGCCAGATCTTCCGGGCCTTTGGGGCGGTGGCCACCAGAAAGATGAACGGCCGCTCCAGACGTTGGCCCTGCCTGGCCCCATCCATGCTGAGGAGCCGCTGAATCGGCTGAGCAAAGCTGTCGCTGCTCGGGTCGTACACCTCCCCATCCACAATCTGCCCCCCGAGCCTACCCCATTGTTCGCGAAATGCGCGCGCCAAGCGGCCGCCCCAAGGCCCGTCCGGATAGAGCATCAACACCCGTCGGTAGCCCTTCGCCCATGCCTGGTTTGCAACCGCCACCGCCTCGTCCTCCGGCGAGAGGGCAAACTGGAAAAGCTCTGTCGGGGGGTGCGGGGCACCCGAGGTGACATTCAAGGCTAGCGTTGGCACCGGGAGAGAAGCCGCCGCGGCGAGCTGATCGACCGCCCGCTTTTGCAGCGGTCCAATCACCAGGCGGGCCCCTTCCGCGGCTGCCTGCCGAACCAGGGCGGTGGCATCCTGATCGTCGCTGCTATCGAAAAATCGCAGGGCGGGCCGCTTGCCGGGGGCTTGCGCCTGTTCTGCCGCGAGCATCCCTGCCCGCACCGCGCCGGCTGGCGCGGCAAATCGGCCGGTTTGCGGCAAGAGCACAGCCACTCTCTCCCCGGGCGTGTAGCCCCCGGGCGGGGCGGCACGGGAAGTGACTTCACGACCGGCAGCGACGCCGGGCCGGCCCGGACCGCCCGCGCACCCGGCCAGGGCTGCGGCCAGAAGAAGAAGCGCGGCATTCAGAAGCACACGCCGAGACCACACTGCTCTTCGGGGAGACATGGGTGTACCGTTGTCTGGAGTTCTTTACTTCCAGTCCGTGATCAGAGGGCACCGGTCCAAGCGGTCCACAGGTCCAGCCCGTTTGGCGGCCGTGCTCCCAGCGGCAAAATCGCTCACGGGACGATATTCGATTGCGAGCGCTCAGCGCCGGACTTGAGGAGACGCGACGGTGTCAAACCTAGCAGGGATACTATACGTGGTGGCCACGCCGATCGGCAATCTGGAGGACGTCACGCAGCGGGCGCTGCGCGTGCTGAGCGCCGTAAGCGCAATCGCCGCCGAGGACACCCGCCGTACGCGACAACTGCTTTCGCACTACGGGATTTCCGGAAGGCTCGTTGCCTTCCACGATCACAACGAGGCGGATGTGGCACCGCGCCTGTTGGCGCGACTGGAGGCGGGAGACGACATCGCCCTGGTGTCGGACGCGGGGACCCCCCTCATCAGTGACCCGGGTTTTCCTCTCGTTCGGGCGGCGCGTGAACGAGGGCTGCGAGTCGTTCCGATACCGGGCCCGAACGCCGCCGTGGTGGCGCTTTCGGCTAGCGGGCTGCCAACCGATCGGTTCTTGTTCGTTGGGTTTCCGCCTCGCTCGGGGCCCAAACGTCGCGCCTGGCTCGACGAGCTAAAGCACGAGGGCGGCACGCTCATTCTGTACGAGGCGGGCAATCGGGTCGCCGCCACCCTTGGGGACCTGGCTTCCGTGCTCGGTCAAGGGCGCCATGCGGTCTTGGCGCGGGAGCTGACCAAGCGGTTTGAAACCTTTCTTTGCGGTCCGCTCGAGCAGCTGCGCGAACGCGTGAAGCTACAGGCTCTGCAGGAGCAGGGCGAGCTTGTGCTCCTGGTCGAGGGCGAGCGGGCGCTTCCGGGGGCGGCTGACCAGGCGGAGGCCGAGCGGGTGCTGCGCATCTTGGCGGCCGAGCTGCCGCTCCGGCAGGCGGCCGGTCTCGCAGCAGCGATTACAGGCGCCAGGAAGAACGATCTCTACGCCCGCGCGCTCAAGTGGCAAGGCCAGGGCGGGCCGCGGCCTGGTGCCTGAACCTGGCCGCAAAGCCGGGCGCGCCGGCCGAGAAGCATCCGCATATAATTCCGTGGGGAGTCGGCCGGGCAGTCGCTCGCCGCCCGATCCTGCTGGATCGGACGGGGGGAGGAAAGTCCGGGCTCCGAAGGGCAGGGTGCCAGGTAACGCCTGGGGGGCGTGAGCCCACGGAAAGTGCCACAGAAAACAGACCGCCATACCCGGCCACTATTGCTGGCTGGGCGGCAAGGGTGAAAAGGTGCGGTAAGAGCGCACCGCGCCGGTGGTAACACGCGGCGGCACGGTAAACCCCACCCGGAGCAAGACCAAATAGGGGAACGCGCGGCCCCGGCTGCAACGTGCGGCCCGCACGAGTTCCCGGGTAGGTCGCTCGAGGTGCGCGGCGACGCGCATCCCAGATGAATGGCTGTCCACGACAGAACCCGGCTTACAGGCCGGCTCCCTTCCCAGCTGCCTCCGGGATCCCCTCTTGTGTGCCCCGCGACTCCGGGGGCAAACTCATGTCCTTTACTAATTTCAATGCGCATCCGTCTGAAAAAGGGGGGATTGTTTTTCCCTTGTAATTGTGGCTCACATCACGTTTTTAAGTGACTGAGGACCAACAAAAATCGACCGATCCTGCTTGACGGGTGGGATGGCCTTGCCTAAGATGGGTGCAAAGTGGTAAGGAGTGGGGCAAAGGGGAGAGCCCACCGGTCAAAGGGGGTGGGGTGTGTTTCGGGGGGTGTCCGTCCTAAATCTGGACGCCAAGGGCCGGCTGGCGATACCCGCCCGGCACCGGGAGCGGCTGCAGTCTGAGTATGAGTCGCGGCTCGTCATCACCATCGACCGCGACCATTGCTTGCTCTTGTACCCCGAGGCCACGTGGATCGAGATCGAGCGCAAGATCTCCGCGCTCCCGTCCTTCAAGCCCGCAAACCGCGCCCTGCAGCGGCTCTACATCGGCCACGCGCAGGAGCTGGAGATGGATGGGCAGGGCCGAGTTCTGCTCCCGCCCGAGCTGCGCACCTTCGCATCGCTGGACAAGCGGGTTGCGTTGGTTGGGCAGGGGCAGAAATTCGAGGTCTGGGACGCGGATACCTGGAGCGGCCGGCGTGATGAATGGCTCGCTACCGCGGACCTGACTCAGCTGGAGGCCGCAACGGATCTTGCGAATCTCAGCATCTGATTTGGGCGTCATGAGCGGGGCGCTGCACAGGCCAGTCCTGCTGGAGGAGAGCTTGGAGGCGTTGGCGATCACTCCCGACGGCTTCTATGTGGACGGAACCTTCGGGCGCGGGGGGCATGCGCGCATGATCCTCGCGCGGCTCGGTCCCCTAGGCCGCCTGCTTGCGCTGGACAAAGATCCGGAGGCAGTGACCGCCGGCCGGAAGTTGGCGAGGGGAGACCCGAGGTTTTCAATCGTGCATGCCGCCTTTTCCCAGATAGGCGAGATTGCGCTCCAGTGGGGCGCTTTGGGGTCCGTCAGAGGGCTGCTACTTGATCTCGGTGTGTCCTCTCCTCAGCTGGATCAGCCACATCGGGGCTTCGGCTTCTCGGCTGACGGGCCGCTCGACATGCGTATGAACCCGGAGGCGGGTGAGACAGCCGGTGAGTGGCTCGCCCGCGTGTCTGAGGAGGAGCTGACTCGGGTCCTGCGGGAATACGGCGAGGAGCGCTTCGCTCGGCGCATTGCTCGGGCCATCGTACGTGCACGCGCCAGCCGGCCGGTGACCAATACGCGGCAGCTGGCCGAGATCGTGGCGGTGGCCAGCCCGTCCAGAGAGCCTGGCAAGCACCCGGCGACCCGCACCTTTCAGGCCATCCGCATCCAGGTCAACCGGGAGCTCGACGAGCTGCGGGCCTGTCTTGCTTCCGCCTGCGACCTCTTGGCCATCGGGGGTCGGCTTGTGGTCATCAGCTTCCATTCCCTGGAAGACCGTATCGTCAAGCGGTTTATCCGCGATCAGGCGCGCGGTGAGCGTTTTCCCCGGGGGGTCCCGGTCACGAACGGAGACATCCGGCCCTGCCTGCGGCCGGTCGGCAAATCGGTCCGTCCCTCGGCGTCGGAGGTCGAGCTCAACCCGCGCGCGCGAAGCGCCGTCCTAAGGGTGGCGGAGCGCATCCCATGAGACGGGGTGATGCCTGGATGCTCGGCTTGCTGGGGCTTGCGGTGACCTGCTCGGCCGTCGGCCTGGTCTATGCCAAGTACCTCGGTCGCAGTGAGTTCGTCGAGCTTCAGGCGCTGAACGGCGAGCGGCAGCACCTCGAGGTTCAGTGGGGCCGGTTGCGGATCGAGGAGGCCGCGTTGACGGCCCAGCCCCGGGTGGAGGAGCTGGCTCGTCGGCGGCTGGACATGCATATCCCTCACCCGAGCGAAGTCAGGGTCATCGGCGGAGACTTTCATGGGGCCGAAGGCAAGTAAGCAGAAGCGAGTCCAGCGCCGGGTGAGCGAGCCCAGCTTCGCCCGCCGCCGCACGGTACTGATCGGCTTCGTGGGGGTCTTCCTTCTTGCCGTGGTGGGGAGCGACTTCTACCGCCAGGTCTTAGACAAGGGCTTTCTCCAGAGCCAGGGAGAAGCCCGCTATCTTCGGGTGCGGGAGATCCCGGCCCGCCGGGGGATGATTCTCGACCGCAACGGCGACCCCTTGGCCATAAGCACGCCGGTGCCCACCGTCTGGGCGGATCCGAGCAAGCTCTACACCCGCCATGATGTTTTGGCCGCCTTGGCGGACGCCCTGGGAATCGACCGACGCGAGCTCCGGCGTCGCTTCGAGGACCAGAAGGACCGGGCCTTCATGTACGTCAAGCGCCGGATCGTGCCGGATGAGGCCCGCGCAGTGGAGGCGATCGTCGAGCGCTACAAGCTCACGGGGCTTGCCATCGACACGGAATACCGACGCTTCTACCCGGGCGGCGAGGTGTTCAGTCAGGTCATCGGCTTCACAAACGTAGACGATCGAGGGATCGAGGGGCTAGAGCTTGAGTTCGAGTCCTGGCTACGGGCCGTGCCCGGAAAGCGCCGAGTGATCCAGGACGGTCGCCAGCGGGTGGTCGCGGTGGTGGAGCGGATCAGGGCGCCGCGGAACGGTCACGACCTGACGCTCAGCTTCGACCGCCGCCTGCAGTTTATCGCCTACCGCGAGCTCAAGCGTGCCGTGCGGGACCATCACGCCCATGCCGGCTCCGCCGTGATCCTCAACGTGGCCACGGGCGAGGTCCTGGCCATGGTCAACCAGCCTTCTTACAACCCCAACGGCACTATCACGTCAAATGCGGCGGCGCGGCGGGACCGGGCGGTGACGGATGTTGTCGAGCCGGGCTCGACCATGAAGCCATTCGTGGTAGCGACGGCCCTCGAGCATGCGGTCGTGACCCCAACCACCCCGATTGACACTCGGCCGGGCTACCTCCGGGTCGGCGGACACACGGTTCATGACGTCCATGACTACGGATTGCTGGACACCATCGGGGTGATTACCAAGTCAAGTAATGTCGGAATTACGAAAATCGCCCTGCGCATGGATCGGGCGGTGCTCTGGGGAATGTACGAGAAGCTGGGGTTCGGCCGCCTGACGGGTGTGCGGCTCCCCGGGGAGTCTCCCGGCTACCTTCCCAACTACGAACACTGGTCCGAGTTCGAGAATGCGACGCTCGCTTTCGGTTACGGCCTCAACGTCACCGCCCTGCAGCTCGCCCATGCATACTCCGTGCTGGCGGCAGAGGGGGTCCGCCGACCGGTCACCATCTTGAAACGGAACGCGCCGCCGGCGGCGGTCCGAATCATCACAACCAGCGCGGCGCTCAAAGTTCGGGCCATGATGGAGACAGTGGTCTCCAGGGAGGGCACTGCTCGGCTCGCCGAGATCACCGGCTACCGGGTGGCGGGCAAGACCGGGACCACCAAGAAAGCGGCCCACGGCGGATACGCAGCGGGGCGCTACCTGGCAGTCTTCGCCGGTATGGTGCCGGCCAGCAACCCGCGCTTTGTGATGGTCGTCGTCGTCGACGAGCCGCAAGGCTGGGGGTACTACGGAGGCCTGGTCGCTGCCCCCGTGTTCGCCCGCGTCATGACAGATGCCCTGCGTCTCTACGACGTTCCCCCGGACAACCCCACGCAGGTCCTCCTGCTGGCCGGTACGGAGGGGCAGCGATGATGCCGGCCCCGCGCATCCCGCGCCCCTGGTTGTTGTCGGACCTGCTCTCCGGGCTGGCAGCCGTCCCAGCGGATACCGACGTGAGGGTCGGGCAGTTGACCCTGCATAGCCGCCGGGTCGAGCCAGGGGGGTTGTTCCTTGCTTGCCGCGGTACCGCTGGCCATGGACTGGCGTTCGCCGAGGAGGCCTGTCGTCGCGGTGCGGTGGCGATCGCCGCCGAGCCCGACGAGCGTTGGAACCTCTCGGGGATTGCGGCTGGGCTCGGCATCCCGGTGATTCCGGTCCCAGACTTGGCGCGTTGGGCTAGCGCGATCGCCGACCGGTTCTTCGGGAAGCCGAGTGCGGCATTCGAGGTGATTGGTGTCACCGGCACCAACGGTAAGACGAGTGTCACTCACGACCTGGCCGAGGCCCTGGTGCCGGAGCTCCGCTGCGGCATTGTGGGGACGGTCGGATGCGGCTTTCCCGGGGCGCTGGCAGCTGACGCCCATACGACCCCGGACCCGGTCAGTCTTCAGGAGACCTTGGCGTTGCTGCGCGGACAAGGGGCGGAGGCGGTGGCAATGGAGGTCTCCTCCCACGCCCTGGATCAAAGCAGGGCCGAGGCGGTGCGATTCGCCTACGCCGTGTTTACCAACCTCAGCCGCGATCACCTGGACTATCACCTCGATATGCAGAGCTATGCGGCCGCCAAGGCCAAGCTTTTCCGCTCTCCCGGCCTGCGCTGGGCGGTCCTCAATCTGGATGATCCCCTCAGCCCGAGGATCCTCTCGGAACTGGCCCCGGCGGTGGCGGTCGCCTTCTACAGTCTGCAGCCGAATCCGGTTCTGCCTGGGCGTTGCGACCTCCTGGTGCACACCCGACAGCTGAGCCCCGGCCCGCGCGGGCTTCGTCTGGAGATCCACACGACCGCGGGCAGCGGTGAGCTTAAGGTCGGCGTCCTCGGACGTTTCAATGCCGCTAACCTGCTTGCGGTGCTTGGGGTGTTGCTTGCGCGCGGCCTTCCCCTTGCGCGGGCCTTGAAGCTGCTCTCCGCGGTCAGGGGCGTCCCCGGGCGCATGGAGTGCTTCGGGAGGGGTGGCCAGCCGTTGGTGGTCGTGGACTACGCCCACACGCCGGATGCCTTGGAAAAGGTCCTCACCAGTCTGCGTGCGCACACCAAAGGTCGCCTTGTCGCCGTCTTCGGCTGCGGCGGGCAGCGCGACCGCGGTAAACGCCCGCTGATGGGCGAGATCGCCGAGCGACTGAGCGACCGCGTGATCCTGACGGACGATAACCCTAGGCACGAAGACGGGGATCAGATCATTGCCGAGATCCTGGCAGGCGTCCGATGTCCGGCGGACCTGAAGATCGAGCGCCAGCGGGGCCTGGCCATCCGGTTGGCCATCGCTACGGCCTCCGAGCGGGATATCGTGCTGGTGGCGGGGAAGGGTCACGAGACAGTCCAAGACATGGGAGAGCTCAAGGTCGACTTCAGCGACCGGGCCCAGGTGGTTCAGGCCCTACGTGAGCGGGGAGGCAGCGCGGCATGAGCCGGCCATCGTCTGCCCCCACCGGCGCGTTCTGGCAGGGAGGTGCACCGTGCTGTTGTATCTGACCAACTGGCTGGGGCACTTCGACAGCGCCTTCTATGTGTTTCGCTACCTGACCCTGCGGGGGATCCTGGGGGTGCTCACCGCCCTCACGATTGCCTTCCTCGTGGGGCCCTCGATGATCCGGCGGCTCACCCTGTACAAGATCGGCCAGACAGTCCGGGACGATGGCCCCGAGACTCATCTCAGCAAGACCGGAACGCCGACCATGGGGGGCGCCCTGATCCTCGTGGCGGTGGGAGTGAGCACCCTG
>Ga0210085_1000549_pt1 | contig 15585 bp, 16 predicted proteins | sample China_Galinas_PW_5_FD_184866 | JGI IMG/M metagenome (GOLD analysis project Ga0210085, IMG submission 184866) | Wetland microbial communities from San Francisco Bay, California, USA, that impact long-term carbon sequestration - China_Galinas_PWC_D1... | ecosystem: Environmental > Aquatic > Marine... | reverse complement strand
CGTCTGCTTCGGTCAGGGCTTTTTTACAGTCCATCATCCCGGCACCGGTCTTCTTTCTTAATTCATTTACTTGTGTAGCCGTAATAGCCATAATTTTTACCTATTCTTTTTCTGTTTCTTTGTTTTCGGTTGTTTCAGTTTTTGTTGCTTCAGGTTTTTCAGTTGTTTCAGGTTTTGCTGCTTCAGGTTTTTCAGCAACCTCAGCCTTTACCTCTTCTGCTTTTTTAGTTTCGGCTGCTTCAACATTTTCGGTTTTTTCAGCTTCTTCTTTTTTTACAATCTTTTTAGGTTTTTTCTTTGTTTTTACGTGTTCGTTTTCTGAAGGTGTCTCTGTTTTTTCAGTTGCTTCTCTTTCTTTTGCAATTCTTTCTGCAGCGGCAGCTTCTTCTGCTTTTTTCTCTTTCGCAACCATTCCGCCCTGTGCAACAGCATCAGCCATATAAGAAGTAATCAATTCAATAGTTTTTACTGCATCATCATTTGCAGGGATTACATAATCAACTTCATCCGGATCGCAGTTGGTATCTACGATAGCAAATACAGGGATATTAAGTCTGTGTGCTTCTTTAATTGCAATTGATTCTTTTTTAATATCAACTACAAACATAGCTCCCGGAATCCTGTTCATCGTTTCAACGCCTTCAAGAACCTTTTTCAGTTTGTCTTTTTCTCTCGTTAAGAAAAGTCTTTCTTTCTTGGTAATCTTCTCAAACGTTCCGTCTGTTTCCTGTTTCTCGATTGTGTTTAATCTTTTAATACTCTTTCTAATAGTGGAAAAATTAGTTAGCATTCCACCAAGCCATCTTTCGCTCACCCAGTTTGCATCGCATCTGCGGGCTTCTCCATCAATAACATTTTTTGCCTGCTTTTTTGTACCGACAAAAAGTACGCGTTTACCTTCAGCAACCAGATTCATTAAATTTTCAGCTGCTTCGTTAACGCGGGTTTGTGTTTTTTTAAGATCGATTATATGAATCCCGTTTTTCTCCATGAAAATGTATTCTTTCATTTTAGGATTCCAACGGCGGGTAAGGTGACCGAAGTGCGCACCAGCTTCTATAAGCTGGGTTAGTTCTAGCTTTTTCATTTTGCTCCTGTTTTTTCTTCTACTCCCGTCTTCTTTACTTTCCATCCCTTTTTATGCGGGACACAGGCAGTAAATCAGAGAGTATGAATGATTGTTAATAGATACTCTGAATAAAATCTTATCTCTTAGAGAACTGGAATCTTTTCCTTGCTTTTGGCTGTCCGTATTTTTTACGTTCAACCATTCTCGGGTCTCTTGTAAGAAATCCAAATGGTTTAAGATCAGCACGATAATCGGGGTTAATAGCAACAAGCGCTCTTGTAATTCCTAATCTGATTGCCTGAGCCTGCCCGGTTGTACCACCGCCATTTACATTAGCAACAACATCATAGTTGCCGTTATTCTTTGTAACATTTAATGGTCCAAGAATATCTTCTCTGCTTAGTAACATGGGGAAAGCTTCTTCAAAGGCTTTGCCATTAACGGTAATTTTACCACTACCATTTCTTAAAATTACTCTTGCTGTAGATGTTTTTCTTCTCCCAATATAAATCTGATCGGCCATTCTTTCTCCGTTATAAACTTATCTGTTCAGGTTTCTGAGCAGTATGAGGGTGATCTGAACCTTTATATATTTTTAACTTTTTAATTAACTTATTTCCCAGCCTGTTTTTCGGAAGCATTCCTTTAACTGCATTTTCAATAACGAATTCAGGTTTCTTTGCCATCAATTCTTCAAAGGTCTGAACTTTTCTTCCGCCGGGATATCCACTATAGTGTGAATATGTTTTTAAAAATTCTCTTTTACCTGTAACTTTAATCTGATCAGCATTAATAACTACGACAAAGTCACCTGTGTCTGCATTGGGTGTAAAAGTCGGTTTTGTTTTACCTCTGATAATGCTTGCTACTCTGCTGGCCAGTCTTCCAAGGACCTGTCCTTTAGCATCAACAACAACCCATTTGCGTTCTGCATTTTCAAGGTTGATGAACTTTGTCTGTTTTTCCTGTTTCACGCTATTTTCCTCCGAAACCTTATAAATCTTTTCAAATAAAGAGCACCAAAGATAGTTTGAAACCGGGAAAATGTCAAGATATACCCTAAAAGATAGTTTATCCCACACCCATAATATTTATTGGGTTTAGGATAACCAGAAGTAATATTCAAATATAAGCTATTTTGCTTATTTCTTTCCACCCATCGGCATTTTCATTTGGCTGTACCCGTCAGGTACTTTGAAAAAAGAATCCTCAAGGTTCATTTTTACTACAGACAATACGTTGAATTTGCTTATCTCTTGCCCCTCATTATTTTTTTGGATTACCAGCATCGGGAAGTAACCCGTCCCTTCAATATCCTTCTGCCACGAACTTTCGGATTTCTCTCCCATTGGTGAATCAAAAAACATGAAGCTTCCCAGTTCTTTTGTCATCCACGCTTCTGTGCTTCCATTATCTTCATTTATTGTCCATTTTTCACAACTGTATCCATTAATTATTTTCATCTCCCCGGTTTTTTCAATTTTTTCAGTCTCTTTTTCCACTTTATCATTTATAGAATTATCATTCATAAAATCCATAGGAAATTCCATATACATTTTCATTTCGGGCATTATCATATAAACTTTTTTATCAGCTTTATCGAAAAGCATGTTTGCCTCCCCTCTTGCTGATCTTACATCAAATCTGGCCTGATCACCTTTTACATAATAAGTAAGTGAGCCTGCACCACCCATTCCAGAGGTTTCAATAATTACCTTGCCCTGAAAATTAGATTGAGAATACAAACTTGTTGTAGTAAAAGAAATCACCAGTAATAAAGCGAAAAATAATCCTGAACGTTTCATATTGTTCCCTTTTAAATATTTGGAAATAAATTACTAATATCTCTATCAATAATATTTAGTATAATAAATTATTATTAATAAAAAAAATCAACGATTTTTTTGCATAAAATTTTTCATCAAATTTATATTTGGCTTTTTCATTTCTTCAAAATCGCCAGGAGGCTGAAAATAATCGTTCTCCAGTTTCATTCTTTTAATATCTTTTACTTCTAATGTGGTAATGGCTTTCCCACTGTTTGATTTTTCTTCAATCTTCATAGGAAAGTAACCGGAGTTTTCTATGTCATTTTTCCACACTATGGATGCGTGATTTTTATCAGGATTCCTAAAAAATCTGAATTGCCCTATATCTTTTGTTAACCAGACAATAATCTCTTTATTATTGGTTTGATAAATCCATTTTTCGCAATCGTGACCCTGTATATTTTTTTTACTCCCTGTGTTTTTGAATTGCTTCAGAATTTCATTCTTGTTAACCATACCTGTTTCAACATAGTTATCAAAAGGAAATATAATATATTTACTCATTTGAGTTTTCAGCAGTATCATTTCCTTTTTATCAGGGTCAATAATCAGATCGCTGTTCCTCTGTTTTCCTTCCACATTAATTCTGATTTTATCGCCTTTAATATAATAACTCAGTTCTCCGTAATTTTCAATTTCAGGAACTTTAATGGTTATTTTACCTTCAAATTTTCCCTGTGAAAGATTACTTGCAGGAAAACATAATAACCCTGTTAATATCATTATAGAGATAATCTTTACTTTGCACATCAATAACTTACCCAGGATGTTTTCTATATTATTCATCATAGAAGAAAAGTTAAGCATAATACACAATAAATTCTAAACTGAAATTATGCCTTTTAAAGGAAATATCACTCTATTCTAAACTTTTGACCTGCCAAAATGATTTGAATGCGTATTAAAATTCGTTAATTTTAAGTTTGCATTTATGAAAAAATTCAGGATTTAATGATGAAATTTCTCGTAACAGGGGGTTCCGGGTTTTTAGGGATTAATATAGTCCGATACCTTGTTAATAAAGGTCATGAAGTAGCTTCACTTGATGTAGCTGATTTTGATTATCCTGATATGAAGGATAAAATTAAAATCATTAATGGAGATATAAGGGACAAACAAATTGTTCATCTTGCCGCTATGGATATTGATGTTGTCATCCACACGGCCGCGGCACTGCCTCTATATAAACCGGAAGATATCTTTTCCACTGATATTCAGGGAACAAGAAATTTACTGGAAGCTTCAAAAGAAAATAAAGTCGGTAGATTTATCCATATTTCTTCAACTGCGGTTTATGGAATTCCGGATCATCATCCACTTTATGAAGATGATAAACTCGATGGTGTAGGTCCATACGGCAAAGCTAAAATTGCCGCTGAAGAGGAATGCTCAAAATACAGAAGAATGGGAATGTGTGTGCCAATTATCCGCCCAAAGTCTTTTGTAGGCCCGGAAAGACTTGGTGTGTTCGCACTTCTTTACGATTGGGCAAAAGATGGAAAAGGTTTCCCGATGATAGGAAGCGGGAATAACCGTTACCAGCTTTTGGATGTAGAAGACCTTTGTGATGGAATTTATCTTTGTGCAACTCTCGACAAATCAAAAGTTAATGATACTTTTAATATAGGCGCAAAAGAATACACTACAATGAAAGAAGATTATCAGTCAGTACTGGATTTGGCCGGACATGGTAAGAAAATAGTGCCGCTTCCGGAAAAGCCGATTATCATGATGCTTAAATTTTTGGAAGCGTTAAAACTTTCTCCACTTTACAAATGGGTTTATGAAACGGCCTCAAAAGATTCGTTTGTGTCAATTGAAAAAGCTGAAAAGCAATTAGGCTTTAATCCAAGGTATTCAAACAAAGATGCATTAATTAGAAACTTTAAATGGTACCTGGAGCACGAAAAAGATTTTAGAAATCAGAGCGGGGTTTCTCACCGTGTACCGTGGAAGCAGGGAATTTTGAAGATTGCAAAAGCATTTTTTTAAAATTGGATTAAAAATATAATTTCAGATTTGTCTATAAAGTTATATATTAAACAAAGGTCGAAGGAAATAAACAAGGAGTAGGTAATGGCAAACAAACAGGATTACTTAAAAGAAGTAATTGAACATATAGATATTAAAAAACACAATGTTATTCCACTGGTTGATGCCATGGAAAAGATGGCATTTTCTGCCCGCGATCTGAACCGCGCGGCAAAAATTTACGATATGATGTTAGCAGACACTGAATGCGGTGTAATTTTAACCCTTGCCGGAAGCCTTTTCAGTGCAGGGTTAAAGAAAGTAGTTTTTGATCTTATTAACAATAATATGGTTGATGCCATTGTTTCAACCGGCGCCATTATGGTTGACCAGGATTTCTTTGAGGCACTCGGTTTCAAACATTATAAAGGCACTCCTTTCAGCGACGATAACGAATTAAGGGATTTAGCTATTGACAGAATTTATGATACTTATATAGATGAAGACGAACTCAGAGTCTGCGATGAAACAACAGAAAAAATATGGAACTCTCTCGAACCGCGTCCTTATTCATCAAGAGAGTTAATATGGGAAATGGGAAAGTATCTTGAAAATAATGGCGGACCAAAAGTTGACGATAGTGTTATTTATACTGCTTACAAAAAAAATGTCCCAATCTTTGTTCCGGCTTTTTCAGATTGTTCTGCAGGATTTGGTTTTGTTGTACACCAGACCAATAATCCTGACAAACACGTTTCCATTGATTCCGCAAAAGATTTTCTTGAACTGACTAAAATAAAACAGACCTCTAAGGATACCGGGCTGTTAATGATCGGCGGAGGCGTGCCTAAAAATTTCACACAGGATATTGTGGTTGCCGCAGATATTTTGGACGGCGAAGCATCAATGCACAAGTACGCAATACAGATTACAGTTGCTGATGAAAGAGACGGCGCTCTTTCAGGTTCAACTCTAAAAGAAGCCAGCAGCTGGGGCAAAGTTGAAACAACATATGAACAGATGGTTTATTCTGAAGCTACCATTGCAATGCCGCTTGTGACCGGTTATGCCTATCATAAAGGCTCCTGGAAAAACAGAAAAGGCAAAGAATTTGCAAAACTGTATATGGCTGAAAAAACTACTACATAAGCTGGTATTTTTAATTTAATAAACCTTCGGGTGTTAGATTTATTTCTTAAAATAAATTTTCCCGAAGGTTTTTCTTTTTATTTTGCCGCAATTAAAGGGGAATTTACTCATTCCAAATGCCAGCCACTCATCGTATTTACGGTGTAAATCTGGCTTAAAAACCTTATATTCACTGCCTGAAAGAACGCGATTATTATGTCTAAAAAAGAATTATTAAAAAAATATAAAGACCCCCAGAACTTTTTCAACAGGGATTTAAGCTGGGTTGAGTTTAACCGGCGAGTGCTTGAAGAAGCATTAAATCCGGATTTACCCCTGCTCGAAAAGGTAAAATTCATTTCGATTTTCCATACAAATCTTGATGAATTCTATATGATTAGAATAGCTGGAATTAAAGAGCAAATTGCGGCAAATATTCTTGAACCATCAATTGATGGATTAACTCCGATTGCACAATTACAAAAAATAGAAAAAGCTCTTCAGCCAATGCTGAAAACAATAATGGAACTTTGGTCAAACCAAATAATTCCGGAACTTAAAAAAAACAAAATATCTATTTGCAGCTATGATGAATTAAATGACAATGAAAAACTGATTCTAAAAAATTATTTTAAAAAAGAAATTTATCCTGTATTAACTCCACTTGCTTTCGACCCGGGAAGACCTTTCCCTTATATTTCTAATCTAAGTTTAAGTCTTGCAATTCTTGTTAAAAGACCGAATGGCGAAAGTCATTTTGGAAGAGTAAAAGTACCAAGCATTCTTCCAAGATTAATGCAAATAGATAAAATTATTGAGCCAGATAAAAAAATCGGGACAAACGGAAGTTTTAGTGTAAGATTTTTATGGCTTGGCGACCTGATAAAAGCTAATCTTGATTTGTTATTCCCCGGTATGGAAATTCTTGAAGCTCATCGTTTTAGAATTACCAGAGATACCGATATTGAACTCCAGGAAGATGAAGCGGATGATTTATTAAGTGTTATCGAAGAAAATATCAGATTGAGAAGGTTTGGCAGCGTAGTCAGGTTAGAAGTAGAAAGTAAAATGCCGGAATTCATGCTGGAAACGCTAATTGAAAACCTGCAAATAAAAAAAGATGAAGTTCATATAATAGAAGGACATCTTGGATTAAGCGATATTTTTACATTATACGATCTTCCTCTTCATCAATTAAAAGAAAAACCATTTTATCCGATAACACCAAAAGAATTTGAAGATGATGAGGATATTTTTTCGATTATTAGTCAAAAAGATATTTTAGTTCATCATCCTTATCATTCTTTTACTCCTATTATTGATTTCATCAAGCAGGCCTCAAAAGATCCTGATGTTCTTGCAATTAAACAGACATTATACCGGGTGGGCCCAAATTCTCCGATTGTAAAATATCTCATCGAAGCGGCTGAACGCGGAAAGCAAGTTGCCGTTCTTGTTGAACTTAAAGCAAGATTTGATGAAGAAAATAATATTTTCTGGGCACGAGAACTTGAAAAGGTTGGTGTACACGTAGTTTACGGGCTGGTCGGTCTTAAAACTCACGGTAAAATGACACTTGTTGTCAGAAAAGAATCCGAGGGAGTGAAAAGATATGTTCACGTATCAACCGGAAATTACAATGCAATAACTGCTAAAACTTATACTGACATTGGTTTTTTCACAACAGATCCCGACATTTGTACAGATATAGCAGACCTGTTTAACTACCTGACAGGTTATTCAACTCTTGATAATTTCAATAAAATTATAGCCGCACCTGTAAATATGCGCGAAAAATTTATTGCAAAGATTTTGCGTGAGATTGAAAATGTAAAAAATGGGAAAGAAGGTAAAATAATTTTTAAATTGAACGCACTAGTAGATCCACTAATTATTAGTGCCTTGTACGAAGCTTCTAATAATGGAGTAAAAATTGATCTGATCGTTAGAGGAATTTGCTGCCTTGTTCCCGGTGTAAAAGGATTAAGTGAAAATATAAAAGTAATTAGTATTGTTGGAAGATTTCTTGAACACAGCAGAGTTTATTATTTTTATAATGACGGTGAAGATGAGCTTTATATAAGCAGCGCAGATATGATGCAAAGAAACCTTGATAGAAGAGTTGAAATAGCAATTCCAATTGAGAACGAAGTAATTAAAACTGATTTGCTGCGAACATTAATAAAGCATGCTCTTCGTGATAACGAAAAAACAAGAAAACTTTCTCAGGATATGAAATACACATTAATAGAAAGAACAAACGAAGATAAGAAAAATAATTGTCAGGAATGGCTTATGAATCATGCCAGTAAGCTTACCTCCGTTTCAAGGTAAATATTGCTTCACATAAAAAAGGATTCACTGACAGAGCTGATCTTTAGCATTCAATTTGAAGGCTAATTTTCTTAAATTTAAATATGAAACTTTTCAGAAAAAATAAAGGAAAAGAAATGTCTGATATGACCAAAAGCGGAATATTAAACGCTCTTAAGAAAACTGATGATGATAAATTAAATAAGAACTTACTTACACTAAATACAATAAAAGATTTTAAAGTCTCTGGAAACAATCTGGATTTGACTATTTCGTTACCAATTTCGCAGAGTGAATTAAGCGATAAATTAAAAAATAAAATTATAACTGTTTTAAAATCTGAATTTAATACCTTAGATAAAGTTGAACTTAATCTCCAGGGAAAAGTAACAGCACATCAGGATTCTAAAAAAGATGCTTTGCTTCCCGGAGTAAAAAACACTATCGCAGTAGCAAGCGGCAAAGGCGGAGTTGGCAAAAGCACGGTTGCCGTAAACCTGGCAGTTGCACTTGCAAAAGACGGAGCCTCTGTTGGGCTGATAGACGCCGATATTTACGGACCCAGTATCCCATTAATGCTCGGCATCAAAGAAAAACCGAAAGTCTACCAGGATAAAACTACTATGAAAATGATTCCGCTTGAAAATTACGGAGTAAAAGTAATCTCAATCGGATTTTTGGTAGATGATAACGCACCGGTTATTTGGCGTGGACCAATGGCAAGTGGTGCAGTAAAACAATTTATGACTGATGTTGAATGGGGTGAACTGGATTACCTTATTTTTGACATGCCTCCGGGAACCGGCGATATACAACTTACACTTGTTCAGACAGTTCCGCTTACCGGCGCGGTTATAGTCACCACACCACAGGAAGTATCATTAATTGATGCACGCAAAGCTCTTAAAATGTTTACAAGAGTTAATGTTCCTGTACTTGGTGTAGTTGAAAACATGAGTTATTTTATTGCTCCGGACACGGGCAAAAAATATGATATATTCGGAACTGGCGGTGGCTCTTCCCTCGCGAATGAATTAAATGTACCTTTCCTTGGAGGAATGCCTATCGATTCAAGAATCAGAGTTGGAGGAGATAAAGGAGTTCCAATTGTATACGATGCTCCCAACTCTGAATATGAGAAAGTGATAATAGATATTTCCAGAAATTTTGGAAAACAAGTAGAAATCAGAAATATTAACCCGGAATCAAAAGTTGAAATCCTTTTGGATGACGACGATAAATAAAGAGCGAATGTGAATATTTCAAAAGAACAAGTCCTGAAGTCACTCGAAAGTATGAGGCCATATTTGCAGGCTGACAGTGGTGATGTGGAGTTAATTGAAATCAGTGAAGACGGAATTGTAAAAGTTAAACTTACAGGTGCCTGCAGCGTTTGCCCTATGTCAATTATGACACTTAGAGCGGGGATAGAACGGGCACTTATGAGGGAGATACCCGGAGTAAGAAGAGTAGAAGCTGTCAGTTAATTATTTTGAAATGTTATTTCTTTATGTAAATTTCAACCGGGTTTTGAAAAGATAATTTAAGCTGGGAAATGTTTGTTATGGAAAGCAGTACAAAAAAGACCGGGAAAATTATTTTATTGTTTCTGGGTATTGCAGCCCTGCTCTATCTTTTTTATCTGCTTTCAACTTTAATTATAATCATTGCAATTTCAATTCTCATCGCATTCATTTTTGAACCAATTGTAAAGGTATTAGAAAGAGAAGGATTCAACAGGCTCAGTTCAACCTTTATAGTTTTTGTTGGCGTTACCTTCCTGATTTATTTTGGCGTGTCATATTTCATCCCAAAATTTATTTACCAGCTAAATCACCTTGTAGAAGCCTTACAGGTTTATTCAATACACGATCAAATAGTTTCTGCTGAAAAGGAAATTCATAAATATCTTCCGTTTTTTAATCCCGGTGAATTATCCCAGAAAGTTGAAGATTTTATATCCTCAGGTATTGTAAACTCAGTTGATAAAATCTCAATTATTTTTACCAGTATAATCTCTGTAATTGCTATAGTTATCATTGTTCCGTTTATAACTTTCTTTTTAATTAAAGACAGCAGAATAATCCAGCGCGGTATAATTCATATTATGCCAAACAAATATTTTGAAATGTCGTACTGGATTTTGAAAAAAGTCAGTATACAATTAGGCAGATTTGTAAGGGGATGGATATTTGATGCGGCTTTTGTAGGAATTTCCTGCGGACTTGGATTTTATTTTATTGGAATTGATAATGCACTTCCGCTCGGTATGGTTTCTGCTCTCGGGCATCTTGTCCCATATTTCGGACCAATAATAGGTGGTGTTCCGGCAATTATTTTTTCAATAATCCAATACGGCGATCTCTCCCACGTACCTTTTATAATAATTTTAATGCTTGCTGTATACGCAATTGATAATGGTTTCGTACAGCCCTATGTCTTTGCAAAAAGTGTCGATATGCACCCGATAGTTATTATACTATTAGTCTTAGCCGGCAGCCAGGTTTTTGGGATAATCGGAATGTTGCTGGCCGTCCCGCTGGCTTCGGTAATTAAAACAGCTTCTCAGGAGATATATTTTGCATTTAAGAATTACAAGATTGCACGGCTCTAAGTAAGTTTTAATTTAGCGGCTGTATCACTCGTTTAATTTTCTTTACCTTTTACAGTCTATAAATAAGGGGATTTAAATTGCTGAAAAATCCGGTACTTTACGAAATAAACACACGGGTCTGGATTAAACGGTTTGGTAAAGACAAAAAGCTCTCAGAAATTCCAGACGAATATTTTAAAGACCTGGCTGATAAAGGAATTAATATTGTCTGGATGATGGGAGTCTGGGAAACAACTCCTCAAATAATTGAGAAATGCTGCCTCAGCCCTGAACTTGTCACTGCTTACAACAAAAGCCTCAACAAATGGAAAAGAGAAGATATAATCGGCTCTCCATATTCAATCAATGATTATCAAATAAACCCTGATTTAGGTTCTTTAACTGATCTCAAATTACTGAGAGATCAGTTAAGTAAATTTCAAATAAAATTATTTCTTGATTTCATTCCAAATCACTTCAGTGCAGCTTCAAAATTAATTGATAAAAAACCAGAACTGTTTTTATCCGGTGATGAAGAATTATTGAATTATGATCCAGTTACATTTTTTAAGCCGGGGCCGGACAAAGATGAAATTTTTGCACACGGAAGAGACCCGTTCTTTCCTGCGTGGAGTGATACAATTCAGTTAAATTATTATAACCCCGAAACCCACAAATTTATGATAAACAAATTGTTAAATCTTACTGAAATTTGTGACGGTGTACGTTGTGATATGTCTATTTTACAATTGAATAATATTTTTACAAACACATGGTCAGGCGTTTTAAATAAACTGGATTACCCCAAACCTAAAACAGAATTCTGGAAAGAAGCAATCGCAAAAGTTAAATCACAAAATCCGGATTTTACATTTATTGCAGAAGCATACTGGGACCTGGAATTTGATCTTCAGCAGCAAGGATTTGATTATACTTACGATAAAAGACTAACAGAAAGATTAGCTTCAGATGATATCTTCGGAGCAAAAACTCATCTTGATGCCGACATCAGTTACCAGGAAAAATCAGTTAGATTTTTAGAGAACCATGATGAAAAAAGAGCAGTCAGTTCTTTCGGAAAGCAAAAATCTCTTGCAGCAGCAACAATAATGAGTACTGTACCGGGAATGAAGTTTTATTATGACGGACAGTTCGAAGGGAAAAAAATAAAATTACCGTTACAACTTGGTTGTGAACCGGAAGAAAGGAAAAGTCTTTCAGTTATGACTTACTACAACCAGCTTTTGCAAGTAATCCAGAATGATGTCTTTAAGTATGGAGTTTTTAATAAATTAGATCCGATTTCCGTAGGAGAGAATAATCATTCTTTTGAACATTTTTTCTGCTGGCAATGGACATATAAGAGAGAACTTTGGATAGTAATTACTAATTATTCCGAGACAACTTCGCAATGCAGAATAAAATTTGATATCTTTTTAGATGCAAACAAGATAGAATTGTTTGATCATCTGGCTGGTATTTCATATACACGTAATGTTGATGAAATAAAATCACAGGGATTATATGTAGAATTAAAAGGATACCGCAGCCACATTTTTTCAGTTAAGTAACAGCATAATATTTTGTAAATTAGCCTTATCTTAAATCTTTCCAAAGCAATAACAGTATGAAAATTGGTGTCATAATTCCTGCTTATAATGAGGAACAGTCAATAGGAAAAGTTGTCTCGGACATTCCCGGGAAGATCGTCTCGGAAATTGTTGTAATAAATAATAACTCAACAGACAAGACAAAAGAAGTCGCAATTGAAGCAGGAGCAATTGTTTTGGATGAATCTTTCCAGGGGTATGGGGCATCCTGCTTAACAGGAATAGAATACCTAAAATCCACTAAAACTGATATTATTGTTTTCCTCGATGGTGATTACAGTGACTATCCCGGAGAAATAGAAAATCTTATCACTCCAATACTTAATGAAAACTACGATTTCATAATTGGCAGCAGAATTTTAGGCAAAAGAGAAAAAGGTGCACTTCCACCGCAATCAAGAATTGGTAGCATTATTGCCGGATTATTAATACAATTATTCTGGAAGACTAAGTATACCGATCTCGGTCCCTTTCGTGCAATTAAGACAAAAAAACTTATTGAATTAAATATGAAAGATAAATGGTACGGCTGGACAGTTGAGATGCAAATAAAAGCTATTAAGAAAGGATTAAGGTTAAAAGAAGTACCGGTAAGCTATCGTAAAAGGATCGGTAAATCAAAAGTAACCGGTACAATAAAGGGTACATTTATGGCGAGCGTTATAATTCTTAAAACAATTTTTACTGAATTTTTTAGAGACTAATGGGAAAAACTACTCAAAAGCATGCTGTAATAGTTTTTGCAAAATACCCAGATGAAAGAAAAGTAAAAACCAGGTTAGCTAAAACCACGGGGGATAAATTTGCAACGGAGTTTTACAAATTATGTGCACAACATACCTTCCGGGAATTAAACAACCTTCCCGAAGAAACCATAAAAATTTATCTCTTTTTTGTTGAAGGAATTGACAATGAGAAAATAAAATCCTGGGTAGATTATAATTTCCTTTTCCGTCCACAATCAGGGAAAAACCTCGGCGAAAAAATGTATAATGCTTTTACTGAAATATTTGAAAACGGATTTGAAAGGGTTGTAATTATAGGAACAGATCTTCCCGATATTTCATCTGGGATTATTATGGAAGCATTTACTGCATTAGAAAATAATGATGCTGTAATAGGCCCTTCAACTGACGGTGGATATTATCTTTTAGGGATAAAATCGCCAAAGGAAGAATTATTTTCTAAAATTGATTGGAGTACTGAGTCTGTTTACCAACAAACCTTAGATAAATTACTAAATGCAAATATGGAGGTAAAGACACTAACGGAATTGGTCGACATAGATACAGAAGAAGATCTTATTGATTGGTTAAGCAACAAAAAAGAAAACAAAGAAAATAAACTATATTTAAAGATAACATCGATTTATACTCCATAAGATTTTAAAAACCCCGTTTCTTTAATTCAAATAAAATGACAGATAAATAGGATTTTTTTTTCATTTATCGGTAATATTATACCATTGAACGAGCATAATAGCTATTGGTTGAATAATACCTTTCAACCTATTTACATTCCCATTACCAATACATATGTTGTATTCAATTGTAATACGTTGATATAAATGTATTAAATAATAGATGAATTTCATTCTATTTTCCGGAGGGCTTGGTAATGGATTTAACACAAGTTGTATTGTCCGCAGTTGCGGTTGTTGGAGGCTCTTTCTCACTGTTAATTGGGGGGTCTTATCTCGCTTATAAAATGAAGAAAAACTCCAACAAATAATAGATAAAACCCTTACATTGGTATACTTTTTCTAAACCTCTGCATCTGCTTTAAAAATAACATCGATATCTGCCTCACTTGACTGGTACAACATTAAGATTTTAACGTACCTGTTAAGCACCATAACCTGAAACTAATAAAACAATAAAGAGTATAATTTATTATCTTTGTTGTATTATTTTAAAAAATCGCAATTATAAAGAAATTATGGCACAAAAAAACAGGAAAAAAGAGCGTGTAATCGGGAAACCAATTGAACAAAAGAAGCATCTAATTGATCCGAAGTATAAAAGTACTGTCTGGACAATTATTATTGTAGTAGTGCTCATTGTATTTTTTATAATAAATAATACAAAAAAAGAACCGGACCAGGGTCCGTATCCGCCTAATTACAATCCGAAAGCAGCACAGGAAAGACTTCAATAATTATATCAGGATAAATTTATAGGAGAATTTTAATGAGACTAAAGATTTTAGCATCAATTTTTCTTTTCACAGCTGCAACAATAGTGGGCTGTGGAGGTAAAAACGTAAAAGAGGTTCCTTCAAATGATAATACTTCAACTGCTACAAATAATACTACAACCGTAGATAATTCAAATAAGGCACCAAATTTTTCATTGGCAAGTACTGATGGAAATACATTAAAGCTGTCCGACTTCAGAGGCAAAGTTGTAATTATTGATTTCTGGGCTACATGGTGTCCCCCTTGTCGAAAAGGTATACCTGATTTGATACAGCTTAAGAAAGACTTTAAAGATAAACTGGTAATAATTGGTGTTTCAGTAGATAGTGATACAAAAAAAGATGTTGTTCCGTTTATTAAAAAAATGGGAATCAATTACCATGTAGCTTATGCAGACAACAACATTACACAGGCTTACGGCGGTGTGCAGGCTATCCCAACTTCCTTCGTTATAGATAAAGATGGAAATATAGTTAAATCGTTTGTAGGTTTGCAGGACATCAGCACTTACCAAAGCCTGGTTACCACATTATTATAATTTCTTCTCATAAAAAAAGCCCGGGTTCTTAATCGAGACACCGGGCTTTTAATTTTTTAAATCTCTTTTTCGATTTTAACCTTTACTCACCCTCCCTTAAAAATTTCGGCTGTTCAAGTGTAAGTGTCAGTGAAATTCTGTGAGTGTCGCCAAGTGTTTCATCAGAAGAGCCGCTGAATTTTGCGAATGAATAATCGATATTTAATTTCGGTAGTTTAACTCCGGCACCGATTGTAAACTGCCTAACATCGTTGTAACCGGCACGTACCATAAAAATATTTTTAAAGTTATATTCAAGCCCGTAATGCATATCAAAACTAATCGGTCCCAAATTATA
>Ga0210085_1000548_pt1 | contig 15585 bp, 8 predicted proteins | sample China_Galinas_PW_5_FD_184866 | JGI IMG/M metagenome (GOLD analysis project Ga0210085, IMG submission 184866) | Wetland microbial communities from San Francisco Bay, California, USA, that impact long-term carbon sequestration - China_Galinas_PWC_D1... | ecosystem: Environmental > Aquatic > Marine... | reverse complement strand
TTCAAGGATCAGCGGAATATATTCAATGGTCAATACCCCGAAATAACAGGAAAGACAAAAAGCCACTTCCGTCAACATGGAGTGAACATTGGCATGCCAGAAAATAAACCATCCCCTGAGCGGTTGTCCGATATCGATGGCTAAAATCAGCAGCGCCGAACTGTAGCAGATAAAACCGATCAGCACGGCATAATTAATGATATGCTTCAGCGCATCTTTGCCAAAAATATATCGTAGCAATCCGGTAAAAAATGCACCACCACCCACCGCAATAACGGCAAGATCCGCCCAGATCCACAAAGCAAATCCGTAGTAGTCGTTCATATTGGTCTGGTTAAGCCCCTTGAACCAACAGAGTAACATGGCATAAACGCCCCACAGCAGTACAATGCCGACGACACCGATGAACAGCAAAAATTGCCACAACGGGCATCGCTTAACGCCTTTGGGTATTAATGCAGAATCCATATGTTATGTACTCCTTGAATAGCAGTTTCAATTCTTGTTAGCTTTTATCCATGGTGCACAGGCTTTTTCACCTTTGCCTCATTTTTCAGATAATTATCACCGGCATGTCGAATCCAATTTCGGCTTGAAAGATAGTAAACCTTGGGATTGGTTCCCAGTCGCTCCAACAACCGGAATGCATGAGGGTTTCTCGGACGCCCGCTATGTTTATGATCGGGTTTGGCCATATTGTATACCGCATGGTTCGGATTGTTCAGATCACCGAATGTGATGGCACCGGCAGGGCATGCCTGGGTGCACGCAGTTTGATATTCATTCTCTTCAATGCTGCGCCTTCCCTCCATAAATGCCTTTTCCTTGGCCAGCTGATAGCGGTGAAAACAAAAGCTGCACTTTTCAACCACCCCCCGCATTCGTGGAGAAACATTGGGACTGAGGTATTTTTCCATACCGTCCGGCCAAATCGGGTCCCACCAGTTAAAATAGCGGGCATGATACGGACACGAAGCCATACAATATCGACATCCAAAACAACGGGTATATATCTGACTGACAATCCCGGTTTCAGTACTGTAATCCGTTGCAATGGCAGGGCATACGGATACACAGGGAGAATGCCCTTCGTGTTGACCTGCACATTGCATACAAGGTCTTGGGAGATAGCATATATCTGTATTCGGGAAAGGCTTTCCGTTGGTCAGCCGATAGACGCGCATCCAGGTGATACTCAGAAGCTTGTTCGACTCATCTTTTCTGAAAGGCACATTATTTTCAGCCATACAGGCCACCATACAACTGCCACACCCGGTGCATTTATCCAGATCAATGACCATCCCAAATTTATGGGTTTTGTTGTGTTTCATCAGAACCTCTTAGGATTGACGATGATCAATTGAATGAAAAAGAAAAAATCTTCAACTTTCAATGGTCAGCAATCAATATAATTAAACCTTACTCAGTTTAGCCCTAATTCCCCATGCGACATCCATACCGGATTCAGGGTCTTCCAACGGGCCGATAAGCGTATTAAAATTTATCCCCTTGCCTGCCAGGTAGTCGTCATAGGCAGTATGTCCCAGCCCTCTCGGCAAAGCGATAATGCCGGGCATAATTCCCTCAAAAAAGTGAATCCTGACCTTTGCTTTTCCTTTCGGAGTTATCAATACAAGTCGCTGGCCATCATGCAGTCCGGCTGATCCGGCCGTTTTTGGGTTAATCTCAACAAAAACATACTCACCTTTAAGAACCGTATCTTCAACTGTCTTGATGGCAAATGGCGGGTCTCCGATATAACCGTTGGCCAGTCTGATGGTATCATAGGGGATGAGTACGAGGGGATAAAGTCTCTCATCACCTTCAATATTGACCGGCTTAAACTGCGGCATCGAGCCGGTATCCGGGTTGATAAACTCAAATTTGCCGGAAATTGTATCAAACGAAGATTCCAGGGACGGACGCATCAGCTCCGTGTCGGACCAGAATCCCTTTTCAACCAGGGTGTCCCACTTGTCATTTAGGGTCTCTTTTAGACAGGAATAATAACTGTCCCAGGGAAGAGTACTTGCAACGCTTCCGCCCAACCCCTTTGCCAGTTGGATGATGACATCACCGACATGCCTGGTATTAAATTGGGGTTCAACCACGGGTTTTGCAAGACCGACGACCGGTTGAATCATACCGAACGGCGTCGGTACGTCTTCATAGCGTTCGAGATAAACGTGGTTCGGAAGAATAAGATCGGCGTATCGGGCGCTTTCATCCATGTAAGAAGAAAAACTGACCACAAATGGAATATTTTCAAATGCCTTTCCGGTATTTTGGGTATCCTTTAGCGTATACAACGGATTGGCGCCGGTAATCAAAAGCGCCTCCAAAGGATACGGCGTTTCTGAAAGGATGGATTTCGGAAGACGATCCAACAAATAGCGCGAATATGGATACTTTCGGCTTCCAGCACCGTCCAGTCGTTCATGCTGCATACCGACGGCCGCCGTTGCATCCATTTCTATTTCAGGCCAGTGGATATAATCCGGATAAGCAACGGCAAATATGCCGCCCTTTTTATTAATGTTTCCCATAAGGGCGTTTAAAGCATGCACAGCCATACTTTGCGTAAGACTGACAGGATGAGCTCCATCGCCACGGCCGAAAATGGCCAGCGGCTTTGAAGCATTGGCAAAACCTCGTGCCAGGACAACGATTGTTCCACTGTCGATTCCGGTAACCGCTGCAACACTGTCCGGGCTGTATTTATCCAACACAAGTTGTTTCCACTCATCAAACCCTTTGGCATAATTTGAAATAAAGTCATTATCGTACAATTCTTCTTTGATAATTACATGGGCAAGGCCCATTGCCAAAGCTGCCTCGGTTCCGGGATTAATGGGGATCCACTTACTTGATTTAGCTGCCGTATTGGACAGGCGCGGCTCAATTTGAATGACTTTCACATTGGCATTTTGCCAGGCACTGTTGGCCCTGAACATTCGCACCGGTGATCCCCAGCCGTCGATAATGCCGCTTCCAAGGCTTAAAATAAAATCGGCATTTTCAAAATCGAACCCGGGCAAGGCTTGAGCACCCTGCATCATGTGAAATGTCAGCTCATAGGAATCACGGACAGACGGCATACGCATAAAATTGGGAGAGCCATAGGCCGTCAAAAATCTTTCAAAGAGGAGCGGTACAGTGCCGCGATCCGAGCCCGATATCACCCCCACGGTGTGCGGACGGCTCTTTGATCTCAAGTCGCCGAGCTTTTTCACGACTTCCGATACGGCCGTTTTCCAGGATATTTTTTCCCATCCCCCCTGACCTCTTTTCCCTGTCCTTTTTAACGGACTCTTGATCCGCGTGGGGCCATAAAGCAGTTGAAGACCGGAGAGGCCGAGAAGACAAAGACCGCCGTCATTTACCGGATATCCTTTTATGCCTTCAATTTTAACGGCCCGGTCGTCTATTTTCCGAACCGAAATGCCGCAACGACCCGGGCAAAGGGTACAGACAGAATTAACATAACTGGCTTCACCATCTTCAGGTACCGGCGTCCACGGCCACATCTGGGTCCATATCGAAGAATCATCCATCAACTTCCATGGCAGTGGTGAAAGGGCTGTACCGGCAGCCCCACCAATTACAAACGACAAAAAACCTCTTCTGCCAATTTTCATCTATTTACCTCTTCAATATCGTTCGATTATTTATGACATACAAAACATGCATCTCTTTGCGTCTGAACACTGCTGCCTTTAACGGTGGACAATGACCACGGTGAAATCACATTGACGATATCGTCAATGAGCCGATTTGTCGGGGTTTTAATACCTGTTTTTTCGATGTTGGCGTCTGCTATCTGATGGCATTCGGCACAATCATCCATCTTCATTCGATCCCAGGAATTCTCTTTGAAACCCGCAATGTTCTTTCCCCAAATATCTCGACTGTAGCCGGTTATCCGGTTTTCTTCATAAACCTTTAAACTTTCAGACTCGCCGATATGACCGTGGCAGGTCACACAGTCCATATCAGCACCCTTAATATGGGCGGCATGGCTAAAAAATACGCAATCCGGCTGTTTTGCGTATATCAACCACGGGACTTCCCTTTTTTTGGAAACATATTCCTCGACGAATTTAATTTCATCCGGATCGATGCCTTGAATCTCTTCATGACAATCAATGCACTGTTCCAACTTCGGGGCCCCTGAAAACGTTCCGTCCGTGCGAAAGAAATGACAGCTTTCACATCCGTTGTCGACTTCGGCAACATGAAATGAATGGTTGAAGTCTATGGGCTGTTTTTTCTTAGAATAAAGTAATTTCGGAAAAATGATCCACCCCAGGACAAGGCTGGCAAGCAGCCCTAAAACAAAAAAAAGGATAATGGGACCACCGGGCCCGTTATCCTTCTTTTCCATTTTTGCCTCGTCTGATTGTTCTGAAGTCGACCCTCCGGCAGTATCCCCAGAAATCTCTTTCGCATGATCATCCAATGTACTCATAAAAACTCCGTCAAGCTGTAGTTGATGATTTCACGATGTAAGCTGAATCTTTAAGAAAATAAATTGAACTTCGGTTTTGTACCTACAGATCTCTTTTTTGTCAAGGGAAAATCACGCTGAATACGGTTCATTATATTGGAAACAATAGATTCTATAAGTCTTTGTAAAAAAGGACTAAATGGAAGATAAATCTGCAGGCTGAAATGAAGACAATTACTCCGGGGAATGGACAAAAAGACCATTTACGGATAGACACTATATAAAATTAGAAGCCATCTCAAAAATAAGATTAGGGTTCAGGGAAAGGCGCGAAACGGTGAAAAAGCGGAGCATACACGTAGCATGTGAGCATTTTGAACCGTTTCGCAACACAGCCATGGGAACTTAGATTTTTTTTGAGATAGGTTCTACATATCTTCGGCAATTGAAACCGTCCTATCTCCGAGAATATTTACATAACTTCCTTGTTCATTATCGTACCAGCCGTAGATAACCGCCTGTGTAATCGGTATTCTGATAACCACGTCCTTTAATGAACTCAAAAATTCCTTATCCAATCCCGGCACTTTTTTTAGGTCGATGATCTGTTCGGCAGTGCGGGTGTGGGTCACATGCCCTTCGATGATCGTCGCCGCTCGGGGCATTCCAATGATATCCCCGGATACGTTCTGTTCATCGGTATAGTTAAGGTAGCCCTTGATGTCGTCAGCCGCAGCCTGTTGAAATATATCATTGAGCATTTCTCTGGAAATCGGTTCTCCGGAAAGCTCCTCTTGCAAATTCATCACCAGTATAATGAGAGAGCCTGAGGAAATGGGCACTCTAACTGATTCTGCAATAAATCCGATCTCTTTCATTTCCGGAATAACTAGCCTTAATGCATTGGCAGCGCCTGTAGACGTCAGAATAATATTATTCATTATGCTTCTGTTTTTTCTCAGATCCGTTACCCCGGATTTGGGGAGTCTGTCCAACACCTGCTGAGAGCCTGTTGCCGCATGAACCGTAGCCATGTGAGCAGACAAAATTCTTTTTGACCCTAGAGCATTTAAAAGAGGTTTTATCATATGCGCCAGGCAGGTTGTGGTGCAGGATGCATTGGAGATGACCTTATGACGTCTGGGATCGTATACATTATCATTGATACCCATTACTGTGGTGACGGAATCATCCGGCATGGCTTTGCCTTTATCCTTGATTTTAAACGGCGCCGAGACAATAACTTTTTCGGCACCGGCCTCAAGATGGCCCCGTACAGACCCTTGGGGGTGATCAGGGAAAAGGGTCGGATCGAGAAATTTCCCGGTGGTATCGACAACCAGCTTCACACCATGGTTTTTCCAGTTCAATTCAGCCGGGTTTCTGGACGACCTCAAAAAACGGACCTTGACGCCGTCAATGTTCATTGTCCCTGTTTTTTCATCCATATCACTGATCAAAGATTTGGATGCTTGACCGTATACAAACCCATGAAGCAAGCCATAGGTTGAATCCCGTTCCGTATAATGGGCGATGTCTTTTAGGGATGTACCCACCGCTCGACCGACATTAACGATAACTTCACTAAAATATTTCCGTCCCACATGGTGCCAGAGGGTAAGCTTTCCAATTCTCCCAAATCCGTTAATACCAAGCTTCAACCCACTATGTTTTTCGGTTTCCATGCGAATTCCCTTTCCTTCTTGTATGGACAATAGAAGCCATCTCAAAATAAAGATTTTGGTTCAAGATCGAGGCGGAGCCGAGTTTTAACCCGCAGGCATACTCAAGTATGTCGAGGACTTAAAATGAGGCTCCAACGCAGAGGTTGGACCAAAAGATTATTTTGAGATAGCTTCTTAGGTTTCTTTTACCCCTATCAAATCTCGATAAACCGACCCTTCCCTGCCGTCAATACTTAAATAATCTCCGGATTTAAACTCTACGTCGTCAAATCGACAGTTCTTTTTCTTTTCGTTGCAGAAAAAGTTACCACATCCCACAATACAGGTTTTCCCCAGTCGGTAGGCCACAACAGCGGCATGAGACGTTACCCCGCCACGGGCCGTTAACAGACCGTCCGCTGCATAGATTTCCCTAATGTCATCAGGAACCGTATCCCCTCTTACAAGAATCAGATACGTTCCGGGTTCCTTGCTTTTCCATTGGTCTATCTCATTAAGATCAAAAACGATCCGGCCGCCCATGGCGCCGCCGCTGACACCGACACCATGTCCCAGCAATTTATCTTTTGTAATATCATCAAGATCAAACGTTAACACTTTTTTTCGTTCACGTATGGCCATATCCCGACTCTGCATCAGGTGCAGATCTTCGGCACGAGGACTTTCAAAAGTAAATTCCATCTCCTGAGGACCCCATCCCCTTACGTGAATCAATTCTTTGGCCAAACTTTTTAGTGCCTTGTAAATCTCGGGGAAATGACTTTCAAGGGTAATGTCTGTTTCCCGCATTTCAATATCCTGCTGGATAATCGATATCGGCAGGGTATTGACCAGGCCTGAAGCAACATCTTCACCCTGATTTCCGATGGTGAAATCACCCCACAGCCTCAGACTGTCCTCCGACCATCTGGGATTATGTGTAAAAATAACGCCGGTGCCGGACTGCTGGGTAAGGTTTCCAAAAACCATTTCTTGAACCGTAGCGGCTGTTCCCCAGTCATTGGATATTCCCATAATTTTACGATATGTTCTCGCTTTGGAACCCTCCCAGGAGTTGAAGACCTTTTTAATCGTTAGATAAAGCTGCTCAAAAGGATCGTCGACTACATCTGTCCCTGAATCCATTATCATGCTTTTGTAAGTCATGGCCACTTTTCGCATCTGCAAACCGGTGAGTTTCCTTTTAAACTGGACACCGGCCCTTCGCTTCAATTCACTGATAATCGCATCAAAGTCATCCCTTTCCAATCCTGAAGCCATGCCGTAACATTGCAGAAAGCGGCGATAACTATCCCAGGCAAACCACGCATTTCCCGTGCGTTTTGCAATACCTGTTGCAATTTCTTCGTTCATCCCGACATTAAGAAACGTATCCATCATTCCGGGTTGTGAAATGGCAGACCCGCTTCTTACGGATAAAAGCAAGGGATTCATAGGGTCACCAAAGATTTTGCCGCTTATTTTTTCAATATTAGATATTTGCCGCAAAATTTGATCTTTGAAATTTTGTTTGGCCGGCAAATAACCGTCTATTATTTCCCTGCATCGGAACGCCTCGGTGGTAATAATAAAACCCGGGGGAACCGGCATTCCGAAATTCTTCAGTTTAACAAGATTCAGTCCTTTACTTCCCAGATGAATAATTCCGGAAACCAACCTGGGAATTTTATCCATAGACGTCATTGCCCTTATAGGATCATAAAGAAGCAGATGATGCAATTTGTCCTTCGGAAGTTTATTGGCCTGCTGAAAGAGGGTGTTTAGAATTCGGCTTAAAAACAGATCGAGTTGCTGAAGCCCCAAAGAAAAAGCGATCCGATCCCTAAAGAAAATTTCGGACACTCTGTGTTTTAGCTTTTCATCATCAATTGTGCCGCTCAACGGAAGGTATTTCGGCAAAATCTCCTCCATCGGTATCTGAGATAGAATCTGGCTCAGATTTTCACCATGAATATTATTAAAATAATCGTTGATGATATTCCTTACGGCCAGGGCGAATCCCTTAAAGATGTCAAGATACTGTGTAAACGTAAGCTCTCTTGCCTCCAGTGATTGGGCCAGTATGTCGAGCTGGCGCTCAATTTCAACCGAGGGAATTCCATCGAGTTGCAACGCTTTGTAAAACAAAGTTAACCGGCTGTATATTTGATAAAAAGTGGCTTTTGTTATCAGGTTGAGATCCGTATTAGCTACCAGCTCTTCAAAAAGCACATTCACCCAAGATTTTATTCGAAATGCGAGCCCGAGAGAGTCAAATTTCCTTTCACGATAGCTGCCGTACATGGAGGGAATGTCTATGGTAATGTGTCTTTTTTTATAAATATCCTCTTTGATTTCATAGGTCTGTTCAGATAGTATAATATTTTTCAACTCTTCCAGATAGTCGAGCAATTTGTATATCTTTTTACTTAGTTTAGGTTCTTTTAAAGCGTTACGCAATTTGCTTAAATCCGGGAAGGCTCCGGATTGGAGTTGAGCAAGGTAATTATCCATTTCATTAAAATTGAGGTTGTATTTCTGGTCTAAGAGTTGATATAAGGATAACGCAAGTTCAACCCTCTCCAAATCTTGCTTTGATACGTCTGAAACCTCTTCAAAAACAGACTTTATCTCATCTTCTTGAAGTGCGATAAGGCCGTCCGGCAAAGATATCCCTTTTTCTTTAAAACGTGTGATGACGTTGTGAACGCCGTCGATGTACGGTCCCTCGGTATCGATTTCCGTGTAAATATTGGGCGGAACAAAGGCTTCCAGAATTTCTTTTTCTTTTGTTTCCCAGAAATTAAAGATGGCCTTCATAAAATCGATGATCCGATTACTGCTTTCCACATGGCTCTGCTTTCTTAAAAAATGAATTAACAGATCCCTTCTTCCTGATATTTCGTCAATTCTTGTAGATATATCCCGAAGTTTTCCCTCTGCACCGATATCATTAAAATAAACCGGAAAAAGTCTACAAAGCTGTTTGACCAGGTTATATACCGGTCCGATACGGCTGTTGAGCAGTTTGGTAACATCACGTGGAAAAAGGTCTATATCCTTAATAAATACACCGCATATTGCCAGATGGATAATCAGGTATGAAAGCAGCCGGGTCGACCACATGGGATTGAGTTCAATAAGCTCGAGCCATGTCCTGATATTAAGGATGTGGGCGGGGTTGACTTTTATTTGCCAGTCATTTCCGACACCGCTGATACCCGGTGACTGAAATCCTATATCAATGACATATTCGATAAAAAATTTAACAAGATCGCTGTCATCTGTTTTATATACCCCTTTGCCCATGTTTAGGATGCAGTTCAGTGTTGTTGCCGGGTACTCAAGGGCTCGTGTTTTTAATATGGAAAAGGTTTTATGAATCAAATTTCCGATATTCAGATGACTTTCATGGGCAATAAGCCAGCTTAATGTTCTGTTGATGTCCCTTAACGTTTCTTCATGGATCACCGACAAACCGGAAATATTCATCATGTGGAAAAGAAAAATAAGCTTCCATTGATGACCCAAATGGATTTTAGGACTTACATCCAGAAGGTTTTGAGGAATTTTACGATACGCTTCGACAAATTGGGTGTAATCGGTAAGTTCAACCAGTCTTTTCAACGTATCTTCCGATGTCATGGCTTTAGAGGATACTATCTTTTCAAGCCTGTCCTTATGTTGATGGACCTGGTCGTGGGAAATATTTTTAAAAAAGCGCTTTATTTTTTTCGGCCTCTCAATTTTATCCGCCTCTTCTTTAAACCATTCCCAAGGGTCCCTTTCACTCAGCCAGTAACCATATATATGATCATAATATTTAACAAGAAGTCGATTGATGGATTCACAATCCTCATTCATTTCAGTTGAATAATTCAATAGCGCCTGAGCCAGTTTTCTTATTTGATAAAAGCTTTTAACAAATAAAAAGAAATCGTCTTTCTCATAATTTCTGATACGATCGAATGCATCATCAAGGACCGGCTTGAATCTTTTATAGTCAGCTTCAGATTCTTTTATAACTTTTTGAATAAAAAGCATAAAATTGTCTACAGCATCATCTTTGACATCTGGGTCGATATTTGTATTAATTGCCTGTGTGAAAATATCGACAAACAGTCTTGCAGCTTCAGGTCCCTTGGGATGGTTTTTTAGGAGATGAAAATAATCGAGGGAATAGACCCTTGCTTCCTGGACGATGAATTGCCAGTTTTTATATGGATGAGCAAGCTCTTTGAGGAACGTATTTAACCCTTCCATGATGCCGTAATATTTGGACATCACCTCCTGCAGAACCGAATATTTTTCATCTATGGTGACATCAATATGATAACTGGCAATATTAACTTCAAGAGCTTTTGATTGTACCATCGGACCCCCATTTGATTGACGATTGATGATTGGCGATTTTCTCAAACATCAATGGTCTGAAAATATCAAACATTGCCGCTATTTTCAATAAAAAAAGCCCCTCCCAAAGGAGGGGCCTTTTAACAACGTATGTTTAATTAACAATTAAAGTTCAAGCCATGAATCCGAATAGAGAGACTTCCCAAGGATGACATTGGTGGTCTTTGCATAATCTTGCAGCTCTTTTGAAAGACTGCCCATATCCGGTTCACTACCATCCATAATGCCATAAATCAGATCGACAATATCCTGGCGTTCGCCCCTGGCAATGGAAATCAACTGGTCGTCCAGCGGATCGGCAATCACCGACTCCATCCCGTATTTCTGGAGCATCACCATGTAGGTTTGATTCAAAATCGGCCGCAGATGATCCGGCGGACCATTGGATATGTTCGACAGCCCACAGGTACTCCTTGCGCCTGGAGCGATATCCTGGATCATTCCCTGAAATTCCATCAGGCTGATGGCTTGTGGTTGCTGGATATTCACCGGTGTTACAATACCATCCACCCAGATCTTTTCGTTGGGAATGCCGGCTTCATTGGCGAAATACAGAAGTTCAACGCACAGCGCCGCGCGTTCATTCTCATCCCGCGGAAGCCCTTCGGGCCCCCACATCAGCGCAACAAAGTCCGCATTGTATTCCGCGGCCAGAGGAACCATCTTCTCATAGCGTTCCGGGCGGCACATGATGGAATTGATAATGGGCGGCAGCTTGCAAACCTTAAGCGCCGCTGCTATGGCATCGATGTTGGATGTATCCAATGCCAGGGGAATATCGTCCACCACCTCCTGGACCACCTCGACCACCCAGGGCATCAACTCGTGTCCATCTTTTTTGGCAGGGCCAAGGTTGATGTCAATAATATCCATCCCTTTCTCCTTTTGAAAAAGGGCTTCCTCCTGAATCGGCTTGGGATCACGTTCTTTGAATGCCTTGCCGATCTTCCTAGATATAACGTTTAAACTCTCACCTAAAAGTAACATATGACCTCCCTCCTTTATCGCACCCGCCAAATGTTTTCGGGGCAAGACCCCGTCACTGTATCTTATGTGTCATTTGCCACTCACGATCTGTCAATTAAAGCTTTTTGTGTTGTCAAAATTCAACATCAACACAACAAACCCCGTTGACTCATGCCAAGCGACCAATAACTGTTCACCTATAAAACAATTTTAATGGATATTTCAATATCCGGCAATGCTTTTTAAGCTTTTACCTAGCCTTGAGAAATGCCGGAAGATGAGCAGCCTCTCTCGGTCCCACGGTAACGGTCCAGTCCGGCAATTCTTCCTCCATATCACCCACAATGGAGGCCGCATATCCGGGAATAATCACTTCCTTAGTCTTTACTTTATCGGCGATGCCGCATTTTTTGACAAACATTCCAACATCATCACCGGAAAATTTTCCCGCAGCCCATGCCGTCAAAACGGACAGGCCTTCGGAGTCTTTAATCAGCAGCCATGTCGGCACCTTGCTTCCTTCAATTTCACCGGAGACAATAAAGTATGTCAACGCAAAATTAGTGGTGACCAGCACCGGAGAATTTTCATCCGGATTGCCGATTTCATAAATACCCTCTGTCACGGTCATGGGCCTTTGAGGATCGGTAAATATATTCAGGCGTTCAACCAACAAAGAGAAAAGGCTCTCGCCCTTAAAATCGGATAGGATGGTAATGCCGCCGTACTTTGCAATAAACATGGCCGCGATGAGTGTTTCCATATCCAGGTTTGATGCCATTTCACACGGAAACGTAATGGTTGGAAAACCAAGCGCCCTGTTTAGAGACTTTAGGGCTGCACGACGAATGACGACCTGGTCCTCAAACGCCTGCTTGATCTCTCTGGCTCCAGAATCGATGACCAGGTCTTTGAGGCCCATTTCCATTAACTTGGTGGTCAGTGGAATAAGACCTTCAAGAGAATCCGCCTTGACCGCCAAAGGCAAATTATTATCTTTGGCTAGGGAGCCAAAGGCATCGATGTTGCCTTCGGTGGCCGCATAGATCAGCGGGTTTTTGAATTTGCAGGCCTCGATTCCGGCAGCCATTACATCGGCATCTTCGGACATCAAAACCAGGTTGAATTCCGAGGTCTCGGCAATGGTTTTTGCCGCTGCCGCAAAGGCATCCTTGTCACCGTTGACATCTTTTAAGGCCACCAGCTCCGGCCTTAGATTAAATCCAACTCTCTCAAACTGGAACGCATTCCAGGTTTTGAGCTTGCCTTCAAGATCAGACGCGGCAATATCGGACCCCACCATCGCACCAATAGGTGTCGGGCTGTAAAAGGTCTTTTCATGACGATATAGGACGGTTTCGCCCCCGGCTTTCGTCTTTCTAACACCTTTTCCCATCGCCACAGGCCGAATCGGTGGTGCCGACGCTTCAGCAAGTTGATCTCTTGCCTCGTCGGATACATACGGGCAAGCGTCGAGTTCCGCCTTGCCGGATGCCAGATTCATGGCAAAGGCAAGGCATGTGGGTACCCCGCATTCCTTACAGTTGGTTTTCGGCAGTAGTTTGAAAATCTGAATACCGGTTAATGCCATTTTTATCTCCTTATTCTAATGGATCAGGTTTCAAGTTGATATTCAACTGCAAGGTTTAAGGAGCGACGATTTTACGCTCCTTAAACCTTTGAAGCGTTATAGATTATCCGATCAGCGGATCCATCGAAAGGGCCGGATGGCCAACTTTTTCGAGGAACGGCATAATCTCTTCTTCCGAGGTGCCAACAGTTTCATCGGCAATCTTATTGATAAAGTCCGGATCGCCGAGTTCTTCACCTCTCTTGATGAGCCGCTCTTTTAGCTCTTCTTTAAGCATCTTGGGCATCCAGACCATTCGAAACAGGCCGCCGTCACCAACGATGAACTTGCGCTGGGTAATGTTGTACTTGGAATGGCCCACAAATCCCGGCGAAGAAGCGCCTCCGCCCATAACACCGGCCAGTGTAGTAAATTTCATGCCGCAGGGTGTTTCACCCATATAGTCACGGCCCACGGTCATGACGCCGTTGCAGGTGGGCAGCATGGCCGCAATACATTCACAGCATCCGCAGGTGGTCATGGGGTCAGTCACCAGGGAGTAAAAGTTGTAATGGGTGATGTTTCCCCGCGAGGCCTTTGATACAAAGTCGTTGACCCCTTTCCATTGGCCCAACACCGGATCGATAACTTCGCCTTTTTGGATGGGCTGGTTGGGACCGGTGGGATTGATTTCATAGGATGCCTTGCAGTCCATCCAGTTGTACGCACCGCAGAGACCGGTTCGCTCGGGACTCACCGTACAGACATGGTTGGGCGCAAAAGACTGGCACAATGTGCAGGAATAATAAGTCTCTTCCGCCTCATCCGTCATATTCTCAACCCGTTCGTCCCGATGCTTGTACTCTGCCCGGGCCCTTTTGGTGAGTTTGTCCACGTCCTCTTTTTTGGTGTACATCGTAACTTGCACCTTATCCAGAATATTTTCAAAATCCTGATGGAATTTGGCATGAAGTACAATTCCGAGATGCTTTAAGGAAAATTCTTTTTCCATGGCCGACTTGCTTACACGAATCCATGAAATGTCCCTCTGACCGATATGCATGATCCCCTGGATGTAGTTGATCAGATGATGAATCTGGCGTTCGAGAATCGGTTCAAAATCGTCCTGCATCTCACGACCGGCCACCTGGATATAGATTCCCAGGGGAAAGGTTTCGCCTTGCTTAACATCGGTGATGTCAGGGCCGATGATTTCCACCTTTCCGTCTTCAATCTCTTTCATATCAGCCATCTTGCAAAGCTCGGTGCACTGGGTCTTACCGCCGCCGCACTGAGCATACAAATCTTTTCCCCTGACCCGCTCTCCTTCAAAAGCCGGGCCGAATGACATGGGAATATCGATTTCAGTAACGTGAACCTTGAGCCCCCGGACCTCCACCGATCTCTGGCAAATTTCATCATGGCGTACATTGGGTACCACATGTTCATAGGTGCAGATACCGGTGGGTAGAATCTCGGGAACATCCGTATCAGCCAGGGTCGGGAAACCCCAGTTGACACAGCCTGCAGCCGCACATGCCCAGCGGGTTCCGATTTCACCAAAAGCGTTAACAAAGGCAAAAATTCTGTTCTTATTATACAAAAGGATCTTTTTATAGTCACCGGGTTCAACCCCGCCGAACGCCATGGCCGCCCGGTTGGCAAACCCCAGCGCAAACACGGCCGATGAAATATCCGGCCCAAAAGGCACAATACGGGTGCTCCATCCGATCTGAACACCGGCTTCAATGAGCTGATCGATGACCGACGTTCCGTTATGGCCGGATGCACAGAAGATATAAAGATTCTTCAACTGATAATCTTCGACAATCATCTTGGCGATCTCGGGCGTTGGGCATGCCCCTACGATGGCAGCAAAGCCGGGCGCGGAACCGTCCACAAATTCGACCCCTCTTTTTCTCAAAATAACGTCGTCGGCCGGACCCAGCCAGATCTTGCCGGCCTCAATATCCGGATCTTCCTGGGATGGATAATAAAAATCAGGGTCCGTGACACTGCGGATGCCCTCTCTAATTTCATAGGCGAGTATCGCGGCCATACCGGCATCCAGAAGGGGACCTAAGTAAGGCAGATGATTGACCCGCTTGATATGGGGCGGGAGCAGCCCCCGGGCAAACTTTAACGGTTTTTGCAAATCTTCCAAGGTTTCAACCTTGTGACCCAGAAGTGAGTAGATCACCGGCAAGTAATAACCGGTGTTTGGAAACTCAACCTTGGTATCTGCATTATAGGTTGCCAGAGCGTTCCTTAAACGCCCTTCAACCTCTGAAACTACATTATAGCCACCTTGAATGGCAGCAAATGCGACTAACTTTGACATATGTTCCTCCTTCGTTGAGAATTTATTCCAACCTCATATGAACAAATCCTAATAACATTAAGCTTGCTGATGTTTGGCCTCCATATTTATTATCCTTCAAGAGCCTGACGATCAGCCATATCCATGAGCACCCGTTCTCTTGCCTTTTCGATGCCCAGGGCTTTGCGCTTTTTATCGATATGGG
>Ga0210085_1000547_pt1 | contig 15620 bp, 13 predicted proteins | sample China_Galinas_PW_5_FD_184866 | JGI IMG/M metagenome (GOLD analysis project Ga0210085, IMG submission 184866) | Wetland microbial communities from San Francisco Bay, California, USA, that impact long-term carbon sequestration - China_Galinas_PWC_D1... | ecosystem: Environmental > Aquatic > Marine... | reverse complement strand
CCTTCTCGATACGCTCCTGCGACTTCTCCGGGGAGAATTCGACTTGACGGCAATCCATGATCTGCGCTCCATCCTGCATTAAACCCATAATCAGTCGCAGACAGCCTTAAATCGGCAGCTGTTACAGCGATTATAGCGCACTTATGGGTTTATTAGAACTCGACTGCGAAGATCTTGTATTGCCAAATACGGGGGCAGGACTTTTGGGACGGGCTACTAGTCTCCGGGTCGGGTCGTGCCCGCCGGGGCGAGCCGTTGCCGTGTCCAATCGCCGACCAGCTCGACGGGTGGCGGTGCCCAGAACCCATCGGGTGCGGCTCGTGATCAGGTTACGGTAGCCTGGGATGTGGGTCGAGAACAAGCCGCCGAGTCGCTTGAAGTCGCCGCGACAGTCGCAGTACAGATCACAGGCGATACCGAGGCAGGTCATCAGCTCGGCGCCGGTGGCGGGCATGCGCTGCCGGGCCGAGCGGCGCGTGATCTCGTTGAAGGTGCCGGAGGCGTCGGTCACGACGAAGACCTCATAGCTTTCCGCAAACAGGGCACAGGGTCTGGTCAAGATAGCACGCTGACTCACGTCAGATTCAAACAGGGCTGCGCGGGTCGATGCCTTCCTGCTCCAGTGGTCCCAGGTCCGATTCCAGCCAGTGTCTGGCGAGCTCACCGACCACACCCTCGACATCGCGACAGACGTGCAGACGCCGGCGTTGATCGGCGCTGAAGACCGCACCCCCGCCCGGCTCATTCATCAGATGCGGGCACAGGCCGTGGATCGACCAAGCGCCCGCGAGCTTGCCGAAGATGCGCAGCCCGCCGATGTCCCGGTCCCCCCAGTGCAAGACCGGGCAGGCCGGCGGCAGCGCCCGGTCCAGGATGCCGAGGAGCTGCACCAGGGCGGGTGCTGGGAAACCGGCCGTGTAGACGACGATGGCGTCGTCCTCGATCTCCCGCACGTGACGCTGAAAGCTCGCGAGGTTCTCGATGCTGAGCAGATACGGAATCGTCGCGCTGGGCTGCAGCGCCGCGATCCGGTCCGGTGACAGGCCGACGAACGGGCGCAGCTCGGTCAGGTCGAGCGCTGTGCCGTCCAGCGACAGCCGCAGCGGTCCCTTGATCAGCACCGGTGGCGGGAACTTCTCCAGTCCGAGTGCACGGAACAATTCGTCGTCTTTGTCGATGTCCACCCACGTCGGATTGTTGCGCAACAGCTTTGCCAGTGGATTCAGACGCCGCTCGACGGCCTTGCTGTCGCCGAGCAGTCGCACGCTGAATCGACGCAGGTCGAGTCCGTCCTGCTCGCCGTTGACGACGGCGACAGCGATGCGGAACAGCGTCCAGGCCTCGTCCGGGTCGCCGTGGGCGATCTGGAGCGCCTTCTCCCCGCGCCGCCAACGCTTCAGTCCCTGTGCGAAGGCGTCGGACAGCCAGACCGGCGCGTCCGCCAGCAGCGGCTCGACGGATCGCGCGATGACCTCGGCGTGGTTCCCCGCACGAGTGATGCCGAGCCACTGCGCGAGCCGGTCCGGGTCTTTCAGACGCAGACGCTTCAGGTCCTGGACGGCAGTGCCTCGGCCCCATTCGAGGATCACCGCGCCGGCCTGCTCGGCGTTGCGTAGGGCGGCGTGGATCCTCTCGCGTGCGTCGAGCGAGCAGTCGGCGAAATAGGCCCTTGCATAGCGCTCGGTGACCGGCAAGGTCGGGCGCCCATGGCGGTCGGCTTGGGCGAGCAGGCGCTCCAGCAGCTCGCGGGCGGCGTCGCTCATCCGTTGTCTGTTTGCCCGGGCCGCTGGGCCGGGTTGTCGGCGGCAAGGGCCAGGCGTGCCTCGGGCTTGATGTACTCGGTGTCGATGAAGACCTCGCCGCCGTCACGGTAGACGTTGACGATCGTATCGACGTGCTCGGCGATCTGTCCGTACTTCTCGTCCGGGGCGGCCAGCAGTACCTGCAGGCCGAGCTCGTCGAGAAAGCCCAACGCGCTGACGGTGTTCTGCAGATCGAGCTTCGAGAACGCCTCGTCGAAGACCGCAAGGCCGATGCCCCCGCGATAACCGCCCTGGTCGTCGCGCTCGATCCGGTAGGCGGCGGCCAGTGCGGCGCCGATCGCGACATAGAACGGCGACTGGTGCTCGCCGCCGGAGCCCTTGCCGATACGCCTGGAGAGCATCTCGGCGTTCTTCTCGCCGTCCTTGTCGTCGGTCATCTTGACGTCGAAGTGATAGTACTGGCGGTAGTCGGCGAGGCGCTCGTCCCAGCCTTCGCCGCCGTCCTCGCCGGCGGCCATCAAGAGCGACTTGATCTGGGCAATGGCCTCGTAGTGGGGATGGGAGGGATCGCTGCCGGCATCGAACAGGCCACCGACATCGCCGGCCTGCTCCGGGGTCCAGGACTCGACCCATTGCAGCACCGGCTCCAGCTCCCGGTCGGCCTTCTTGACGAAGTGGTAGTACTGGCCGTGGAACGGACGGTGCCTGAGGTTCGCGTTCAGCTCCTTGCGCTGGGCCTCCAGCAGATGCAGGTTCTCCTGCAGCTTGCCGACGAAATCGGCGCGGAACGCGGTCTCGGCCTCGTGCAGCGCGGTGCTCGCCTCGGTGGCGTAGCGGGCGAGTTCGGTGTCGCGCACCGCGCGCAGATGACCCACGACCCAGGCGGCGAGGGAGAGATGATCGTCGGCGAAACCGAAGCTGGGGGCTTCTTCGCTGGGCCAGGTGCCGAGATACTCCCTGAGCTCGTCGCGGGCCTCGATGCGGCGGTTGTGCATCTTGCTGGTCTGAGTGTCCGCCCGCTGGGCGGCCTTCTCGGCCATCGCCCGCCAGGCGTCCGGTCCCTCTTGGGGCAGCAGCATCTGCGCCTCCAGCTCCTCGAGATGCGCGCTCGCGGAGGCGGCGTCGAAGCCGGGCAGACCCTCGATCAGCCGACGCTGCTCGACGACCGTATCGGATTCGCGCTCCTTGTTGGTCAGCAAGCCCAGTTCCTGGTCCTGGGTCCTGGCAAGCTGCTCGTGCTGTGTTGCGGCGTCTTGGCGCTGCCGGTCGACGGCATCCCGGTGTGCGCCGGCGGCGGCGACCTGCTGCTTCAGACGGCGATAGGTTTCGTCGTCGAGCAATTCCAGCTCCTCTCGCTCCAGCTCCCTGATCTCGACCAGGCGGGTCTGGCGCTCGGCGACGACGGCGTACCAGTCCGGCATCGCGTCGATCCGACCCTTGAACGGGGTCAGCAGCTCATCGATCAGGCGCTCGCGTTGGCGCTGTGTCTCCTTTGCCTCGCCAAAGGCCATGGCATCGGCCTGGAACGCCTCCTTCAGGGACGCCAGGGCCCGCTCCCGCGCGTCCCGTCCAAGCATCGGTGCGAGGGGTTGAAGCCGGGTGACGGCACCGCCGGTGGCCAGCATCCCGTCACTGGTGATCGCCCGCTCCTGTCCGGCCAGCTCCTCTTCGCCCAGGACCCGCAGCACATTGCCGGCACGGCGGTTGATATAGGCGATCGCGTGCTCGTCGGCGCTGTCGACGACCTCGGCGAGACTGCCCTGCTGGCGACGTGAGAGCCACTCGGCGGTCTTGCGGGTGTTGATGATCCGACTGCCGTGAATTCCCTGTTGCCGGCCCTCGTGTCGGTAGTGCAGGATTGCATCGCGGACCTCGCCCGGTGCGACCAGCAGGGCCTCGCGGTGGCCGCCGAGGAAGGACTCGACGGCGCCGCGCCAGTGCTCGTCGCGGACCTCGACCCGGTCGCATAGCGGCACCGCCGCTATGCCGTGCTGCTGGAGCAGGGCGATCAGGTCGCGGGTGTGGCGGGAGAGATCGCTGCCCCCGGTCTCCTCCATCTGCTTGATCCGGGTGCGCAGGTCTTCGAGCCGGACGCGAAGCTCCGCGACCCGTGAGATTGCATGGTTGCGCAGCTCCCGCTGCTGCTGCAGCGCCTTTTCCAGGCCTGGTGCGACCGCGCTGATCCGCGCCGCGATGCCGGTGGCGTCGAGCGGCCAGGCATCCGCCAGCAGGTCCTCGCCAGGCAGCTGCACCGCCAAGTCCCTCAGCGCGGCAGCAAGGTCTATATCGTCGAGCAGCTCGGCATGGTCGACGAGCCTGTGCACCAGTCCGAGCGCGCGGCGTGCCTGGTCGATCGTTTCTCGGGCCTGGCGCAGGCCCTGCTCGGCGGTCTCGCGTCTCGCCTTGATCGTCTCGCGGCGCTGCTCGACATCGGTCTTTCCGAGCTGTCGGTTGGCCTCCTGGAAGGCCTCGTCGGCCTGATTCCATGCCTGGTCCAGCCGCGCGCGCTCTTCTTGCAGCTGCTTCAGCTCGGTGTCCCGCCGCTCGATCGCCTCGCGCAACGGCTCCAACTCGGCTTCCAGGGCGTTGAAAAGCGACTCCTGCTCGACCCAGCGCCAGTCCATCGCCAGCCGCTCGGCCTGCTCGGCCTTCCGGTAGAACCGGTCGATCTCCTCCAGGGCATCCTCGCGGCGCTTCGCGTCCTTGGCGCGACGGCTGATCTCGCGGTATCTTCCCAGGGCCTGTTGCAGTGAGCGCACTTGGATATCACGCTCCTCGAGGATCTGTCCGCGGACAAAGTCGGAGACGTTTCGGATCGGGGCGAAGGTGATCGCGTTGCGGAACGCGCGCAGGAAGCGTTTGCGGTCCAGGTGGCGGCGCCCGTCCGAGAGCACCGCACAGATCTGCCGTTGGAACTTCTCCGGCGAGCCCTCCAGGATCAGCCGCGACCCGGCCCGGGTACGCAGATCCTCGCGTAGCCGCAGCCAGGGCCTCGGCGTCACCCCGCCGCCGGGATGGCGATCGGTCAGGTCGACGAGCCGCAGGTCGAGCCCGGGGGCAATGAAGCGTCCGTCGATCTGCTCGCTGGACTCCTCCAGGCGGGCATGCAGCGCGAGCCCGACGCTGATCGGTTCGCCAGCGTCGTCGCGAAAGACCAGGACCGGGTAGGTGATGGCCTGGGGACGGGGGCGGAAGGCCGCGGACAGGTCCTGGTTGTCCGGGTCGCGCACGACCCCGAGACAGTAGTCGCGCAGGCTGCGGGTACTCCGCTCGCTGGCGCTGGCGTTGGGTCGCCACCAGTCCTTGTGCCCGCCCACCAGCACCGCCTGGATCGCGTCAAGCAGCGACGATTTGCCGGAAGCATTCGGGCCGATCACCGCGGTGTGGCCTTCGATCTCGATCTCGATTTGATCGATCCGGTACCAGTTGACCAGCAGGATCCGCACCAGGCGCTTCACGGTTCCTGCTCCTCGCCTACCTCATCACCGGATGATTCGTCTCCGGCCTGGTCGGTGCCCTCGTCATCGTCCGGCTGTCCGGCGAATGCCGCGATGCGATCCTGCACGCCCGGGCCGGTGACCCAGCGGATCGTCGGCAGGATACGCAGGCGCGGCAGCCCCTGCTCGTCGCTTTTGCCGATGTCGACCAGTCCGTGGCGTCGCAGCCGGGCGAGCAGATCGCGAAGATCGGTCTTCGGCGGCAGGCGACGGCCGGTGAACAGGGATTCGTAGCGCTCGATCAGGGTCTGCGACTCGGTGAAGACACAGCCGTCGCGGACCTCGAAGCGGTCGAATCCCTCCTCGTAGAGCAGGCGCAGACAGAGCACGATCAGGGTGTCGATCAGCCGCAGCCGGGCACGGGTCTGGCCCTCGTCGGGGAGGATGCCGATGACGCCGAAGTCGTCGTCGCGGCGCAGGCTCCAGCCGAGAGCGTCGAACAGGCTCTCGAAATAGTCGTAATGGTTGCTCACCAGGCGCAGGGCCTCGCGGTCGCCGACGCGCTCGCGCAGCAGGAACTGGTCGCGCAGCAGGCGCGCCGCGGCGGCCTTGAACGGCTCGGCGCCGTGATCGGTGTCGCGCTCGGCAACCCGCTGCAGGTCACGCAGCATTGCTCTCTCCCCGTGTCCGGCGATGGACGACGAAGCCGGGACACCGCACCCAATCGTTGTCGATACAGTCCCCGGTGCGCTCGACCAGGTAGCGCTGGCGCAGGCGTGCGGCGCCGTCGAGATAGGGCAGGTGGCGCAGGTGGGTGAAGGCAATGAAATCCTCGACGCTGCCGATCGTCATCGCCCGGCCGTCGATCGTGCCGCCGTCGCCGAGCTGGGTCTCGAGATAGCGCTCGATCCGCCTCGGGTCGATGCGGCGGCGGTCGAGATAGGCGCGCAGTGCGGCTTGGCGTGCCTGCACAGCCGGATCCGGGGCGCGGCTCTGCAGCGGACCGGGCTCGGGCGGGCGGCGGGTGTGGTGCGGCTCGTAGAGGCTGAAGACGCCGATCGGCGGCGGCTGGAGCACCGGCAGCCAGTCGATCTCCGCGTGGTCGTCGAGGTCCCCGACCCTGGGTGCCAGGTCCTGGCAGAGACGGGCCAGGCGGGCGGATTGGCCCGGCTGGGTGCGGTCGAGATAGCGCACCGTGTCGGCGACCCTGCCCTCCACCCGGCCGCGGTAGCGGTTGATACGCCCGAGGTGGGCGTCCACCTGCTCGAAGGTGCGGCGCAGCCGGTCGATGTCCGCGTTGACCTCGTTCCAAGCCGTCTCGCTGTCGCCCTCTCCAGTCTGGCTCATGTAGCCGGCGACGATCAGCTCCTTGCGCTCAACGTCGAATTCAAGCTCGCGCACCGCGTCGAGTATCTGCTGGCGGTAGCGGAACGGGTTGTTGCGGGTGGTCAGGCGTTTGTAGTCCTGGACCAGGAAGTGGTCGACGAAGTCGTCGAAGAACCCGCTCAGGACCCGGCGGTGGTCGTCGAGCCCGCGCAGCTGCTCCAGCATCCCCTTGAGCCCGTAGATCATCGCGTTGAGGTGCTGGGAAAAGCGCTTCGCCTCGGAGGCTGCCTGGCGCAGTGCAAGCGCCTGCTCCTGGGGTGCATCCAACGCCTGGCGCAGGTTGTTGTGGATCGACAGCACCATGCCACCGTAGAAGACCTTGTCCGGTCGCGCCACCTCCATCAGGGTCGCCCAGACCATCGCCACTGCCGGCGGCACGGCCACATTGACCCGGTAGCCCTCGCTCTCCTCCTCGAGCCAGCCGGCGTCGCGCAGGCGCCGATAGACGGTCGCGGCCGGGCTGAGGTCATCAGCGCCCGGGGCCTGATCGTCGCTGTCCTCCTGCCAGCTGAGGCTCAGGCGGGCCAAGTGCTCCTCGATCTCGTAGCGTACAGTCTCCCGGGCCGGGAAGACATCGGCATGGATCTGGTCGAAGAACAGCCCGTAGAGGTCGAGCAGAAGGGTTGCATAAATACCCCGGTTCGGACCCGCCAGCGGCGAGAACAAGCGGTCGGGTAGACGGGCGAAGATGTGTTCCATCACGTAACCATCGACTGTTCGATCTGTCGTGGGGAAAATCACAGCGAGACTCGCGGTTTCGCCTCCCAGTGTACCTCGCACGTCCTCTCGATGCGTGTGCAGAGAATCTTTGGAGAATCGGGGAGGAGAGAAACCTGGCATACCGGGATATCTCGCACCGTCCGGCCAGTCCCTCGGAGGTCGGGCTCCGATATCGCGAATAGGGAGGATGCGTGCACTCCAGCGGAAAATCGATGAACAGCTGACCGGAATTGCTTGCGCCTTCAGCATGAGGCTGCTGCTCGACACCTGTGTCTGGGGCGGCGCGGTTGAGCTTGGTCCTTACTGACCACTTGCCAATCGTGCAAGCGCGTCTGTTATCTCTCGAACAGCGATTTCGGGATCATCCAACAAGTCGGTCTCCCAAAACCTCAGAACCGCCCATTCCATGTCCACGAGTAGCTCGGTGCTCTTTCGATCACGCTCGATGTTGTAGTCGATCTTCGCGAGCCAGTAGTCCGCATTGCTGCCCTTTGCGAGTTTTTTCCGGCGCTTCTCCCAATCTCGGCCATGCCAGAAATCACCGTCCACGAATACGGCGAGATGTTGCCGGCGAAATACGATGTCCGGTTTGCCGGGAAGCTCCTTGGCATGTAGGCGGTAGCGCAGGCCCTTCGCCCACAGGGCGCGGCGAAGCAATACCTCCGCTCTAGTGCCTTTCGGCGGATTGTGGCGTTTGGCCTTGGAAGCGGCGGCTGTCGCGGGCGTGCAAGCGTCGTAACGGGGCGCCTTCCTCCGCTTGACTGCCATTCGAAATCACTGCGACGAAGCGCGTGTGAGCACCGGCAAAGGATCGATGCTCCAGCGCTCGTCCAGACGGACACGATTGCTCAACCGACCTTTGCACTTGTCGTGTGGGTCGAGGTCTGCGGTCAGCGCGTAGCGAAACTCCCAGCGCTCGGCGCGAGGATGGAGGCAGGCGGCGACGAGATCGAATTCCGTCGGCGCGTAATAGCGGGAGCAGGGATCGGCCTTCGATGCCCTCGTGCGCTGAAAATCGAGGCGACAGGTACCGTCGGCATAGGTCGCGCGCAGGATGTTCTTGCACTCGATGTACAAGGGCCGACACCCTCGCAACACGATTCTCACGTCAGGTCGGCCATCCTCTTCGAGGCGGGTGCAGTCAGTGACACGCGGCAATTCGGCGAGCTGACGCACAAGGTGTGCCTCTGCCACCCAGCCCCGTCCCGCCATTTTCAATCGAGGTGCGCTCTGGAGCAGGTCGAGGATTTCGGTTTGGGAAAGCTGGAATTCCGCGGCAAGGTGATGCAGGTCAGCTGCATGGGCGAAAGGCTTTGCGTCATCGGGCGAGGAAATTCGTATCTGCTCCAGCTCGGCAACCTTGTCCGCCAACAAGGAGCGATGTCCTGTATCGAGCCCTTTGGCAGCGCGCTCGAATCTAACGTACCTCAGGAAGCTCTCCGGTACTCCCCCAACCATGATCTCGACCGGCTCTTCCAGACCCGACTGACTGCGCTTCTGGCGCTCCCAGGCATGCCATCCACTATTGAGCACCTCATGGACCTGCTCATCCTTGAATTCTACCGAGATAAAGAACCGGGTGGGGCTATGCAGCACCGGGTCCGCAGCAACGAAGAAGCCCTGCTCCGGGTTGATGCCGAGGAACAGGGTCGTGTACAAATCGAAAGGGTCCTGCCATAGAGGGTGGAGCTCACTGGTCTTGGGGCCGTACTTCACCTGGAAGCGATGCTCATCCTCCGGGCGGTTCCGTGTGATCCGTCGATTGGCGAAGAAAGCGTAAGCAACGATGCCGATCCGCTCGCCATCGGGCGCCTCGAAAGTAACGCGAAAGGGAGCCTCGGCTGCGTCGGAATGGCAGAGAACGCGGCAGCCACTGCTTCGTAGCGCACCCAGAATGAAATCGAGCAGTGGTTGTTTATCTCGGCGGCTGACGGAGTACTTCCTGTAATCCATACCGGTCGGCACTCAGTCCGTGGATAGCCGCCGGACGGCGCGGTGGCCTTTGCCGGTTCCGGGATGGGCGGTGTGATCGCCCGCCAGGTCGAGGTACTTTTCGGGTACCGCGCTTACCGGCTCGTGTGGCGGCAGGTTTTCGCGCCTGTGTGGGATCAGGGTCGGCTTAATCTGTGCAGCGGATCGATCGCCCAGCAATCGCTTGCGGATGTGAAGCGCGATGGTCTCCGCCAGGGCGGATGGCACAGCGTTACCGACCTGCCGCTGGACCGTGGCAAGGGTGCCCAGGACTTCGTAGTCGTCGGGCATGGTCTGTAACCGGCACAGCTCTCGGGCCGAGAGGCGGCGGTTCTTCCAATGGAACGGACCAGTAGCCGGACCGGGCTGGGCGGTGAGGGTCCAGGACGGCTGGTCCTTGGCCAGCTTGAGGAGGAAGTTCCAGAAACGGCGTCGCCAGCCGAACAGAGGTAGACCTCCTCCGCGCTCGGTATGGTATAGGTAGTTCTGGCCTTCGGGAATGGAAGGCAAGAGGTCCGCCCATTTTCCTCGCACGTGAAAATCTTGGAGATCCCCCGCGTCCTCCAGATCCCCGATGGCGTCCCAAGCGGTTCGATAAGGGGGAAGGGCAAGGCCGAGGTCGAGCTGGCGCTTCTTGCTTCCGTTCACGGAAGGCGCGTGGGTCGGTGCCAAGGCCCCCATGCGAGAGCCATCGCGAGCTCCGACCAGAAAGACACGCTCGCGGATCTGCGGTACACCGAAGTCGGCGGCGTTCAGGCTGAGCAGCTCTACCCCGTAGCGGGTGCCTTGCTCGCGGTTGATGGATTTGATCGTCTTTTCGATGAATCGCAATCCTTCGTCTTTGCATTTGAACGCCAATCCCGCAACGTTTTCCATCAGAAAAGCGCGAGGCTGTGTATCACGCAGCACACGCAAAAATGCCTCCACGGTGGAGGCGCGGGGATCGTCCAGGCGTGCCGCATCGCCACTTGCCCAATAGCCGCACTTGGAAAAAGGCTGACAAGGCGGACCACCGATCAGCACGTCGGCTTCGCTTGGCTCGATGCCTGCTACCGAAAGGATTTCCTCAGAGGGAATCTCGTGAATAGAACGGTGGATGACCGGCCAATCCCAGTTGGCCCGCAGGGTCGTCACACAATCATTGTCCATCTCGATGGCGACGCGGGTCTCGAAACCGGCTGCTTCGAAACCGAGGTCGAGTCCTCCAGCCCCGGTGTAAAGGCTGATTGCCGTTCCCCTTGCTCGCTTTTTCGTCACTTGGTCCCCAGTCCCGACCGCTTTCATCGTGTAGGTTAACCCAAGAGGATCACTCCTGTAATATCCAGCTCTCTCCTCACGACACCCTGCGCGAGCTCGTACCGTCCGCGTCGGGAGCGACAGTGACATCATGGGCATGATCGAAAACCTAGAAGCCATGCTGGCCCGCGGACAGGACTCGACCCTGCTGCGCTACGGCCTGGGCAACGAGTACCTCAAGGCCGGACAAAACGAGAAGGCCATGGAGCACCTGGCGGAGGCGGTCCGCCAGGACTCCGGCTATTCAGCGGCGTGGAAGCTCTTCGGCAAGGCACTGACCGCCGGTGGCCGTCCGCAGGAAGCGCTCGACGCCTTCGATCGGGGAATCGAGGCGGCCGAGGCGAAGGGGGACATCCAGGCGGCGAAAGAGATGCGGGTCTTTCGCAAGCGGGTGCAGAAGGCGCTTGCCGGCCAATAGGCGGTGCCCGTCAGGGAGACGCTGATTTGGCCAGGACGACCGGTAGTCAGCGTCTCCGCAGGGGGCGGGGATCATTGGCGCTTGGCGTATCCGATACTGCGCATCGCCTCTTCGATCTCTCCCAGGATCGCCGGATCATCGATGGTCGCCGGCATCTTGTACTCCTCACCGTCGGCGATGCGCTTCATGGTGCCGCGCAGGATCTTGCCCGAGCGGGTCTTCGGCAGTCGCTCCACGATCGTAACCTTCTTGAAGGCGGCTACCGGGCCGATCTTCTCACGCACCAGGCCGATCAGCTCATCCAGGATCTGTGCCGCGTCCCGCTCGACATCTGCCTTGAGCACCACCATGCCCACCGGCAGCTCGCCCTTTAGCTTGTCCGCCGCGCCGATGACGGCGCACTCGGCCACGTCCGGATGCGAGGACAAGACCTCCTCCATGCCGCCCGTGGACAGCCGATGTCCGGCCACGTTGATGATGTCGTCGATGCGGCTCATGATGAACAAATAGCCGTCCGCATCCTTCAGGCCCGCATCGCCGGTCAGGTAGTAGCCCGGCTGCGCGCTCAGATAGGAATCGACGTAGCGCTCGTCGTTCTGCCACAGGGTGGTCAGGCAGGCCGGCGGCAAGGGCAGCTTGATCATGATGCGCCCGAACCCTCCGGGCTCTTGCTCCCCGCCTTCTTCGTCCAGGATTCGCACGTCGTAGCCGGGTATGGCCTTGGTGGGCGACCCGGGCTTGATCGGCAACTGTTCGATCCCGATGCAGTTGCCGGCGATACCCCAGCCGGTCTCCGTCTGCCACCAGTGATCGATGACCGGCACCTTCAGGATGTCCTCCGCCCACTCCAGGGTATCCGGATCGCAGCGCTCCCCGGCCAGGAATAGGGCGCGGTAGTGACTCAGGTCGTACTTCCCGACGAATTCCCCGTGCGGGTCCACACGCTTGATGGCGCGGAAGGCCGTCGGGGCCGTGAACATGACCGAGACCTGGTGCTCGCTGATCACCCTCCAGAAGGCGCCGGCATCCGGCGTGCCCACGGGCTTGCCCTCGTAGACCACCGTGGTGCAGCCGTAGAGCAAGGGCGCATAGACGATGTAGGAGTGTCCGACGACCCAGCCCACGTCCGATGCGGCCCAGAAGACCTCCCCCGGCTCCATGCCGTAGATGTTCTTCATGCTCCAGTACATGGCTACCGCATGCCCGCCGTTGTCCCGCACCACGCCCTTGGGGACGCCGGTCGTTCCCGAGGTGTACAGGATGTAGAGGGGATCCGTCGCTGCGACGGGCACGCAGGGATGCGGCTCGGCGTCGGCCATGACCTCGGCCCAGCCCAGGTCCCGCCCCGCGACCAGAGTGCCGGGACCTTGCTCCCGCTGCAGCAGGACACAGTGCTCCGGTTTGTGGCCGGCCAGCTCGATGGCGGCGTCCACCAGGGGCTTGTATTGCACGACTCGGCCCGGCTCGATACCGCAGGAGCCGGCGACGATGACCTTGGGCTTGGCGTCGTCGATCCGGGTGGCTAGCTCTTTCGAGGAAAAGCCGCCGAATACCACCGAGTGGATCGCCCCCAGCCGGGTGCAAGCGAACATGGCGACGAGCGCTTCCGGTGCCATGGGCATGTAGACGATCACCCGATCGCCCTTGGTCACGCCCAGTTTTGCCAGGGCCCCTGCGAAGAGGGCGACCTCGTCCCGGAGTTCCCGGTAGCTGTAGGTGCGCTTGGTCCCGGTGACCGGGCTGTCGTAGATCAGGGCAGCCTGATCGCCCCGCCCCCCCTCGACGTGACGATCCAGCGCGTTGTAGCAGGTGTTGAGCTCGCCACCCGCGAACCAGCGGTAGAAGGGTGGATTGCTGTCGTCGAGCACGCGATCCCATGGCTTGTCCCAGTGGATCGACTCTGCAGCTTCGCCCCAGAAGCCTTCCGGGTCGGCAAGGGAACGGGAATAGACCTCATCGTAGGACACCGCCATCTCCTCTTCTCTATGTTGGGATCTTATTGATGAGCTGGGCATTCGCATCGGTAGCATCTGATTCGTGTGCGCGCCGAGGGCGCACTATATTTCCGCGGAAAGACAGAAACTGCAAGCGCGAGGCTGGAGTTGCAGGCCGCACGCAGCAATCCGCGGTAGAATCCCGAGCCATGCTCCTGTCCGTCAAGCATCGCTTCCTGTTCGTCCACATCGCCAAGACGGGGGGGACCAGCATGCGCGCCAGTCTACAGCGGCTGCGTTGGCGCGACCCCTGGTACTGGCCCATGTTCCTGTGCAGCCGCCTCAGCCACCTGAGCGGCCACCGCATCGCCACCAAGCTGCCGCGGCACGCCAAGATCGTGGCGGCAAAGGAGCTGCTGCCAAAGGAATTCTTCGATACGCTGTTCAAGTTCGCCTTCGTGCGCAACCCTTGGGATCTGCAGGTGAGCTCCTTTCACCACATCCGCCGCGAGCGTTCCCATTATCTCGCGGGGCATGAGGACTTCGAGGGATTCCTGCGCTGGAAGCTGAGCCCTGAGCGTCCCTATCAGTTCCATATCGACACCTCGATCGAGCTGCAGACCGACTACCTGATCGACCTGCACGGCGAGGTGGCGGTGGACTTCATCGGGCGTTACGAGCGCTTACCCGAGGACTTCGCCGAGGCCTGTCGGCGCATCGGCGTCGTGCGGCCGGAACTGGCCCACAAGCGCAGGGCGACGGACCGCGAGAAGGACTACCGCAGCTACTACAGCGACGAGACCGCGGAGCTGGTCGCACAGCATTTCAGGAAGGACATTGAGCTGCTCGGATACGGATTCGACCCTGGAGACATACAATGAGCGGTTCCCACTACCAAGAAGTCGCCGAAGGCGTCTACTGCATCGAGACCGGCCTCTACCGCCATGGTCTCGCCGCCTGTTATCTCGTCTGCTCCGGCGACCGGCTGGCGTTCGTGGAGACAGGCACGTCCAGGTCCGTTCCGCGGATGCTGGATGTGATCGCCGACCTCGGCCTTGGGCCGGAGAATGTCGACTACGTCATCCCCACCCACGTGCACCTGGACCATGCGGGGGGTGCCGGCGACCTCATGGCCCGCTGCCCCAACGCCCGGTTGGTGATCCACCCTAAGGGTGCAGGACACATGATCGATCCTTCCAAGCTCGCGGCGGGGGCCATGGCCGTCTATGGCGAGGAGGAGTTTGCCCTGCACTTCGGGACCCTGGTGCCCATACCCGAGGAGCGGGTGATCGTCGCCGAGGAGGGCATGCAGATCGATCTGAACGGACGTCTGCTCACCTTCATCGACACGCCGGGCCACGCCAATCACCACGGGTGCATCTTCGATGCGCGTACCAGGGGCTTCTTCACAGGCGACACCTTCGGCATCTCCTACCGAGAGCTCGACACCGCCGACGGCCCCTTCCTGTTCGCGCCCACGACCCCCGTCGCCTTCGACCCGGACGCCTGGCAGGGGAGCCTGGACAAGATCCTGAGCTTTGCGCCCAAATGCATCTATCTGACCCATTACGGAAGGGTGGACGACCCGGATGTCCTGGCCCAGGACCTGCGCAGGAGTATCCGCGAGCTCGCCGACCTGGCGCTGGCGGAAGAGGCCAATCCGGATGAAAGACGAAGCGAGCGCATGCAGAAGGGCGTGGCGGCGCAGCTGATTGAAGGCGCCCGAAGCCACGGCTGCAAGCTGGACGAGGCCCAGATCCGCGAGGTCCTCGCGGTCGACATCGACCTCAACGCACAGGGGCTCGAAGTTTGGCTCATGCGGCGCGCCAAGGCGGCATCCGAAAAGGCCGGCGCCTGAGAGCTTGTAAAGAGCTCGGACGCCTTCTGCTGACGCCCCTGAGTGTCCGCGACTGCGGACGAATGTTTTCACAAGCTCCGAGAAAGAAAAAACCCGCCAGCGGCGGGTTTCTCAAGGGACCTGGTAAGAAAAAGGGCTACTTGATCTTACCTTCCTTGTAGGGAACGTGCTTACGTACCACGGGATCGAACTTCTTGATCTCCATCTTCCCGGGCTGATTGCGCTTGTTCTTCGTGGTCGTATAGAAATGGCCGGTACCGGCGCTGGAGATCAATCGGATCTTTTCACGTGCTGCTTTTGCCATGAGACCTTACCTCCGCGAGACCTTTATGGATTCAGACCTTTTCACCCCGAGCGCGCATCTCGGCGAGCACCTGCTCGATGCCCTTCTTGTCGATCAGGCGCATGGCGCTGGCGGATACGCGAAGCCGCACCCAGCGCTTCTCGCTCTCCACCCAGAAGCGATGGTAATGAAGATTGGGCAGGAACCGCCGCTTGGTCTTGTTGTGGGCGTGGGAGACATTACAGCCTGTGAGGGGCCGCTTGCCGGTTACCTGACAAACTCTGGACATGACACGAAACCTTCCGAAGCCACTGGGCACTGAATGAGGTTCAGACGAAACTTAGGGATTCTACGTGAGTATCGTTGGCTGAGCAAGTTTCAGATCTTCCTCGCACTGCCGACGCACAAACATATTTCCCGCGGCCGCTATGCGGCGAATCGTTGGATAACCAGGTCGCCGCCTTGTAGAAAACGGCATCGAAGGCACTCTCTGGGGCAAAGAGAACGTCATAATGGGTGCTTGGCGCACGCCAGACAATAGTCTTGCGCCACCT
>Ga0210085_1000546_pt1 | contig 15628 bp, 16 predicted proteins | sample China_Galinas_PW_5_FD_184866 | JGI IMG/M metagenome (GOLD analysis project Ga0210085, IMG submission 184866) | Wetland microbial communities from San Francisco Bay, California, USA, that impact long-term carbon sequestration - China_Galinas_PWC_D1... | ecosystem: Environmental > Aquatic > Marine... | reverse complement strand
CGGCGATGTTCGCTCGATGGTCTCAAGAGAATTTCTTCCGCTACATGCTCCAACACTATGGTCTAGACCGCCTCGTCGACTATGGAGTCGATGACATTCCCGATACCGTACAGGTCGTCAACCCCGAACACCGTCGGCTTGACGGACTGGTGCGTAGCAACAACGGCAAGCTCTCGCGCAGGCGTGCGGCCTTCGCCACGCTCACCCTCAAGGGAGAAATCGAGCCCAAAAAGATGGCCTCTTTCGAGCTCGAGAAAGCCGAGCTTCAGGAGCAAATCGACACCCTAAGCAAAGAACTCGAAGAGCTCAAAGCACAGCGCAAAGCCGTCCCGCGGCATATTACGATCGCCGAGCTGCCAGAGGAGGAGCGGTTCAAACAATTGAGCACCCAAAGCAAGCAGCTGATCGATACGATCAAGATGGTGGCTTATCGTGCTGAAACAGCCATGGTCCAAACAGCGCGGGAAGTGATGCACCGCGCGAACGATGCCCGCAGCTTATTGCGTGCTCTCTATGCCACGGAAGCAGATTTGCTTCCGGATGAAGAAGCAGGCACGTTGACTGTCCGAGTACATCATCAGGCCAGTCATTGTAATGATGAGATTATTCGTCATCTTTGTAATGAGCTCAACGCGACGGAAACGATCTTTCCGGGTACGTCCTTACACCTCGTGTATGAATTGGTTTCCAATGAGTTCATTGCTATGCCCGCATGTTCTTGCGAAATGGTATGCGAATGACTCACGCGCGGTCACGACAACTCAATCGTGTCCGATGCGGCCGCGATGAAAACCGGGGTCAATGCATAATCCCTGAAATCAGGATGTCTGACGTCTGAGCAGGACCACAAAGAGCTTGAGGCGGAGATCGTCGGGCAAGCTCACAAGCGGGCACTTGAACAGATGAACCGCTCCTTTGCCAAAACGATGATCGGCGGCAAAGTTGCCGTGATCCGTGAGTACACGAACCCGACATTTGGGACACCTACATACGTCGTGATAGTCCCTGCACAGCTAAAGGAATGGTACAGAGGCATCAGCGCCTTTGCCGTTGCAGCAGGCAGCGTCAAGCCCACGAACCTCGGGAAAGACTGGCTAGACTGTCATGGACACAGGCGCTACGAGAGGATGACCTTTGAGCCTGGCCCAGTCGCAGAGGACATCTATAATTCCTGGACCGGCTTCCCTGTTCAACCTGTAGAGGGAGACTGAAGCCTGATGCAGCAGATGATCCGCGAAGGTTTGTGCGATGGCAACGAGGCCCACTACGAGTGGCTGCTCGACTGGATGGCCGTAGGTCTGCAGCAGCCCACCGCCAGGTATGGTGTTGCCACCGTGCTTCCTGGAGAGAAAGGCGTCGGCAAAGGGCAATATGCCACATGGTACGGAAAACTCTTCGGCAACCACTTCCTGCACCTGTCCAACACCAAGCACCTAGTTGGCAATTTCAACGCCCACCTTGAAAAAGCGCTGATGGTCTTCGCCGACGAGCTAATCTGGGGTGGCAACAAGCAACAGGAAGGTGTGCTGAAGTCCCTGGTTACAGAGGAGCTGATCCCCATCGAACGCAAGGGTTGGGATACCGAGCTGCGGAAGAACTACACCAGGCTCATCGTGGCATCCAACGAGGACTGGGTCGTCCCGGCTGGACGCGGGGAGAGGCGTTGGTTCGTGCTGGATGTCGGCTCGAAGTTCCGGCAAGACACGGAGTTCTTCGCGGCTCTTAACGCCCAGATGGGGAAGGGTGGGCTTGAGGCGATGATGTATGATCTTCTGATCCGGGAGATCAAGACAAATCAGCGCATGGCACCTAGCACGAAGGCACTTGCCGACGTGGCAATCCTGGGGCTTGATGACGTGTCCGCTTGGCTGCACGATTCTCTGACAACTGGCGCGTTTCCTGATCCTGCCGAGTTTACAGGTGCACGCACTGGCGGTTTTATTCGAACGAAGGAAGCTTGGAGGAGCTGCAGAGACCCAATGACGACGAATCTCGCAGGACAAGAACATGCTCCGTTGGCGACTTCAACTTGTCCGCACGGGGATGGCCCTATGCCGTTTCTAAGGACACTCTCTACGGAAGCTTCGTATCCCATACGAAGGCACACAGCCGCTACGCCAAAGTCCAGGGTCGCCCGTCCTTTTTCAAGCGGTTTGGAAACCTGCTGCCATCGGCCACGGAGCAACGTCCACGGCTTGACGGAAGACCAGAGAGAATCATGATACTGCCGCCCTTGGAACAAGCTCGTGAAGAATTCAAGCGGACGAGCGGCCTGGATTTCGACTTCGAAGATGCAGCGTAGCTGATCCAGGGTAGGCTCTACTGATCCAGGTAGTTCCGGCTACCTGGATCACGCAAACCCGCATAAACACTGGTCTGATCAAAGTGATCCAGGGTACATTGCTCAGTTAGCGTGTGTGACGATTTTCCCCAAGTCGGAACGGCATATTTCATTAAGATAATAAGTTTTTTATAAACTGCTTTTTTACTTGGATCATCTGGATCAGCTGGATCAAGCCAGTAATCACGCGGGCTCCAGTGATCCAAGGTAAATTTCCACCCTGGATCAGCTCAGCACTAAGTTGGACGCTCAACCCTCCCCCGCATGGGTTGTATGTCCGCAATCCCAGAATGCTTTCTACCAACCGCCTTGGGCTTCAACTACGCTCGCACTGCCAATCCCTCGCAATACAAAAATCCTTATCTCTGACCCTTTTGGTCAAAATTCCGACCCCTTCCGACATCATCAGCCCCCCATGGGTATCGCCTCGACCCCCTACTCTCCCCTCTGAACCAGGGAAACCTGATCTGGGTTCTATGTTCCAGGTTCTAAGCTCTACGCACTAGCTCTCAAGCTCCCCCACTTTTTAGTTCCAGGTTCCATGATCCAAGCTCGGGATTCCAAGCCTCATGTCTCGAACTAGCACCGACTCTAAAGCACTTCCACTTGAGTGTTGGGCATCCCCAACGCTTCCTTCTTCGCTTTCTTGCGGCATTAGAAATAAGTACCTTTGGAACAACGGCATACTATCTGGCATGCCGTTTGCGTAGGGTTCCTGTGCGTGTGCTTGGTTGAGCAGTATTAATCATGGATACGCGTGTCCCTCGCATTCAGCCGCCTACTGTGATGAGTTAGGCGGCTCTTTTAATATCCCCCCGCACAGCACCAAATCGTTACAGAAATGTGAACTTATTCACAGAAGACCTTCTTGACGACGAACGCTATTCCTGCTTGGCATCGAGTTCGTCTAAAAAGTCGCAACTCTGCACCAATTCCATGAGCCACGAAGGGAAATAGGGCGGCTAAAATTTGGCCGGTTTAACAAATCTGTAAGGAATTCTGCTGTTCTACGGACTCCAGCCTCTCGTTACTCACAGAGTTATCCACAGAAATTGTGGACGCACAGGCTTTTCCTTTCAAAGTCTTGGGGTTCCACTTCCTCTTCGAGAAATGACATTGGTAACATGGCGCAATCAGGCTGTTTTTTCCCGCATTGTCTACGGTCGTACAGAGTAAGATGACCCACCACCCGCTCGCACCTCCGAGCCTTGATCCACGTTCAAAGCACTACGTTCTGTGACTCACCCTCCTTGTTCAAGGTTCTCCGTTCTGTCTTCCAGGTTCCTAGTACTTAGTTCAAGGCTCTATCTTGCACGGAATTTCTGAGCTTCGCTTCCTCGGCAAGGGGCAGCGAGACTGTGGAAAGGTCTGCTATCGGGACCAGACCGGACACAGAATCCTTTGTGCTAGGACTACCGGGGACAACCAGGGTACCTGAGAGCGGTTCGTCGTTCGAGGCAGCCAAGACCATCATCTTGGGATAATGAGAATACTCTCACGGTGAGGCGACAGCCCGGCGCATGACCCCCAGCTGCGCTCATCGGCGACAAATGCCCCGGACTGCTGGCTGGCCGCTACTAACTTGCCAACGGGTCGAGTCAGGGCTGCTGGCGACCTTGCAGGCAGACGCAGCCGCTGCGTACCGGCTCGCAGCATCCGCGAGCTTCGTACCCGCGAAGCGGAACTACGTAGAGCGCGCGAAAGATACCTGGTATCGTGAAATCGATTATTTTTCATGTGTACTGCGACGCGCGGTGCTCGTAGAGCGGGCGGTACAACATGCTCTTTTACGTGGCGATAAACAAAAGGAAACCAGGATGCGGATCCGGATCGGGTACGAGCTAACGTACGAGTGTCCGCACCCGACACCGATGATTCTGTCATTGAACATCCATTACAGTCGCGTTTCCGACCTCGTCAACCCAGACTACATCGTCACCAACCCACCAATTCCGATTACAGCCTATCGGGATGGCTTTGGAAACTGGTGTAGCAGGATCATTGCGCCGCCGGGCGAAACCCACCTGTCCACCGACACGCTTATCAACGACAGTGGTCTGCCGGACGCGGTCCAACCCTCCGCCGTGCAGCATGCCGTGGAGGATTTACCGGAGGAGACGCTGGTGTTCCTGCTGGGAAGCCGCTACTGCGAAACCGATCGGCTCTCCGAGGCGGCTTGGGCTCTGTTCGGGCAGACAGCGCTCGGATGGCCGCGGGTCAAGGCGATCTGTGATTTCGTCCACGGGCATATCGCCTTCGGCTATCAGTACGCTCGGGCGACCAGGACTGCTCTTGAGGCCTTCAACGAGCGCATGGGCGTGTGTCGCGACTACACCCACCTCGCGATCGCTTTCTGTCGCTGCATGAATATCCCTGCGCGCTACTGCACGGGCTATTTGGGTGACATCGGGGTCCCTTCCTCGCCGGACCCGATGGACTTTTCCGCCTGGTTCGAGGCGTACCTTGGCGGCCGTTGGCACACCTTCGATCCTCGCAACAACATACCGCGAATCGGGCGGATATTGATCGCCCACGGGCGAGATGCAGCGGATGTGCCGATCAGTAACGCGTTCGGTCCCAGCGTACTCAAGCGCTTCAACGTTTGGACGGATGAAGTGAAGGGGTGAGCTCCGGTGCTGATGCCAGGACAGCGCGCGTATAGCTTCCCTCGAACGGGGCCGCGGTGATGGATTCCAAAACGGCCGCAGAGGCAGCGACGTTACTCGGCCTCGATGAACCTCCCCCGGTCGAGACGATCAATACGGACGGGAGAAGCAGCGCGGTTCTGGTCTGTGATCACGCGTCCAACAGGGTCCCCGAACGGCTCGGCACCCTTGGCCTTGATCCGCGTGTGCTGGCCGAGCACATCGGCTGGGATTGGGGTGCAGCCGACGTAGCGCGTCGCCTCTCGGCCCATCTTGATGCCCCGTTGGTGTTGAGCGGTTACTCGCGTCTCGTGATCGACTGTAATCGACCGCTTGACCATGCGGAATCCATTGCCGAACGAAGCGCCGGCGTATCCATCCCAGGCAACCTCACGCTGTCGCCCCCGGAGCGGTCGATCTGTATCGATGCGCTGTTTCACCCATACCACGATACCATTGTCGAGTTGCTCAATCGTCGCTCCCAACGACCAACTCTGTTGATCAGCATCCACAGCTTTTCGCCGATCCTGAACGGCCAGTTGCGACCCTGGCACATCGGCATTTCTCATTGGCGCGACCCGCGGCTCGCCGCGCTCCTGCTTGGAGCGCTGCGTCGCACTGCGGATTACTCGATAGGGGACAACAAGCCGTACCCTATCGAAAACAACATCGATTACACGATTCCCCGCCATAGTGAGGGTCGCGGATTACCCTCCGTCATGATCGAGATCCGCCAGGACGGGATTCTGACAGAGTCCGGCGCAGCCGCCTGGGCGGCACGGTTGGCGCAGGCATATCGGCAGGTCGAGTCTGAGATCCTGCGTCTGTTCGGATCTTCGTTTGAGACATAACTGCGTGCCGAGCCAGGCATAGTCGATTGAGCACTGCCTTCTCGACCCGACGGACTGCCGCCAAGCCCAGCCGGTCAAGCAGGTCCCAATGGCTCGATTTAGAATTCGTCCGTGACTGCCCACTAAAGGGCACCTCGAAAAATTGCCTTTTTCGCCGGTCACGCGACTCTAACCCGTTGATAAGAAAAGATCGCGATTCCTCGAAACTGTATTTTTCGAAGTGCCCTACAGATACTTGGAAGAAGTGGTAAGCTTGGGGCGTCCCGATGGTCTTTCTTCACCGACCACGCTCAATCTTGATGCCGGCTGGGAATTCCTATGTAAGTCAAACCTCGGCATCCTCCCGGCATCTCACCTCCGAATCGGCCACGCGGTTGGTTAATGTTCTGTTTCGAAAAGTTTTTTAGACGGTACTCCCATTGCAACAACTTACCACTGAAGGCCAACGGATGGTCAACGACCTTTCACAACGCCACGGTTTCACTCCCGACGCCGTGACACACATGTTATTCGCCGTGCTCAATGGCAACGGAACCATGGCGCAGTTCAACCATCCGGAGTTTGCCGGTTCCGGTCAGTGGATGCAGGGCGGCATGTTGATGCTGGGCGACATGTTCAACCACGCCCTGAAGGGGCGTGTCGATGCTTTGTGTTGGGATATTTCCCAGATCCTCGCCAATCAGCCCGGTTTATTGCGCAGCGGAAGCTTCCAATCCCAGAGCCAGAGCGGGGGCGGACAGCAAAGCCAGGGCGCGGGCGCGCCCATGGGCGAGTCCAGTTTGTTCGTACCTAACCCCTCTGCCCATTGGTGGCCGCGGGACCTTGGCGCACCCAGCGCAACCGGCAACCAGAACAACGTCCGCTATGCTTACTTCGCCAACGCCCGCCGGTTGGCGGTCGAGACCAAGGGACAGGTCTGGGTCTACGACACCCTGGATCACCAGATTGGCGGATTCTCCCAGCAGCAGGGTACCAGCGGTTCGATCCTGTTCACCAGTCAGCACGGCACCGTGAATTTAGCCAACCTGCCGATCGTCTCCATCGACGGCCGCCCTCCCACATCGCCCCAATCGGCGACCTCATCAGCCGCCGCGAACACCACCCCACCTTCTGCGCAAGAAGCCGATATCTTCTCCGCGATCGAGCGGTTGGCAGACCTGCGAGGCAAGGGCATTCTGAGTGAGGAGGAATTCGCCCAAAAGAAAGCGGATCTGTTGAATCGTTTGTAATACCGGCAGCACCCTCGGCATCGAGAGGTTGTACGGAAGGGCGATCCGCCCGCTGTGGCCAGGGAACGCCGCCGTTAGGGTAGGCGCAAAATCCCGCCTGCAAGCCCAAACCCGGCACCCGCGGGCGCGTCCGTCAGAGTACCCCGCACAACGAATAAGGTTAGATCGTGCGAGGAACGAGCCACGATCTGAACCGTTTGTTGGACGAGCCCGGTGGGGCGGAGGGGATCAAGGGCTTTAGAAAATATCTCGGAGGGATGTTCCGATGGAAGACCTGACGAAAGCGGCAGATCTTCGACGGAAGCATTTCGCGTCGCCATTGCGGCAACGGCAGCAAGTACGGGGCGATTATTCGCCGGATTTATCGATCGAGGAGACGAACACCACCCTCGACCAAAGAAGACCGATTTCGCCGACCGCGGGTTGTCGGAGTCGGTTACATAACGGCTACCGCCGCATCACCGATCGGCACAGGTGGCAGACCGCAGAGAGACGGGATGATTCGCCTCTTTACGATCTTCATATCTGCGCCACAGCATGGACAGGCGAGGCGGGGACGTGGTTTGATCCGGGCCAACGCCCGCTGCCGATCCAATCCGAGCAGATACTGCACCAAGGCGATCAGCCGCTTGCTGTTGGAATGCAAGAAGCCGAAGTCATGCGCGCGACGGAAGCCTTTGGGCAAAACATGCTGCAGGATCAGCCACAAGAACTTGGCTCCGGAAACGGTCCTGGTCTCGGTGCGATTGGTTTTGGCGCTGCGATAGCGGAAGGTCACCTGTCCGTTCTCGCACGCCAGGATGTCCTTCTCAGCGATCACCCCACGGTAGAGATAGCGCCCCAGATAGACCAGCGCCTTCTTCCCGTAGCCACGGCAAATCTGTTCTAAGCGATTTCCACAACCGGAGGTAGCCGTTGTGGGCGGGAATTCTCGGTCAAGCCCAGATAGTCGAAGACGCGTCGGACATTGCGGGCGAGCTTGGCGACGGTGGCGGCAACGCTGTCGCGGCCCTTGGACTTGATCAAGCCAATGGCGAAGCGGCCTAGTCGTGTGATGTTCTCCGGGCCGTGACCGGTGCGTATGGTGCAGCGGTCCTCGTCCCAGTTCCAATCGAGGATGGACAATGGTGGGCCTCGACGCCCCAGTGGGCGCGGTTGAACGCCAGTAGCCGCGCGGCATCGGCGCTCTCGGGAGTGTGATCGGTCAGGCCATAGACGATCTCGGTGGATTCCTTGCCCGTTTTTTTCTCGATACGCCGGCGCTCGATGGCGAAGACCTGTCCGACGTGGGGAAAGTCCAGGTAGTCGTTCAGTGCAGTGGTGGTCCAGATGGTGCGCGATTCCAGGCGTCCGTGCTGCATTCGAACGGCTGGCGAAAGTCCGGCCCCGCGCGGGTTTGGAAGAACAGGCGGATATCCTCCAGCACGGTGGGCTGGTTGTCTTTGGCCGTGAACAGATCGTGTGCGTTGCGTTCTTCGACCAAGTAGCGGGCAAGCGTGTGCTGGGTCAGCAAAGCATCGGCAGGAATCGTCTTGGCAGCAATATCCAGCCCTTCGAGCAGGGGCACGAACATCCCGATCTCGTTGGTTTGTTTGACCGCATCTGTGCCCTCTACGGGCAAAGAGGCGACTTTTTTTGAGTGGGGCAGATCTTGCTCTCATGACCGACCGTGCCGAGGATGTGGGTCTGGCGGCCTTGCTCATCGATGGCGTTGCACATCGTTTTGCCGTCGATGGCCAAGCCCTCGTCCTCGCTCGCATACTGCGCGTTCCAGCCTTGCAGGGCCTGATCGAGAAACTGCAGCTGCACACGGATGAGCACCTCGCGGAAGATGGTGCGGCTGGGTACCTCATAGCGCCCGTTTCGGTAGCGACAGCGAAAGCGGGCACGCGCCTTCTGCCCCAAATCCTGTGCCCACGCGCTGATGGCCTTGTAGCCGCGAGCCCCGCACAGAACAGCCGCGGCGGCAATGGCCAACACCACCGGCAGGGGGTGGCGTCTGCCCTGTGCGCGTCGGTGGTCAGGGATGTCGGCGAAGAACGCCGGCAGCGAACGCATCTGTTCAGCACTCAACATCAGCTTCGGGGCTCCGTGGTGGTAGGCAGGATCGAGTATGGGCGCGCCCAAGCGGGCCTGGACGCAGGGAACCAAGGGACGCACGAAAATCAACTTCGGTGCCGATACCGCGCTGCTGTAGCCGCCACGGGTACGGCGAAAGCCACGCGTATTGCCCACATACTCCCAGTTGGCGGCACGGTAGATCGTGCCGTGGAAATAGCGCGGGTCCACGAAGGTCCCCAGCAGCCACAGTGGGTGGCCAAAGCGCTCGCTCCAGTCCTGCGCCAAGCGCCGTTCGCACAGCGAGAGGATGCGCGAGGCCAGGTTCGGAAAATGCTGCCCGGGCAGGATCAGGAAGCGTGCGTTGTTGGCGATCAGGTGCAGGCGGTCGTACTGACAGCGCAAATCCCAGCCGATCCAGCGGTCACGGGCTGTACACTTCCAAGCCGAGGCACAAAAGCTCAGCAGCGCCAGCCATTGGTCACGCCAGGCGGCCACGTACCAAAGGGTGTGGCCGATCTTGGGAAGCGATCCGAGGTAATGATGAGCCTGAAGAAGAGATTGAAAGCGTGCTTCCTCCGCTACCGCCACAGGGCGAAGGATGATCTCGCGAAGGTCCACGCACAGCGCCCTTGGTTGCCGGGTGTTGATGTGCGTTATACCCCCGTGTGCGGAGATTGTCCAGAACGCAAACTAACTTCTTATTCAACGGTTAGATCTATGTGAGAACCGATTCGCCCTGTTCCCGGAGCCCACGCACTTGCAATCGGCAACCCATTTTCGCGCATAGCCATTGGGCAAGGTGAGTCCTTCGCCGGTAATGGCCGCGAGCAGCTTGGCGCGAAAGACCTTCGCCAGGGCCTTGTGATTGAACAAATAGGGGCGTTTGCCCTTGGATCTTTTTGTCCGCCACAACTGTTTCTTGGCGTCGATCGCCGCCGCGGGAACCACCAAGTGCACATGCGGATGGTAATCCAGACGGCGTGCGTGGGTGTGCAGCACGGCGACGGCCCCGGGGGTTCCTTGCAGCTGCTTGTCGTTGTGGGTGAAGTCGTTCAGGGTTTGCCAGGCTCACTGGAGCAACAGTGAATAGAGGGCGTGTTGGTTGCTGAAGGCCAAGCCCCGAAAGGCCGCCGACAAGGTGAAGGTCACCAGGAAGTAGGTGCCGGGCACCAGCCTTTGGAGCTGGCGCTCCAGCCATTGCTGGCTCTCGTGGTGTTGACAATGATGGCAACTGCGATGCCCGGACGAATGCGGCACCAAGATCTGGTGGCCACAGTTGGTGCATTGGGCCAACATCGAAAGACTCGCTGAGGTACGGCAGTCCTTCATGGCGGACAGGGCCTTGCGATGCGATGGCAGGAGTGAATCCTGATACTGAGCCAGAAACTCGGCTTCGAACAGTGCGATGAGCGATGAGAGCAGGATCATTTGGCCTTCCCCCAGTCGATGGAGAAGCCGTTCATCAGCGCATTGATGACCTGCTTGGCGTTGCCCTGCGTCGTGGAGGTCAGGTGGGTGTAGCGGGCGGTGGTCAGGATCGAATGGTGGCCGAGGATCTTCTGCACCTCCAGCAGATCCACGCCCCCTTCGATCAGATGGGTGGCGTAGCTGTGACGCAAACTGTGCGGCGTGATCTTTTTTTTATACCACAGGTTGCAACCACCTTGCGCAAGGTGTTCTGCACCCCGCGGCGATCCAGGGGCGTAGTGGCCGAGCTCGCCCCCATCAGGCCACCGTGACGATTGGGGAACAGCAACACCGGATTGCGATGCACCTGCCAGAAGCGGCGCAGCACATCCAGCGTGCTCTGCGCCAGCGGCACGAAACGGTCCTTATTGTCCTTCGAATCGCGGATATGCACCCGCCCACGGGCCACGTCGATATCGCCGACCTGCAGGCGCAGACCTTCACCGAGGCGCAAGCCCAAACTGTAGGCGGTGAAGTAGAAGACCCGATAGCTGAGGGTGTGCGTGGTCCCGAACACGTCCTTGGCCTCATCGACGGTGAGAATATCGGGCAGGCGTTGCGCCTTCGGCGGCTTGATCAAGTCCACGTTCACCCACGGCTTGTGGAGCACATGGGCGTAGAAGAACTTCCGCCCGTACAGATCGAGCTTGACCGCGCTCCAGGAGTGCGAGTCCAGCAGGTCGCTGAAGTAGTCGATCAGCTGCTGCTCGGACAGATCCTCGATCCGGTACGCGAAATACTTACCGATGCGCCGGATCGCTCGGGCGTAGGCATCAATGGTCTTGGGCTGCAGGCCCTTGAGCCGCAGGTGCTTGAGATTGGTATAGTAGAGGCGCTTGAAATTCGCCTCGGATGGTGCTGTCATTGCCAGGTAACCTCATGATTCTTGGCGGAATGGCCCCTCGGGTCCGAGGGCGTGAGATTAATTTTAAATTTGAACGGGTTTCGAGGCCGTTCTCCGCGAAGCGGCTCCGTCCAACTACAAGGGCAAGTTGTGGTCGCTGCGCTCACATGACTTGTTCTTTATGTTGCTGCGGCCGAGAAGCCACACTAACGAATAAGGTTAGATCGTGCGAGGAACGAGCCACGATCTAACCTTATCCGTTGGACATTGGCCGGCTCGAATGTTTTCCATACTTCGGATGTGTTAAATTGCGAAGACTAACAGCTGGCGCATCGGGCTGAACCGCGATTGAGGGATTGCTTGGGTTCTCGGCGATCCAGGACAAGGAACCGATGAATCTATCGTTCGTTAGCCCCATTCGCCCTGTTACACATAGGTTCCGGTTTGGCCGTACAATCACCGACCGCCAGTGTTAGCCCCCGATGACACAAACTTCCGACACCCTGAACGCTGTGCCCGAGTCCAGTTCTCTCTCACCGACCGGCTCGCCCGCTGAGCTGTCTCCTCAGGAGCGCCGCGAGATGGTCGCCGTCGCCGCCTATTACCTTGCGGAGCAGCGAGGCTTTGCCCCGGGGAAGGATGTCGAGGACTGGCTCCGGGCGGAGCAATATATCGACGCTATGGTGCGCGGGCTGGCCCGCACCGGGATTTCCCGCGGCGGGCACGAGCGGGCGGAGCCGATTGCTTCGGACCGGCCTGGTCTCCTGCGCGAGGCGCTCCAAGCACTCGGCGTGAAGCGCTTTCTGTTCGCCATTCACGACGCCTCCTTTCCCGCAGACCCCGATGAAGATATCGGGCGGGGCGCACCGGGAACTGCCGCCGCGGCACGCCTCCTTGCCTTCGTCGCGCGTTTTGGATTCACCGGGATCCAGCTCGGGCCCAAAGGCCAGACCGCCAAGGACAATCCCTCTCCTTATGACGGGACCATCTTCTCCCGGTCCGTTCTGTCCATTCCGCTGGCGACTTTTCGGACTGGCCTGCTCTCGGACACAGTGTCGACGCAGAGCCTTTCCCGTGCCCTGGACACCACAGGCGATACGACCTCGCCCGCCCGCGCGGATCAGGTACGCGCCCACGCGACCATGCACCGATTGCTCGGGGAGTCGTTCACCACACTCGAGAGCGCCCCTCGCGGCGAGGTCCAGGACAAGCTCTCCGCCTTTCAAACCGAGAATGCCCAGTGGGTCGAGCGCGATGCCCTGTACCACGCCATCGCCGGATCCCACGGTGGCGTGAGCTTCCGCTCCTGGCCGAGCGACCGCGATCTCTTTGCGTACGGTGCCGAGGATCCTGCCCCGAGCGAGCGTCTGAACACACTGATGGAACAACATCGCGGCGCCATGGACAGGTACCTGCTAGGGCAGATGCTTGCTCACGATGCACACACACGTTTCCGCGAGTCGGCAGCGCGCCATAGCCTCAACATCTATGCCGATATGCAGGCAGGGTTTTCGGAGGTAGACACCTGGGCCTGGCGGTCGATCCTGCTGGACGAATACGCCATGGGCGCCCCCCCGAGTCGCACGACACCTCAGGGGCAGCCTTGGGGATATGCCGTGCTCGACCCCAAGCAGCTCTTCCAGACCCAGGAATCGGGGAGGGTCTCTCCAGGACCTACCCTGCGCTTCCTCGCGCTCCGGTTCGAGAAGATACTGCACGAATACGACGGTGTTCGGGTCGATCACCCACATGCACTCGTATGCCCCTGGGTGTACCGCACCGACATCGCCGACCCCGGGGAGGCCGTCCGGCGCGGCGCCCGTCTTTACGAGTCTCCCGACCTGCCCGATCATCCAGCGCTCGCCAAGTACGCCATCGCGCGCCCTTCCCAGATCGATCGTCGCCTCCCGCGGCATGCTGACAACTGGGTGACCTGGCTTGATCCCGAGCAGGTCGACCGTTACGCGGTGGCTATGGACCTGCTCGTCGAGACGGCTCGGCGCCAGGGACGTGGGGTGGAGGCCATCGCCTGCGAGGTCCTGAGCACCATGCCGCGCCCGCTCGGGCTGGTGCTCGAGCGCAGCGGGATCGGGCGCTTTCGGATCGTGCAGAAGGCCCAGCTCGATGATCGCGGTGACGTATACCGGGCGGACAACGCTCGGCCGGCGGATTGGGTGATGTTGGGAACCCATGATACCCCCTCGATCTGGTCCGTCGTGCAGGAGATGACCTCCAAGCAGCGCGCCGAGTGGGCCGAGCACCTCGGTCGGGCGCTTCGCCTGCCGGAGACGGCGCGGACCGCGATTCTCTTCGACCCGGGACTGCTCGCCAACGCGATGCTCGCCGAGGTTTTCGCGAGCCGCGCCGAGAACGTCATGATGTTCTTCGCCGACCTCTTTGGTCTCAACGAGCGCTACAACATGCCGGGGACGGTGAGTCCGGACAACTGGACACTTCGCCTTCCGTCCTCCTTCGAGCAACTCTATGAAACGCGCCTGGCCCGAGGCACGGCCATAGACTTGCCGCTTGCGTTGGCGATGGCACTGGGGGCGCGCGGGGCGGGGGAAACCCAGACCGCCCAAATGATACGAGCGCTCCGGGAGCTGACACCGCGCTCCTTCGTGCTGGATTCGTCGACGCCGTGATGCCTCAGAGTCGATGAAGAAGACGCCGCGAGATCCTCGACGGGCTCGCGCTACGTCCAGGTCCCGCCCCGAGAATAGGAAATCGCTGTCGCGACAGATTTCACAGACAACAAAGAGCTGAATAAAGATGGAAGATCGGCACTGCGCTACCTGCGCCAATTGGTTTCCGGGCTCCGGTGATGCCTCTATTGGCGAATGCCGTCGACATGCGCCGTATCCACGGACTATCGATGAGCGCGAAAACTCGCCGCAAGTGGTCTGGCCGCAGACGCTCGCCGACGATGGTTGCGGTGAGTGGTATTTTGGCAGGCAACGGCGCGTCGAACCTTCTGGCCATCAACTTGGGACAGGGACTGGTACCACGGGCCCCGTTGTGGGCGCACGCAGGTTGGGCGATTTTAGCTGGTGCGAGTTACGCACCAACAACCCAAGAGGCGCCAAGGCATTCTACGGGTCGCTGTTTGGCTGGGACGTGCGCGACGCAGATACATCCGCGAGTGCTTATTCCATCATAGAGCTCGATGGCAGACCAATCGGTAGCATCAAAGCCTTTACTCAGGACACCGCAAACACGAAGGCTCACTGGGGTGCCTTTGTGAGTGTTGGCGATGTAGATGCGCTAGTCGCCCGGGCACGGGACCTGGGTGGTCGTGTCCTGGGTGCGACACAGCAACTTCCGGGGGTAGGGCGATTCGCCGTCCTCGAAGATCCTGAGGGGGCAGCGTTCGCGGTAATGAGCTTTCTGGAGCAGGGCTCATGAGCGGAAAACAAACACGCTAATACCCACAGAGATCTGTCGATGCGCGGATTAGAAGCCTCATCCTGTGGCACAAACCTGGCGTCTGTAAAGGGCAGAAGATAGGCCCAACGGCAGGTGGTGAACGGCGCGGAGCCCCCAATGCACCCCAGATCCGCATCGTTCATCCTACAGACCCCCACGATGAAACCGGCATGGTCTCTTCCGGAACGAGCGCCCGTGTTCGTGAAGTCTAGTCCATTGACCATCACCATTTTTTGTGGATAGACCCAAGAGTCCAAACGCAACCGTTGAGGAGCGAGATAATGACAACCGGGCACGAAAAGAGCGTTCCTCCCAAGAACACGGCAGGAACGGGTGCAAAGGCCCGGCAGGAGGCCGAGGAGAAGGCTCGTCAGGAGGCCGAGGCGAAGGCCCGCCAAGAGGCCGAGGCGAAGGCTCGCCAAGAGGCCGAGGCGAAGGCCCGCCAAGAGGCCGAGGCGAAGGCCCGCCAAGAGGCCGAGGCGAAGGCTCGCCAAGAGGCCGAGGCGAAGGCTCGCCAAGAGGCCGAGGAAAGGGCTCGCCATGAGGCCGAGGCGAAGGCTCGCCAAGAGGCCGAGGCGAAGGCTCGTCAGGAGGCCGAGGAAAGGGCTCGCCAAGAGGCCCAGGCGAAGGCTCGCCAAAAGGCCGAGGAAAGGGCTCGTCAGGAGGCCAAAGCGAAGGCTCGTCAAGAGGCCGAGGAAAGGGCTCGTCAGGAGGCCAAAGCGAAGGCTCGTCAAGAGGCCGAGGAAAGGGCTCGTCAGGAGGCC
>Ga0210085_1000545_pt1 | contig 15634 bp, 14 predicted proteins | sample China_Galinas_PW_5_FD_184866 | JGI IMG/M metagenome (GOLD analysis project Ga0210085, IMG submission 184866) | Wetland microbial communities from San Francisco Bay, California, USA, that impact long-term carbon sequestration - China_Galinas_PWC_D1... | ecosystem: Environmental > Aquatic > Marine... | reverse complement strand
CGCAGCTGCGCCAGATCGCGATCGGGATCAACAAGGGCGGCAAGATCTTCGACCGCGGCCTGCCGACCTGCCAGGTACGACGGATCCAGCCCTCGACGATCGCCGCTGCGAAGCGGATCTGCGGCAGGGCGATCGTCGGCAACGGCCACGTGCGGGTGCGAGTCAGGCTGGCCAACCAGCCCCCGTTCACCTTCAAGGGACCGATGCTCGTCTTCAATGCCACGCGCAGCGGTGGCATGCGGCGCCTGCTCGCGCAGGTCTACGGCATCAGGCCGCCCTCGGCCTTCGTGCTCACCTTCAAGATCGTCCGCAAGGGCGGCACCTTCGGCACGGTGATCAGGACGACGCTGCCGAAGGCGGCTCGCAAGTGGGCCTACGTCACCCACTTCGACATGAAGCTGCGCCGCATCTACAGCTACCGCGGCCGCCGCCACAGCTTCATCAGCGCCGGCTGCGCCGCGCCGGCCGGCTTCCCCGGGGCGGTCTATCCGTTTGCGCGGGCGAACTTCGGCTTTGCCGGGGGGCAGCGGGTTACGACGACGTTGATCAGAGACTGCAAGGTTCGCTGAGACGGGACCTGACCGGCGCATTTCTGCGTCCTCGGTCGGTCGGCTCGGGTCACGCACGGTAGTGCGCTCCCCTCTCCGCCCTTCCCTGCGTCCTTGAACTGCTTGGTCAGGTCCCGTCTCAGATTTCGGAGATTTCCCCTACCGCTCGTTCCCAGGTGTCAACCGCTTCATCGCCGCGGTCTTCCACGTGCAGCTGGGCGGAGGTGCTGATCAGGTCTGCGAGGGCGAGGACGGCCTCAGTGTCTCCGATAGCTGCCAGCCGCTCGATGCCGAGGGCGTAGAGATAGTCGCCTGCGAGTAGGGCCAGGTCGTCGTCGTGGCCTTTGAGCAGGCGTGAGGTGGAGTAGTGGAGCTGGTAGCCCTCGCGGACCGCCTCGAGGACGTGGGCGTAGTCGCCGTCAGGGGCGAAAGCTTGGTCGGGGCTCGGGTCGGTTACGTGGGGGGAGATCGGGGTGTCCTCGGCGCGGAGCTGCGCAGCGAGGTCTGTGAGGGCGCTCAATCGAAGGCCTCCTGCAGCGATTCCTCCGCGGCTTCCAGGGTGCGGGCGATTGCGTTGTCATCGTGCGCGAGCGAGACGAACCAGGCCTCGAACTGGGACGGAGGTAGGTAGATGCCGCGGTCCAACATCGCTCGGCAGAAGCGGGCGTGGGCCTCGAGGTCGCAGGCGGCGGCGCCCTCGAAATCGGTGATCTGCTCGGTGCCGAAGAAAACGGTGAGCAGGCCGGTGGCGGAGCCGATGCGGATCGGCCACCTCGCGGCGAACCGGGCCAAGCCCTTGGCGAGCTGCGCGGTCAAAGAACCCAGCCGCTCGTAGGCGGCGGGGTCGAGCCGGCGCAGCGTCGCCCGCCCCGCTGCCATCGCCAGCGGGTTGCCGGAGAGCGTTCCCGCCTGGTAGACGTCGCCGGCGGGGGCGATGCGCTCCATCGCCTCCCGCGGCCCGCCGAAGGCGGCGGCGGGCAGCCCGCCGCCGAAGATCTTGCCGAGAACGGTCAGGTCGGGCTCGACCCCATAGAGCTGCTGGGCGCCGCCGCGGTCAACGCGGAAGCCGCTGATCACCTCGTCGAAGACGAGCAGCGCGCCGGCCTCGCGGGTCGCCTCGCGGAGGAACTCGAGGAAGCCTTCCGCCGCCGGGACAACACCCATGTTGGCCGGCAGCGGCTCGGCCAGAAGCGCGGCGACCTCATGCTCGGCAAGCGCTCGCGAAACCGCCTCGCGATCGTTCCACGGCACGACCACGGTGCCGGCCGCCTGCGCCGCGGTGACGCCGGGGCTGCCGGGGATCGCCAGCGTCGCCAGGCCCGAGCCGGCGTCGGCGAGCAGGCCATCGGAGTGGCCGTGGTAGGCGCCGGCGAACTTGACCACGACCTCCCGCCCGGTGACCGCGCGGGCGAGGCGCACAGCCCCCATCGCCGCCTCGGTGCCGGAGCTGGTCATACGCAGCATCTCAATCGAGGGGACCCGGCTCGCGACCTCCTCGGCCAGCTCAACCTCCGCCTCGGTCGCGGCGCCGTAGCTCGTCCCCCGCGCCACGGCCTCGCTCAGGGCGGCGATCACCCCGGGGTCGGCGTGGCCAAGGATCAGCGGGCCCCAGGAGCAGACCCAATCGACGTAGCGGTTGCCGTCGACGTCGACCAGCTCACAGCCCTCGCCGCGCTCGATGAAGATCGGCTCGTGGCCGATCTGCCGCATCGCCCGCACGGGACTGTTCACCCCGCCCGGAAGCACCTTCACCCCCCGCCGGTACAGCTCGACGGAGCGGTCGTGGCTAGGAATGCTGTTCTTCCCAGGTCCGATAGTCCTGGGTGAAGTAGCGCAGGCGGATCTTCTTGTACTCGGTCGACGAGTAGAGCGTGGCGCGGTCCTCGGCGCCCATCCCGCACTCGGCGGCGATCGAGTCGAGGATCGCGTCGCACTCCTCCTTCGAGCGGCCGTGGGCCATCGTGAAGACGCTGTAGGGCCAGTCCTCGTAGGTCGGGCGCTGGTAGCAGTGTGAGATGCCGCGGAAGGAGGCCATCCGCCGGCCGGTCTCGAGGATCTCCCCCTCGGGCACCTTCCACACCCCCATGCCGTTGGCTGAGAAACCGGCGCGGCGATGGAAGAGGATCGCGGCGACGCGGCGCAGCAGCTTGCGCCCGACCATCCCGCGCAGCCGCTCGAGCAGCTCCTCGGTTCCGATGCCGAGCTCCGCCGCGGCGGCGTCGTAGGGCCGCTCGACCGCCTCCATCGGCCCCTGCAGGGCGCGGATGACGGCGATGTCGCCCTCGTCGTAGGGCTGGCGCTCCAGCTCACGCGGCGGGGCTGCCTCGACCACGGCGGCGAGCGCGTCGGTGCCCTTCTCCATCTCCAGGTTCATGTTGATTTTGAACAGGGTCAGGGTCGGCAGCCGGCGCATCGACTCGGCCCCGGTCTCCTCCATCAGCGCCTCCAGCGTGCCGTCCATGCCGAGCTGCGAATCGGGCGGGACGGCGATCGTGAACCAGAGGTTGAAGTCGTGCGTGCGCAGGTAGTTGTGGGAGACGCCGGGATGGGCGTTGACCGCCGTCGCGGCACGCTGCGGATTCTCGGCGTCGACTTTGGCGGCGACCAGCATCGACTCGTAGCCGAGCGCGCGGGTGTCGAAGATCGGGGTGATCTCGCGGATAATCCGCTCGTCGAGCAGGCGGCGGGTGCGGGCGAGCACGTCGCCGAGGTCGAGCTCGGCCTCGGAGGCGAGCACGGCGAAGGGCTCGGGGTCGAGCGGGAAGCTCGACTGCAACAGGTTCATCAGCCGCTTGTCGGTCTCGTCGAGCGGGATCGCCGCGCCGTCCTTGCGGGAGCGCGCCTTCGACTGGGGGATCTTGACAGTCACGCGCTCACGCTCAGCCGGTCGCAGAGAATCAGATGGCGATGCTCCCTCTTTCGGTTCGCTAGAGCCAAGCTGCTGCCTCCTTCGCGTAATAGGTGACGATCGCGTCGGCGCCGGCGCGGCGGATCGAGGTCAGCGTCTCGAGCACCGCGGCGCGCTCGTCGATCCAGCCGTTGGCGGCGGCCGCCTTCAGCATCGAGTACTCGCCCGAGACATGGTAGGCGGCGAGCGGCGCGCCGGTCTCCTGCTTTACCCGGCGCACGACGTCGAGATACGGAATCGCCGGCTTCACCATCAGCATGTCGGCGCCCTCGTCGAGGTCGAGTTGCGCCTCGCGCACCGCCTCCGCGGCGTTGGCCGGGTCGAGCTGGTAGCCGCGGCGGTCGCCGAACTCGGGGGTCGACTCGGCCGCATCGCGGAACGGGCCGTAGAAGGCGGAGGCGTACTTGGCGCTGTAGGCGACGATCGGCGTGCCCGGGTGGCCCTCCTCGTCGAGCTGGTGGCGGATCGTGCCGACCCGCCCGTCCATCATGTCGCTCGGGGCGACCGCGTCGGCGCCCGCCTCGGCGTGGGAGATCGCGGTTTTCGCCAGCAGCTCGACCGTCAGGTCGTTGTCGACCTCGCCGTCGCGGACGAAGCCGCAGTGGCCGTGCGACGTGTACCCGCAAAGACAGACATCGGTGATCACGGTCAGCTCCGGGTGGGCCTCCTTCAGCGCCCGTACGGCCATCTGCACGATGCCCTCGTCGTCGTAGGCGCCCGAGCCGGTCTCGTCCTTGGCGGCGGGAACGCCGAAGAGCAGGAGCGCGCCGATCCCAGCGCTGGCGATCTCGGTCGCCTCGGCGATCAGCTCGGAGATCGAAAAGCGCTCGATCCCGGGCATCGACTCGACCTCTTCGCGAATACCCTCGCCGGCGACCACGAAGGCGGGTTGGATCAGCTGCGACGCCGAGAGGTCGGTCTCGCGGACGAGGCCACGCAGGGCCTCGGTGCGGCGCAGGCGTCGCATGCGGGTGCTCGGGAACTGCATTGACGCGATTCTAGGGGAGGGACGGGGATACCCCTGCCCGGACTCGCGGGCTTCGCCCGCTCTGAGTATCCGCCCGTTCAGGGGTATCCCCGTCCCTCCTCAGTACCGTTCCGCCGATGGAGGCACGGGGGCTGGTCAAGCACTATGGGAAGCAGGAAGCTCTAAGGGGGGTCGACTTCGCTGCTGAGCCGGGGGAGCTGGTGGCGGTCATTGGCCCCAACGGGGCCGGGAAGACGACTTTGTTGTCGATTCTGGCGGGGACGCTGAAGCCGGATGGGGGGACGGTTGAGACGCCCAATGGGGATGTTGGGTGGGTGCCGCAGCAGGCTGCGCTCTACCGGCGGTTGACCGTGGAGGAGAACCTGCTGCTCTTCGCGCGGCTTGAGAAGCATGCGGATCCCCGTGGGGCCGTCGGGGAGATGCTGGAGCTGACCGGGTTGGGGGAGCGGCGCGGTGAGCTGGTGGCGCGGTTGTCGGGAGGCAACCAGCAGCGGGTCAATATCGCGGTCGGGTTGATGGCGCGGCCGGCGGTGCTGCTGCTCGACGAGCCGAGCGTCGGGCTCGACCCGCGCCAGCGGGCACGGCTGTGGGGCTTCATCGCGGGCCTCGCCGGCCGCGGGACGAGCGTCATCTTCTCCACCCATGACATCCAGGAGGCCGAGCGCTACGGACGGCGGATGCTCGTCCTCGCCGACGGCGAGAGCCTCTTCGACGGCTCCGCCGGCGAGTTGCGCGAGGCGGTCGCGGGCGAGGCCCCCGGGGCAGCCGACAGCGACTTCGAGACCGCCTTCGTCGCCTTCCTCCAGCACCAGGGGCATTGAGGATGCGCTGGCTGCTGCTCAAGGACCTGCAGATCCTGCGGCGATCGCCGCTGCAGGCTGCGCTGCTGATCGCCTACCCGATCCTGATCGCGCTCTTGATCGGCTTCGCGATCTCGCGCGACTCCGGCGACCCGCGGGTCGCCTTTCTCAACGAAGTCCCGGAAGGCGCGAGGATCGCCGGCGGCAACGGCAGGCTGCCGGCGGTCGGGGTCAACGAGCGGATCTGCAGCCGGGTCGAGTGCGTCGATGTCGCTGACCGGGGCGAAGCCGAAGCGAAGGTCCGCGACGGCGAGGTGCTCGCCGCGCTGATCCTCCCCGCCGACCTGATCGACCGGCTCAACTCGCTCTCGACGCTGAGCCCGGAAACGCCCGAAGTCGAGGTGATCGTCAACGAGGAGGACCCGCTCAAGGCGCAGGTCGTCGACGACCGCATCACCGCCCTGCTCTCCGAGGCCAACCTCTTCATTGCCCGCCAGATCGCCAGGGAAGGCGGTCGCTACCTCGACCTGGTGGTCGAAGGCGGCGATTTCGACGTGCTCGGCCAGCCCGTCGAAATCCTCGGGCTACGCGCGGTTGCCTCGATCCTGCAGCAGCTGCGCCCGGCCGTGCCGGTGGCGCGACGAGCCGAGCTCGACCGCGTGATTCGCTTTGCCACGCTCGCCCGCGACAACCTCGACGTCGCTGCGCCGCTGATCGACCGGCTGGCGCAGCCGATCGCCGTCGACAAACAGTCGGTCAGCGCGCCGACGCCGCCGCTCGACGTCTTCGCGATCGCCGTCGCCGCGACGCTGACGCTGACCTTCGTCACCCTGCTGCTGGTCGCAGGCTCGCTGGCGCTGGAGCGCGAGGAGAACACCTTCGCCCGCCTCACCGGCGGCCTCGTCTCGCGCGGCGCTCTGCTCGCCGAGAAGATCGGCCTCGGCGTCGCCGCGGGCCTGGTCGTCACCCTGCTGATGCTCATCGGGGTGCAGCTCTTCTCCGCCCTGGAGTGGAGCCGCGCCGGGCTCTGGCTCGTGGCGGCGCTGTTCGGCGCGGGCGCGCTGGCAGCATCCGGGGCGGCACTGGGCGCGAGTGCCCGCGACGTGCGCGCGGTCTCCCTGCTCGCCTTCATGCTGGCCCTGCCCATCGCCCTGCTCTCGCTCGTGCCCTCAGGGGCGGTCGGGGCGACCCTCTACGACGCGATCCGCGTGCTCACCGCGCTCTTCCCGTTCAAGCCGGCGCTGGACGCGATGACCGCGGCACTCGACCCCGCCGGCCCCGGCATCGGCGGGCCGCTCCTGCACCTGGCGATTCTGGCCGTCGCCTACGCCGCCCTGGCCCGGCTTTCCCTGCGGCGCTTCGGCTCCATCTGAGGGACTGCGGGTAGGGTCCCGGCATGAAGGTGCTCTTCATCGGCGACGTCGTCGGCGGGCCGGGACGGCGCGGACTGGCGGCGGCCATGCCCGAGCTGCGCGAGCGCCACACGCCGGACCTGACGATCGTCAACGGCGAGAACTCGGCCGGCGGGGTGGGGATCACCGAGAAGACCGCGAAGGCGCTGTTCGATGCGGGCTGCGACGTGATCACGTCCGGCAACCACGTCTATCGCCATCGCGAGGCCTACGAGTTCCTCGACCGGGCAGAGCGGGTGATCCGGCCGGCCAACTATCCGCACGCCAACCCGGGCAAGGGCCACGTCGTGGTCGAGGCCGGCGGGATGCGGGTCGGCGTGATCAACCTCAGCGGCGCGATCGGCCTGCACGTCGCGCGCCTGCCGTTCCACGAGGTCGACAGCATCCTCGAGCGGATCGAGGCCGATTGCGTCGTCGTCGACTTCCACGCCGAAGTGAGCAGCGAGAAGGTCGCGATCGGGTGGCACCTCGACGGTCGCGTGGCCGCCGTCTTCGGCACCCACACCCACGTCCCCACCGCCGATGCGCGTGTCCTGCCCCGGGGCACCGCGCACATCTCCGACGTCGGCATGACCGGGTCGCGCACCAGTGTGCTCGGGGTCAAGCCGGCGCAGGTGGTCGAGGGGATGAAGACTCAGATGCCGGTCAAGTTCGAGACCGCGGATGAGGATGTTTGGGTGATGGGCGCGGTGGTCGAGATCAACGAGAACGGCCTCGCCGATTCGATCGAGCAGGTGATGGTGCCGGCTCCTACGGCTGGGTGAAGGGCGAGGATCGGGGGTCTCCCGCCCGGACTCGCTCGCTTCGCTCGCTCTGAGTATCCGCCCGTTCGGGAGACCCCCGATCCTCGCCCGCAAACGCGACCAGCAGGTACGGGTAGAACCAGACTATGTATAGGTAGAACCAGTGTTGGGCCGTCAGCTGGAGCGCGATCAGGAGGGCTGCGCCCAGGGCGGCGACTTGTTGGAGGGACTTGGTGCGGGGGCGGAATGCGAAGGCCAGCGCCATAAGGGCCGTAATCCCGAGGAGGGCGGTGCGCAGGGGATCGAGGGTGGATACCTGGCCCCAGATGCTGAAGGGGGAGTCGCGGTCGGACTGGTAGGCGATCGTGCGGTCGTAGACGGTGTGCAGGCCGGGGTCGATCGCGGGCCAGAGGAGGAGCAGGGCGGCGGTGGCGACGAGGGCGGCGGTGAAGGCGGCGACGGCGCGGGGTCCGGCGCGGTAGGTCGCCAGCATCGGGACGAGGAGCAGCGGGGCGAACTTGGTGAGGGTTGCCAGGGCAGCGAAGGCGCCCCGCGCCGCTGGACGGGCGAGGGCGAGCAGCACGGCGATCAGCAGGGCGGCCACGAGCGTGTCGTTGGAGTTCGACGCGAGCGCGTAGGCGGTGTAGGGGTAAGCGGCCCAGCCGAAGGCGAGTGTGGCGGCAAGCTTGCGGCCGGCCGGTCCGGGGCGGATGCGCAGGCCGAGCCAGATCAGCAAGGCGAAGGCGAGCAGATCGAAGCCGACCGCAGCGCCGTGGGCGGCGGGCAAATCATCCCACTCACCCTGCCACGGCCAGATCAGCTCGGAGGGAACGTAGGCGAGGTAGTTGACCGGCCCGTAGGTGTCGCCCTGCGAGACGTCGCCGGGGAGGTTGTCGTATAGCTGCTCGCCATGGGCAATTCGGTCGGCGCCGGCGACGCTCGCGTAACCGACATCGATCACACCCGCGTCGGCCATGTTCAGCCCCACCCGGAAGCCGATCAGGAAGAGCGCGGCGACCAACAACCAGCTCGCTCGCCAGACGGGACTGATGCCGTCTCCCCTCCCTCGCATCCCGATCCACAACGCCCTGCCAAGCAGGTACAACAGCACCGGGTACTGCGAAGGGACCGAGACACCGACATCGCCGCGGTTGAAGAAGTAGTGCGAGACGCCGAAGCCGAGCAGCACCAACAGATCCAGCGTCGCCACCCGCCACGGCCGACGCCAATCGATCAGCCCGATCAGGAAGAACGCACACAGGGGCAAGAACACGTACGGCGCATTCAGCTTGTGCCCGAACGACCCCTCGTACCCCCGGGCCATCTTCCATAGCACCTGGTACCCCGTCCAGGACTCGGTGACCTCGCCACTCTTGGGGTCGACCAGCACCAGCGCGACCTCGGTGTCCCCGGCGAAGTACGCCACCTCCCAGACCCCGTCGACCTTCGACACGCCGTGAGTCAGGCCACCGTTCTTCTGCCGCTGATCGACGACCTTTGCGTCTCGATTCGCGGCGCGCAACGCTTCCGTTTCGCCGATCCCGGCTGCTTCCGCAACTCCACCCATGAGAAGCAGTGCGGTCAGCGTGAGGAGGCACATCCGGACCACTGCCTGCCTCCTCACGTCAGCCCGAAATGCTCGAGCACCACTGGCGCCACATCGCGCAGGGACCACTGAGGGTTCTCATTGGGATCGTCGGGGCCGCAGCCGACGAAGAGCAGCGGCCCTAGCGAGTCGCCGGCGTTGAGGGCGCCGTGGCTGCCGCCCCCCGCGTGGCTGACGCCGCCCCAGTCGACGGCCTCGTAGCCGGGGGTGAGCGAGACGATGAAGTCGCCGGCCTGTGGAGCGTTGAGGGCGGAATGGACTCGGGAGAGGGCGTCGGGATACTCGCGAGTGTGGAACGTGTCGTCTTCGAGCGTAGCTTCGAGCACGCCGAGGTCGCCCTCGAGCTGCCAGCGCTCGCCGCGGAGGTCGGCGACGTCGTCGCCGGGGCGGAAGCGGAGGTGCTCCCCATCCCGCCAGATCGCAGATTCGTCGCCTGCCCGGCAACAGACCAGCTCGATCCCTTCGGTCTCGTCGAGCTTGCGGCGCACCTGCTCCGGGTCCGCACGCTCCCCCTCCCCCGGCAACAGGTAGATGTGCGCCGCGCGCCCGGTCGGGCTGACCGCGAGCTGGGCCAGCTCCGGGCGGTCGTCGGAGGGGGCGAGCACCGTCCACTCACGCCCGAGCAGGTCGGCCAGCGGCAGGCCGCGGTCGACCGCCGTCTGGGCGTGGTCGGCGAGCAGGATCACCGCGTGCCCGTCCAGGAAACGGTCGAGCCCGCCGCCGGCCTCGACCAGCTTGCCGAAGCAGCGGTCCGCCTTGGCGATCGACTCGACGCTTGCCTCCGGTCCGTTGCGGTGCGAGTAGTTGTCGTTGTCCGGAAGCGAGAAGAGCAGGAAGTCGTACTCGCCGGACCTCTCCAGCTCGGCGGCGACGCAGGCCGAGTAGCCGTCGCGATTACCGGGGATCGAGGTCGATTTGCACGGCGTCTCACGGCTGGCGTAGAGGTCCCCGTAGAAGAGCTCCGCCGGTCCCCAGGTGTGATGGCGGAACTTCAGCCGGGTCGTCTCGACCGCGCGCCGCAGCAGCCCATCGAGCGAGACCTCGTGGCGGTGGCGGCCACGGTAGATCAGGAACGGCGTGCAGGCCGTGCGCAGATCGGCGTCGTCGAGGCGCTCGAACAGCGTCTCGGCTTCCGGGCTGAGGTGAGCCAGGTTCATGTTGTAGACGAGGTCGTAGAGGGCGCGGAAGACGCCGACGCTGCGGGTCGCCTCCAGCGAGGATCCGTACTCGACATAGCGTCGCTCGAGCCGGTGGAACCAGTTCATGCCGCTGATCCAGTGCTCGTCGGCGGCTACGCCGGTGACCATGTCGGCGCAGGCCACGGGCGTGACCGAGGGAAAACTGGAGACGCAATCGGGGATCAGCGCGCCGCGTTCGATCAGCGCGCCGAAGTTCGGTGCGCGCTCCTCGCGCACGGCCCGTTCGAGCATGTCGGTGCGCAGCGAGTCGACGTAGGTGAGGACGAGCTTCTTGGTCACCATGATGATTCTGCACGTACGCGGTACCGGGGAGTCGCCCCCGGACGCGGGAACGAATCCTTGTCCATATCCGATTCCTCAGGGATTCGTGGAGCGGAGGAGCCGGTGTCCGATGATCTCAGCGCAGGACGCGCAGGCCGGCGTGCTTGCGCTGGGCGCGTCGGTGGCGAGCGGCGCCGAGCCAGACGAGGGCGACGATCGCCAGCAGCGTCAGCACGGGCAGCAGCAGCGCCGCCGCGAGAACGACCAGCGCCGCGAGCGAGACGATGAAGCCGAGCGCGCCGCCCCCACCGCCCTCGCGGCGACTTGCGCCGGCGACGAGGTCGCTGATCACGACACAGCCGAGCACGGCGCCGGCGGCGGCGAAGATCGCTCCGATCAGCCCGCCGAGCTCGGCGGCGCCGGAGAGCAGATAGCCAACGATCAGGCCGATCACGGCGGCGAGGATCGTCATCCGGCCGCGCGCCGAGCCGCGTGTGCCGGTGGTGCCGGCCAGCATGCCGATCGCCATGCCGATGCCCAGCTCGAAACCGGTGCCCGAGAGGAAGCTCACGCCGAAAACCTACACTCCGGGGATGGAAGAGACGCCGCACCGGCGCCGGGCGCACACCCGCAGCAGCGATCTGGAGCGCTACGCGGGCCTGTTCGCCGCGCGCACCAGCGTGATGCGCTCCTCGGCGATGCGCGACCTGATGGCGATCACCGCGCGGCCCGAGGTGATCTCGCTGGCCGGCGGCCTGCCAGACACCTCGACCTTCCCCGCCGACACCTTCGCCGCGCAGATGACGCGGATCGCCCAGGAGTCGACCGCGGAGGCGTTGCAGTACGGGCCGACCGAGGGCTTCGCGGAGACGGTCGACTGCATCATCGAGGTGATGGGCGCCGAGGGAATGCTGCCCGACCCCGACGACGTGATCGTCACCACCGGCGGCCAGCAGGCGATCGACCTGGTCTGCAAGACGCTGCTCGATCCGGGCGACGTCGTCATCTGCGAGGCCCCGACCTATCCGGGCGCCGTGCCTGTCTTCTGCAGCTACCAGGCCGAGACGATCCAAATCGAGTGCGACGGGGACGGGATGCGGATCGACGAACTCGAGACAGTGCTGGCGCGGCTCGACGGCGAGGGGCGCCGACCCAAATTCATCTACACGGTGCCGAGCTTCCAGAACCCTGCCGGGGTGACGATGTCGCTGCAACGACGCCAGCGGCTGGTCGAGCTGGCGCGGCAGCACGAACTGCTCGTGGTGGAGGACAACCCCTACGGCCTGCTGCGCTTCGGCGGCGTGCCACTGCCGCCGCTCTACCAGCTCGACGGCGGCGACTTCGTGATCTACGTCGGCACCTTTTCCAAGATCCTCTCGCCCGGCATCCGCCTCGGCTGGGCGGTGGCGCCGCCGCCGGTGATGGAGAAGATCGTGCTCGGCAAGCAGGCCTCCGACCTCTGCACCTCGACCCTGACCCAACACTTCGTCCGCGAGTACTTCTCCGAACGGCGCTGGCAGGAGTACATCGCCGACCTGGTGGAGATCTACCGTGGCCGCCGCGACACGATGGTCGCGGCGCTCCGCGAGCACTTCCCGGCCGAGGCGACCTGGACCGAACCGGACGGTGGCCTGTTCATCTGGGCGACGCTGCCCGAGTACATCGACACCAGCGACCTGCTCGCCAAGGCGCTGCGCGAGGACGTCGCCTTCGTCCCCGGCCAGGCCGCCTACATCGACGAGAACAGGGGGCGCAGCTCGATGCGACTCAACTTCTCCGGCGTCAGCGACGAGGAAATCCGCGAGGGCGTGCGCCGGATCGGCCGCGTGATCGCCGAGCAGGTCGAGCTGTACAAGGCCCTGACCGTCGAGCAAGGGCCTGCGGAGACGTCCGGCACGCCCGGACGCGGCGCGGAGGACGTGCCGGTCGATGTGGAAGCCAAGCCCTCATCGGGCTCTGGTCAGGATCTGACTCCCCCAGGGCCGGATCAGGGTGCCGTATTGCCCTTCCGCAAAAGGAAGTCGGCCGGGTGAGGGTCGCCGTGCTCAAGGGTGGGCGCTCGCTCGAGCGGGGCGTCTCATTGCGCTCGGGGGCCCGGGTCGAGGACGCGCTGGAAGGGCTCGGGCACGAGGTGACCTCGATCGACGCCGGCGGCGATCTGGTCAAGCGATTGATCGCCGCGCAGCCGGAGGTCGCCTTCGTCGCCATGCACGGGCCGGGCGGCGAGGACGGCACCGTGCAGGAGCTGCTCGAGATTCTCGGCATCCCCTTCACCGGCCCGCCGGTCGCCGCCTGCGGGCGCTGTATGGACAAGGTCCTGGCCAAGCACGAGCTGCGCGGTGCGGCCGTGCCCACCCCGGACTGGTTCGCCTTCAACGAGACCGCCTTCCGCGAGCTGGGCGCCGCCGATGCGCTCAGGGGCCTCGAGGATCGGCTCGGCTTCCCGCTGGTGGTCAAGCCCAGTCGAGGCGGGTCGGCGCTCGGCGTGAAGTTCGCCGCGAGCCGGTTCGAGGTTCCCGAGGCGCTGATCTCGGCCTTCAGCTACGACAGCCGGGTGCTGCTGGAGCGCTTCGTCGAGGGACGTGAGCTCGCCGTCAGCGTGCTCGGCGGCGAGGCGCTGCCGGTGGTCGAGGCGATCCCGGCCGGCGGCGATCGCTACGACTTCGAGGCTCGCTACGAGATCGGCCGCACCGAGTTCGCCTGCCCGGCCGACCTCGGCGAGGAAGAGGCAGCCGCCGTGACCGGCGCAGCGCTTGCGGCGTACGAGGCGCTCGGCTGCGCGGGGTTCTCCCGCGTCGACCTGATCCTCGCCGGCAACGGGCCCCAGGTGCTCGAGGTCAACGCGATCCCCGGCCTCACCGACACCAGCCTCCTCCCCCAGGCCGCCGAGGCGGGCGGCATGTCTTTCGAGGACCTGGTCGGGCGCATCCTCGCGCTCGCGCGCGAGCCGGCCGCGGCCTAGGAGTTGCCCTCCGCAAAATCGTCCGGGGTCACCTCGTCGAGAAACTCTTTGAACTTGTCGACGACTTCCTCGGTGTCCTCGACCTCATGCTCGAACTCGATCGCCGACTCCTCGATCACGTCCTCGGCAGCGAAGATCGGTGCCGAGACGCGGACGGCGAGGGCGAGGGCATCGGACGGGCGCGAGTCGATCTCGACCTCCGCGCCGTCGATCGAGATCGTGATCGACGCGTAGAAGGTGTTGTCGCGCAGCTCGGTGACCGAGACCCGCTCGCATTTGGCGTCGAACTGCTCGAGCAGGTCGGAGAGCAGGTCATGGGTCATCGGCCGCGGCGTCGACGCGCCCTGCAGCTTCATCAAGATCGCCGCTGCCTCCGGATGACCGATCCAGATCGGCAGGAAGCGGTTGCCGTCAACCGTCTTCAACAGCACGATCGGCTGCTTGCCGACCATGTCGAAGCTGACCCCGTAGATTTGCATTTGCTGCAAGTGGGCGATCCTGGATTCGAACCAGGGACCTCGTCCTTATCAGAGACGCGCTCTAACCAACTGAGCTAATCGCCCGAACCGCGGCCGATAATAGCGGCCAGGGCGAGGGCCTCGTCCAAGTCCGCAAGCCGAATCTCGACCGCGACCTCCCCCCCGCGCGGGCGCACTTTGACCTCGTGGCCGAGTGCCGACTCCAGCCGGTCGGCGGCGTCGCGCATCGCGGCGGCCTCCTCCGCGCTCACCCTCCCGCCCGACCGCTTCTTCATTCTTGGCTGGCCAGCCAGCTTAACCCTGTCCTCGGTCTCTCGCACCGACCAGCCGCCGCGGGACGCGTCGCGGGCGAGACGCCGGCGGACATCGTTGCCGGTGGCGCCGAGCAGGGCGCGGCCGTGGCCCTCGCTGAGATCGCCCGACTCGAGCAGCTCCAGCGCCTCGTCGGGCAGGTCGAGCAGCCGGATCAGGTTCGAGACCGCGGGGCGACTGCGGCCGATGCGGCGAGCCAGGTCTTCTTTGGAGAGACCGAGGTCATCGACCAGAGCGGCGCAGGCCCGCGCCTCCTCGACCGGGTTGAGGTCCTCACGCACCATGTTCTCGATCAGCGCGACCTGCAGGCGCTCCGCCTGCTCGGAGTCGCGCACAACCGCGGGCACCTTCTGCAGGCCCGCCTGCTGCGCGGCGCGCCAGCGGCGCTCGCCGGCAATCAGCTCGTAGCTGCCGTCGTGGAGGGGACGGACGAGCAGGGGCTGGACGACGCCACTGCTCTCGATCGAGGCGGCGAGGCTCGCCAGCGCCTCGGAGTCGAAGTTGGTGCGCGGCTGTTTCGGGTTCGGCTTGATCAAGCCGACCGGGAGCTCGCGCAGATCGCCGACATCCTCGGCCGGGGCGCTCTCCGGCAGGATCGCCGCGAGGCCGCGGCCCATACCGCGCGTGGCTTTCCTGCCACCCCTTTTCGCGGCGTCGCTAGCCACGGCCGGCGAGCTCCTCGGCCAGCGCCCGGTAGGCGCCCGCGCCGCGGGAAGCGGGGGCGTGCTCGGTAACAGGCAGGCCGTAGCTCGGCGCCTCGGCGACCCTGACGCTGCGCGGTATGACCGTCTCGAAGACCATTTCGGGGAAATGCTCGCGCAGCTCCCGCTCCACGTCTTGGGCGAGTCGCGTGCGCTCGTCATGCATAGTGATCAGCAGCCCCGACACGTTCAGTGCCGGGTTGAGCTCGCGGCGGATCATTCCCAGCGTGTCGAGGAACTGGACCAGGCCCTCGAGCGCCAGGTACTCAGCCTGCACCGGCACGATCACGCGGTCGGCGGCGACCAGCGCGTTGACGCTGACCGGGCCCAGCGACGGTGGACAGTCGAGGATCGTGCAGGCAAAGCGCTCGCGCAGCGGGCCGAGCCGCTCGCGCAGCCGCGTCTCCGATCCCTCCAACCGCGGAAGCTCGACCGCGGCGCCCGCGAGGTCGCGGCTGGCCGGAACCAGCCAGAGGTTGTCGGGCCCGGCGGGGCGGGCGGCCTCGGCGACGGAGACGTCGCCGATCAGGCAGTCGTAGGAGGACGGGTGGGCATCGCGGTCGCCGCCCAGAGCAACGGTGGCGTTGCACTGCGGGTCGAGGTCGACGAGCAGAGTCTGTGACCCGGCTGCGGCCGTGCAGGCGGTCAGGTTGACCGCGGTGGTCGTCTTGCCGACACCGCCCTTCTGGTTAGAGACTGCGTAGACGAGGCCCAT
>Ga0210085_1000544_pt1 | contig 15637 bp, 10 predicted proteins | sample China_Galinas_PW_5_FD_184866 | JGI IMG/M metagenome (GOLD analysis project Ga0210085, IMG submission 184866) | Wetland microbial communities from San Francisco Bay, California, USA, that impact long-term carbon sequestration - China_Galinas_PWC_D1... | ecosystem: Environmental > Aquatic > Marine... | reverse complement strand
ATGTCGACCAACAGAAGTGTATTGCTGTTGGAGATAGTGGAACTATACTGTTATCAGACGATAGTGGAAATAATTGGCAAAATGTAATTTCTAATACTAATATTTTACTTTGGGATGTAGAGGCATTTGATAATAATTATGTTGCAATTGGAGATAGCGGAACAATTCTTACTTCTTCAGACGGAGGTACAAATTGGATAAAAAATTTTAATGTTAATAATTATGAATTGTTCGATATATGCTCTTCAGGCGAGGATGGATTTATTGTCGGAACTGAGGGTTCAATTCTAAAAACATCCGATGCTGGTTTGAACTGGGATTTTGTTTCAAGAAACCTAAACTTATTCTCAATAGCTGATATTGCGTTTTATGATTTAAATAATGGCATTTCACTTGGTGCAAGGCGTATATCAACCTACGATTTTCAAGGTCTGATAATGAAAACTTCAGATGGAGGTAATTCGTGGGAATTAACTAATACGGATTTCCTTCCATATTCTATTTGTATTACAACACCCGATGTAATGAGTATTGTCGGAACAGAGGAAACTATAATCAGAACAACGGATGGAGGCGAGACCTGGATTACACAACATACGGGGACAACAAATGATTTTAACGGAGTTTCTTTTGTAGATTTTAATAATGGATTTATAATAGGTAATGAGAGCACTAATCCGTATCCCAACGGTGCAATCTTAAAAACCACAGATGGTGGGACAAACTGGGATTACCTGTATAATGGTAATTTACCTACACTTTATGATCTCTGTTACTTAGATCCCAACACAGTTGTAATCGTAGGAACCGGTATTATTTTAAAAACTACTAACGCAGGTGAAACTTGGGACACTCTTAACGCCGGAGTTAAAAAATTCAGATCTGTTGATTATACTGATTTAAATAGTGGGGTAGTAGTTGCAGATTCAGCTAACAAAGCTATTATACTGAGAACCACAGACGGCGGGACATCCTGGCTTCAACAAACAATGGAAACAGAAAACTTGTTTTTGTATGATGTTAGTTTTTCAGATCATAACAATGGAACTATTGTCGGAGAAATATATTCCCCTCTGTATAATGAAACTCAACAAGGTATTATCTTAAAAACCTCAGATGAAGGTGTCACATGGTTAAATCAAGACAGCGGTACTAAATTTAATCTTAGATGTATTTCATTTGTAGATAACGGAAATGGGTGGGTAGCTGGTGATAGGGGTACAATTCTCCATACTACTAACGGTGGTGTAACTTTCATTGAACAACAGATTAGCAATAGTCAACAAAATCCAAATTCATCCATTCTGATTCAGAATTACCCTAATCCATTTAACCCCAGTACAATTATAGAATACAAAATTAAGGAGCCAGGACTCACCTCATTAAAAGTTTATGATGTGCTTGGTAATGAAGTTGCATCACTTGTTGATGAATACAAACCCGCAGGTACTTATGAGATAACTTTGCAAGCAGTAGGATTACCAAGTGGAGTTTATTTCTATCAACTTAGAGCTGGGAGTTTTGTTGAAACTAAGAAGATGGTTTTGATGAAGTAACTTTGAAATATTCACTATTAGTGATTTGTCAAGGGAATTGAATTCATTTAATAAACATAATATTTTCGTAAAGGTAAAACTTTTACGAATGCCCGCTTCTCTCGTGGAAAAAGTATCGATTAGCTTATTAATAATACCACTGCTCTAATGTAATTCGCTTGCTACTATTCATCTTCCGAACTTTGAAGACTTTGGATTGCTAATCGCTAGTGTCTTCGGTTTCTTTTTAATTCATATTTCGAATAAGAAATTAAAAAAGGCATTAGCATTTTAAACTATAATAAAATTGCAAGCTTTATCAGACCTTCAATATTAGTTGCTACTAGCAAAAGGGTTCCAAAAAGGTTCCACTTCAGAATTGGAAGGGGTACTTGGGTTAAAATAAAAGAATAAAAACTTTCGAAAACAGCTTAAAATCGTCATTCTCTCATTTAATAAAATAATTGCGGAGAGTCTGATGCTCTCAGCATTCGGGGAAAATCATTTGTTTTTATCTAAAAATCACAACTAATTTTTTGCGGAGAGTCAGGGACTGTTTCGGTTTCTCTAAAACCTTCAGATATGATCCAAATTCAAAACATTTTTAAGGTAGGGTTCCAATTTGGTACCATTAATTAATGCATGGTGCAATAAAGCCCCCACCAACCTGCCTACCGTCAGACAGACTTTTATTGATGAGGGCTTCCGCTAAAATTATTTTTTTCTCTTACTTCATCAATACCATCTTCTTTGTTTCAACAAAACCTTGTCCTGAGCTTGTCGAAGGATCGACTGCTCTCAGCTGATAGAAATATACTCCGCTTTGTAAGTACTAAATTTTGGTTAGCTCAAATTCTGTAGTCCAGGCTAATTAATTACGAATCTGAGTTTATATAATAACCTCTAAAATTTAGTGTATTTTGATATTCCCAATCTCACATCCTACAAGGTTTGCACCTGGCCATGTTTCGCCCCAAGAAGTGACAAATCCATTTATAAACTCAAGAGGGGAGATATTCCAAAACTCTTGTGCATGATCTAGTGTTGCTATATAAGGTATCCACCAGTTTATCATATCAGCTTGTTGACCATTATCAACTACTAAATAGCATTCATATAGTCCTTCTTGACCAGGAACATTACTGCTTTTCACTTGTCCACCTATTATTGCAACGGTACCATAATCGGGTACATCATAATATACTTTCAGCGACATGACCTCACCGTGTTCCATCGCCTGGAACACACCCTGCATATTGATTTCATACTGTCCACCATATGTTCCATCTTCGTACTCAGTTGCATTCATTGTATTTACGATAACTTTTCCCTCGTAACTTATCTGTGCAGAGCCAGTGACTTTATTGACTACAGGACCTTTATTTAGAGTCTGAACATCAGGATCAGCAGGTGAAGTAATTTGTTCGGAACAACTAAAAAGTAAAAGTCCCATAAGTATGAAAATTACATTGATATATTTAATTGATTTCATTTTATACTCCGAATTAATTGTTAATAAATAGTTAAGGAATTAAGTCCGGGTTTTGCAATCTAAGATTGAACTTCTGAAATATTTTAATATAAAAGTTCGTTAAGACTTGACCCTCAAAAGTGTATTACAAATCGCCTATCCACCCTGAGGGGTACACTAAATAAATTTATTAACACAATTCATATAATATTTTCCTTTTTTTTGTGAGATAATTTCTCACATTATTTCTTAAATTAGTCTTGTTACTTCATTAACACCATCTTTTTTGTCTGAATAAATTCTCTCGCCTTTATTTGATAGAAATAAACTTCACTTGGTAAGTTCTCCTCATACCAAAATATCTCATAAGTGCCTGCTGGTTTTAATACCACCTATTTTGTTTGTTTATTTTGTTTGAAATTTCAATCCAAATAAACAAAATCAGGAGAGGAAGTGCGTATAAGGTATGTGACCTAATTTATAAATTATGTGACATTCTCTAAAATAATTGGGGAAAAAGGGGGGTTGATTTATTGTTATGTATTCAATTCGCCTGGTGAGTATCCATATTCTTCCTTAAAACATTTATTGAAATATGCCGGGGAGTTAAATCCAACCTGGTATGAAATTTCTGAAATTGTTTCTTTCTTTTCTTTTATAAGAGTTTTAGCCCTGGCTAACCTTAGCAACCTTAAAAACTGACTTGGTGTTTTACCAGTCAAAGCAGTTAATTTTCTATGCAGTTGTCTTCTGCTCAAAGCTGTCTCGCCTGCAAATTCTTCTATGGAAAAGTTTTCTTCAGAAATATGTTCATTGATTATTCCAATTGCTTTTTGAATAAACTGCGCATCCAAAGAGCTAAATTCTTTTGGCGAAATAAAATCTTCTGATCTAAACTTCTCCTGAAGTTTTTTCCTTATTTCTATCAGGTTTTTTATTCTTGCCTTTAATTCCTTTGCATCGAATGGTTTCATTATGTAATCATCTGCCCCGGTCTCATAGCCTTCTATCTTGTCCTTGCTTGTGGCTTTTGCTGTTAGCATTATTATGGGTACGTGGCTTGTTCTTTCATCTGTCTTTAATTTTTCACATAATTCAAATCCATCCATCTTCGGCATCATTATATCACTTATTATCAGATCCGGAATCTGTTTTACTGCCCGATTCCATCCATCTTCTCCATCTACTGCCTCCTGTATCCTATAATCTTTTTCAAGATGACTTATTATGTATTTTCTTACGTCTGAATTATCCTCTACAATAAGAAGTAATGGTTTTTCGGTATCGAATAAAACATCTAGATCTGTCTTTTCTTTTCTGTTCTCTAATTCAGGTATTAATTCTACCTCTTTTCTGGTTTCAGATTTTTCTTCCTGAACTTCTTTTTCAACTATCTCCTCCTGTTTCAGATGTTCCTTACCAAGAGGCAGAAGAACTGTAAATGTCGTTCCCGCACCTTCTTTACTCTCCAAAATGATTTTTCCCCTGTGTATTTCAACTAATTCTTTAGTTAATGAAAGGCCTATTCCTGTTCCTTCTCTTTCTCTGGTATGACTACCGTCAACCTGGTAGAATCTATTGAAAATTTTATCAATTCTCTCTTTCGGAATTCCGGTCCCTGTGTCTGAAACTTTTATTTCAACATTGTTGTCTCTTTGCCCAACATAAAATATTATTTCCCCGCCTTCCGGTGTGAATTTGAATGCATTGGATAAAAGGTTATTGATTATTTTCTCTAACTTTTCTTTATCGATATAAGCTTTTAGTATTTCTTTATTCGTTTTCAGATTAAGGGCTATGTTCTTTCTTTCGGCTAATGATGTGAATGACAGAACCAATCCCCTTATAAGCGGAATAATATTTTGTTCAGTTGTACTCAGCTTCATCTTCCCGGCCTCAAATTTGGAGAGATCGAGCAACTGGTTTACTAAATTATAAAGCCTGTCTGCATTTCTTTTTATTAAGCCTGCATTCTTCTTTGCTTCAACGTCGGTGGAATTTTCTTCAATATCACTTGCAGGTCCGAATATGAGTGTAAGAGGTGTCCGGAACTCGTGTGATATGTTTGCAAAAAATCTACTTTGAGACTGCTGTGCTTCTCTAAGCAATTGTATTGTTTTAGATAGTTCATTCTGAGCTTTTTGTAATTCAAAAGTTCTAGTTTTAACTTTAGTTTCAAGATTATTTTTATAATCTGTTATTGTTCTTAATAACAAAGCATCGTGCACGGAAATATTTATGACCGGAATCAAATAGTTTAAAAGCTCATCAATTTCAAAATTGTAGGAATTAATTTTAGGCTGAATAAAAAGTTTTCCGATTGTATTTTTATTTATTTCTAAATCCCTGATTATAGTTTTGGAATCATGATTTTCGACTCCGCTAATCGATTCTATTTCAAAATTATTCCCTTCAATGTCTTTTAACAAAATTACTCTGGCGTATGTAAATTCCGCGTCTTTTATAAGAGTTGAAGTTATCTCACTTAAAGTTTTTTTAATATCCAGATTTTGTTTAATTGACTTACTAATATTGTGAACAGTTTTTAACTGGGTAGTCTGTTTTTGTAAGATTCTTTTTGACTCTTCTAATTCATTATGTCGTTTGAGTAATTCCTCATGCGATTCTGTTAAATCGTTAAATGCTTTTCTGATATTAAACAACCACATCAATCTTTTTTTTATATTGTAAACAATACCTTCCTTTTCCCAGGAAATATCATAAGTTGCGCCTCGCTCTGTTAAATCCAAAATAATTTTGAAGTTTTTATGTCCAACTAATTTTCCCAATTCAGACCAATAGCTTTTAAGCCAGATGAAAAAATCCGGACAATTTTTATAATTATTATCCAGATCCAATTTCACAAAGATGTTATTATTGCCGGGAAAATTTATTTCGTGCTTAATGCATGATATCATCATATCGCCAATTTTGAACACTTTTTTTACCAAAATTCTTGAGAATTTGTTGGAAGAAAAAAATATCAAACCGGCAAGTATCCCTTCAGGGTAGAAACCGGGAGTAACATGGAGCGTTCCAATTTCTTCAAATTCTTTAGCATCAAAATATGTTCTCAAATTTTTAATTATTCTCACAAAAGTATTCCATTCAATACGCTCATGTTTGTTGGATAAATATTTTTTGTCATATGGGATATCATGGATTATTTTTTCTATCCTAATACCTTTTTTTAGACAAGCAAGAAAAACCGGTTGTAATATTTTGCAGGAAACTTCTTTCTTATTACTGGTTGACATAGTAATTCTCTGTCGAAATAATAATAAGGTTGTGAAATGTCTGGTAAGACAAGGATAAAATCAGGAAGGAGAGCAAAACACAATATCGTTTTGGTTTCTTCATTTGAGTAATATTTATTTACCTCAAATACAAATTCTTAAGAAAAGATGAAAATTGCAAGAGGGATTATTTCTATATGCAAATGAAAAATGATGATCTTCTACCTCATTAATTGGAAGACCAAATATTCCGCCATTCACTTTTGAGGAAGTGTTGATGATGAAATAGCAGGGAAGTAGCTATAAAGAGATTATTAAAAAACTTAAAATCTCAAAATCCACTTATTATAATAATATTATATGGACTGTCAAAAGACGGTCTCGTCTTAATGAGGGCGGGTAAACAGGAACTATACGTCCTTATAAAAAACATTCATTTTCAGCCAAAATCGAAACATTTTAAGGTAAGGGCTCCACTTTGGTACCATTACATATTAATTAATGTAAAACGATCTAACCTAATGCTTATAAAATATTAGAAGGGGAGTTACCTCCCCATATTATATATAAAAATTAAATCTTTCTAAAGCTAGTTTCAAAACAAAAATCAAATAAAAAGATTGAACTATTAGTGGGGAGAAAATATTAAAGAGTAATAATTAAATATAGTCAATAAATAAAAGTTTACTGGTCATTCCATTCAATCAGGTTCATTAAATAAAATGAAAATTATTATAAACAAATATATCTAGACTTGTTTTTAATTACTTTAAAGAAAAGAATCAAATGTTTATTTTAAATCTGTGATCCGGCATCTTAGCAAAAGAACAATTTCGAATTTACTTTTAAAATGATGAACAGTTTTTATATTCATTTTTTTTGATAAAGGAAGGTATTTTTACTTTGGTAAACGTCTTAAAAAATGTTTTTGTTGATAAAATTTTTAAGGAGAATGATAAAAATGGAAAATGAAACTATAAAGACTAATTATCTAAAGAATTTATCTGTAGAAGAATCATTTAAAAAATTTTCATCAAGTGAAAAAGGGATTTCGGATGCAACTGCTAATGATAGAATAAAAGAATATGGATATAACGAAATCTCTGAGAAAAAGGTAAGCCCTATAATAAAGTTTTTGAGTTACTTCTGGGGTCCTATCCCATGGATGATCGAAGTTGCAGCAATATTATCAGCAATTATAAATCACTGGGAAGATTTCTGGGTTATCTTCGCACTATTATTATTAAATGCAGTTGTGGGATTCTGGCAGGAATACAAAGCAGACGATGCAATAAGTTTACTTAAGAAAAAACTTGCACTTAATGCAAGAGTTTTTCGTGATGGTAAATGGAAAGAATTGGCTGCCCGGGAACTGGTCCCGGGGGATGTGGTGCGAGTTCGATTAGGAGAAATTATACCCGCTGATATAAAACTTTTTTCCGGTGATTACCTTTCCATAGATGAATCCACTTTGACTGGTGAATCTCTGCCTGTTGAAAAACACAAATCAGACCTGGCCTATTCAGGTTCAGTAATTCGCCAGGGTGAAATGAACGGACTTGTTGTTGCAACAGGTATAAATACTTTCTTTGGCAAAACAGCAAAACTTGTTGCAGAAGCTAGGACTATCAGCCATTTTCAAAAAGCAGTAATTAAAATTGGTAATTACCTTATTGTTCTTGCTGCTTTTATGGTCGCTATAATTTTTATGGTATCAGTCTACAGGCATGAAAGTTTCTTTGACACACTTCAGTTTGCGCTTGTTTTAACAATTGCAGCCATTCCTGTTGCTCTTCCTGCGGTTTTATCGGTAACTATGGCCGTCGGTGCATCTGTATTGGCAAAAAAGAAAGCTATAGTCAGCAGGCTGGTTGCAATTGAAGAAATGGCAGGAATGGATATTCTGTGTTCCGATAAAACAGGAACAATTACAAAAAATGAATTGACTCTTGCAGATGTAAAAGCATTTGAAGGTTTTACCTCTGATGATGTTTTAGTGTATGCATCGCTTGCTTCCCGGGAAGAAGATAAAGATCCAATCGATACAGCAATAATAGATAAAGCAAAATCTATCGAAACGGTTTCGGAAAAACTAAGCTCTTATCAAGTAAAAGATTTTAAACCTTTCGATCCGGTTATTAAAAGAAGCGAAGCCACAATTACTGATAAGAATAATAAAACATCTAAAATTACTAAAGGTGCTCCTCAAGTAATTTCTGCTTTGATGGAAGCTGCAGACAAAGAAAAAGCAACTAATATCATCAACAAACAGATTGATGAATTTGCTGCAAAGGGTCACCGAACTCTTGGCACAGCCAAAACAAACGAGCAAGGTAAATGGGAATATGTTGGCTTAATTCCACTTTTCGATCCTCCAAGAGAAGATTCCTCAGCGACTATTAAAACAGCATCGGATATGGGTATTAATGTAAAGATGATAACAGGCGACCATACTGCAATTGCTAAACAAATTGCACAAAATATTAATCTTAAGAATAATATTTTGGAAGCTTCTGCATTTTTAGATAAGCCTGATAAAGAAGCTGGCGAAATTGTAGAGAAAGCTGACGGATTCGCACAGGTCTTCCCGGAACACAAATATAGAATTGTAGAATTACTTCAGGAGAAAAAACATATTGTTGGTATGACAGGCGATGGAGTAAATGACTCTCCCGCTCTTAAAAAAGCTGACGTTGGGATTGCAGTGGCCGGCGCCACAGATGCTGCAAAATCCGCAGCTGATATTGTTCTTACTTTGCCGGGTCTGTCAGTCATTATTGATGCGTTAAAGGAAAGTCGCAAAATTTTTCAGCGAATGAATAGTTATGCTATTTATAGAATTGCCGAAACTATTCGCGTTCTCTTTTTTATAACTCTGACAATAATTGTATTTAATTTTTATCCCGTTACTGCTATAATGATCGTTCTGCTTGCTTTGTTCAATGATGCACCGATAATGGCTATTGCATACGATAACGTTAAATATTCCAAAGAACCTGAACGATGGGATATGAGAATTGTGCTAAGTATGGCTACATTCCTGGGGTTAATAGGTGTGATAAGTTCTTTTGGAATATTCTATATCGGACAAGAAGTTCTGCATTTATCAAAAGAAGCGGTTCAGTCTTTCATATTTTTAAAGTTAGCTGTTGCAGGTCACTTAACAATTTTCTTAACAAGAACCCGCGGCCCATTCTGGTCAATCAGACCAAGTGGAGTTTTATTTTGGTCCGCTGTTATAACTAAATTACTTGCTACTTTAGTTGCGGTGTATGGCTGGTTTATTACTCAAATTTCCTGGAACCTGGCTTTGTTGGTTTGGGGATATGCATTAGCTGCTTTTTTATTAACGGATTTCTTAAAGGTTATAATTTATAAATTATTAGATCATACGGATATAAAATTTCACAAGTAAAATTAATTAAGGGACAAAAAATGGACGACACATCTAAACAATCGAAAATTCAGGAATTAATTAAAACTCTTGGCAGCGATAACGGATTCGAACGAGAAAAGGCACGGAAAGCATTGGTTGAAATCGGTAGAGATTCCATAGATCCTTTAACGGAATTACTTTCTCATCACAAGCATATTTATCGTTGGGAAGCTGTAAAAACTATGGAGGAGATTGGAGACCCTGTTTCGATACCATTATTTATACAAGCAATGGAAGATGAAAAAAGTGATGTGCGCTGGCTTGCAGCAAAGGGTCTTATAAAACTTGGTAAACTCTCGATTAAACCACTGCTTAAAACCTTAGAAAAAAAATCTGACTCTTTGTTCGTTCTAGAAGGAGCTCACCATGTTTTTTATGATTTGAAGGAAAATAAAATGTTACCAAAAGATTTTCCTATTGATAAATTGTTATCAGCACTAAGAAATCCTGAATGGATAGAAAGTGTTAAACCTGTAGCTTATGAAATATTAAATAATCAGAAATTTTAATATGATGATATTGATATATTAATTTTCATCTGACTTAAATTGAAGGATAATTCTTTTGGTTTTTAAATTTCAACCAAAATTTAAAAAATATTCTTTCATTTTATCTATTGTTCTTATTGGAGCATACGTTTCCTCAGTAAAATATATCAGTCACAAACTCACATAAAAGTTGGTAATCCAAATATTGAATACTTAGGTAGATTTGATTTCTCAAGACCAGGAGTGATGAGATTTGATTGGCCGGGCGTACAGATTATAACGCGTTTTAGTGGCACTTACTGTGCTATTAAGCTTAGGGATGGCAATAATGATTATAATATTTTTATTGATGGACAACTGAATAAAGTTCTCCGCACAAGTTCCGATACAATCTATACAATCGCTGAGGATTTTAAAGACAACCTGCATTCGCTTCTCATTACAAAACGTACTGAAGCACTTAATGGTATTGCTTCTTTCGAAGGATTTATACTTAATGCGGGTGATAGTCTTTAACCTGTTGGTGATCAAAAGAAAAGGAAAATAGAATTTATTGGGGATTCCTTTGTATCCTGATTAGGAAGTGAAGACAAAACACCTGATTGTTTGTTTAGCAGAGATATAGATAACAACTACATTGTATTTGGACCTGTGTTCGCAAGAAGATTGAATGCGAATTATTCTGTTATCGCAATCTCAGGAATTGGAATCGTAAGAAATGATGGTGATTCCCCCTTAACTTCTAAACGACCATTACCGTACTATTACGATATAGCTTGTCTGAATGAATCACTAAAATGGAATTTTCAGAAGTGGCAGCAGGGCGACCGAAAGAAGCTGAGAGACTGCTTCTTGCACTAGAAAGTTTTGCAAATGAAAGTGGATTGATTCCTGAACAGATTTATGATTCGCCCGATATCCCTGATCGTGAACTTTTCTTAGGACACCCAAATGGATCTGCAATGCCACTAGTTTGGCTCATGCAGAGTAAATAATATTATCATGTTCATTGCAAGATGTTCGGGTATTTGACTTACCTCAGACTTCTTTAGAACGTTATTTGAAAAAACAAGTTTGCTCACCTAATCTAATTTGGCGTTTTAATCATAAGTGCCGTACAATTCCTGCTGGCAAGAACTTACTTCTAGAATTGCTTGCAGAAGATATCATACACTGGAGTAGTAATGAGTTGAAAGAAGTTATTGAAACAAAAACTCGTGATACTGGTATTGGAATTCATCTTGTGGATATCCCAACATTTTCATTAAAAACTGGAAAGCAGATTCATTTTACATTTTTTTATCTGAAGCGAACCACTGGGAGAGACAGAATTTTTCTATTAAAATAATTTCACCTCCTGCCATCTGAACTTTATAGTGATTCGGATTTCTTTTGAAAAATTCTTAATTCATTCCTGATGACAATCTGTACAGGTTACCTGATCTATCGGAGAACCTATATCAACGGGATGCACAAACTGAATACCCTGAAGTGAAAATTCACTTTTCCCTTTCGTATCATTTTCTGAAATAATTAAATGGCAGGTATTACAGTCTTTTGAAATGACTTTACCATCAGGGCTGTAATGGTTTCCATCATGACATCTGAAACAACCCGGGAAGTACATATGACCGATATTATCCGGGTACTTATTCCAGTTAACTTTCATTTCGGGAAAGTAATTCTTATCATAAATATTTTGAACAACTTCTATACTTTTTTGTATTACTTTTGATTTGCCGGAAGAAATTTCCGGGTATTTTGTTTTATAATAATTCTCTATAAAAATCTTTATACTGTCAAGCCCAATATTTTTTGTGCTGTATCCTTTTTCAAGAGCTTCAACTGTAACATTTTTGATGTAAGGCAATGTTGTATCAATTGAGCCTATCGACATCATTGCATTTACAGAACTGTAAGCAACATGGTAAATATGAGTTGGTCTGTTGTGGCAGTCAATACAATCCATAGTTCTAACAAAGCCATTTGGAACAGTATCCTTTTTGAAATTAAAATCCTTGCTCTTATAAACTGTAACTTTACCGTCCTTTGATTCAGACCTTACCCACGGAATAGTTTGCCTGGAAGTATCTGAAGCTATATAAGTAATTTTATTTACGATATCCATGTGCCAATAATGTATACCGGAAGTTATTCCCGTTTCTTCGCTTCCACCACCAATTTTTACAAGCATCCTGATAGATGATTTTGTGTTTTGCTCATCAGAAAGATAATATGTGTTTTTGATTTCTTTACTTGAGTAGAAAAATTGAGGCCAATGACATTGTTCACATGTTTCTTTTGCCGGTCTTAAATTACTTACAGGCGTTGGTATTGGTCTTGGATATTTATTAAACAATGTTGCATATACCTGATAGGCCCCTGATAATTTATATCTTACAAACCATCCTGCACCAGAACCTATGTGACATTTAACGCATCCAACCCGAGCGTGTGGAGAGTTTAGGTAAGCAGTGTATTCTGGATCCATAACTTTGTGACATAGAGTTCCACAGAATTCGTCGGAATCAGTGTACTCATACGCTTGATAGCTTCCAAACGCACTGAAGAACAATAATAAAATCGTTCCGACAAAAAAAACTAAAAATGCTGCTCGCTTCTTAGGATCATTCAAATTTATGTCGGGGAATTTATATATGATGTCTTTGCCTGACTTTAATCTTCGTCTACGCCGTAACATTCCAACAGCAATCAGAATAAGACCGAGAATAAGAAAGACTGGAAGAATTACAAAAACAATTACTCCCATATATGGTTTTTGCGCAGGGCTTAAAGCTTCAAGTAACATCAGAAAAATAATTAAACCAAAACTGACAAGTGCAATTGCAGCACCAGTAAGTGTTAGAGAATTATATACAGATTCCGGGAATGTCTTTTTCATGAAAAAATAATACTAGTATAATTTCAATAAAACAAATTCAGTTAACGTAATTAATGATAACAAACTTTTGATAATATTTCTTTATTACCCTATAAATTTTGCTAAAAGGAACGCCACAGTTGCAGCTATTCCTCCGATAATAACAGTTTGGATTGCACTTAACAATGGTTTTGCTCCAGTGAATTTTCCTTTTACGTACCCAAAAATTAATAATGCCAGCATAGTCATAACTGCAGAAATTGCTAATCCGTTATGAGCATTTTTTACAAAAAAGTAAGGTGATAGTGGTATTATTCCACCAAGGATATATGAGAATGAGATGGTCAAAGCGCTTTTAAGTCCGCGTTTTGTATCTGGTTCTTCAAGACCCAATTCATACTTCATCATAAAATCCACCCAGCTTTTCGGATTCTTCTCAAACTTATTCAATATTGGTTTTATCTCTTCATCGGACAGCCCATATTCTCTAAAAATTTCTGACACTTCTTCTTTTTCAACATCCGGTAATTCTTTAACTTCAAGTTCTTCACGTTTCTTTTCACTGAAGTAATGTTCATAATCACTTTTTGCAGCTAAGTAACCACCAAGCCCCATAGCAATAGAGCCGGCTGCAATTTCAGCGAAGCCTGCTGTAATTACCAAATTACTTACTGCAATTGCACCGGTTAGTCCGGCAGCAAGGGCAAAAGGAACTGTTAAACCATCAGACATTCCAATAACAATATCTCTTACCGTATCACTCGCATTAAAATGTTTTTCAAAATGTATTAGACTTGGCATAAGTTTTCCATAGGTTGTTTTTATGAAGAATTAAATTAGAAAGCACATCGAAACTTAAAATAAAGATTCCTTTTGATATAATTCTAAGGGTTTTTCAATTGGGAAAAATCAAATTTCAAAGTTTTTCGTCTTAATAACTGTAACAACATTACTTTTTAATAATTAAGTTTGATAATGTAATGGGTGAATTAATTATAGATAAAAATTTATTAAGCATTTATAATAATTTTAGTGATGTTATATGCATAAAGTTTAAAACATGGAATTTTCGGATTAAAAAATAATTATACTGGAACTGACTTGTGTTTGGATTAAAAAAAAGAAAGAGAGAAAAGCTTCGTTCTAAAGGGATAAAACCTGAATGGAAAGAAATCATTATTAAAAATGTCAAATTCTATAATTATCTCTCAGAGGAAATGAAAAAAGAGCTTCACGGCTTAATTAATATTTTTCTGGATGAAAAAACATTTGAAGGTTGTGAAGGTTTGGAATTGACGGATGAAATTAAAATTACTATTGCAGCACAAGCCTGCCTGTTATTATTGGGACGCCAAAGCGATATCTATCCAACATTGAGAACTATTCTGGTTTATCCGCACGCTTACTTTGCTCCCCTAAAACAAAGAATGGAAGATGGTTCTATAATAGAGGGATATCAGGCAAGGCTTGGTGAATCATGGTCTCGCGGACAAGTTGTTCTTGCGTGGGATGAGATTCTGCAGGATACTAATGATATTCATGATGGTCATAACCTGGTACTTCACGAATTTGCTCACCAGCTTGATAATGAATCAGGTGCAGCTGAAGGAATTCCTGACTTTGACAAACGCTCAACTTATATTGTTTGGGCACGGGTGCTGACCAAAGAATATAATAACTTAATAAGTGATATTATTCATCACAAGAATCCTTTACTTGATCAATACGGTGCTACTAATCCTGCAGAATTTTTTGCGGTAGCTACAGAATATTTTTTTGAAAGACCGATCGAATTAAAGAATTTACATCCCGAATTATATGGACAATTTAAAAACTTTTATATTTTAGACACAGCGGCTTTGATGATAAAGGATAAAAATTAATGATTAGAAAAAAGGTTAGGGTATTATGAAAGATAAACATATTTCACTCGGCAGAATCCTTGGAATCCCAATTAATCTTGATTATTCATGGTTTTTAATTTTAGCATTATTAACATGGATGTTAGCACAAAGTTATTTCCCTCAGGAGTTTAAAAACTGGACACAATTCTCATACTGGTTTGTTGGTCTTATCACTTCCTTCCTTTTCTTTCTAAGTATCGTGCTTCACGAACTTGGTCATTCTATTATTGCAAAAAAGTATAAGATTAAAGTAAAACGAATAACGCTTTTTGTTTTTGGTGGAGTTGCTGAGATTACTAAAGAACCTCCAAAGTCCTCCGCAGAATTTTGGATTGCTATCGCGGGTCCTATTACAAGTTTTATCTTATCCGGAATTTTTTATGGTCTGGAAAAAATTTCCGCTGGAAATAATTATCTGATAGCTCCTTTTCGATACCTTGCATATATAAATTTTATACTGGCTGTTTTCAATTTAATTCCTGGTTTTCCGTTAGATGGCGGAAGAATATTCAGAGCAATTGTGTGGGCTTTTACCAAAAATTTAAAGAAAGCAACTACGATTGCAGCTAATGTAGGTAGATTTTTCGGTTTCACTTTCATTTTGTTTGGAGCATTCCAAATTTTTCAGAATAATGTTATCGATGGTATTTGGATTGCTTTTATTGGATGGTTTCTGGAGAGCGCAG
>Ga0210085_1000543_pt1 | contig 15640 bp, 14 predicted proteins | sample China_Galinas_PW_5_FD_184866 | JGI IMG/M metagenome (GOLD analysis project Ga0210085, IMG submission 184866) | Wetland microbial communities from San Francisco Bay, California, USA, that impact long-term carbon sequestration - China_Galinas_PWC_D1... | ecosystem: Environmental > Aquatic > Marine... | reverse complement strand
TACGTTCAGTTCACCCGCCATAACCGCACCGGGTACGACAACGACGGCATTGAATCCTATGATTACCGTGGAGAAAGCCGGGAAGCAGGCCTGCAGGGAACATATTCTCTCTCCGCCACCAACGATTTGACCCTTGGAACCTCCCTGTATTGGGAATCAATGAAAAGCCTCTCTTCATCCATCGAAAACAAGGATACAGATACGAGAAGTGTCTGGGCCCAGGAGCAGGTTTCCCTGTTTACCGGTCTGGATCTGACAGGGGGATTGCGCTACGACGATCACGACAAATTCGGCAGCAAAATGACCTATCGGATCGCTCCCTCCTATATGTTTGGGACGGGAACGACCATTAAGGCGAGCTACGGGACCGGATTTCGGGCTCCGTCTCTGTTCGAATTGTATTCCGTCTACGGCAACGAGGATCTCAAGCCGGAAGAAAGCAGGGGATTTGATTTTGGCTTCGAGCAGGATCTTTCCAAAGACAGGGTCGTGATCGGTGCGACCTATTTCATCATGAATTTCGACGACCGGATCGATTACGATTTCCTGACTTCGAGCTACCAACAGGCAACCGGTGAGACCCGGACAAACGGGGTGGAATCCTTCGTACGGTTGACCCCTGTGCCCAATCTCCGCATCCAGGTAGGATATACCTACACCCATACAGAAGATCCGGAGGGGAGTCCTCTTGTGCGTATCCCTAAGCACAAACTCACCCTGGAAGGAAGGTACCGTTACGGCAAAGCGCTTTTCGATGCCGATCTTCGTTGGGTCGGCTCCCGGGCGGCAAGTGAATCCGCCAAGGACCTCTATGGAAACTCCGTGGGCAGCCTTGATCCTTATTGCGTGGTCAATCTGGCAACAAGCTACGACCTGACCGATTCACTTCAGGTCACCGCCAAGATAAAGAATCTTTTTGACGAATATTACGAAGAGGCATGGAGCTACGCAACACCGGGGCGTTCAATTTATCTCGGTCTTATCATGAAAATTTAACTCGCAGTTCATGAAAAACATTTAAGGTTCATCCGCTTCATGCGTACTCATTACAACCCAGGGAGGTGAAGGTCATTGCTGCCAGGCGCATCGCGGAGGCCCGTCAGGGAACCATAACAGGCCCGCAGGGTTGCGGACAGGACGTCCGCAACTGACAGCAGGCTATGGACGGCCTGTCTGTCAGCCATGGTTCACTGGCGAAAAGGCCGCAGAGCAGCGGCTGGAAGTAATGATCTTCATCGGGTTATTTCTTTCAATTTTACAAAAGTACACAAAATCCGGATGAACTACATTTAACTCCGAAAACAAAGGATTTACATAATGATCCAGACAATACAACGCCTAATCACACTTCTTCTCATTTTGCTTTTTCCGGGCATCCTGTATGCCGGCCAAAATCACCCCCAGCCACTTACCGTGACAGACAGCATGGGAAGAGCCTATTCATTCGACCACGCTCCCAAACGGGTGGTCTCCCTGGTTCCCGACATCAGTGAAATACTCTTTGCCATAGGAGCTGGCAACAGCCTGGTGGGCATAACCCGGCATACCACCCCTCCGGCATCCTCAAGGCAGCCTGCAATCGTAGGTGGCTTCAGATCACCGAGCATTGAAAAAATCGACAAGCTCAATCCCGATCTCATCATCACCGCCGACATTCAACATGAGGTCCATTCCTACTTCCAGGGAAAACGTCCTCTCCTTACCCTGAAGGCAACCGGAATCGACAGTGCAATGGAGAGGATAAGACTGCTGGGCCGGATTTTCGGCCATGAAAAAGAAGCCCAACGCATCATTGCCGACAACCGGAGAAAACTCGATCTCATAGCCAAAAAGACTGCCAAGATCCCACCTGCAAAACGGCAGCGAGTCGTGCGTCTCATGGGCCGCTCAAGATTGGCCGTACCGGGAGACGATTCCTTTCAGAACGATTTCATCCGGGCGGCCGGAGGTATCCCCCCGACCTTTCACAAAAATGGACAGGTTGTAACCATCGATACAGCACAGTGGCAGAAATTCAACCCCCAGGTCATCTATGGGTGCGGTGAGGGACGCCCGGAAATCCTCGACACAGAAGGGGTGAAAGGGGTTGAGGCCGTACGCAAGGGAAGATATCTTTCCTTTCCCTGTATCTACACCTGCCGAGCAGGCATCCATATCGGCGATTTCGTCTCCACGCTCTCCGCCAGAATCTATAGCAAAGAATTTTCCGACCCCAGCAGGCAGGTAGCGCCCAACCATGTACTCAATGAAAAAAACGTTGATGTACAACTTCCCTATGTCCATCGAGCCCGGGTCGTAAATGAGGACATTTTTGATTTTACCAACCGTACCCTGCTGGTTGATTTCACTGCCCCCCAGACAATCCTTTCCTCGCTGGACGGCTGGCGAAAAAATATTACGACAGTGGGCAACCATTATTTCCCGCCTCCTTCCTGGGGACTGGCTCCCGGTCTCAACGACCTGCGCCGACTCTCGTTTGCCACCTTGAAGCTTTCCCAGAAACACACCAGCCTGCTCTTTACCGGAGCGGACATGAACAATCTTGCCATAAGCCGCAAGGATTTTAAAAAGATGACGATTTACGCTCTGGTCACCGCCGGGGTCAGATCCAATGCCGTGCGCATGTCCCGCGATACCGGCAACTACTACGAACCCGGGACCATCAACATCCTGCTCCTGACCAACATGCATCTGTCACACCGGGCCATGACCCGGGCCATAATCAGTGCCACAGAGGGAAAAACGGCAGCCCTTGAGGACCTGGATATCAGGAGTACCTACTCTCCTGATCTTGCGGCCACCGGCACCGGAACGGATAATATCCTGGTCGTTCAGGGCGAGGGACTTCCCATTGACAACGCCGGTGGACATTCCAAAATGGGTGAACTCATCGCCAAGGCCGTTCATGACGGGGTGACGGAGGCGATCGCAAAGCAGAACAGCATCCTGCCGACACGATCTCTTTTTGCACGGCTTGATGAACGCCATATCAGACTTTATAGCATCCTTGCGCAAGGAGAAGGAAAATGCATCGGATTGGACAAGCAATCTCTTTTTGTTTCAATGGAAAATTTGCTGCTCAATCCATACTATGCAGGTTATATAACCAGCGCCCTGGCTATCAGCGATGCCAACCAGAGAGGGCTCGCACCCGATTTGCAGGCCTTTGCCACATGGGGAAAAGCCGTCAGCCGATCCATCTCGGGTACGGGTGATATCAAGGAGACCTACCACCTCGCCCAGGGACGATTGCCCAAGGTTTTGACCATGGCCTTCCAGTCAATGGTCAATGGACTCTGTACACCCCACACCTCTTCTTCAAAGTCATGAACCCAACACGCATCTTAACAAAACAACTGTTTCTCTGTCTGGCTGCCGTTGTCATGCTCTTCGCCGCTCAGGCACATGCTGCTCACGTAACAGACCAGACCGGTCGCACCATTTCCGTCCCCGACAACCCGCAGCGAATTATCTCCCTGATGCCCAGCCTGACCGAAATGGTTTTCGAACTGGGGCAAGGGGAAAAAATCGTAGGCGTGACCCAATACAGCAAAAGACCTCCGGCGGCGTTGAAACTTCCCATAGTGGGAGCCTACAAGACACCAAGCATCGAACGCATTGTTTCCCTTCAGCCGGATCTTTGTATAGCTCTGAAGGACGGGACACCACAGGCCGTTGTCGACAGAATTGAAGAGCTGGGAGTTCCGGTCTATGGCCTTAATCCAACGACTCTTGAGGGGATTATGGATGCGGTCACGCGTCTCGGCTCTCTCCTGCATGCAAAGGCCAAGGCAACAGAACTTGTTGGTATGATGCACAAACAACTCCAGGAGGTTGACGCCCGCGTTCGGAATTCCGCGCATCGCCCCCGGGTTTTTTTCCAGATCGATGGCGGATCCATCGTCTCGGCCGGCCCGAAAAGCTTCATCGGAAGGCTTATTGCCCGGGCAGGAGGGACCAACCTCGCCTCAGGCGACAGGCTCTATCCTCGGTATTCCTGGGAAGAGGTCATTGCCATGCAGCCTGAGGTCGTCATTATCTCTTCGATGTCGGGAGGCTTTAGCGACGAACAGTTAAGGGCTCAATGGCAAAGGTGGCATCAGCTTCCGGCCATACGGAACAACAGACTCTTTGTTGTGGATGCGGATCTGTTTGACCGACCCACTGTCCGTTCCTTCGATTGTCTGGAGAAACTGGTCGATATGTTTAAGAAACAGGAACCTGACTCAAAAAGGAATAAGAATGGAATGGTTTCCCAAAACTAATAATACGCATTTATTTTTCGTAGCATTTTTTCTTGAAAAACTTCCCGACACTGCTATAGTACTACTTTAATTTATTTCGTGTTATTTCTACCTTGACGGCAACCAATGAGGAACAGATGGAAATTTTAAAATCGTTAATAGAGTACGGTATCATAGGACTGCTAGCCTGTCTGAGCATTTTGGCAATCGCTGTTGCCATTGAGCGATTTCGCTTCTTTAAAGGAATAAACCTACAGGATTTCAGTGACAAGAGACTTCTCGAACTGACATTGACCCGCAGATTGCATATCATCGCCACCATCGGGAGTAACGCACCCTATATCGGGCTTTTAGGCACTGTTCTCGGCATCATGCTGATCTTCTACACCATGGGCCAACAGGGGATGGTGGATTCAGCCCGGATCATGACCGGCCTGGCATTATCGCTCAAGGCCACAGCAGCAGGCCTGGTGGTGGCGATCCCTGCCGTGGTCCTGTACAACCTCTTGCTAAGACGGGCCAAAGAACTGCTTTTGACCTGGGAGACACGCAATGGATGAGAAAGGATTCGACGGGATCAACGTAATCCCTTTCATCGATATCATGCTGGTCCTGCTCACCATTGTACTGACCACTGCGACCTTCATTGCCAACGGCACCATACCAGTTCAGCTCCCCAAAGCCCAGAACAGCACAACCGACGGCCGGGGGCTTACGGTTACGATTGACCGGGACGGCAAAATATTTTATCGAGAATCTAAAGTGAGCACCGAGGCTCTTCGTGCCGCCCTTTCCCGTGAAGACAGGCAGACGCCTCTTCTGATCCGGGCTGACAAGGCCGTGGCCCTGCAATCCTTCGTCAATGTACTTGATATGATGAGAGGACTGGGGTTTACCAAAATGAGTCTGCAAACGGAGGTGAGGCAATGAGACAGAGTAGACGGGCTTTGGCTGAATCGTTTTTCCTGCATGGATTGATTGCAGGCATGCTCTTCATCACAGCCGGTATGATCAAAACACCACCTAAAACACTACGCCTTGATGTTTCATTGTTGGAACAGATTGCAGCACCTTTGCGCCAGGTGACACCTGTACACAAGGCCGTGGTGCCCGATCCTGAGCCCGTAGCTCAACCGCAACCTGTTCCCAAACCTCAGCCAAAGGTCGCCCCCCTCCATCCCAAGAAAATCAAGAAGAGCATAGCAAAGCTGAAGTCAAAAAAATCCGAACCCGCACCTGTACACACGGTGCAGGAACCACCCCGACAGGCAGTTGCATCACCAGCGAAACCATCCCCTGTTCAGGCTGAGTCCCGGAACAGACCACAGATGAATGCCGGCACGCCGGAAAGAGCAATAGCAACCTCTCAAAATATGTCAAAGCTCCACAGCTATCTGGGGATTATCCGTCTCAGGATTGAACGCGAAAAACGCTATCCTCTCTGGGCCAGATCCCACCGTCTGGAGGGCAAGGTCTCGGTGCGGTTCATTCTGAGCCCGGACGGACAGGTATCAGCCGTCAGTGTGAGCAAAAGTTCCGGCCAGGGCTGCCTCGATGAGGCAGCTATTGACGCGGTACGTCAGGCCTCACCCATGCCTCCCCCACCTGAGGGTGTTCTCAGCAAGGCCACCCCGATGGAGCTCACCATCGTCTTCAAGTTGACATGAGAGGAACGCTTCCTTGAATCGCGAAAATGATCTCAGGCTGTGGATTAAAAAAACTATCCGATAGCTCTTTTTCTTTACCGGCATCATAAACAACCCGCAAGGCAACCCTCACCCGCGCCAGGTAACACTATTTTTTTTATTGTCACATTTGTCCTTGCGCAAAGCTCTTGCAATCTTTATAATAATACGTTTATTTTTTTCATGTTATGAAAAATGGCTAATATTTACCATCAGGTATATTGCTTCATATCATATACCTAGACTATTGCACCTATTGATATATGGACAAACTATCACATACCAATTTTACGAAGGAGGGGAAACGTTACGTGAAGAAAAAAAGGGAGACAGTCCGATTCCGGTGAAAGATTCAGAGACTGTCTCCCGGGGAATAAAGCCTCAGGATTGACCCAAGGCCAAGGTATTTTAATCATGCAGGGCCTTGCTTGTCAATCATCATCCTTACGTTTGTTATGGTTCTGATCTCGAACGCATACCGCAGGGAACGGGGCTTTTTAGTTCATCTGTAATTGGAAATTTATGAGGAGAGAAATGAATTTGCAAACAACCAGGAAAAACCTGCTGTTGGCTATGCTGACATTGACCGGTATAACCTTCCCGGTGCATGGCCAAGCAGAAGAGCCCATCACACTCGGTGACATCACGGTGAAGGGTGAAGCGATCACCACCGACCCCATAACCATCAACATCATCACATCAAAAGAAATCGAAGAGACGGAAGTGTTGCGGACGGATCAGATACTCGAAGATGTACCGGGTATTGCAATCCACAACTACAGTCAGGGTGGAGTCGCCAATGAATTTGAGATGCGCGGATTTAATAATTGCGGGCATGGAGGAGACGCCGCCATTTCCATCGACGGTATACCGTTGAATGAGAGTCAGTCCCATGCCGACGGGTATGCGGATATGAACGTCATCATCCCACTGGAAATCGACCATGTGGACATTTTCAAAGGTCCGGCTTCCCCCTTGTTCGGCAACTTCGCACGAGCCGGTGCCATCTCATTTAATACAAAAAAGGGTGGAGAATACAGTACACTGCAGACGGCATTAGGCTCTAATGCAACCTTCGATACCCAGTATGTTTTCGGTCACGCCATCAGCGATACCGTCCAGAACAATACGGCCCTGCAGCTTACAACGACTGACGGATATCAGGATAACTCGGCCTGGCAACGGCAGAATTTCAGCACCCGTTTCGGCTTGAAGGCAACAACAGATCTCGATCTGGCGTTTTCATTTCGTCTTCACAAATCCACGTGGGATGCCCCCGGGTATATTCCGGAATATCAGTTCAATAATGTCAAGGCCTCCTTTCATCAGGCCATCAATGCCGAAAATGACGGCGGCAACAAACTCTTCACTACCCAACGGCTCGATGCCGGCTACCGTCTAAGTTCCAACAGCAAGATTCTGGTCTGGACCTATGCGACCGAACAGGATTTCACCCGATATGCGAAGATGGGATACGACCCGGGAGGACAGACCGAAAAACACCATGACCGTTTTGTTTACGGCGCAGGCACGAGTTACAACTATGAAGGGCAGTACGCAGGAAAAAATCTCAACGGCGTTGCAGGTATCGAGTATTTTCATGAAGATACCGATACCGACATCTACAATACCACAAACCGCGTTCGTACATCGCAGAGCCAGGATCGCAATTTCGTCATCAACACCCTCTCCCTTTTCGGACAGGTAGATTACGCTCTTCACCCTCTCTTCAAACCCTGGGTTGGCATGCGTTATGACACCTTTGGTGGCGATTACACCAATAACGATCCCGGCTCCACCCGCTCTGTTGAAAGTATGAACGACTATTCGCATCTCAGTCCGAAGATCGGTTTCAAAAGTGAGTTGCTCAAAGGCCTCGACTTCAGGGCCAGTTTTACCCAGGGATTTGCACTCCCGGCTGATGCGGACAAATACAATAGTGCTGTAGGGAATAAAGCGGAGACAATCAACCAGTATGAAATCGGGCTCAACTTTACACCATCGAATGTCTTCACTGCTGACTTTGCCCTGTTCAGAATAGACAACTCAAATGAGGTCCAGGAATATCTATCAGGTTCTGGAAATTATGTTGCTGTTGGTGAGACCCGGAGGGAGGGCCTGGAACTCTCCTCCGTGTTCAGGCCCTGGATTTCCGGCCTGGAGCTGTTTGGTGATTTGACGATTACCCGAACCAAGGTCACGGATAACGTTGATCCGACTCTGATCGGAAAACATGTAACAGGAGTGCCTGATTATACATCAGATCTCGGAATACGTTATCAGGATCCTTCAGGCATTGCCACCCAGATCAAATGGCGGCATTCAGATCGCTTCTACATCGACACCGCCAATCTCTCTACCTATGACGGGTACGACGTCACCGACTTTGTCATCAGTTATTCTTCAAGGACGAAAAACGGCTCAAAATGGAAATTGGGATTTGAAATCGACAATCTGTTTGACGAACATTACAGCCAGGCCATCTGGAATGGCTACGGCACCAACAACTATGCGGTAAGCGCACCCCGAACCTACTGGGTACGCCTTACTCTCGATATATAGGTGACTCATGAAAGTATGCCACACATTGATTTTCGTGGCACTGGTCCTGCTGCTGGGAGCCAACGGGTGCAACCAGCAGCAGGCCGGCTCAGCCGATTCCTCCGGAACGTTGACACTGGCCCTGGGAGAAGAAAACACCGAAGGCTACGATCCAACACTCGGCTGGGGAAGTTACGGAAATCCGCTTTTTCAAAGTACACTGCTCACACGCGATGCCGATCTCAATATCGTTCCCGACCTGGCAACGGACTGGAAACTAGACCCGGATGGAAGAACCTGGACAATCACAATCCGATCCGGCGTTGTTTTCTCCGATGGATCTCCCCTGACAGCCAGGGATGTTGCCTTCACGTTCAACACCACAGCTAAGGCAGGAGGGATTCGAGATCTCTCCAATCTGAAACAGGCTGAGGTCATGGACAATACCACGGTTATACTCCATCTCAAACATCCGGATATCACCTTTATCCAGCACCTCGTTACCTTGGGAATCGTTCCTGAACATAGTTATGGACCGGATTACGGCCGACATCCCATCGGCTCGGGTCCTTACAAACTCGTACGCTGGGATGAGGGGCAACAGATGATCGTAGAGGCTAACGAACGTTACTACGGGACCAAGCCTTCCATAAAACGGCTTGTTTTCCTCTTCCTGGATGAGGGAGAGGCGGTAGCCGCCGCCAAGGCCGGGAAGCTGGATGTCCTGGGAGTCGCGTCGAGTCTGGCTGGAATCCGGATACCCGGCATGAAGGTGCATGTGGTGAAAAGTGTCGACAACCGGGGCCTTATGTTTCCCATGGTCCCGAATCTCGGGAAAAAGACCCCGCGCGGTCTGGCCATCGGCAATAATGTTACCGCGGATATCGCCATACGCAAGGCCATAAACTATGCCATAGACCGGAAGGCACTGGTGGCAGGTGTTCTCAATGGATATGGCCGTCCGGCCTATGGAGCTGTCGACGATCTGCCCTGGGATAATCCTGCTATCCGCTTTCCCGACAACGATCCCAAAAAGGCAAAAACCATCCTGGAGGCTGCCGGATGGAAGGATACGGATGGTGACGGAATACGGGAAAAAAATGGGATAAAAGCCGAGTTGACCATTTTGTACAACACTAAAGACAGCCTGCGCCAGGGCCTTGCCGTAGCTGTTGCCGATATGCTCAAACCAGTCGGCATAAAGGCAGTTCCCAGGGGAGAAAACTGGGACAGAATCAAAAATAAGCTGACCCACGCCTTGGTCATCGTCTACGGCTTCGGAAGCCACAGTCCTCTGGAAATGTACAAGCTTTACCATAGCAATGTCCCCGAGCCCATGTACTGGAACGCAGGGTTTTATACCAATGAGACGGTGGATAACTATCTTGACCAGGCACTAAACGCCCCATCGCTTAAGGCTTCCCTGCCATTCTGGAAAAAAGCGCAATGGGACGGAAAGACCGGTTTTTCCGCCTTAGGGGATGCACCCTGGGCTTGGCTGGTAAATCTCGATCACACCTATTTCATCAATACCTGTCTTGATGTCGGCAAATCGCAGATGGAACCCCATGGCCATGGATGGCCAATTACCGCCAATATCGGTGTCTGGAAATGGACCTGTAAATAATTGTTGTTCGACCCATTGATCCAAGCATCAGCCCAATACGACGGTAACAATATGACGATATCAAAAGCTATAAAATTCTACATCCAGCGAAATCGACAACCGAACCAACCTGCATTGGCCGATCACTTTTGTCTTGGCCACTCATCTATGGACAGCATGTATACAATGATACTACGGTTTTTCTTTTATAAAACATTTCGGCTTATCGTGTTGATTGCTGCGGTGGCGACGATATCGTTCATCATGGTCAGTCATTCGCCCATCGATCCGGTGGATGCCTATGTCGGGCCCGCCATGATCAGGGTCTCCCCCGAACAACGTGAAGTTATCGCAAAACGCTGGGGTTTGGACAAACCTGCCTTCGAACGTTTCGGCAGATGGGCAGGCCAATTGGCAAAGGGCAATTTCGGAGTATCAATGATTTTCAACGAACCCGTCCTCTCCGTCATCGGCAAGCGTTTTGTAACATCTTTCTGGTTAATGGCACTTGCCTGGAGCTTATCCGGCTCGCTGGGATTCATTTTAGGACTCACAGCCGGGGCATGGGAAAACACGCTTCTCGATAGAGGGATCAGGCTCTATGCCTATACCATGGCCTCCACCCCCACCTTTTGGGTCGGAATGCTATTGCTGATGGCCTTCTCGGTGGAGCTTGGGTGGACCCCTGTATGCTGTGCCTGGCCAGCCGGTTTGAGTGCCGAGCAGGCAACGTTCTGGCAGCGCCTGCATCATCTGATGCTGCCGGCGATAACGCTCTCCCTTATAGGCATTGCCAAAATCACCCTCCATACACGGGAAAAAGTGTTAGAGGCCCTACAAAGTGATTATGCCATCTTTGCCCGGGCACAAGGAGAATCAACTGCGGGAATCGTCTATAGACGTGCCCTGCGTAACGTCGCCTTGCCCGCAGTCACCCTCCAGTTCGCTTCCTTGGGTGAATTATTCGGCGGTGCTGTTCTGGCTGAACAGGTTTTTTCCTATCCTGGCCTGGGGCGAGCAACCGTCGAGGCAGGTATCCGAGGCGATCTTCCCCTCTTGCTTGGCATAGTCCTTTTCAGCACGATTTTCGTCTTTACCGGAAACCTCATGGCTGATCTCATCTATCATCTGGTAGACCCCCGAATTCGAACAACGTCGGAGGGGCTCTCATGATCTCCTTAACTCTTGATCGCAGAACCCGTACCTTAACGATTATTTTTGCTTGTCTCATCCTGTTCTCAGGGATATTTATCGGTGCCTGGTTATACGGTGAGAAGGGCGAGATAACAAATCTGACCATGAGGAAGCTCCCGCCCGGTTGGGGACTGCCATTTGGAACAGATTGGCTGGGAAGGGATATGTTCGCCAGGACGCTCAAAGGTCTTCGTATCAGTCTGGGTATTGGTCTGTCTGCCGCAACCTGTTCAGCGTTCATAGCGCTTGTGTTGGGCCTTGCGGCTGCAACGCTGGGCAAAACCGTCGACCTTGTAATAACCTGGCTGGTCGACGTGGGTCTTGCCACCCCGCATCTGGTTTTACTTATCCTGATATCTTTTGCCTGCGGCGGAGGAGCAAAAGGCATTATTATCGCAGTGGCTGCCTCGCATTGGCCTGCCCTCACCCGAATCATAAGAGCCGAGGTCATACAACTCCGTTCGTCCGATTACATCAGGCTCTCGCCCCGCCTCGGCCGAAATCCCCTGTGGATAGCCCGGCACCATCTGCTGCCTCACGTGGTTCCCCAGTTTCTGGTCGGTCTATTGCTCCTTTTTCCTCATGCAATCCTTCATGCCGCCGGGCTGACCTTCCTGGGATTCGGCATGTCGCCTCATACGCCTGCCATCGGAGCACTTTTAGCAGAATCCATGCGCTATCTCTCCACCGGAATGTGGTGGCTGGCCGTAGCGCCGGGTCTCGCCCTGGTTGTCTCCGTCAAAGCCTTCGACATAATCGGCAATAACGTCCGAGCCTTGCTTGACCCTAGAACTCTACGTGAATAGGAACACATCCATGCTCAATATCTGTAATCTTTCCATTTGGTTTTCCTCCTACACCATCGGTCTGCGATATCAGGAAACCCGTGTTATTCGAGATCTTGATCTCTCGCTCCAATCCGGTCAGGTCATGGCCGTGATCGGTCAGTCCGGTGCCGGAAAAAGTCTGCTGACAGGCGCAATCCTTGGCATTCTGCCGCGCAATGCCCGGATCAAAGGGCGAATATATTTCAAGGGTGAGTTGCTTGACCAGGGAAAGCTCCGCAGACTCAGGGGCCGTGAGATCGCCCTGATTCCCCAGTCCGTCACCTCTCTGAATCCGCTTCTCCGCATCGGGGTACAGATAGCCAGGGCGGCACAGTTGGGAGGAATCGAAAAAAAAGAGGTAAAAACCACAGTGCATCGGACCTTTGAACGCTACAACCTTCAGCCCACAGTAGCCGACTCGTTTCCCTTCCAACTCTCGGGTGGTATGGCCCATCGTGCCCTTACCGCCACCGCCACCGTCGGAACGGCTGACCTCATTTTAGCAGACGAACCCACCAGCGGACTTGACCCGTCCACCGCCCATGAGGCCCTGGCCCACCTCCGTGAGCTGGCCGACACCGGCAAGGCTGTACTCCTTATCACTCATGACGTCGAAATGGCCCTGAATATCGCCGACCTGGTAGCCGTCTTCTGTGAGGGCACCACCGTAGAGGTCACTGATGCAAAACATTTTGTGGGCATAGATAAACTGCGCCATCCGTATACCAGAAAACTCTGGAATGCCCTTCCGGCTAATGGTTTTTTAAAGTCCGATATAAGCCCCCTTTCATTTTCCGGTGCGTCTGGATGCCCGTTTCATTCAAGTTGCGAGAAAAAGGAAACGATTTGCAGTGAACGCTTTCCAAGCTTGCAGGCTACGGACCAAGGATGGGTGAGGTGCCACTATGCTTGAAGCCCTCTCTCTCGCCTACCGATATACAAAACAACATCCATGGATTTTCAAGAACCTTGATCTTTGTATAGCGCCCGGTGAAATCGTCGGGATGTCCGGTGCAAGCGGCCTGGGGAAAACAACGCTTGCAAAGGTTCTCTCCGGCTATCTTCCTCCGGCCAGGGGCAATATCGTGATCGACGGACGTTCCCTGCCGAACTCGGGCCCCTGTCCGGTCCAGCTTCTCTTTCAACATCCGGAACTGGCTGTCAATCCCCGGTGGAAAATATCTAAAATTCTTGGCGAAGCAGGAGAACCGGGCATACGACTTCTCCAAGACCTGGGGATCAAGAAGATGTGGTATGACCGGTATCCCCACGAGCTGTCCGGTGGAGAACTGCAGCGCATCTGCATTGCCCGGGCACTGTCAGAGACGACAAGGTACCTGATCTGCGATGAGATTACTTCGATGCTCGATGCCTTGAGCCAGGCCCACATCTGGAAAATCATTTCGGGCTTGGCCGATTCCCGAAAACTCGGTCTTTTGGTTATCAGTCATCATGCGACACTTCTTGCAAAAGTCTGCAGCCGCAAGGTAAAATATTTTGAAACAGAAAAGTCCCTTCCGGTCCAGACAGAGAAATAGGTGCCACCATAAGCTTCAATAAACCACGTTTTCAACGAGTTAAGGAGCAAAAGAATGAAAGGCAAACACCAACACAAACATGACCACAGCCACAAACACACCCACGAACATGAGCATCCACACCAACACGATTCAAAGGAGCACTCCCATCCGCATAAGCATAATCACCACCATGATCACCAGCACGAGCATGCCCATGAACATGATCATTCCCAGGGTGATTCCCACACCCATGAACATCTAAATCACCAACAAGAGGTTCATGAGCATGATCATCCAGATCATGATACGGAAAAGCACGACCATTCTCATTAGAAAAGTATCGTTCAACGATTATTCTTCATGATTTGAAGAAATTGGGCTCATGCCTCTTTCTAAATAATTTCGGCACAGGGTATTCAAATTTAAACCAGTTGAAGATGGATATTATGTTTGTGTGCGAAATCATAAACATAATATCCATCACCCGCATATTCAGTTTTCGACGTATTGCCGTTTGAGTCGGTAACAAGGAGCAATCGGTTTATCTTCATGTCCACGGACATGTCTTGTACACGGGTATTATCTCAGCCATCCGCAGGCTTTCTGTTAATACCGGTCGTCATTTCGATAACAACCTTTACACAGCACACGTGATCCATTTTTTCTTGACAAGGGAGGACCTTTCGGGCAAAATAACACTTATTTTATTTTCGTATTACTTGGCTTCTAAGCCTACCACCTTCTTAAATTGCACGTAAAAAACATCATTACAGTATTGAAAGAAGAGACTTCCTATGAACAGAAGCGACGCCTTACGATCAATCCATTGTGATCACCTTGAGTATATCCAGAGAAAGGTCAGAGTGGATTTCGACAATGAGAGGCAGGAACCGATAAGCTTCAGGTTTGACGGCCGAAATCATAAAATCAACTATGTAATCGGCTTTTTCAGGACGATTGCAGACCAACCCGTCAATGGCTATCTGGTCGAGGCAGCAGACCACAACATTTTTTATCTTTACTATCAATTAGACAAAATTCAGCGCCTAAATCCTATTGAACCGAGTTTCTGGGTGCTGTGTTTTCGAATACTCAACGACAATGAACTTATGTCCTGGTATCGGGAGGACCGAAAAATGCTGGTAAACATGACGTTGAAGCGAGTGGTGGATTTCCATGGCCATATTTGCCCGGAACTGGCTCTGGGCGGAAAGTTTTGCGAGTTTGTCCAAACCCTGATTGATGAGGGAAGACTCTCTCTCACAGGCTTTGCTGTTATTTCTGAAAACACCACCTCCGCATTGGATGCTATCCAGATTCTGCTTGGTGCAACTATCGGCAATCAGCGACTTCTTGTCCTTGACTATGGGAAACACAATTATACCCTTTTGAACAGACGCCAGGGCCGAGGTTGGAAGCTGAAACTAAAAACCTCCTGCTACAAAGAGGATGAATCCTACCATGAACTTGAGGAAAAGATCGCCGGCAATCAGGCACTTTTCGAAGACATGATACAATTTCAGCAACTCATGGACACAAGAGTACGGCAGATTCTTGAATTATCCCCAAAGGAAATTTTCACCATAGAAGAAACCGATGTCGATACCTGGCCGAAAGAGTCGGCAAGCATCTATCTGACCTGTTCCGTTTGCGGCGAGCAGGTCCTTGCAAGCAGGAGCATAGAAAAGAGAGGGGAAATTTTCTGTATGCCCTGTTTTCAAAAAGACAGCCCCGGATGTTCACAATTCGGCATGCAGTAAGTCAGAGATATTCGATGAAAGGAGCAAGAGATTGCCCCCTTGTTACCTGTAACATGACCGGCCGACACCTTGCCTGCATATCTCGTCCCCTCTTCTGCTTCCAACTTTTTGCACTCATTCCCTGCCGTATCGGTTTTTTTCTCTTTACTCAGCTCTGCAGTTTTGGGCAGCCGGAACATTGAATCGGTATCTTCCCATCGGCATGACAGGTACGAAAGGCTCGGTAGGCAGGCAGCCTCCAGATGGGCCCGAGACATTTCTCA